>SDBS01001924.1_pt1 | contig 20932 bp, 11 predicted proteins | sample 2277091 | NCBI WGS metagenome assembly SDBS01 (sample SAMN10404972, study PRJNA504765) | marine sediment metagenome | isolation source: marine sediment core GS10_PC15, 163 cmbsf | place: Arctic Ocean: Southern Knipovich Ridge | collected 2010 | reverse complement strand
GCTGTTCCCCCGACTTGATCCGCCGGACCAAGTCCACGTCAGATAGATCTGCTGCCCTCTGGCCTGTGATAGGAACCGACACAGTTTCACCTGCGACTGTCAGTCTGACCATCTCGGACCGCGCCTTGCCGATACCTTCACTCATATAGTGTCTTTGACCTTGCGTTCTTGCTCAGCAAACGGCTCCGGCAATTGACTCGCATTGCCAGGAAGGGGCGACGGGGATGGCGCACGCCGATCTGCATACCACGGGTAATCATGGCTTTTCCCGGGTCGCCATCGCCGCCCGCATGTAAACCTAAAGGCAGTTCAATGTCAATATATAGTAGGTGGACACACTCCACGAGTGGAACCTTCACGCATGTTTGCTACTGATAGCGCACTTGCAGCGCGCGCCAAACGGGGCGGCCGGGCTGCTTACGAGGAGCTAACGCGCCGTCATTTTGACGCTCTGTACCGGTTGGTCTATGCAATCATCGGCAATCATGCCCAGACGGAGGATGCGGTGCAGGAGTGCTTCGTGCAAGCATATATGGCCTTACCTCGATTTGACGAAAGTCGGGCTTTTATCCCGTGGATTAAGGGGATCGCCGTGAACTGTGCCCGTTCGGCAGTCCGCAGACAGAAACGCGCAGGGCAGCCGATTAGACGGGAAGTGTCCCTCGCTGTGGACGATAATCCGGAGCAGCTGGTGGCGTCCAGAGATGTGCAAGCGGCTGTCCGCCACGCTATTGTGAAGCTGCCGCTGCAGCAACGCACCGCAATCAAGCTCTTCGCGTTGGAGGAGATGGACTTGGCTGAGACTGCCCAAGTCATGGGCTGCGCGGTTGGCACGGTAAAGTCACACCTGCACCGTGCCCGTCAGAATCTCAGAGAATTGCTCTCTGACTATATGGAGGAGACCAAGAGCCATGAACTGTGAACAAGCTCGCAGGGTTATGCAAGATATACTGGATGGCACGCAGGTGGACAATGCCGAGTTGGATGCCCACTGTGCCCAATGCCCCCAGTGCCGTGCCGAGTGGCGCCAACTCCAGGCAATAGACAGTGCAGTGCGTGCCGACACGCAATGTGATGTGCCCGTGGCGTCTCGGGACCGAGTAATGGCCAGCGCGCTGCAGAGAATCGAGTTCGAGTCGGCCGACACCGCACGGGGCGCGCGGTGGCTCAGGCGGGTAGCGACCGCCGCGCTGCTGGCGGCAGTCTTCGCAAGCGGCCTGTACGCCGGGCGCGCAGTTTGGCCCCGCGAGGTGACCATTACACAGATCGTCAAAGTGCCGGAGGTCCGTGAGAAGATCGTCGAGGTGGAGGTGCCGGTCGTCAAGGAGCGTGTGGTGGTGAAGCGGGTATCCGTCTATAAGACGAGAATCGTTTACCGCGATCGAGAAGTCGAAAAGCCTGTGGCGGTGGTGACGCCGGCGGAGACGCCCGCACCGCCCACCGCGGATCAGTTCGTCACCAGGCCAGAGACCGAACCGTTTATGACCACCGTGACGGTTTTCCAGGAGACTCGGCCGGCCCAGCTGGCAGAGGGAGTTGAGCCCGAACAGCTCGAACCGACGCAGGGGCGGCACGACTCGCCAGGTACGGAGATAGCACAAATCGCCACAGGCAAGATCACCGCGAAGAGGAATGCGCCGGCCTCGTGAGCCGGTAACCACAAGGAGGAGAAGATCATGAGAATGCCGAGATGGACACACGGACGCCAGTCTCTGCTTGGGGTGCTGACGGTAATGCTCGTCACATTGGCGGTAGCTGTGCCAGTGATCGGGCCGCTGCCCATATCTGCCGATGAGGCCACTGGGACCACGCCACCAAAGCCCCTAAACATAGATATCAAAGGGGGAGACATAGCCGAGTGTTTCTCTATGCTGGGCCAGGCCGCGGGTGTTGACGTTACCGTGGGACCGGGCGTACAAGGGACAATTCCCTCCATGCGTCTACGCGACAAGACAGTTGAGGAAGCACTGTACTTGATCGCGCAGACGCTCGGGCTTCAAGTCTTTAGGGCGGATCCCACTACGTACATAGTCGCCCCGCCGGGCACCGAACCGCAATTCCCTCTGGTGGAGCCTTTCCGAAAGCCAGTAGGCCAGCCTCCGTCCCTCCGGGTCGCCGCGGGAGCAGAATCCGCGCCGCTGCGCGTCAAAGTAGCCCTGCTGGGTCGGCCCATTGACAAGCTTGAGCTAACTGCAGATCACATTCGGGTTGATCACCACCCCGCGGACATGTACACCTTCACCGGGCCCTCTGCGGAGACCATTCGCCAAATCCTGGCCGCGGCAGAGGGGATCAGGATTCAGCCCCAGGAGGGCGTTGTGCAGGCCGGTGAGGAGCAGTCGTTCGAGTTCATCTGGCCACAGGGCCGGCCGCAGTATTACCTGGAGGAGGTCGAGCCGGATTTGTACCGCCGCGTCGAGCTGGCCGACAAGGAAGGTTACATCGTGCGCGTGCGCCGCAGCGAGGGCAAGTCTGAAATGAGCCTCAAGCTGGAGCAGGCGATCCGCTTCAACTATGACGAAGCCAAGCCCGGGGTCAATGTACAGCTACGTTATGCAAAGGGCCAGCCTGCCGTTAGCGTGGAGTTAGAGATGGCCCGGCGGACGCTCAGCGGGGGAAAGTATGACGAGGCCCTCCGTGCCTTCGTTGGCCGCCCCATGCTGACCAAGACCGTGGTCACCCGCACCGTGCCGCTCACCAGAGACGAGGCAACCCTCGTCGTCTGGCAGGGCGCGCCCGAGCCGCCGGTATCGGCAAAGCCCAAGCGTGCCCCGTCCTGGGCGGTTGGTGAGTGGGAGATGACCGGGCCCGGGGAGGAGACCGGACTGTTGACGGTTAAGTCCGACGGAAGCGTCCTGTGGACCTCGGGCACAAATCGCTGGCAGCCGGCAGACGAGCCGCGTATGATATTCGGCCCCGGCACGATTGACGCCAGTGGACAAGTCGAGATCAAGGTGGCTTTGGGCGAAGAGGAGGTGTGGAAGATGACGCTGCACGGCAGGCTCAACCCCGATGGCACCGCGACTGGCGGTGTAAGCCCCCAGGGCGTAGCCTGGACGGCGACCAAGGCCCAGGGGCCCGCGACAGAACAGGGCGCGCCGGCGTGGGCGGTTGGTGAGTGGGATGTTAGCGCCTCAGACGGAGGCCACAATCAGCTGACTGTCCTGCCGAACGGGATTTTTGCATTCAAGGGTATGCCGGGCATAGGGACGATCAGCCCATCGGGACAACTGTCCTACAGGCGAACCGAGGCGGAAGCAACAACAATATTCACAGGAGTACTGTGGCCGGACGGTACCGGCAGTGGTAGCGGCCATGGAACACACGCGTCCGGCGAGGAGTACAGCTACACTTGGACTGCGAGCAAAGTCCCGGGGCCCGAGACACAACAAGGCGCTCCTCCCTGGGCGGTTGGGGAGTGGAGTGTTGAGACGTCAAGAGGCAAGTATTTCACAATCATTGTTCTTCCCAGTGGTACTGTTCTCGGTGATGAGCGCGAGAAGAGCGACAAGAGGGGTAGGGGGACGATTGACCCGTCGGGACAAATCGAGTACAGAATAACTTATGACCCGCCCCGCGACATTCACTTTGAGGGGACAATTACTGGAACACTGACTCCTGAGCGCACCGGGGGGGGGACCATACACCAGGAGGGGGCTGCAGCGGACAGCGCCAGTAATTTCGGCGCTTTCTGGACGGCGGGGCAGATACTCCAGCCTATACCGTACACGGCGCGGCCCGCTCCTGAGCCGGTGCGGGTCGTCGTGCCTATCCCCCAGGCGGCCCCCGGCCCGGCGGGCGTCGCCGTGCTCCTGGAGATCGGGCCACCCAAACAAGTCGCGGAGATTCCCGAGGAGATAAAGGCGCTCATCGAGCAGCCCGGCCCGCAGATAGAGATTGAGTGCAAGTTTGTGGAAATCGAAAAGGACCCTGATAAGCCGCTGGCTATGGACTGGCAGGACAACCCGCAACAGTGGTTGCGAGATCAGTTGATGGCAGACAAGGCTGAGATTATCAACGCGCCAACGGTCTCGACAAGGAACGGGGTGCCCGCCACGGTGTCGTTCACCTCCGAGATTCCGTATTTCAGTGCGACGATAACTTATGACGAATTCGGCAAGCGCAGCGTAGACCACCAAATGGAGACTGTCTTCGTTGGCCAATCCATATCAGTAACACCAACCCTCCAAGCCAACGGGCAGATCCTGATGGACATTGACTTCCGCGTTGATGGCCAGGTCGGTACGGTCGTCGGCCCTAGCGGGGAACTCTTTCCGATCGTGACCACCCAGTCGGGATCAACGCAGGCCCGAGTTGCTGATGGCGAGACGCTGGTTATCGGAGGAATCACTGGTGGTCAGGGAACCTTGGACCGGAAGATGCCCCTCGCCCACCAAGGCTTCCCCATAATCGGCAGGCTGTTCCGCTCGCGCCTCGCCGCCCAGCCCAATGAGGAGTTACTCATCTTCGTGACGCCCAAAGTCATTCCCGGCACTGCTCCTGTATCCTTGTCCGACTTCGGCGCCATTACCGGCGAAATACGCGACGGTGAGCAATGGGTATGGGACATAGTCAACCTCGGATACCTAGACGCCGCCGATTTTGTCGGGTTGGCAGGCGGTTACATATACGGTGAGGATAACATGCCTGTTACGCCATCCCCACCTGCAAGACCAGGACCCTATCATGGGTACACATACGGTGAGGGCAAGGTGCCCTTCTCGGGCCCAGCCCTGCAGCCCCCTGATGGCAAGGTGCCCTTCTCGGGTCCAGCGCTGCAGCTCCCTGAGGGCATGGATCCTCCCATTGCGATTCGGGCGCACAACGCCCTGCTCGTCCACGGCACGCAGGAGGCTATTAACCAGTTCCGCGAAATACTGGCCTTCTTTGACAAACCAGCCAAGCAGGTCGAGATCGAGGCCAAGTTTGTGGAAGTGAAGATAGAGGAAGGCCAGCCATCCGGAATGGGCTGGTTTGCCATTGAAGGCTCACTGGAGTCCTTCTCTGTGGGCTTCAAGCCGGATGATGGCATCCACGTGGCGCGGTTCCGCCGCGGCCGTTTCGAGTCAGAACTGAAGGCGCTGCTGGACGAAGGGCGAGCCGAGGTGGTCAACGCCCCGCGCGTCACCACGCGTAACAATATACCCGCCACGGTGTCGTTCACCTCCGAGATTCCCTACTCGTATGCGACGACAACCTATGACGAATTCGGCAACCGAAAGGTGAACTACGAGACCGATAGTGTGAGCGTCACGCAGTCGCTGACCGTGACGCCGCGCATCCTGGACGACAACAGCATTGTGCTTGACATTGAGGCGGAAATCAATAGACAGGTCGGCACTGAGATAGGGCCCAACGGTGAAGTACTGCCGGTCGTCAGCACCCGGTCGGCCTACACGCGCGTGCGCGTCGCCGACGGCGACACCATCGTTATCGGTGGGTTTAGCCGCATCACTGAAGTCCTGGACCCGAAGCAGGCCCTGCCGCCTGAGGAGACTGCCCACACCGAGGAGTTGGAGCGGACAGAAATGCGCCAGACGGAATTGCTCCTCTTCGTCACACCACGTATTATTCGCGAGAGTCCACGGAGAACTGGTCACGGCTGCTCCGGGGTCTGAAAACGCGGGGGTTACGCTGTGCGAAGCTGGTGATCGGCGATGTTCATCTGGGGCTGTGGGCGGGGTTGCGCAATGTCTATCCCGAAGCCGACGAACAGCGCTGTTAGAACCATCGCATCGTCAATTTGCTGGATCGGGTGGCCAAACGCCATGAACGCACCGCCACGGAGCTGTTGCGTAAGGTGGCCTATGCCCCCACCTAGCAGGAAGCTGAGAGGGAAAAGGCAGCTTTCCAACGCGGGTGGCGCTGGCGAGGGGGTCAAAGGGACGCTGGAGATGTAGAGGCGGCTACGGGGTGACCAGCTCGCCGACGCAGACGGTGTAGCGCATGTCCAAGAGCTGGCGGCCGTCGTCAAGCTCTGCGGACAGTTGCAGGTTCGACTGCACCGATATCGGCTCGGGCAGGCGTAGAGTCACGCTTGCGGCCGGCGTGCTCGTCTGTTTTTCTACCCACGGCTTGGGCTCCCCCGGGATGGTCACCAGGCAGTCGGTCGGATTGCTGTATCCGTAGGCCGGCGCGGTGAAGGCTTCGGTGATAGTGGCCTGGCTCCAGGTTTCGGGCAGATGCCAGGTGAGGTGACCCGAGACCGGCTCGCCGGTGTAGTTGTAGATCGTCACCTGCAGGTTGTGTTCCTGCTCAGGGGCCAAGGCGAGACCTTTGACCAGTTGTACGGCTGTGACGAAGTCGGCCACCGCAAAGACTTTGAGCAGCACGGGCTGCTCAATATTTGACAGGAGCACCGCGGTATTATGCAATCCCGTCGCGGCCCGGTACGCACCGCCGTCGTGATGTTTGAGCGCTCGGTCAATCTGGTACTGTGCGCGCTCGAGCGACTGCTCGGCCAGCGGATAGCTCAGGTCGTTGGCGGCCATCCGTGTTCTTAAGTCGTTGATGCGCTGACGCAGTTGCTCAATGAAGCGGGGCTGACGGTTGTAAACCTCCCAGGCCTCATCCCGGGCGTCGGCGACGCGGCCGAGCCACTCGGTGACACCCTCCAGACGGTACAGCACGTGGTGCGTAGGCCCGTGGATGTAGCCGGCTGACTCGCATTTTCTCACGGTGCGGTAGAGCTGGCCATGTATCAGCATCTGGGGTATGCCCAGGGCTTGCGGCCCGACGCGCGGGCGCCTGTCGCACACACCGGTGGCCCACTCGACAGCGACGCGAAACTGCTGCGGCCATTGGGCCCAGGCCCACGCTGCATCCTGCTCCAGCTTGGCGATGTAGCCGAAGACCCGATCGGTCTCGAAGCCCTGGTGCGTTGTTAAGTATAGCTCAGACTGGTTGCGAATGGCCTCGGCCAGATAGCGGTAGTGGACACCGTAGATGACCAGCGGCTTGGCGGACAGTGCAACCGCAGCGGTGGTGCCCTGTCCGGGCATGGGGAACCTCTTGCCCATCTCATCAAAGAAGTGGGCGTCGTTGGCCAGTTCGATATCCACGGTGGCGCCGGCGTCGGCCCAGCAGACGACCATGGGCCGGCCGCCCTTCAGCAGCAGACTAGCCGCCACTCCCTCCCCCAGGTGCAGCGGCCCGACGTAGGTCGCGTTGGACAACAGCCAGCGTGCCACGGCGAAGGCTACGTACTTGGCATTGGGCACAAGCTGATCATCTTTCGCCCACATCAGCGCCGAAGAATGAGGATCTGCCGCGCCCACGATCCGCCCACCGTGAAAGGTGCAGAAGGTTTGCTCCTGCCATTTCTTGAGCGTTGTGTAGAGCCTGACCATATACTGGGCTTCGGTTAGGGAGCCGGGGGCCGAAGGATATGTCTCGGTATGGCAGGCGGGGTGGTATAGTCCATATCCGTTGCCAATCTGGGGAGGGCCAGTGTAGTAAATCTCGAGAGTACGGGCAATGTCAGAGCCGCCGGGATGAAAGGCCAACTCGTCGAAATAGTACTCGCAGTTAGCATGATAGGTCTTGCCCAGCTCGGTCCAGTGGCCGCAGGAGCCGCCGTAGAGAACCTTGTTGGCCGAGTTGGTGGCCTTGATTGTGCAGTAGGCAATACGCAGCAGGTCCAGGTACCTGCCCCAGTAGCCGTAATAGAAGTTCTGGTCAACCTCGTTCCATATCTCCCAGCGATAGACCAGGGGCAGGTCCTCTGAGGCCATCGCCTCGGAGCGCGGAATGATCTCCTCCGAGGGCCAGTGGATGGTCTGGGCGCCCAGATAGGCCGCCACCTGCTGCACGAAGCCCGCCCAGTGGGTGGTCTCGATCGGCGCCCATGTATGAGTAGCAATTGCGGCACGGCCGGTGGCGTTCGCCGGCTTCATTCCGGCCCAACTCGGCGTATATCCCAGAATTGGTATCCACTGGATACCGTACTTGGCAAAGAGTCGGGCCCGCGCCTCGGCCTTCCACAGTGAGTACTGGCCCTCGGCCGGCTCCGCTGTGTGCCAGTCCATGTCGTCCCGCACCAGCCGCACGCCGGCCTGCGCCAGGGCCTCAGTGACGCTTTCGGTGGGGTTGTTGACGTGGAAGCCAAATATACCGTAGTCACCGGCTTGGTCATCAGGACGGGGGATCACACAGAAGGCGTCCTGGACCTGCTCGCCGCTTTCGAAGCTTAGGATGACATAGTATACGCCGGTCGGCATCCTGAAGGGCACTGACAGTCGGCGTGGCTTGTTGTCGCCGACGTTGAGCGTGTCCACGATGCGCAATCGCCCCTCGTAGTCGTAGATGGAATAAGTCGCGTGCTGCGCTGGCCCGTTGACTGTGACAGTGAGAAATATCGACTCGCCCGGAAAAAACGCGCGGGCGGGACGCGGCGCGGTTATCTGGCAAGAGAAGTCCTGGGCCGGTGCGCCCGCCGCGGCGCACAATGTCACCGCCGTTGCTGCCAGTAATATCAATGCGCGGCGAAAATTCTTCGTATCCCTGTAGCTGGGCAGCATTTGGTCTCTGTTCCCCCTGTATGTGAAATCTGCCTATCCTCAGTCTATTTCGGAATACAGCAGCCGCATCTTGAGCATCAGTTCGCCCTGGGGCCGGCTGCTGGCTGGCCATGGCCGCGATGAGCAGGAGTTACGGCGTTGGGCCTTCCGGGATTTGTTGGTGAGACAAGAAGGAAATCAGCGAAAAGGTGACGAAGCTATTCAAGGCTGTGTGCGGCGGGAAAGAAGTGCCGACTTCTTGACGCACTTGTCGGCTTGTGATAGTATCCCAATATACCCGATAGCAGTTGCTGTCCATACTTTGAGCGGTATGGGCGAAGCGAGGTCCCTGCGGCAATGCTAGATGTTAAGGGCTTGGCGAGATTTGTTGGTGACGATGCTAAAGAGGGCATCCGAATCCAGAAGCAGATAGCTCTGCCCTGGCGGGATGCCTTTCGGATCAGCATCCGCAACGTGACCCTGCGCCTGGGCCGCGCCACGATCACCGCCTCCGGAATTGTCCTCGGTATTGCTTTCCTCAGTTCGATATGGACCAAAGGGGTGATCGAGACGGGGCTGGAGCGGAGCCGGATTCAGCACGAGCAGGAACTTGCTGCGGCTACCGCCCTGGTGGACTCAGGTGAGGAGGATGCCGGGGCCGTGGTTGGCACGACCGAGGAGCAGAAGCGAGCCCGGGCCAGCCGCCAGGTGTGGCTGGTGGTTATGTCGCTGCTGGTATGTGGGGTGGGTATCACCAATGCGATGCTAATGTCGGTGACGGAGCGCTTCCAGGAGATTGGCACTATGAAGTGCCTGGGGGCGCTGGACAGTTTCATTGTCCGCCTGTTCCTGATTGAGTCGGCTTTGCTTGGCGTGCTGGGTTCGGTGGTGGGAACGCTCTTAGGGCACTTGGCTATGCTGGGGTCGTTCTCCATCAGCGAGCGCAGCCTATCCGTCGCCGCCAAGATGGACTGGAGCCAGATGCTGACCTACTTGCTGATATCCGTTGTGATCGGTGCGGTGCTGTCGTTGATGGCGGCGATTGCTCCCGCGATCCGGGCGGCCCGGATGCGACCAGCGGTAGCGTTGCAAAGCGAGATATAGTGTCGGCCATGATTCCTGGTTGTCGGCCAGTTGGGGAGAGGAGACCAAGATGGCTAAGATTGAGTGCCCGGAATGTGGCGAAGAGATCGAAACTACCGGAATCGTAACTGTCTGCCCGAAGTGCGGGGCTGACATGCGCGAGGTCATGGATAGCCTTGCGCACGAACGCAGCGAACGGCTCAAGACCATTGCGCGCGACGATTCGGTTACCACCCACGAGTTCATCGTCCGCACCCGCGACCTGCGCAAGATCTACGTAATGGGGGAAGTTGAAGTACCCGCGCTGCGCGATGTTGATCTGGACGTGCGGCGCGGGGAGTATCTTTCCATTATGGGGCCGTCGGGATCGGGCAAGAGCACGCTTTTTAACATGATCGGTGGTCTGGACAAGCCCACTGGGGGCCGCTGCTTCATCGAAGAGGTAGATATGGCTCAGCTTGATGCTTTCGAGTTGGCCTGGCTGCGCTGTCGCAAGATCGGCTATATCTTCCAGACCTTCAACCTCATTCCGGTTATGAGTGCACTGGAGAATGTTACCCTGCCGATGATCTTCGCGGGCATGGGTACTGACGAGATGATGGAACGGGGACGGGAGTTGCTCACGCTGGTTGGCCTGGATGATCGGCTCGACCACAAGCCCTATGAGCTGTCCGGTGGCCAGCAGCAGCGGGTGGCGGTAGCTCGGGCGCTGGCCAACGCCCCGGCCATCATCCTGGCCGACGAGCCCACGGGCAACCTTGACCTGCAGACCGGCAAGGAGATCATTGACTTGCTCAAAGAGCTCAACCAGGAAAGTGGCGTGACCGTCATTTCGGCCACCCACGACCTGAAGATGATTGATGTCTCCGACCGCGTTGTCCATATCCGTGACGGCTGCGTGGAGCGGATCGAGGAGCGTGCGGACCTCAAGCTCGAAATCGGCACCCTGGGCTCGGAGGTTGAAGACGCAGAGTAAAAGCCAGCCCGACGTGGCCGTACCAAACGGGCTTAGTCGTGCCACACCGCTCGAACTAACTGCCGTTTGAGGTGGTGAATACGGGGTGAGAATGTTACAGGGAAGGCACTGTCCCCTGGTAGGGGGGGTTGTAGTCTGCCTGCTGGTCGCGGCAGGCTTTGCTGCTGCGCAGACCGAAGAGTCCGTCCTGACCTCCGAGACCGATTACGAGTCGGTGGCAGCAATCGTCTCCAGGGAGGAAATTGCGCAGACAATCCGTGACCTGGCTGCGGGGAAGAGCCGCGTTACTGGTTATCCCGGCTGTGAGCGCGCCGCGGAGATGGTCGAAGCCAGGTTTCGGGACTTGCGCCTGGAAGACGTCGCGACCCAGGAGTTCCCGGTGTTGGTTCCCTGGGTTGATCCGGACGAGCCGGCGGCTACCTTGACTACTCCTGATGGGCATGAGTTGGAGATCCTGCCGATCTGGCCTAACCTCGTCCGTTGCCCCAAGACTCCTCCGGGGGGCATTACCGGCCGGCTTATCTATGCCGGTAATGGTGAGTTGCGCGCCTTCAACGGTTTGGAAGTGGTCGACAGCATAGTGCTGCTTGATTTCAACTGCGGCAGCCGCTGGTTTAACACACCCCTGTTGGGGGCCCGGGTAGCGCTGTTTATTGAGCCGGATACGACCATACGCGGCGAGGCCGAAGAGAAGTTCCTGTCGATGCCGGTGGATATCCCCCGCTTTTGGGTCCCCAAGGAAGCAGCCGACTACCTCCTGGCTCTGCTCACGGCGAATCCCGACACTGAAGTGACCATACACTGCGATATGCGCTGGAAACAGGTCACTGCCCGGAACATAACTGGCCGCATTGAGGGCACTGACCCGCGCCTGAGCAAACAACAGGTCGTAATCCAGGCCTACTATGACGCAATCGCGATTACTCCCAGCCAGGCCCCCGGGGCCGAGAACGCCTCGAGCATCGCGGCCCTTTTCCAACTCATCAAAGCCTTCCGCGAACACCCGCCCAAGCGCAGTGTCGTTTTCCTGGCCACAGCCGGGCATTTTGAAGGGCTGGCCGGCACCAAAGCCTTCATCCGCGAGCGCATCCGCGGCGCGCGCAGTGACCCGCATGTGCAGAGAATGTTCCAAGTCGTTTCGACAGCTCGTGACGACATCGAGAGTGTAACCCAGAGACTGTGGACAGAGCCGGTCGGGCAGTATCGGCTCGAGCGCCAACCCCGACCCCTGGACGAACAACTCCGTGGCTTGAAGGCACTGCTGGCCAAGGTTAACGACAGTGCCAGGAAGGCCCACCTGTTGGGCCGTGTGGTCGGCTACGCGCGGCGTACCGACCCCAACGCCGGCAAACTCTTTGAGTACCAATTGACCGAAGACGAGCTGGCCGAGCGCCAGCGACTGATCGAGAAGTTCGGCAGCCGGGCGCCGGAGATCGAACAGGAAGCTGTCCAGGCCAAGCAGGCGATCGTCGAGGCCCGCCGCCTGAGCCGCGACGCCCGCCGAGAGGAGAAAACGGCAGTGCTGGACCGGGTCAAGCAGGCGCTAGGCGGGCTCACTAATGCGCTCGACTTCAGTGAAGAGGATATCTACTTGTGGTTCTCGGTTGACCTGTCCAGTCACAACGACGCCTTCGGCATCTTCTACAAGGCCTATTACTATGACTACGGCGAGGGGGACCAGTGGCGCTTCTCTGAGGTCGGCAAGAAGGCGCGGGAATACGCTGACCTAGTTGGGCGGACCCTATCGGTGCCGGCTGAGTCGCGCTTTGCTGATGGCATAAACGCGATCAAGGGCAGGGAGTGGCATACCTATATGGCGGGACGATTGGCCCTGTCCAGCGAGGTCGCCACCCTTGCGGGCATCCCCGGCCTGGGGCTGGCCACCATTGACGATTCCCGCCCGCTGGTTGACACGCCGCTCGACGTACCCGAACAGGTTGATATCGAGAACCTCGTGGAGCAAACCCGCTTTATGAGCTGTTTGCTTGCTGACTTGATCTCGATTGAAGAGCCCGAAGATCTCTACGAAATCGAGCTAGCCGACAACTTCGTCGAGGTCAAAGGGCGTCTGGTCGAATTTGATCCCCAGGAGGCCACCTTCCCCGACAAATCTGTCGGCCACGCCATTGCTCTGGCCCGGCCGCGCCAGAAGACCTGCATGGGCGTGCGGGGCCAGGCCTTTGCGGTGACGAACGAAGATACGGAACGGAAGAAGGATGAGGCGAGCGGTGGGCAGCAGGGAAAAGGCGGGCGCTATGCACTCATCGGTCTTCCCAACGTGCGGGCGGTTGGCGGCGAGGTCACTATCGAAGGATACAAGCTTGACGAGGAGACCGGCGCAATTCGCATGGCTCCTGACCAGGGCGTCCAGGGGGCTACGCAGGAGCCGATCACCTTTGCACTCAACCAGCCGATCAAGCCGGCCACCATCGTGCTGTTTCACTGCAAGCCGATCGCTATCTACGATATGATCGACCAGCGGTTCTTTGAGTTGCTGTCCGAGATCTATGTGTACGACACAACCAGCGATGCCGCACCCACCGAGTACGGCTACGCCCTGCCGTTGCCGCCCCAGGGGCTTGTCTCTACTTATGAGCCCGTCGCGGTGGTATTTGCTCAGCCCGGCATGCGGGTTAAGGTTACCATGGCAGCCAGCCTGCTCGGCTTGCAATTCGTGCTCATTAACGCCAGTGGCACCTCTACCGCCGAGGAGGCCCAAGGAGTCGGGTACCTGGCTGATGAGCATCCTTCTTTGTACGCCACGCCTTATCGGGTAGCGATGGATATGTGGCGCCTGGATGAATTCCGCATCAACCGGCTGCTTAAGCACGGGATCGAAAACGACCGGGTCAGAGATGCTCATGACCGGGCCGAGGAGCAACTGGCTCTGGCGGCCACCCACCTGCGGGCCCGCGAGTATGACAAGTTCTTCAGCTATGCCCGGTCGGCGTGGAGCAACGAATCGAGTGCCTACCCGCAGGTGCGGTCCACCCAAGACGATGTGGTCAAGGGCATTATCTTCTATTTGGCTTTGCTGTTGCCCTTTGCTTTCTTCACCGAGCGGCTGCTGATTGGCGCTACCAACATCACCGCCCAGATCGCTGGGAATGTGGGCATCTTCCTGGCGGTCTTTATCATCATTGCCCTGGTTCATCCAGCCTTCGCCATCACCTTCACGCCGGTCATCATTCTGCTTGCCTTCATCATTCTGGCGCTAAGCGTCGTCGTGGTGGGGATTATTGTCCAGAAGTTCGAGGAGCAGATGAAGGCAATTCGCTACCAGCAGGCCGGTATCCACAGCGCCGATGTGGGGCGCTTGGGAGCCTCAGCGGCGGCTTTCAATCTGGGCATATCCAACATGCGGCGGCGCAAGGTGCGTACCCTGCTGACCGCCAGCACCCTGGTGCTGCTCACCTTTACGGTCCTTTCATTCACTTCGGTGGTGCAGCAAACTCGTACCACCAAGCTGCTACTGCCCCGGTTTGCTGAGTACAACGGCATAATGATCCGTGACCTGGGCTGGTTGCCGATTGGCGAGGCCACCGAGCGCATCCTCAGCAACGAATTCGGCGACCGTTATCCGGTGGCCGCCCGCGCGTGGTATTTCTCGGGGGACCCCGGCCAGCAGTCGTTTGTAACCATTCGTCGGGGCGATGCTACCTACAATGCTACGGCGATGCTGGGCCTGACACCGGCGGAAGCTCAGATCACGGGCGTTGACAGCACGCTGCTCCCGGGCGGAGAATGGTTCGAAGCGGGCGAGAAAGATGTCTGTATCCTGCCGGAGAGCGTAGCCGGCTCCCTGGAAGTCAGCCCGGAGCAAGTGGGTACCGCTACGGTCAGTATCTTCGGGAAGAATATGCGGGTAATCGGTGTCATCCGCTCCGGTCAGTTCGGCAACGCTGTTGACCTCGACGGCGAGGCACTTACCCCGGTGGACTTTATGGTCACCCAGCAGCAATTCGGCGCGGGCGCCGAGGAATCGCGCACGGTTACCCGCCGGATCTCGAAGGCCGAGCAGCGCCGCGAGTACATTCATCTGGCGCCGGACCAGATGGTGATCGTGCCCTACAGCTTCCTGCTAAACGTGGGTGGCAGCCTGCGCTCGGTTGCCATTGGTATGGGCGAGGCTGAAGAGGTCAACAAGGTTCTGGATGACCTCGTCCAGCGCATTGATCTGAACGTATACGGCGGCGTGGGCGGTCGCACCTACCTGTGCAGGGCCATCGGCCACACTGGTTTCGAAGGTATGGGCGACCTGGTTATTCCGATTTTGATCGCCGCGGCCATTGTGCTCAACACGATGCTGGGTTCGGTTTACGAGCGCGTCCGCGAGATATATATCTACAGCTCGCTGGGCCTAGCGCCCACGCACGTCGCGGCACTCTTCGTGGCCGAAGCCAGCGTGTACGCCATCCTCGGGGCCATTGTTGGCTATCTGCTGGGGCAGGTTACCGCCCGGGTCCTGGTGCGTACCGACCTGGTTGTCGGCCTCAATCTCAACTATTCGTCGCTCTCGGCGGTGCTATCCACGCTCATTATTATGGCGACAGTGATGGCCTCAGTAATCTATCCGGCCCGCCGTGCTTCGGACATCGCCATGCCGGGCATCGAGCGACGCTGGGCGATGCCCGAGCCCGAGGGCGACAGAATGACGATCAAGTTGCCCTTCACGGTTACTGGCGATCAGGCGCTGGGCGTGAATATGTACTTGCACGAGTACTTCTCTGCGCATACCGACTACTCGCTAGGGCAGTTTTCGACCGATGATATTCGCCTTGCGGAGGCGGAATATGAGTACGGGAAGGGGTATGCGCTGACCTCAATGGTCTGGCTGGCGCCGTACGATCTGGGCGTCTCCGAGCAACTGGCCATCGAGACGGTGCCCACTGAGGACGCCGAAATCTTCGAGATCCAGGCGGAGATTATGCGGGCCAGCGGTGACGATGCTTCCTGGCTGCGCGTTACCCGCAATTTCATAAACATTCTCAGGAAGCAGTACCTGTTGTGGCGAACTTTCCCGATCTCTCAGAAAGAAGAGTACGGCCAGCGCGCTGAGCAGTTGCTGGCGGAAAGCGCCGCAGGGATTGAGGTGCGGGCGTAGGCTCAAGGCACCAGCCAGGCCGGCGGCACGCACTCGGTTGACCTGCTGGCAGTTCCTACGGGCAATATGTGTTGTTTCGGAGGTGTCGCGTGGCACACGTAGATCCCGAAATAGAACTTTACCGGAATCTGATGGACCAGCCCGAGGAATACGTGGATGGCTTCGGCACCAAGTCCATTATTGGTTCGCTGTTCGTGGGCTTCGTGATGCTGCCGGGGGCGATCTACCTGGGGCTGATGGCCGGTGAAACTCTGGGGCCCGCGGCCGAGTGGACGACCATCATTCTGTTCACCGAAATCGCGCGGCGCTCCTTCGTTACCCTCTCCCGGGCCGAGGTCTACATTCTGTACTATATCGCGGCTTCGCTGGCCGGGATGCAGGGCGGTCTGGCCCTGGCCGGCGGCGCCTTTGCGCCCGCAATGTTCGAGCAGTACTTTGTCCGCTCGCCCGCGGCCAGGGGGATGGGCATAGCCAGTCAGATACCCACATGGATAGTTCCGCCGGGCGACTCAGCGGCGCTGGCCCAGCGCACTTTCTTCCATCCCGACTGGTTCTGGCCTATTATGCTGACGATAGGTAGCAGGGTGCTCAGCCGGATGGTCTGGTTCGGCATGGGCTATACCATGTTCCGGGTCACCTCCGACTACGAGAACCTGCCCTTCCCGTTTGCCGCCATCACTGCTCAAGGCGCGACCGCGTTGGCTGAGGCCAGCAGCAAGGAGGAGACCTGGCGTTGGCGCGTCTTCTCGATCGGGGCGATGATCGGCCTGGTCTTTGGCGCTATCTACCTGGCCATCCCCACTATCACCGGCGTGATCATGACCGAGCCGGTCCAACTCATCCCGATTCCCTGGATTGACCTCACCCGCACGACACAGAGCGTCCTGCCGGCGGTGCCGATGGGGCTTATGACCAATATAGGCGTTGTCATCCAGGGCTTCGTAGTGCCGTTCTGGGCTGCTGTGGGCAGCTTCATTGCTGCGGTGGGCATGGCCGTCGTCAATCCGCAGTTGTACAAGGCCGGTATCCTGCACACCTGGCGGCCAGGCATGGATACCATCAACACTCAGTTCTACAACCAGATCGACTTCTACTTCAGTGTGGGAATTGGGACTGCCCTTGCGATTGCCGTTATAGGCGGGTACGAGATCTACAGGAAGTGGCGTTACGACCAGGTGGCACGCGCGCGGGGCGAGGAGACTCGCGGAGGATGGGAAGCACCACGGGGCCGGGGTGATTTCCCGCTGTGGATTCCCATCAGCATCTACGCCCTGGCGGCTCTGGGGTACGTCGCGCTTTGCGCGTACCTGGTACCCAGTTTCCCCCTGATCTTTGTTATCGGCTTTGCCTTTCTGGTCAGTCCTTTTGAATCCTATATCAACGCGCGCCTGATCGGCCTGACCGGGCAGTACATTGGTGTCCCGATGGTCAGGGAGGCCACGATCATCTTCAGTGGTTACAAGGGTCTTGACATCTGGTTTGCCCCTCTGCCGATCTTCAACATGGGCCACGCCGCGATGGAGTTCCGCGTGCTCGAGCTGACCGGCAATAAGATCATCAGCCTGGTCAAGGCTGAGCTGCTAATGTTGCCCATCAGCATCGTGTGCAGCCTGATATTCTGGCAGTTCGTCTGGCGGCTGGCACCCATTCCCTCGGCTAACTATCCCTACGCTAATAAGATGTGGCCCTTAGCTGCCTTGCAGCGCGGGCTGTGGATTGCTTCCAGCCTCGATCCGAAGACGAGCGTTTTCTACAAGGCGTGGAATCCCCGCTATGCCGTTGGCGGGCTTGTGGCAGCGATAGGGATTTACGCGGCGCTTTCCGCTTTACGTTTGCCTATTCTGCTGATTTACGGCATAGTGCGGGGCTTCGGTATCTTGCCCCACTATGTGATACCACAAATGGTCGGCGCGCTCATCAGCCAGTTCTATTTCGTGCCGATGTTTGGCGCACGCCGCTGGAAGCAATACGCTACGGTACTCGCGGCCGGTTTTGCCTGTGGCATGGGCCTTGTTGGCATGGGCACGATTGCCCTGGCCCTCATCGGCAAATCGGTCTCGCAGATGCCCTATTGATCCCGGCAGGGCTAGCTCCATAGGTCACGATCTGGTCATTGAGGCGGCTACATGCTGTGGCAGCTGCCGGGCCACGGGGCCGCGCCGCTGGCGCCTTAGGGTTGCTCGCGACGCTAGCTACGCACTGAGGCCGGCTAGTCCTCGTACATCAAGTACCACCGGTACGGGCACATGTGTCCCCGCGTTGTGCGGCAAGCTTCTTGGCCCGGTTTGCAATGGCGTTCACAACGGGCGCCGTAGCGATGAGTGTCCTCCCGCCAAGCGGCGCGAATCGCTTCGCGCTCGTTGAGCGTTTCGTCGAGGTCCACGGCCGCCGCCGCCAGCCGCGCTAGGGCCGCCCTGATCAGTTCATCGGCCTCTTCTGTCGAGTCCATCTTCAGGTGCTCAGCAATTTCGTCGCTGGTGAACCCGTTGATTGACAGCCGGATCACACTCCGCATTTCACGGGGCATTTCAGTCTGTGCGAGAAGCCTGAGGCAAGCCTGCGGAAGATAATCTGACTCGACGTAGTGGGGTTCATCGGCAGCAGGCAGGAGGGATTCACGCGCAGCAAGCTGTCGCATCCATGGGGAGCTGTAGAAAGGGTACTCGCCGCGTCCTAGGGCTTCGATGCTCTCCCGCAATAGTTCGTCAGCGGCTTGCTCCAGTTCGATTCCAGACAGTTCATCGTATCGTATCTCCTCCAACCCTGTCTGGTTGTCGGTCCGCTTGGACTCTCTTGGGGCGATTGAGTCAGCAGCTTGTAACATGCTTTTCTGCACCACGCTTTCGTAAGAATTCGTGTGGAGCAGTGTCAGCACAAGTGCCGTTTGGGGTGAGGAGTTCTCAGGTTTGGGTATAATATAAGCGGAGGGTTTCCAACTCTCCCCATATGGCCCTGCGGCTGACACTGCCAGGTGGGTGGTCGCGGGGCCTTTGGCTTGTTCCAAAGTATATATACCTCCCGACCCCGTCTGGGACCATAGTTCTCGGGAATTCTTGTGGGCTTTGATTAACGAGTAGGCCCGGGGGCAGAGGAGAGCGGCGAGCAGCCACGACGTCGCCTACGCGCCCGGCGCGGATACCTACCTGGCGGTCTGGACGGATGCCGGGTCGGGCAACTTGGACGTATACGGCCAGGTGGTCAATGCGGAGGGCTCGCTGAGCGGTTCGTGCCAGCTAGTCTCCGACTATCCCAGGGACGAGCATGGGGTCATTCTCACTTTTTGCCCGCACAACAGCCGTCACCTGGCGCTATGGTATGTGGTTGACCGCCTGGCCGGGCGCACCCTCGACGTTGGCGGCGCTAATCCCAGTTCGCAGTATACCGCTGACGTCTGGACGAGCGGCGAGTCGGTGGCGGCTAGTACACCAGCATCAGTGGCTCTGGTGGCGTACTCGCGCAGCGGTGACATACGCGGGCGCTTGCTAGAGGTGCCCACGGGGTGAACGAGTGGTATTCTGGGGCCGGAGTCGCTCAGGGGTTCAGGTGACGATCTTGCCGGTCATGTGGTCAGGGATGTCCAAACCGGTATGATGCAGCACGCTGGGTGCCACGTCCATCAGGTGCAGTCCCTCGCGGTGGCCGGTCGCCTGGTTCAGCGGGTCATACATGACGAAGATCCCGTGGTAGTCGTGTACGGCGTCGTCGGGCCCCAGCTCGGTTTGGCTGCCGTGCAGTCTGGCATTGCCAATGTTCTGGCCAGCACGCCAGAACAGGTCATCGAAGTAGACCAATAGATCGGGGGCTTCGCTGACGTGCGGGCCGGTATAGATCTCCTCGGGACGCAGCACTACGGTATCCATCTTTCGGCCCTGGTCGTCGAGGATGCTGGTCAATGCTGCCTCGAGTTGCACGCGTTGCTGCTCGTAGTTGGAGGCCGGTACGCGGCCCTGGGGTTCACGGCCCTCGACGTTCATGAAGATACGCGCATGGTAACCGCCCCAAGCCCAGGCTACGGTCGCCGGCCAATCCACGGCGGATGCATCGAATTCTGCAGGCTGTGAGAGCTTCTCTCTGAGTTTCAGATAGCCCTGTTGGACGAGCCAGTCGTTGACGTTGAAAGTCCCGGCCATCCGCTTGGCGCCGTGGTCGGAGACCACCAGCACCAGCGCATCAGCAGGCACGAGTTCGAGCAAGGCGCCTAGCTGCTCATCGAGATGGCGGTAGTAATCGAGGATGACGCTCTGGTAGGGGTTGCCCGGTTCGTACTTGGGGTGCTCGGGGTCCGTGAATCGCCAGAAGCCGTGCTGGATGCGATCGGGCCCCATCTCGACCATAATGAATAGGTCCCAGGCTCGGGTGGTGAGCAGGTGCCGGGCCACCGCGAACCGCTTGTCGGTCATGCTGTAGATCTGCGCCAGCAGCCCGGCCTTGTCGGCAGTGCGGAAGTTCTCGACATCGAGCATGTAGCCGTCCGCTACTCGTTCTATCTCTGGCCGCAGATCCGGCGGGTAGAGATAGTCGCTATTGGTGTCGGGGGCCAGGAACGACGAAATGAGCAGGCCGTTGACGGGACTTACCGGGTAAGTCTGGGGCACGCCCACGACGCAGACTTCTCGGCCCTGTTGCCCCATGATGTCCCACAAGCGCGGCACCCTCACCGCCGCTGAGCTCGCCAGCCACCGGCCATCGTACGTGCCGGGCCGGCGGTTGCGGAAGCCGAAGAAGCCCAACTCCCCGGGATTGAGCGAGCTGAACATGCTGGCCCAGGCGGGGACTGTTATCGGCGGATCGGTGCTGCGTAATGGCCCCCATATCCCTTGCTCGACGAGCCGGCGGAGGTTAGGCAGCTCAGGCAGCCAGGCACCGAAGAGCTTGTCGGCGGGCGCCGAATCCCACCCGATGATGAATGCTTTGCGGTGGCCTGACATCACAGTAATTGAGCCTCACACAAATATACGCGGTACGCTACTCAGCGCCTCATAGACCTCGGGGCGCATTATCTCGCCCGGCGGGGCTTGACCCTCCTGGATCATCTGACGAATGGTGGTACCGCTGAACGCGATGTGCTCGCCAGCCAGATGGGGGCAGGTCCGCTCCGAGGCAACGCGGTTGCACCGCCGGCAAAACCAGAAATCCCCCCGGATCATAATCGGCTCAATCCCCAGGCTGGGAAAATCCGCGAACCGCGCAATAGCCTCTTCGGGGCCGTAGTAATTGCCCACTCCAGCGTGGTCGCGCCCGATGATGATATGGGTGCAGCCGTAATTCTGG
>SDBS01001923.1_pt1 | contig 20934 bp, 19 predicted proteins | sample 2277091 | NCBI WGS metagenome assembly SDBS01 (sample SAMN10404972, study PRJNA504765) | marine sediment metagenome | isolation source: marine sediment core GS10_PC15, 163 cmbsf | place: Arctic Ocean: Southern Knipovich Ridge | collected 2010 | reverse complement strand
ATGCAATTCTTAGATTCACAATGCAGATTATACCGAAGGTTAATAGCTAAATCCGGCCTATTATTTGATACCTATATAGATTTTGTAGATCTTTTAGAAGAGGGCAATAAATATGTATCTGCCAATAGTCTTACTGAAACTCCTCTAATAGCAGGAAGATTCATACATTCAATCAATGATCAGGTTTACGATGGTCTTATCAATTTAGGTACCTTTAACTGCCAACCAGCCATGAACTCACAAGCAATCATACGTCCTTTAGCAAATAAGTGTAATATTCCATACGCAGCAATAGATTGTGAAGGTCCTTGGATATCAACAAATCAACTAAGACTTCTTGAAACTATTGCCATTCAAGCTAAAAGAGTACGTAAAAAGAAAATAAATAAGCAAGTTCTCTCATAATTTAAAATTAAAATAAAACATAGTCTCATTTGAAAAATGTAAAATCAAACAAATATAATGAATAAGAAAAAAAAAAAAAAAATGGACGAAATAGATAATAAACAATCAACCTCAAAAAAATATTCTCTCTTCTTGAAACCAAGGCTTTCTAAGTTAAATTAATAGATATAGTAAATTATTAATTTATTTTTGTAAAAATATTTTTGAAAGCTGTTTCTTTTAAAATAATTTACATTTTAGTAAAGGATTTGAGACAAAAAAGTATTTAAATAAAAACTATTTCATCGATATTATAAAAATTATATTAAAATTTTAGATGTAAATAAAACTATAATAGTCTAAATAGTTTAATTTATTCACTTCTCGTATTAAATTATTGGAAATAATTAAACTAAAAGTGGGATGTTAGAACTTGATTAATAGAATATTTAAGAACGAAGAAATGTATTTAAAAATTCTTAAAAGTATCGGTGATGCCGTAATTGTTACTACCGTTAATGGAGATATATTTTTTATTAATCAAGTTGCTGAAAAATTAAGTAAATGGTCAAACAACGAAGCCCTAGGAAAACCAATAGAATTGATCTTCAATATAATTAATGAGCATACTCGAGCTCCTGTTGAAAATCCCAGTAGAACAATCCTTAAAGAAGGACATGTAGGCGGTTTAGCACACGATACGATTTTAATTGGGAAGGATGGAACTGAAATACCAATCGACGATAGTGTGACACTATTGAAGGATAACGATGGAAAAGTTCTTGGAACTGTGTTAATATTCCGTGATATTACTGAACGCAAGAAAGCTAAAGATGCATTAAAAGAAAGTGAGCAACGACTTAAAGACGCCCAAGTATTAGGGAAAATTGGATACTGGGAATTTGACATTAATACCCAGAAAATAATATGGTCCGATCAAGTATTCGAACTATATAATCGTGATCTTTCTCTTGGACCACCCACTTCTGAGGAGGAAGGTACTTACTACTCTCCTGAGACAACAAACAGATTGCGAGAGTATGCAAGTCGTGCCATAGAATATGGAGAAGAATTCAAATATGACCTTGAGGCAACGTTACCCGGAGGGAACTTAGTTCAACTATCTGCTTTAATGCGCCCTATTAAAGACAAAAATGGACGCGCCACTAAATTGATCGGAACAGTGCAAAACATTACAGAACGCAAGAAAGCAGAGGATGCATTAAAAGAAAGTGAATTAATGTTACAGAAGACACAGGAAATTGGTCAAATAGGTAGTTTTGCAATGGACTTGTCTACTAATGATATTGTATGGTCTGATCAATTATATAAATTATTTGGTTTGAAGAAAGAAGGAAAAACAATTGATTATGAGAAAGTATTAGCATTGATCCATCCTGATGACAAAGTAAGGGCTATGAAGGTATCAAGTAAAGCTTCAAAAGAACGAAAACCCTACACACTTGAACATCGCGTAATTCATCCTGATGGTAAGATTCTCAATCTTTTGATTACAGGTGATGTCATACGCAATAAAAAAAATGAAGTAGTAAAACTCGGAGGAATAACACAGGATATCACTGAACGTAAGAAAAAAGAGAAAGAGTTACAATTACATAGTGCAATCATGACGAATATATCTGAAGGTGTTTATCTCACCAGACTGGAGGATGGAATAATTGTCTATACAAATCCCCGGTTTGAAGAGATGTTTGGTTATAATCCCGGTGAAATGATTGGAAAATACGTGACTATAGTAAATGCATCAACTGATAAGTCCCCCGAGGAAACAAAGCAACATATCGTGGGAATCCTGAGAGAAACAGGAGAATGGCATGGAGAAGTCAATAATATTAAAAAAGATGGTACCACATTTTGGTGCTACGCTAATGTTTCACTCTTTAACCATCCAGAGTATGGTAAAGTTTCCGTTTCTGTGCATACTGACATCAACGAGCACAAGAAGGCAGAACAAAAATTGCATGAATCTGAAGAAAAATTCCGTGGATTCTTGGATTTTGGAAATATTGGAATGGCTATTACATCAGTAGATAAGAAATGGGTGTATTGTAATGACCAACTATGCCAAATGTTTGGATTTACACGAGAAGAATTGTTTGAAAGATCATGGACAGACATTAGCTATCCAGAAGATTTGCAATCTGATATTGAGCAGTTTAATAGTGTATTGGATGGTGAAATTGATAGTTATCAAATAGATAAACGATATATTAAAAAAAATGGAGAAATTATTTATGCCCATTTGACGGTATCTTGTATCCGAAATTCAGATGGAACGGTAAAGCATTTTATTGCAACAATACAAGACATTACAGAGCGCGTGATGGCAGAACAAAAACTACAAGAATCTGAAGAAAAATTTAGAATCACTGCAGAACATTCTCTTATAGGAATCGCTATTATCCAAAATAATGCCATCATATACGCGAACGAAATTCTAGCAAAAATGTTCGAATATTCCATTCAAGAAATTATGGAGTGGTCAGGGAAAGAAATATTTGCTGCTGTCCATCCAGATGACAGACATATAGCAATTCAACGATTTAATGCAAAAAAAATGAAAGAATTAGAAGATTCACCATCTTATCCCTATAGGATAATAACAAAATCTGGAAAAATAAAATGGATTATTAACTATTCCAGCGTTATTCTATATCTTGGGAAAGAAGCAATTTTAGCCAGTATTGTTGATATTACAGAAACTAAAATGGTAGAACAAAAATTAAAAGAATCTGAAGAAGAGCATAAAAATTTAAGCTTAGAGTTGGAAATAATTTTGGATAATATTCCGGCATTAATATTCTATAAAGATTTGGATAATAATTTTATTCAAGTAAATAAATACGTAGCAGATGCTCATAATGTACCTAAAGATTTTCTTAAAGGTAAAAGCCTATTTGAATTATATCCAAAAGAAGAAGCACAAGCATATTGGGATGATGATTTAGAAGTTATTAAAAGTGGAAAGCCAAAATTGAATATAGAGGAACCTTGGGAAACTCCAAAAGGAAAAAGATGGGTTAATACAAGTAAAATTCCTATATTTGACAGTAAGAAAAATATAAAAGGTGTCCTTGGAATGTCTTCAGATATCACTGAAAAGAAATTAGCGGAGGATAATTTAAAACAATCCGAAACAAATTATCGTCGGGCATTCAATCGAGCAGAATTTTATAAAGATCTTTTTGCTCATGACATAAATAATATTCTTCAAAGTGTACTAACAGCTGCAGATATTAATCTTATGAAATTGAGAAAATTAGAAGTTTCAAAAGATTTACTTGAAGTAAATCATTCAATAAAAGAACAGGTTAACAGAGGAGCTAAATTGGTTTCAAATATTCGAAAACTTTCTCTAATTGAGGAACAAGAAATCAAACTACAACCAATCAACTTCATAAAAATACTAGAAAAATCAATTAATTTTATAAAAAAAAGTTATAAACACCAACAAATTGAAATTCAAATTAGTCAAGAAGAAGATTTACCTAATATCAATGCAAATGATTTTTTAGAAGATGTATTTGAAAATATTTTACTTAATGCAGTAAAATACAGTCAAAATCTAAAAAAAGAAATCTTGGTTAAGATCTCAAAAGAAAAAAAAGCAGAATTAAATTATGTCAAGATAGAATTTATTGATAATGGCATAGGAATTCCAGATTTAACAAAAGAAAAAATTTTCCATAGAACCTATAATGAGGGTAGAAGTGTCGGTGGATTAGGTTTAGGCCTTTCCCTTGTAAAAAAGATTGTTGAAACGTATAATGGACATATTTGGGTAGAAAATAAAATAAAGGATGATCATTCAAAAGGTAGTAATTTTGTATTATTACTTCATGAGGTAGAATTTTAAGTATTTAGTTAACAACAAGGTGCTTTAAAATGGTTACAATATTTATTGTTGAGGATAATCTATCACTTCAAAAGTTATATTCAACAGTGTTAACACTACTTGGTTTTCAAGTTATTGGAACTGCAAATAATGGACTGGAAGCAACTATGAAATTTAAAGCCTTTATGGAGAAGCCAAATATTATCTTAATGGATCATCGAATGCCAATAAAGAATGGAATTGAGGCGACAAAAGAAATTTTAAATATGAGTGAGAACTCAAAAATTATTTTTGCAAGTGCAGATATTTTAGTTAAAGATATGGCTTTAGCAATAGGAGCATGTAATTTTATAAAAAAACCATTTGAGATTGAAGATTTGGTAGAAATAATTGAAAATGTCTTAAAGTAAGGCTTTAAAAACCTTTTTCTGAATTCACTTAAAGTTAATATTTATTTTTCTTTAGTTTTATCTGATCACAAAAAAAAAGCATGAAATATACTGCTAATATATAAATCCTATTATTCTTATAAATTAGCTAATTACTATTCACTTACTATTATAGAGTCCAGCATATCATCTAGTTTTGGACGTTTAGGTTTTTCCCCAGGCGGTAGACCACCCTCAACTACATCAATATCTGGAGCACCTTCATCTGAAATATTGCCTGCTGATCTTGGCCTTGAGGTTGCAAAACCTCCACTAGGTAAGCTACCTAAAATTTTTGCAACAATTACATCAGAAACGTTTTTTATTTCTTTGCTAATTCCATCAGAAATAGCTTGTTTTAACTCAGATACAATGGAACTTGTATCAATTTGAGCAATTGGAATTTGTATGTTAGGATGAGCCGCTTGAAATTGGGAAATACCTTTTGATAAGGAAGCTTTAATAGCAGTTACTTTTTCATTTGATAATGGAATCGCCTCTAGAGGTACTTCTAATTTTTCTATAGCGGAAGGTTTAGGTACTCTATTTAGCCCAGATTTAAAAGATTGGATTAAGGAAAGAACATTCTTCACATTAATTCTTCGCTGAGCTCCCAATACTTCTACTCTATCCTTGACTTTATCAATAGATTCTAGTGTTTTCTCATTAAAACTAGAGAATAATCCATCAGCCATCATCTTAACTGGTTTTATTTTTAAGTTAGTTGAGAATTTTTGGGCTTTTTCAACTTCATTGATTATAAGATAACCTATAATTGCTTGAAGATATTCTAAATTTGCTTGAATTATGAGATTAGGGTCTTTAATTAATATATTTCCCGCCTTACCATGATATGAAATGCTTGTTTTATATTGACCAAGTGTATCATAAATCTCACCTAAAACTTGGAATGTTTTTATAAGAAACGGATTAAATGCTTCATCTTTAATTTGGTCACCCAATGATGCAATTTTATGTAGAGCTTGAGCAAATTCATTTTTCACTTGTTCGATTTCCCCTTGATTTCCTGTGGAGGTTATTAATTCAAGTGCATTATTGAAGAAATTGAAAGCCTCTTCAAATAGATTAATATCTCTTTTGCTTGCGCCATCAAATAAAGCCAATTTCATACCATTTTGAAAGCGTCTAACAGCCATTAATACATTGCTTTCTTGATTATTGGATCCCGCTTCTGAGGATGGCTTTATTAAATCTAAGAGCCCACCCTCTAAAGCTGTCAATTCTGTTAAAGCATCTTTTACTAAGTTATCTATACTCGACAAGATATCAATTGTTTCAAATTCATCGGTATTATCTACATCAGAAATCTTACCTAATATATCTTTAACACTATCTTCAAGCTCAGCTAACTCTTTTTTTGGTGATTTATCATCCACGTTAATCTTCCCAGCTTATACGATAATAATAGTACTAATTTCTATTATCGATTTATTAAAAAATACAAATCTCTATAAGATAATTATAAAATTGTTATTTATCTTTTTTTTTAAAAAAATGAAATCAGAAAAAATAGGAAAAAAAATTATTTTTGAGATTTGGCAATTAACTCGAATCCCTTTGCGTTTGACATTACAGGATCATCTGGAATCACGACAGCTTCAGGACTGCTAACCAATTTACCATCAATTATAGCTTTTTTTATAACATCTCCAAAAGAATAAGCACCACCACCGCAAATTATGTAATATTCAATAAAAGCATCGGGAGGCAAAGTGGCAATTAATCTGACAACTTCGTCAACCATAACCTTTGCTATGGCTGCTGAAAAATGATCTTTGATTGCCTTGATAGAGTATGTTTGACCTCCTAACATTACAGTTTCCTTCTGTTTTTTAATAGTCATCATTAAATCAAAAGGTTTAACAATCATATTAGTCTTTTCTTGAAGTTTGGCAGCAATACGGTTTGTAAGAGTGTCTGTAGCCTCCCTTAATGAACCACTTGCAGTACGCATTGGCCGTCCAGCATACATTGTTAAAATATCTGTACTACCATGTCCAATATCAATTAATACAGTATCTACAGCTTCATCTTCTCCTCTTTCTTTTAAAGCGGAGTAATAAGTTCCGTATGGTTCTGGTAAGACTAAACACTTGACAATATTGCAGGTGATTCGTGTTGTTTTTTCTGTTGCGTCATTCTTTACATTTATTTCGATGTTCCCTTTTAACATTCGACTTAAATTTTTCATAACCTCTAAAGATGTAGAAACTGGTACGCCTGTAGCTATAACAATATCTTGCCCATCCTTTACAATTATCAATGAGAGAGCTGCCTTTATTGCTATAAAAGTTTCTTCAGCAGATTTCATTTGACCATCACTTGCAAGAGCACGTTGAACTTCAGATTGAGTTCGAGCTAATTCTCCAACATACCATTGATCACGCCCATCAATAAGGATTAAATTATTTTCTAAAGATTGGTCTAGAGTTCCTCCGCCCCATCCAGGATATCGCCGCCAGCCGGGAATCCCTGCCAGGATTTGGCTCCCCGATTAGAGACGGAATCATAAACTCTGTATCTAAGCACGAGATTTTAATTGTACTCGTGCCAAGATCTATACCTATAGGTAATACACTCATAATAAATCACATTTAGTTTTATATCGTTAAATTTCATTAGTAATTATATAAATAGTTTTATCTCATCTTTTTAGCTTTTTACTTTTTTTTGAGAAAAAAAACTTAATTATTTGTTATATTGTATAAAAATTTAAATGGAATCAAGAAGATAATTAAAAAGTCTAAGCTGATGGCAGAAATATTGTTTTAGTAAGAAATATCTAAAGATATTAAATATGCACCAATTTAAAAGTTTCAAATAATACTCTCAAATCAAATAAATTAATGATCATACAAATCATCAATAATATTTTTAATTCAGACTTATCAAAAAATAATAATATGAACATAGAAGGGAGATGTTTAAAAGAATTTAGTTTGGAATTAACATATATTATATTTTAATGTAATAAGTTCATATTTTTATATAGCTAAATATTTATTTTTGTTCCATATTTTTAGGCTATTACATTCAGATAAAAAAATACTAATGGTGTTTCGATTATAAAAGCAATAGGGATTGATATTGGTGGAGAAATTAAATTCTCATTCAACGAGAAGAAATTGTCTATTCCTAATGTTATTGGGAGCAGTAATCCTGTCGGTTGGGGGGAATTAACAACTGATAAAAGCTGGGAAAATAATCTAATTATTGTGGATAACGAGGAAGAGTATTATATTGGAGAATTAGCAAGAACTCAAAGTGAAATTAAAAATTTTATATTAGATCAAGGAAATTTGAATAGAATTGAAGATATATTTTTATTGATTAAAGCAGTATTAGCTGTATTATTAAAAGAGGAAAATGATGACATAATCTTGGGGATCGGAACACCTATTTCCACAAGTATAGATAAAATGAAGGATGTAAGTTCTCAATTGAAAGGAGAATTTGATGTTAAAGTAATTAATGACGCTACTAAAGAAATTATAGAAAAAAAGCTTTCAATCAAACAAGTATTAGTTATGCCGGAAAGTTATGGAAGTTATTATCAAATCGTTTCCAGTTCTGAAACAAATACGGTTATAAACGCTGTCGTAATATCTCTCGATCTATTAACTGAGATATTAACTATTTTGGAAGGGAAATTAATTAGAAAAGCCTCCCGTAATCTAACTAGTGCCTCCTTATTTGTTTTATCAAACAAAATTGCAATTGCGCTACGACAAAAAACCGGTATAATTATAAATCCTCACGCAATATTAGAAAATATTAGAGGAAATATGGATTATGTTGTTTTATCTGGAAAAACATTTGATATAGGTAAATTAAAAGAGCATTATATGCGCCAAATTGCTAAAGAAATTGTTGACAATTTAATCTCCGTTTTAAGTAATCTCCCTTTAGAAGCAGAAATAGAGTACTATATTGTAACAGGAGAAGCTGTGGAGCTTTTTTGGACTGAAATCGAAATGTTAATATTAGAACATAATATTATTGACCCTCTTGAACTTGATAGAATAGTTAAAGTTAAAGATCCAATCTTTTCTAATGCGATTGGATTTGAATCCTTAGCAAATAAGAAGTTAGAAATCGGAGAATAGTATAAAATGAGCGATCAACAATTATTAGAAAAAATCAATGAGTTAAAAATTAGGATAAGGGAGATAGTTTTAAATATACAAGGGATAAAGGGGCAATTAGAAAGATCATCAATTTCTTTGGAGGAATTTCGGGCTCAAAAAACGATCTTAGAAGAAGAATTAAGAAACATTTTACAACAAATTGCTGAAATAAAAGAGAAAACAGAATTTAAGATTACTCCCCGTGCAGAAAAACCGACTTCTCCAGTTAAAGTGGAGCCTATCCAGATTAAGGAAGAGCATGTTCAAATTGAAAAGAAAGATCAAGAAGCAGAAGTAAATACTTCTGAACTTATTGATAGGGAAATACAAATTGCAGGAGAAGCAAAGGAATTAATGTATTATTTTCAGACAGAATTTATAGAATCTGTCTCAAACGTTAAGATATATTTATCAATTACTCTTGAAGATCATTTTATTATAGGAATTGATTTTAACAAATATCCCGAGCGTCCTATTTTAGATATCCCTACTGAAGTCTTGGAATTATTCAACAATGATTTAATAAAATTTTATACAAATCTACCTATTTATTCAAATTGGAATATAGAAAATCCTGGTAGAATATATGAGTTAACAACGGAAATAGAAACCGTACTAATAAGGGTGCATAACGCAGACATTAATACAATTCTGAAAAAAAGTGTTGAATTTGTGGATAAAGAAAAAGAAAAACTTGATATGTTAATTAAAGCTGTCAAAAAACGCTCTATAGATAAAGATTATAAACAAGCTACTGAATTATGTTATTCTATAATTGATTTAGCTTCTGAACTTCAAGATTATGACACTGTTAAAACCTACACTACCAAATTAGATAAATTTAAAAAGAAATTAAGCTAATCTCAATTTATTAAAATATCTCGAAAGTATTATTTAAAGAAAAAATGGTTTTAAGAAGTCAGACATTTTATTTAAAAAATGTAGACCTTATCTATGGGATTAAAAACAATATCATATAAGAAGTTAAAATGATTCTTATTCCCTTGCTATTTCTGAATAGATTAGCTGTGTGTGGGTTTATTATAGGAATATTCCAGATTTCATATTCTTGTAGTAAATTACCATGTCTTGAAATTTTGTTTAATCTTCTAACAATTTTTTTTTTACTAAATCTATGATACTTTTTGCTTGAAGCATTGCATTTTTTGCTTCTTCAGGATCATCATAAAAACGTGAAGGAACCCCTCCTGGCAAGGCATTCGGATAACGAGTTGGAATGTAATATTGGTCAAGTCTTTTGGCATGTTTAATGCTCTCAAAATCAGAATCAATTTCAACTACCATTTTCAATAAATCTGTTATCGAATGTGTATAAAATACCTCTAGAGATTTTAATCTTTGATATAAATAAGCTTTTAATGCTTTTTCTGCAGCCTGTTGGAAATGAAATAATGCCAAATAAAATTTTTTCATTTTTCTTAATTCATCTGCATCATTAAACTCATCACTTGCTTGCGTAAACCATCGTAATGCTTCTTGTTTATAATCACGCTTCATATATAACCTTGCCCCTGTCATTTATTTCTTCTAAGAAAGAACTATTTGGTAAGTACTTCCTAAACTCATCTTCATTATAGACTATTAGATCTGAAGCGATATCTCTTACTAAGCTCTCGTAAATATAATTTGTCCATTCTTTGCCAGTCTTAGTGGAGGGCATTAATACAAATAAATCGAGATCGCTATTTACATCTATTTCGTTTTCGTTTAACGACCCAAAAAGGATGATTTTTTTTGCTCCAAGATCAATTAATTGAATTCTTAATGATTCTAAAGCTATTTCTAGTTGTTTTTTTCTTTCTTTCTTACGTTTTAAGATTTCTACTATTTTCGACAAATTATCGTATACTATTTAATAGTGATTTAATTTTTTATAATCATTAATTCTTACTATTATTGGTCCAGTTATTATTTTCTATTTTAACTATTTTGCTATTTTTAATTAAAAAATTGTATCTTAATTTAGCTATTAATACAAGAATGAAAAATAAAAGTAATACTACTCTTGATATTCGATATAATAATTGTACTGATGATATTGACTATGAATATTGTTTTAAATAGGTTCCACTTTGAAGTTCTATAAATTATTAAAATCAAGAATTAATAACAAAAGTGTTAAGAGATTTTGATTAATCTTTAAACTTTTTAATTAAAATCTTTTTTATGATGTTAATGATTCTAAACTTCAAGATTATGACTCCGTTAAAACCTATGATAGCAAATTAGATAAATTTAAAAAGAAGTTAAGCTAATCTCAATTTATGTATAGCTCTAAGGTCAAAGTATATTAATAAGTTTGAACATTTCAACATAATAATTAAAAAAAGGTTTCAAAAAGAACATTTTTTTTCATAAATGAAGTATATATATAAAACTATCTTCCCTCTATAATTGATATTTCCTGAGGTTTTTTTGTTTCTTCAGATAAAGTTTAACTTTTTAACAATTTCTCAAATATTAAAGGAAATCTTTATGCTAATATTAAAAAAAGGAAGAGATAATATTCTATATATAAAAAAAGTTCGGTTTGCTATATCCAAATTTTGTTTGGAAAATCTTATACCTCAAAAGGTTACCATTTCATCTTATATAGCGTAATTTGAATTATTAATATAAATTAATTTAACAAAAATATTTAATTACGGGGTTTTAAAAAAATGAAAAAATATAATATGTTTGGTATTTTATTATTAGGCTTTCTACTGATAAGTACTGGTTTTGGATTAGTGGCTGCTGCGGATGACTTTGGTGTTGATGGCATTGATGATGACGGAGATATTAATGATAATGAAAATGAGGAGGATGATGATGGCATTGACGATGATGATGAAAATGATGACGATGATGATGAAAATGATGACGATGATGATGGTATTGACGATGATTTCGAAGATGAAAACAAAAGAGATATTAAAACTGATATTGATGATGATGAATTCGAGATTGAATCTAAAATAAGATATGGGGGAACTATTGATGAACTAAGATTAAAAGTAAGACATGATGATAGACTTTCTTTTAAGTTTACTTATGAATCCGAATCGGAATCCGAATCGGGATCTGAATCTGAGTTAGAATTAGAATTTAAGGTTGAATTTCGGAAACTAATTGAATATGTTGATCTTGATGATAATGGGATGTACAATAAGTCTGTTGATCAATTCATCCAAGAAATAAAATTAGATTCCTTCCAACCTATAATTTACACCACTTCAAGTCTTTCTGATGATACGACTCTACATTACTTTATTGCTAATACTACTGATGGCGTATTTACTGCTCATATTTTCTTTGTTGAAGAATTTACAGTAATCAACTCGTCATTTATCGCACCGACTCAAACAAAAATTGATATAGAGATAACTAATTTTAATTACATTGCTAATAATTCGCAACTTGGCTTATACATCAGATTAGAATCAGAGGTAGAGTATGAAGAAGATGATGAAACACAAGATGAAACTGAAGGAAATGCAACTGATGAAGATGGAATAGTATTGGAAAATAAAGATTACACCGGAATTTTTACATGGAAAGAAAATGCTATTATTGATGGAGTAGTAATGGATGTCCTTTCAAACAAGTTAGATGTTGATGATGATGATGAAGGGGAACAGAAACTAATTCTTAATTATCCACGGGGTAATCACATTTATCATGATCCAAAAGTTGGAATGACTTATGCACAACCATCAGGTTCTTCAGCCTCTCCAACTTCAATTTTACCCGTTGTACTTACTGGGACTGGGGCTTCAATAATAATAATTGGCGTGATAGTTATAGTTTTAATCAAGAAACGTAAAATTGCCTAAATTTATAAATAATATTTTTTTTTTTTTTTCAATAATGTTAAAATGTCTTAAATTAGTATAAAATATGATAAATTACAAAAATACTATAATTTTAAAATAACTGGTTTGAAATTAACATGTTAAGCAAGAAAAAGGGATATTATCTCTTAGCGACTTTTTTTTTAATTCTTTTCATCACAAATTTCAACACGAGAGTTGTCCATGCTTGGGATGATGACGATGGTGATGGTGATGGTGATGGTGACGATGATGATGGTGATGGTGTCGATGATGATGATGACGATGGTGAGGGTGATGACAACGATGACGATAATGATGGTATTGATGATGATTTTGAAGAAGAAAATAAGAGAGACATTGATATTGAATTTTCGGATAATGAATTTCAGATCGATTCTCAATTACGAAATGGTGAAATTACCGATGAAATACAATTGAAAGTGAAGTATGATGAGGATGGAATTTCTATTGAAGTCTCTTATAAGGAAGAATCTGAATACGAAGAATCAACTGAATTAGAATTTAATGTTGAATTTCATAAACTTATTGAATTCGGTGATCTTAATGATAATGGGGTGTATGATGAGTTTACTGATCAATTTTTACAAGAAATTGCATTAAATTCTTTCAAACCACCAGATTATACCTCTTCAAATCTTTCAAACGATACCAATTTACATTATATTAGAGTGGTGACTACTGATGACATCTTTACTGCTCATATATATGCTATAGAAGAATTTGGGGTTGTTAATAACACTCTTATTACACCTAATCAAATAAAAATCAATATTGAAATTAACAATTTCGTGTACCTTAATAGTAATTCTTATCTTGCTTTATATACAAAATTGGAATCTGAAGTAAATTTTGAAGAAGAGGATGAAACAGAGGACGAAAGAGAGGGATATGCTGAAAATGAGAGAGGTGTAATTACTAAAGTTAATCAATTTACAGGAATTTTCACATGGCAAAAAAATGCAACAATAGATGGAATTTCACGTAAGGTGTTCTCAAACTCAATTGAAACTGAAGATAATGACGAAAATGAACAAATGATATTTCTTAATTACCCTTATGGAGATCATATATTCCACGATCCAAAAATTGGTATTGCAGGGCTCTTAACATCAGATGGACCAAAAGGACCTAGCTTTCCTCTAACTATTCTTATTGTCATAATCTTAATTGTTGGAGCTTTAAGTGTAAGTGTCGCATATTCAGCTTATTACTACACACACAAGAAACATCCATCCATATCTTGGCATAATAATAAAGATTTTCATACAAAATCAAGTCGAGATGATGTAATGAACAAAGAATTCGACTTTCAAGTATTTGAAGGACAAAATGTTATAAATAAGCTAATTCAATTAGAAGATGTGAATATTACAGCTCTTTCAGCAGATTTTATTGAAAAAATTGATAAATTTGAAATGGAAGATAGTGAAAAAAATGAATTTGTCAACGAAATGCTCTCTTTAACACCTGAAGAAAGAAACTCAATCCTTAATATGATGCTAAAAAAAAATCTTCAACTTAAATGACTGGAACCAGTTAATAATCGAGGATTAATATGTAACATGCCCATTGAACTACTCGAGCAAGAAAAAATCGTGTTGAATGTAATTCAAGAATATTTAAATAAGAATAGAAGTTTCAACATGAAAAAAATCCTTCCTTTTATCAATGCTCGGTTTAAAATGGCTTCAGTTAATATTAATAATAGAGGAATTGAAGGAATTCTTCAAAGTCTTGTTAAAAAAAAAATTATTGTTAATGGTTCAAAATTATTACGTGAAAATATTTTGGTTAATAAAAAACGCAATTTAATTTATGATTTTATAATAAAAAAACCAGGTGTTTATTTCAATAGAATAGTTAGAGAATTAAATCTGTCTAATCATGTTGTTATTTGGCATCTTGAAATGCTATTGAAATTTGAATTTATTAAAAAACAAGAAATCGATAATCATTATTTATATTTTGATGCTAATTATCGGTTAAGAAACGCTGAATTAAAATACTTCACTTCAAAGGAAAAAAGTAAACTAATTATTGAATATTTAAAAAAGAATAATGTAGGAATTACAAAAACCCGGTTATCAACAAGTTTGAAAATACATATTAATACAGCTACCAAATACCTAACTTTTCTCGAACAGTTTCAAGTTGTCTCAAAAAAAAAACTATCTCGTAAAATCCTATATTTTTTAAATGATGATTTTAATAGATTTTGATATTTCTTCAAAAGCTTTTGTAAAATTTAACTCGATAAATAAAGATTATAAACAAGCTACTGAATTTTATCATTCAATTATTGATTTAGATTCTGAACTTTGAGATTATGACATTGTCAAAACCTATACTAGCAAATTAAATAAATTTATAAAGAAGTCAAGTCAATTTCAATTTATACTAAACGTTATAGTCAACCTATATTTTATAGTTTTGATACCTTTGTTTAATTAATAGAATTTTTTAAAAAAAAAAAATTTAATTATAATTCGATTTTTCTCAATAGATTTTATGGGACATAAGTTTGAACTAATAACGTACTAGAAGAAATATAATTTGTGGCATCCCTTGAATATATACCTATAGTTACATTATGAGCTCCTGCAGAAACGGTATCTAGTGAAAGCTGAAGTGAAATGGGTAAAGTATTATTAGTTCGTTCAATAGTCCAATTTGGATATGGGGAACCACCCAAAATAACATTATCTAACACAAAGTTAAATATAAATCTTTCTCCTTGTGATACATGTAACATTGTATTAAAATGAAAATATACTGATTCTCCAGATTTTACAGTAAAATTGATTAATAATGAATCAATCGCTATATCTAAGGGAGCCTGTCCGGCATAATGACTAGGCTTATCAAAACTATACCATGTATGTTTAATACCAGATTTCGTTGGTGTTGGAAAAAGAATTTGATATGCTCCAAGTCCTAGAGCACTAACTCCGACTAAAAGTGCTAAAACAGCTAAACCTGAGGATTTTGACATAATTTCTTACCTTTATTTTTTTTTAAATGATATATAATAATTTACACAATAAATATAAATATATTAATGTCCTTCATAGTATTATTTTGAAATATCAAATCAATATAAGTCATACACAATAAATCAAAAATTTAATGAGAACAATAATACTTTTGAGATTTTATTTAAAATTAATATCCTTACTCAAAAAATTGAGTTCTACATAAGAGTTTTAATATATTTAAGGAAATAATCCATCTTGCTAATTTCATTATCTTCTAATAATTTAGCTAATTCTTTTAATTTTTCAAGATTTCTTTTCAAAACATCATGGAATTGCCTAGTTTTAACAAACTCTTTGAATTGGTATTTTAAATGATCCTTTAACTTATAAAAATCTATTTCTTTCGCTTCAAATTTTTGAGTCATAGGATTTCCTTTAATTTTAACCTCCTCTAAGATTTCCAGCGATTTTAAAGAAGCGGGAAATTTCTTAAAATAATTTAGTTGTAGATTTAATTTTTTGAGCGATTTTATGTTTTTTATAGATTCTGGAAGAGAAATCAAAAGGTTTTCCTTTAAGTTGAGTTCTTCAAGCAAACTTAAATTCCCAATTGATTCGGGTAGTTCCTTTAATTTGTTTTTCATTAAGCCTAAAAATCTAAGAGAGTGAAGGTTTCCAATTGATTTTGGAATAATCTCTAATTTATTCTCATATAAATTTAAAGTTCTGAGCAATCTTAGATTATCAATACATTTTGGAAGTTGTGTTATTTGATTTTTTCCTAAATTTAAATAAGTGAGAGATACAATTTGACAAACTGACTCTGGAAGAAGAGCAAAATGGTTATAACTTAAATTTAATTCGAGGAGTTTTAGACTTCTAAAAGAATCCGGTAGAGATGACAAATTATTATCCATAAAATTTGCGATCATTAGATGTTTTATTTCACCAAAAGATTCAGGAATACTTTTTAATCGATTTATACTTAAATTTAATGTTCTAAGTGATATAAGATTTCCAAAGGCTTCTGGAAGATTTGATATTTCATTTTTCGCTATTTCTAGCACTTGGAGGGATTTTAAATCTAATATTTCATCAGGAAAATATGCTAAATTATTGAAACCTAAATAAAGTTCTTGAACTGATTGAAGTTTACTAAAAAATGTAAATTTTTCCAAGATATTATACCGTAAATCTAAAATTCGAAGTGACTTTAAATTTCCAACAGACATAGGGAGTGTTTTCAAATTGTTCCTAGCTAAAAATAATTCCTCAAGTGAATTCAGTTTTCCAATAGACTCTGGAAGATCGTTTAATTTACAACCATACAAACCTAATCCAATTACATCTGTATCATGAAATTTTACCCCTAATGTATCCCAATTGAGTTCAACTATAGGTGGTAATGGTTTACCAATTTTCCTTTCTATTTCCCTTAAAACTTTAATATGTTCTACATTTCCCTCCATATACAACCACACTTTCCACAATGATTTTTCTTTGCATACATTTTAGGATAATGAAAAATAATATTGTTTTTATCAATAGACTCACGAATAAAATTCTTATCATCATTTAGGCACTGTGGGCAACTGCGTCTCCCTTTATGTTTCTTAATTATTAAAATTCCACCGCTTTCTTGATTAATTATAGAAGGAGTTTTTTTTTGTTCAACTATTTGTTCCTTTTTTGCAGTAATTAATGAAGTAGTCTGTAAAGGTTCAAAATTATCAGCAAGTATTTGAGCACATTTATGAAGAAAATCTAATGTGGTAATGTGTCTATTATTTAATTCTTGAAATATTTCGTTAAAATCTTCTTGATTTTCCTTTAAAATAATTTCGAATTCTTTGGATTTAGATATTTCTTCAAAAACTTTTATAAAATTTAACTTTTGTATCTCTATTTCAAAATATTCTTCACTCATGATTCTTATTTTTAGAAACTTCTATGTACATTCCGCCCTAAGTTTTTTCTATCAATTTAGAAACTTCTTCATTAATTTAAACCCTGACAATAGGTAAATTTAAAGAAATGTAAACTCTTTAATAGCTAATAAATTTTGACCTTAAAAATCTAATGTGAGTATCAAATAAATTAATTAGATGATGAAGATATTTTTATTTTCATGTATTCTTTAAATAGAAGTAGATTTTATTGATTTTATTAATTATTACAAATCTCCTTATTTGCCTTTAAACTCTTGTTTTTCCCGATTAAACTTTTCTTTTTCTTCTTCAAACTCTTGCCTTACTCGCTCAAAATTCTCTTTTTCTTCTTCGAACTTTTGCCTTTCCTTCTTAAGTTTTTCTTTCTCCTGCTCTAATTTTAGTTTTTCCGCTTCAATTTTATCTTTTTCTTCGTTTTCTAACTTTTCCAATTCGGGGATTTTATTTATTTCTGAAATATCTAATACTTTTTGTTTTAGATTAACGGCTCTTAAACTTTCAAGAGGCTCAGAAAATACTATATTAGATGATTTAAGATTCAATTTTTCTTGTATTACGTTAACAAACTTTTCTTCTTCTTGTATTACTGAATTTAAGCTAGTTTGTCTTGCCAGTGCAATTATTTCAATTGCAATTTGAATGGCTTCTTCATATTCTTCTTTAGAATAGTGCAAATATTGTATTTTTTTTAGATCCTCGATCTTTTGCTCACAAATCAGCGTTTCCGCTTTTTTTGTTGTTTCATTTTGTAATAATTCAATAGACTTTTCTTCCTCTGTCACTATATATTTTAAATTATTCGCATTAGCTATACTTATTATTTTTTTTGTTATTTCAATGACTTCATTATATTGTCCTTTATCAGAATATTCTTGCTTGCGCTCCTTTAATTTTTCTATCTGGTTTTTAATTTCACTAACATTAATCTTATCTTCAATTACCTTTTTTACTTCTGCTTCCCTTTCACTTTTTATTAAACCACTTTTCAACTTTTCCTCTGTTGCTAGAATCTCTTCCTTACTTACACTGTCAAGTTTATCTAACTTGGAAAGAAGATCACTCTTTTTTGGTTCCACCTGAACCTCAGTATTTCCTTTTTCTAATTTCTTCTCTTTTCCTCTCTTTTTCTTTTCTTTCTTCTTTTCATCTTTAGAATTCAAATTTTAATATCATCCCAAAAATTGTCTGATTTTAAATTTTATATTCCCATATTTAATGAAATCATTTGAATAAAAACGTTTGTTAAACATTAATACTTTTTACTTCTTGATTTGGATTTCTAAGTTTTTCAGAAAGCTAATTAAAAAAAAGCCAAGATTTCTAAAAAATAAAATTGAAATTTTACGTGAAAAAGGAGTATTACCAATACCGGTAGAAAGAGAATGTTTGGGAAATAATAAAACTACCTTAGATTATTCAGGAATGAACGATATTTCGATTATGTTATATAATATGTATAAATCTTTAGTAGATTATTAAGTAGTGGATTATTAATATATTTTTTACCTCATTTTCCATAGATTAATTCAACACATTCATGAAAGAAGGGAGTTCCATTAGATTTGTAAAAAAAAAATTTATCATCTTCTAGGGAGATATTCTCAATTCCTAATTTATGCTTACGTCTTGATTCCATAAGGTCTACAAAGGCTTCTAATCTTGTCCTCATTCCCTCGGTTCCAGAATGTTCATCAAAAGAGAAATATATAATCGGAAGATCATAGATTTTCTTGAGTTTATTAGTTATGATCGTCCGAGCAACGACTTCGGGCATGCAGGTGAAAGGGTAACAATGGATGGCGCCACTAAAACCAGTTTGAGCTCTATCAATATATTCTCCTAATACCCATTGGCATTCTCCCCCAATATCCATAGGAACATATGGATGAGATAAATGTTCCAGCCATTTTCGGTGAAAATTTAGATGAAATTTATGTGAAATCCAATCCCATAAGCTTAAATTTTGATGGATTTCACAGCCCATTTCTCCTAATTTGCGCCTAATATCGACATTAACAAATGGTTCCAAACTTATATGAATTTCCCCAAAAATCGCAACCCGTAAAGGAGATTTTGTTCTATCAACATCAATTTTATTAAAATCTTCTTTAATTACATTTTTAAAACTTCTTAACTCTTTAAGTGTATTAGCTTGATCAAGCTTATTTATTACGGTTTTAAAAACTTCAGTTGTATCTCCTTGGTTGCGTTCATAAGCTCGAAATAAACCTTCCGCAGTTTGGATATCGCTTAGCAATTTTGCTTTTTTCAAGAAAAATATGACGGCTTTTACAAATTTAGAATATGCAAATAAATCTTTTTTACCACTCAATTCTTGGAGAGTTTTAACCCAGTTAAAGGTTAATAAATCGGCCTGATCCAATGGGACAATGTTAATATTTTTGTAACCCATGTCACGTAAAATACGTTCCTGAACAGCATGATAAAAACCAAATCTACAGGGACCGCAATCGATGGCCATAACCAAAGTATCAGCACCCTTTTTTATTGCGCTCACTAAATCACCTAAAGTAGCTTTAAAAGGAAAACAAACAAACTCAGGACTATACTTTACTCCAATTTTTATAGCTTCACGATTAGTTGGATCTGGGAGCACAACCTCTATATCAAGTTGTTCAAATAAGGTCTTAAATGCATAAACGTTTGGTCCCATATTGGGAAAGGATAATATCATTTTCAGTTAATTTCCTCAGCGTAATACTAATTCTTTTATTTCTAAAGAATATATTTTAACATTTTTTAATATATTATGATCTATACTATCGATAGACGTTGAGTTATAGTATAGAATTGTACTTAAATAATTTTCTGATTAAATTACACTATCAAAAGTGTTATAAGTTATTAAAAAATTCAGTTTTAATTATTAACAAGAGAGAAGTTAAAAACAAACTTTAGATAATTAGCTTGAAGAAACAACTTACATAAACTCAATGTTGAAAATTTTTAACCTTAATAAGCAAACGTAATAATTTTTACTGAAATACATTTTAATGAGTAAATTTTTATTATTTAGGTTATTCTTTTAACAAGGATAAAAGTGTTTTTAGTTTGTAGACCTAATGGAAGGAAGAAGGAAAAAAGCCATTGGTGAAATGAAAAATTTAGGGACAAAATATGACTATGGAGACATTGGGAACAAATTCTATAAAAAATGCCTTGATATAATAAAACAAAATCCCTAGATAAATAAAATCCCAACCCTGTGTTTGACATGAGCGAAGAAAAACTAGCAATACATAAAAGAAAAGTAGAAGCGATCTCTGAAATGGTTAGAAATGCGTACGATAACGCGAAGCCGGGGGAATATTTCTCT
>SDBS01001922.1_pt1 | contig 20935 bp, 32 predicted proteins | sample 2277091 | NCBI WGS metagenome assembly SDBS01 (sample SAMN10404972, study PRJNA504765) | marine sediment metagenome | isolation source: marine sediment core GS10_PC15, 163 cmbsf | place: Arctic Ocean: Southern Knipovich Ridge | collected 2010 | reverse complement strand
ACCGGAACACCTGCATATTCTTTTCCGGCTACTGTTTCCCAAGACATGAAAGATGGTCAGTCTGAGTATGCACTTTTTCTTCTTCAACATCAACCCGACCTCGACCTTCGTATGGGCCTTCAGGCTCAGGGTGTAAAGGTTGCCGGTATCGTAAAAGAATCTTACCGTGAGATACAGGGCATCGCAGTACCCCCGATAGTCCATGAGCTTTTGAGGGATTATACTACAGAAGTTCCATTCTATATTCTTCCCCTCGAAAGAGATGAGGAAGAAAACACAAATTACGATGCTTTTGGCAACCTCGAAAGGGACCCGAACGCTGAAACATAGTAAAAAAAAAGGAGTAAAAGATGGGACTTTCTATGTCGGATTTCAATAGTGACGGTAAATTTGAGAAGGACCGTGCAAGAGAACGTATTTTAAAAGACCCTTTCAAAAAAGAAGAACGCAAGCTTGAGGAACTTAAAGAAATGGGGATTCCTCTTGAGGAAAAAACCGAAGAACCTAAAGAGCAAACTCCTACTCCTGATGATGCTGACGATTTCCAAAAGAGCGTTGATAAAGCTTCAGCGCCCGGTACTTGTGCCGCAAAAACAAAAGCAGGAAGCCGGTGTAAACGAGTTGCCGGATTCGGAGAAAAAGATTTATATTGTAAACAACACGCCAAATAAGGCAGACTAATGATAGGCCCTTATCTAACAGACCGCATTACCCTGAAACAATTTAATGGGGTAGGGGAGTTCGGCGCAAAGGCCGCAACTACCGACATCTCTCTTAAATGCCTAATTGACTATAAAAATCGTCAGGCAATCGACAGTTCAGGCGAACAGGTTGTCAGCCGGGCGAAGATACTTATACGCCCAAGAAATATACTGAGGAGTGGATTTGATACGAGAGGTACAGGGTTTATCGCCTACGAGGATGTTATTGTTTTTGATGGCGTTGAACATGCAATTATACAAATTGGGAAGAAAAAGGACTTTTCTGTAAGGTATCTCGAAATATTGGTGGCGTAATGGCAAGAAACTCGACAAACTCATTAAATATTACTATGGAATTTGATATATCGGATTTCGACAAAAAATTTAAAAAGTTTGTTGATAAGGATAGCATTAATGATTTAACTTTCGGCCTCGGCAACGCAGGGAAACAGTTTATTACCGATATTGCAGAGAAGGAGCCGGTTACGCCTGTACTTACATCGGCAATGGTAAGCTCGATAAGTGCATTTGTAAACAAGAAACTCGTTGCAACGTCAGAGAGATATAGACGATACACGGGGGAAGCATCTAAATTATTAAGAAACTTTATTACAAAATCTCATACTGAGAAAATCTTCAAAAATAGGATCGATTTAATTCTCGGTATGAACGCACCATATTCTACATTTCAGCATGAGACACATAAAACGAAACGTAATTTTGTTGAGAATAAATTAATGGAATTCTGGAAGAATTATATAGAAATTGCATTACGTCCACTCAAAAAGAGACTTCGATGATTAATGAATTTACAAAATATATCGAGGCTAATATCGCAAGTCTTACGATGGTAGTGGGCGGTCCTCAAAATCTTTTTGCCGGGAGACGACCTCAAGGCGCACCTATTGATTGTGTTGTCGTTGAAGAAGATTTGTATGCTATTCCCGATTCCTCACCGGGGGTTACTGACTTGGTGCAGAAAGTATTTCGTGTTAAGGTTCGAGACGTTGACTACCCTTCGTGCCGGAGCATCGCAGAACAAATACATACCGCCTTACATGGGAAGCAACAAGTAACCCTAACTTATTCTGGCGGAGACACTTATATTGTTAATATATTAGCAAGTAGACCATACGATATTGGCGACAACGAAAAACATCAGCCGGAATTAATGGTACGGTGTGAACTTGTCGCTCAGGATGGTTAAGAAGGAGATTAATTATGCCTTTAGGCCCGACAAGAGATTTGGGTCATTGTGAAGTATGGTGGGATAGTGCAAAAGTCGGTGAGTACCATGACAGCGTTGGAGTGCGGTTCTCTGGAACCGAGGCGGAAGTTTTCGAGGCTTCTTTCGGCTCAACTCCTGTTGATTGTGTTATTACCGGCCAAATGCCTATGGAAGTAGACGTACCTTTCACAAGGCTCACTTATGCGAAACTTGCCACGATAATCCCCGGCGGTAGTAATTCCGGTGGAGAGTCGGGTAACGTGGCTGTTTACGCTAATCAAGTAGGTAATGCTGTAGTAGCTGATAGTCTTGCAAAGGCTCTCATTATCAAACCGATCCACAACAATACGGTATCTGATGCACAATATTGGCTTAACGTGCCTCTTGCATACCCAAGACCAAACTTCGATTTTGCTTATAATAACGATGGACAGAGGGTTTATATGACGACTTTTAAATCATATCCCAATGCCACATCGAAACTTACATGGCATATCGGAGCCATTTAATCTTTAATTTTTAAGGAGCTTTCTTATGACCCGAAAACTGAACATTGACGAACTCGCAAAAAAAATGTTCGAGTCCATCGAAATTACAGTCGATGGAAAAGATTATGTAATTGATTCAATCCCTAACAATATCGTAAATGAAATGACAAATCTTAGCGGCGGCGAAAGGGATATGGCCGAGGTAATCGCCAAGTTTTTAGGCGCAGACCCGAAGGTATTTTACAATACAGACATAAGAAAGCTCGGTATTATTTCCAAAGCTATTTTGGAAATATTTAAAGAAGAAATGGAAGCGTTTACATCAAAAAACGTGTTCGAGGAAAAGCCAGAGTCGAAGCAATCATAGCCTCTACTTTTCCCGGTCTTTTTACTTGGCAAGAATTACATATAATGGATCCCCGGCTTCTCTCTTATTGGTTGGCAGAGGCCGGGGCCATAAAGCGTCAATGGAGCGCTCGAATGGCTTCGGCAGTCAGGGCAGGGTTCTCTAACGAGAGTGGTTTTAATGCCTTTATTGCACAACTTGAATTATATCAGTCACAGAAAGAAATGGCTGACGATACGTGGGAAATGTTTAAATTTATGGGGAATAAAGGATAATGCCTTTTAATGTTGGCTCTATAATTGCAAGATTAGGATTTGACATAACCGGATGGATAAAGGGTAAACGTCAGGTTTCTCAAGATGTCCGTGCCCTTGGTATGGATATTACTAAACTCGGTGCAATACTTACCGGTTTTGCAGGTATTTCCGTAAAGGAAATAGGTCAATTCGATAAAGCAATCCGTGAAGCTCTCGCTGTATCGGATGTTACAACTCAGCAGTTTGATGAGATGGCAGAGATGGCAGAGAACATGTCAAAACAACTCAATAAGGCCGCAACAGAGACGGCAAAGGGGTTTTATTTCCTCGGTTCCGCAGGTCTTTCCGCAACAGAGCAGATGCAATCGTTCGGGTCTGTGACAAACATGGCCCGGGCAATGACAGTTGAGGTCGGTCAGGCCGCAGAGGGCCTTGTCGATATTATGAGGGGTTTTAATATAACATTCGATGAATCCAATAGGGTTGCGGATACCCTCGTAAAAACAGTAATCACATCTAATCAAGTATTTTCCGACTTGGATAAAGCTATGTCTTATGTATCATCTACGGCAAACATGTCAAATAACTCATTGGCTGATGTTGCGGCGATGCTCGGAGTTATGGCAAACGCAGGTATAAAAGGTTCTTATGCCGGTGTTGCTCTAAGGCGTTCATTCACAAACCTTATGAGTCCAACCCGGGAAATGATTGATCTTATTCACAGTCTCGGATTGAAATTGTACGATACGACCAATGGTGAGATGCGCCCATTCGTTGACATTATGGGGGATATTAATTTTCAGCTTCGTGATGCTTCTGACCGATATAAAAACATGGTGTTTGAAATTATGTTTGGTAGAAGGGCTATTGCCGGACAGATTAAGATATTTGAGTTCGGGAAAGAACAGTTACAACAGTATTCTGACGCTCTATTAAATGCAGACGGAACAATGAAAAATGTAGTTGATAAGCAGATGGCGGCATTCCTTCATCAGCTTGGAAGGGTTTATCGGGGTATACAAGATGTTGCGAGAGAAATTGGCAGGGCGCTCGTCCCATCATTGAGAGAATTTGCGAATCAAGCCCTTCCGGTAGTAGATGCGTTGAAGGATTGGGTAAAAAATAATAGTGATGTTGCCACATCTATCATAAAAATAACAACAGCGATAGGCGGTGCGGCTTTAGTTATCGGACCATTAATGCTTATGTTGCCAACTCTTATAAATTCAATAAGAATTCTTTCTATGGGTTTTGCCGGGCTTATTGGCCCCGTTATTGTGGCCGTGGCAGGATTCTATGCCCTTCGTGTCGCATGGGATGATGCTTTTAAGGGTATGAGAGATACGGTTAATGATTTCGGAGAGAAGTTTGGACTATTCGTTGATGGTTTTAATATAAGTTGGAGTGATGGGCTAAATGTTATGATAGAAACATTCCAAGAATTTGCCAACATTGTATGGACAGGTTATGGTAAAATTGGAGTGGCCGCCAAAATGATGTGGACGGTCCTTAAAAATAATTGGGGAACATTCACACCTGAAGAACTCGATTTTCTTAAACAGGGCATGGAATTCTTAAAAACTGGTAAATTAGAATTCCCAACCATATCTGCCTTAGAAGGTTCAAAAAACCTTGGCGCAGGGATGCTTGAACTCGCAACTAAAGATGTAAACACGCTTTGGAATAAAATCAAGGAAACATCTCCCGAACTGGCTGAATTTTTGGGAATGCTTAATGCAATAGTGGGGGGAGCGCCTGCCCCTGATTTGCCAACAGGCGGACTCGGTGAGGGGGTACATAAGGGAAAGAGCGATGGTAAAGGGGAAGATGTCTCTAATGTATGGGCAGACCATTGGCGGCAGTCAATTAAGACAGTCATGGATAATTTTACTCTCGTTCACAAGATGATGGTAGATGTCCAAAATGATATTGTTGATGGGTTTGAAACTTCATTTAATAGACTCCTGCAACATGGGAGCAGTTTAGCGGATGGTATGGATGATATATTTGACTCGATACTTCAGGCATATATTACGATGGTGTCAAGGATGGCCGCTCAGAATATGTTTTATCAAATTTTTGGTGATGAATACCAGTCTGATAAGATATTAGGAGCCGGAGAAGGATGGTTAGATTCCTCTGGAATAATTAGACGGCCGGGGCCAAAGGAATCAACCGGATCATACGAAGGCACGTATGGTGCAGGTAAAGTAACTGTAATAAACAATACAGGAATGCCGATGGCGGCCAAAATTGCGCCGAACGGCAAAGATATAATAGTTGACACCGTTATGGAAGCAATGAACACAAACAGTAGCTTTAGAAATACCATGAGGGGGAGTTGATGGCAAGCACGTTCCCTACGCTGACGGGGGGAAAACCCCTTACTCCGACAATTAAAGACTATTCTCACAAGCTTAGAACCGACCCGACTGTAAGTTCACCGAAGGAAGGTGGGTATGTTGTTTCAAGGGCGAGGTTCACGAGGATGCCAAGAGCGTGGCATGTCGTATATGATGGTATTACTACCGCGAACAAAAATCTTATTCTTGCACACGAAGAAGAAAGAAAGGTCGGGTCCGCTACATTTACATGGACCGACAATGAAGGAAGTTCTCATACCGTAAGGTTTTCGGGGCCACTAAATTATGATCCTTGGAAAAATACGAATTACACAAGATGGATTGTTGAGTTCTATGTCGAGGAAGTATAATGAAAAGCCTGTCGGCAAATTATTGGGATAAAACAAACGAGATTGCCACGAATTCAGCGTGGTATTTGCTTGTTGAGATAGTTATTTCGTCAGTTGAAACACTTTATTTGACAAACAATAATAGCGATGTCGCATTTTATAATGGGAAAACTTATACAAGATACCCATTTACCGTTGAGCCTGTTGAGGAATCGATTCAGGGGGATGTCCCGAGGTTAAGAATTAATTTCTTGAACGCAGATCTTTATCTCATACCTTGGCTTCAAAGCTATGGCGGATTAGTTGGAAAAGATGTCACTATGATGCTTGTTAATAGTGATTTACTTAATGAGGCCCCTTCAACATCTGAAACATTCTCCGTACTCGAAACAACGGCTGACAATCATTCTGTATCGCTTACGGTAGGTATTTCGAGTCCTGTAAATAAAAGATTCCCGAGAGATAGATATATTGCAAATATTTGCAGACATCTTTATAATTATCCGGGCAGATCAGACAGCAGGGCCGCAAGATGTGGATATACCGGAAGTGATTTTGCAACATGCCGACACACTTTAGAGGATTGCAGGCTTAGAAACAACAGCCATCGTTACGGCGGAAGCCCCGGGGTTGCGGAAGGAATACCTTAATGGATTTTCAGTATCTTTTACCTGTTCCGTTTAAAGACTACGGAAGGAATTTGAGTGGATTAGATTGTTGGGGGTTGGCGATAGAAGTTTTTAAAAAATATGGTATCGAACTTCCTGATTTTAGAGTAGGCTCTGGTGATGAATTCAACATAAATGCTCTTGCGGTGATGAAAATGAGGACTTGGCCCAAGGTTGAAAATCCTCAAAATAGCGACATTCCTCTTATTGCCGCAATAAGGAATAACCCAAAAATGGTTACGCATGTCGGCGTTTATATTGGTGATGGTAAAGTTATACATATTATGAAAAAGACCGGCGTTATTATTCAGAGAATCGAACCTTTTCTTAAACCGAGAATAGCAGGATTTTTCCGCCCATGCTGAATACATTTAAAATAACATTATTAAAGGACCCCTTCGGAACAAACGAAGGCATCTCTAAAGAGTTTGAGCGAAAACCAAACTTCTCGTTGAGACATTATCTTAAAACAGATGGTGAGTTTGTCGTCCTTTGGAATAATACCATTCTCGATAAACATATCGATAATATTCTCCCGGCGGCAGGTGAGCATTATTTTGTAACGCCTATACCCGGGGGCGGCGGCGGAGAGCTGTGGAGAACTATTGCACAGACAACTTTATTGGCCGCATCTATGATCATCCCAAGCCCTGTCGGTCCAATGTTAGCTGTCGGGAGTTCTGTTCTTTTTGGATATATTTGGTTGCGGCCTGAGCCTGATATTGATGATGATTATTCTCAATCATACGCATGGACACATAAGCCTAATTTTGTTGCGGCAGAAGGCAAGCCAATGCCTATACTGTATGGCAAAACGAGAGTAAAGCCCACAATAAAGAACAGATTTATTAAGTATGAGGCTGACGATAAGCAATCCCTTAATATTTTATATTCTTTCGGTTCGCATCAGATTGATGAAAGAGTTATACAAAGAGTTATACCAAGATGGACACCATCACCAACTGTCACGAATAGAGTATTTTACAGGGTTGGTGATGAGGTTCAGCCCCCCCTCACTTTTACAGATAGAAGGGGAGAAACAACCAATACGAACACCCCGGGGGTTACATACAAATGTATAAGGCAGCACACTGCATATAATATTTTAGGTCCCCCAAGGTATAATGTTACGGTTTGGGATACAAATTTTTGGGAAGTAAGTACAGGCATGGCCGCTATCACTGATATAGAAATTAACGGAACGCCCCTGTCAAACATAAAAACCGGAAACACAGAAAATTTTACGTACGAAACCCGGCCCGGTCTGGATGAGCAGGTTATAATTGATGATTTTATACCACTTTATGTAAATTTCCCACAGAATCAATCTTTAGATTTCTCAATTAGTAGTGACCCTGCACTTACCGGAACAGGCTCTTTATATAATTATAGATTAACTTCTACAACCACACAAAATATTGAGGCAACAATATTTTTATCTCGTGGATTATATGGGCAGGACCTTAGTGGGAAATTAATGAAACGTGTAATTGATGTTGTCGCTCAATATAAAAAAATTAATGATACTGAATGGATAAATTTCCAACTTGATTTACAATTAAATGAAAATTTTGATGCTATTTATCGTGGTTCTCGTTTAATAGACAGCCAAAACGAATTTTTTATGATGGGAAGAAAAATAACAGAAATGCACACACCTTTTTCTATCTCATTTAAAGCTAAGGCTGATAATACATTACTTGAAACGGGTCAATATGATGTTCGTATCGGCGCATCTACAATTACAGCAGGGGGAACAGGAGACGAACCAATTCAATATAATTCAACATTAACAAACATTGCAAGTATCTCTTATGCGGGAGCGGATGCCGATGGAGAATTACGAGGCTTTACTTATCCCGGAGAACCGTTACTCGGCCTCAAGGCAATAGCAAGCGAAACCATGAGCAGAGATTTCGAGTTGACCGGTGTATGTGAGCGCTCACTCGTATGGGTACATGATGGCGTGGGATGGACTCAAAAAGCCGCAAATAACCACGCTTGGGCAGTTTACGATATGCTTGTAGGTGGTTCAGCAGGACATCCAGAGCCATCCAATAACTACGGGGCAGGGATACCGTATACAAGGATTGATTACGGAAGTTTTTTAATATGGGCAAACAATATAACGAGCCTTGAGTTTGAACTTAATATTGTTTTTGATGCCTTCACTACAATATGGGATGCTATTCTTCTCGTATGCCAAGAGGGTCGAGGAATGGTTTTTCCTGTTGGTAATAAAATATGGGCATACGTTGATAAAGCAACAGCCGTAACTCAAATGTTTACACAGGGTAATATAGACTTTGATTCATTTAAGCATAGTTGGATTGATAAATCAAGAAAAGCGAAACTGATTGAAACATCATATTGGGATCGGGAAAGAAGTTACAAAAAGACTGATTTCTCTGCGAGAACAACCGATTGGGATACTATCGATGATGTGAGTGAACCTCTAAGAATGGTGTTCCGAGGAATTACATCTTACCCTCACGCCTATAAACTTATCAGATTTATGCTTAATTGTAATCAACTTCTCGATGAGATGCTTACATTCGAGGTCGATATAGACGCTCTGGCGGCCCAAGCAGGGGATGTAATCGAAATACAGCATAATGTTCCTGATTGGGGGTCTGGATGCGGCGGAAGGATTGCATCGTCAACTCCCGGGACCCCGGATACAATAGTAATTGACCAAGAGTTTACCTTTACCGGGGGTACTTCGTATACGCTCAAAGTCAGACACAAAAATGGTTTACTTGAGTCCCATGATTTCGCATTTGCGGCGACAGCGGCCCATGACACGTTGCTATTTACCGCCGGGGTGTGGGATACGCTCCCTGTAATATATTCACCATTTGCAATATTTAAAGCATCGGAATCATTAAAGAAATTCCGAATTATTGAAATAAACCGCTCAGGAGAGCAATTCAGGAAATTAAAATGTATTGAATACGATGAGAATGTTTATGCGATAGACGGTGTTCCGCCGATGGATGTTCCGACTCAAATTCTCTTTAATTTAGCAGAAACTTTAAATGCGCAAGAGCTTTTATCTAAAAATAGAACGACCGGCGAATATGAATCTTCCCTCATGCTTACGTGGACAGCAGACGAAGGGATGGATTGGGGGGAATGGGATGTATATTTCCGGGATGTGGATGCCTCTGATGTTAATTGGGTAGGGGAGTTCGTTCCGGGCCAAGTATATAGTGAAAACGACAAAGTAGTTTCTGATGGCTTTGCATTCATCAGCCTCAAGGATAATAATACAAGCGTTCCTTTAATAAGATAGGATTAGATTATGGAAATAGACAGAAAAGCATCTTTTAAAGGTGAATTATTTATAAAAGCCTTTGACCCTAAAGGTAATCTCTTAAAAGATTATGGGAAAGTGTCGGAAAAACTTATTACGGATGATTATGTGAATTATTATACTGATGCTTTACAGGGGTTAGTTTCTGGAATCGGAGATTTTAGATACCATGATTCAGGGACCGGAACAACGGAAGAAAAGCAAACGCAATCAGGACTTATAACTCCAACCGGCATCGCAAGGGTTATCGGAACTCGGGGAGAGGCCGCTCCAAATATCTATCAAACAGTAGGTCTTATTACTTATGATGGTGTTTACGATATTACGGAGTGGGCGGTATTTAACGGCGCATCAGGAAATACGATGCAGGATAGAGCCATATTTACTGCGGTACCTGTCGATAATAATTATCAACTTGAGTTTACATATTTACACACTGCACTGGCCGGGGGATGATATTATTTTAAAGGAAAAGTATCATAGCATCGAAGGCATTCAGAAAATGATGGAGAAAAAGAAAAATGGAATTTCTTGTAAGACTTGAGGATAAAGTAAATATTCAGGTTATTTGTCTTAATCCCGCCCATAAAGAAAGAGTCATTTATGACGATCCAACATTCATAGCACCGTGTCCTGAATGCGGGAGCGACGGCTATCTATACCGGAAAAACAACGCCGTGAGCAAAAAGGGCGCATTTATCACGTATAAGCCTGACGGATGGTCTTGGGGAAAGAATGAACGGAAACATTATGGCATAATCCGTATAGTTTGCACCGAGGAGCAAGCTCAGGAATGGTGTGCAACGATAGAGAATGAGGCGGCGAAAGCGGATGTCGTCAAGTATCAGGGAGAAGCGGAAACCCGATTCTATGAAGTGTATAATAACCTCCCGAACCCCAAAACGAAAGTTACGTTACTGGCCGCCCTCGACAAAGATGTCATTTATAAAGCGGCAAGATACAGCGAGACACAAGCGGAGAATCGAGCGCAAATTGACCATCGCCATCGGAAATCACACTTTGACTTCGAGAGTGACCTCTCCGAGGTAGCACTGGCAAACTGGAATGATAAACGGTCGTACAGTGTTATTGTGGAACAGGAAACCGTCACGATGGGGGCTATATAATGCCATTAACGACCGGAGCCGTAACAATAAAAACAGCGGCGGGGAATTATTCGTCATGGGCGGCTTTTTGGGACGACCTCGGCAACCTTACTGGCGATATTACTTGTACGGTGGACGCTTCAGCTTTCACCGAAAATTCTGCTCCTGCGGTGGTCACCGAGAACTTGGGTGGATTTACACTTCATGTTTTACCTGCAAGTTTTCCTACAACGACAGATGCAAATACAGGGGCAAGGTTTACCTTTAATTATACAGGCGATACATTCAGTTGTCAAGTGGAGGGTCCGGGAGCAGTTACAGTTGAGGGTATAGTGTTTATAAAAGGATCAAGTATTCCCGCGCATTTTGTTTATGTAGCCATAATTAGCACGGACTTTACCTTAATGTTAAGGAGAAATATATTCAAAGAGGCCGGCGTAGGCATAGATATACAAGACGTAGACCTAACTGGAATGAAAATATATAACAATATAATTATTAACATAGAAACGAGTTTGAGAATAGGGCAACTCATTTCAGGACTTGTTTTAGCCAATAATACAGTGGTTGGCTCAACATATCGTGGAATTGGTCTCACTAATAAAGCCGTCACAGCCACAAATAACCTCAGTTATGACAACACTACTGACTTTGCTTCAATAGGGAGTGCTACCGGCAATAACAATGCGGCCTCTGATGCCACAGGGGAGGATGCGGATTGGTCGTCAGGGTCAAATAACATAGCGAGTATTTCTGATCCATTTATTGATTATGCAAATAAACTTCTTGGGCTTTCTGCGGGAGGAATCTCGGCCATTGGAAGTGCCGGGGTAGATTTAAGCGGGAACTTTACCGACGACTTTTTTGGAACAACAAGAACAACATGGTCAATAGGGGCTGTTGAAAATGGTGGGCCATCAGGAGGGCCAGAAGGGTTAGTTGGAAGTTGGTCGCTTGCGGAAGATAATCTGTTTCTCGGTCCAGAACTTGTTGTTAATGGTGATATGGAGTTGGATAGTGATTGGGATAACCAAGCTTCTCCTGCCGCAAATGTGCGAAGTGACGAACAAGCGCACAGTGGAATATACAGCCGTAAGATAACACTTAATGGTATTGGAAGTTTTGGCGGTATTAGGAGTGCCAATGAGATAACTTTCGTTGTAGGAAAAAGCTATATAATAACAGGTTGGGCGTATAATCTCGATATGAGTAATGGTGAGCGTCTGGTAATGGATTGTACTCAATTTTCTGCGGGGGCTTTTAGTATATATCCAAATCAAGGTGTATGGGCTCAATGGAGCGCGGTAGTTGTTGCAACCGCGACCTCGCGCAAAATACTTTTTTATAATTATCCAACTGACGTAGCCAATGCTAATGCCTCTTTCTACGTTGATGATGTCTCCATAAAGGAAATCTACTTCACCGATTTATCCGGCAATGGGAATAATTTAGTATCAATCGGTGCTACTACCCCATCATTTACCCCTAACCAGCAGGGGAGGGCTGACCGAGCTAATATATTTGATAGAAGTCTAAGTTATTTTCTTAGGGGAGTCGATAGTAGTGATTATAGTATTGATACGACCAATGAGTTTTTTATTTCACAATGGGTTAAGTTTGAAACCGGATTAGCGATTGGAACAAATAATCTACGTTATATATTCTCTGCAAAAGAGCAAATTGGAAAAGGTGAATGGAAATTCTACAAACAAAGAAGTGGAATCGACAACAATATACATTTCTGGATATTGGATAACGCAGGAGCACAGATTGCACTCGTAACAACGACAACATTATTTGATAATGCGAAAGCCGGCATTTGGTATAATATTATGGTGGCTATTGATTACCCTAATTCAGGTAAAATATATATAAATAATGTTTTGGACAATACTACTACGACTTTTGTTAATCCTGGGAACTATACTAATAACACGGCGCCACTTGAAATAGGAAGAAGTGGTATTGATATTTCATATATGGATGGCGATATGTGTAATGTGCAGATTTACAATAACATCCCAACTGATGCCGAGCGTACAAATATCTATGAATCTGAGCTTTTCTGGAATCCAATAGAAATTTCGTCAAATATGGATTTCGGTGGTAATCTTTCTGCCCAAAGCCCTGATTGGCTCCTTATCCCTGATTTTTTAAATTGGAGAGGCGATTGGGCCGCAGGGTTGACTTACAATGAACTCGATGTTGTTCTTTATATGGTAGGGACTGCCCCTCACGCCTTTGTCTCAAAAACTTCTCATAATATCGGGAATATCCCCCCTGATAAATATGTGAACTGGACGAGGCTTGTGCAGGGTAAATGGAGAGAGGAATAATGATTACAAGAGATAAAAAAATTATTATTCGGGGGGACCTTGTTGTTGGGCATACTTACGAGGCCGTTATTGCCGCCAGAAGCGTTCCCGATGTGTATGGGCGTGTTTCAACGCAGGACACCGAGGATGCACCCAAAGTCTCTATTACGTTTGAGGGAAAACTAAGTGCGCCCGGGGTTGCCACACTCTATAGCGCATCCGCGGGGATTAACAGTATTATTCTTGAATGGACAAATCCTTTAGATTACGATTTTGATGTTATGGAAATATGGTCTGCAACTGTTCCTGACTTTAGCTTATCGACTTTAATTGCAACCACAGATACAAATTATTTTATTCATAATATTGGCCTTCCGGGAAGTAAAAATTATTATTGGCTTAGAGCAAAAAATAGTTCTAATATTCCCGGGGCTTATGTTCCAACTCCCCCTGCCGCAACTCTTTTTGCCACAACAAATGCTATCGGTCCAACCGATATAGAAGATTTTTCCATTACTGCAAGTAAAACATTCACAAAGATACCAATTCTTGAAAGTGATGTGTGGACGAACAACTCCCCCGGCGGAGGGTCCGTTGCATGGAATACCCACAGTATTGCTTATAACGGTGCTTTTTATCAGGTTACAGGGGCGAATTCTGCTAATAAATATATCTATTGGGATGTTGGGGATACTGGCGGAGCAGGAACGGTTGCAGACCCTTATATCACAACATATTCAGGAACAAATACTGCCCCTGTAATGACCGATACCCGGTTTATTATTGCAATGAATATTTCCGGCACACATAATGTTGCATGGAACTCTATTGCGAATCAGGTAATTGGGACCGCTTTTATTCTTGATGCGGCTATTATTGAGGCCAAGATTGGTGATTTAGCGGTGACGACGGCTAAGATTAACACCCTCGCCGTTACGACGGCAAAAATCAACAATCTTGCCGTTACAGACGCTAAAATCAACACCCTGTCGGTAGCAAAACTCACATCGGAAACAATAACATCCAAAACTATCACATTGGCAACCGCAGCGGGAGTTGACACATATATAAACGCCGGTAAGACTCAGTGGGATAACACACAGACCGGCTTCATCCTCGGCATTGATGATACCACTCCTAAATTCTATATAGGAAGCACCACAAAGTACCTAAGTTGGGATGGTTCTGCGCTTGTAGTCAGGGGTACGTTGACTGCTGACGATATTCAGGCTGGGGGGGCAATAACAGGCAGTACTTTCCAAACGGCGGCGGCAGTAGCTGGACACGGACAAAGAATTGTGTTGAGCCAAGCTGATAATACTATAAGATTCCATACAGATACGACAGAAAGCGTGGTTGTGATTGATGATGATATTTTATTTAACTTGCCGGGCATACTCTTGACTGATGGTATTATTTGGATGGAGTCCGCAACGTTTGGAACCTCTTATGTACTTGCTGGTGAAATTTCATCATCGACTCCGGACGCCACAACCGCATTAGGCGCATCTGCGTCAGGAAATGCGGCGGCTGATATTTTTAGGCTTAATTATACTCAATCTGGATTTGCAGGAAATTTTGTTAAATTTCTCGACCATAATTCAGCGACAAAATTCCTTATTGATAAAAGTGGAAATATTATAACAGTGGGCACAGTTGACGGCGTGGATGTCTCGGCTCATACACATGATGGCGAAGCGGGCAATGGAGTAAGAGTTCAGGCTACTGATTTACTCGGGTCAGGCGCAACCGACCTATATTATTTACGATGGGATGCCGCAGAAAATGAGCCTTTTTGGAGCGCAACTTAATTACGTATATGATTGATTTTATTAAAAAAATATGGAACAAAATACGTTCTCTTGCGTTTAATAAGAAAGAGATAAATAAACCGGAAATAAGAATGAAAATAATAAAACCTGAGATAATTGTCATACATCACAGCCTTACCGCCGACTCAGGTACGGTATCATGGAATACAATAAGGCAATTCCACACAGTAGACCTTGGATGGGACGACATCGGATATAACTCCGGGTGTGAGTTGGTGAACAATGAATTTGAAATCTTAATCGGGAGAATGTTAAATGAGCAAGGGGCGCATTGTAGGGGTCATAATCACAATTCTTACGGTCATTGTATCGTTGGTAATTATGATAAGGATGAAATTTCACCTGAATCGTGGATGTTGAATCTTAAATGGATCCGCAGTCTTTGTGATGTTTTAAATCTTACAGAGGATTACGTATTGGGGCATCGGGAACTTGATAGCTCGAAATCATGCCCGGGAAACAACTTTAATCTTGATAGTTTCAGAATTGAATTGAAAGCTTTAAAAATCACTCAATGAAAGGAAAATAATGAAAAGAAGAAATGCGATAAGAAGTATTTTAATAGCTCCCCTTGTTGGCCTTATAAATATGCCAGAAAAAGTTTTTGAATATCCGGGAGTAAAAATATTAAAAGAAGAATATCCTGAAGTAATAGATATTCTCACTAAAACTATTATTAACTCCAAACAAACTTTCTCTGATTTAAGCAGAACTATGTCTTTGGCTACCACTAAGATGGAAGCATTTAAAGAAAGTCTAAATGAAAGGAGTGAATTATGTTCTCAGTTATCACAGGAGCAATCTTTGGTGCTTTAAAAGCAACCGGCGCTTTTCTTATTACACCTCCCGGAATCGGAACCGGTCTTGCCGGAGTGGTTGCAACATACTTTCTCGGTAAAATCGACAATATATGGGTGAAAGAGCCTATATTCGCAATTTTCCGGGGATTGGCCGCCGCATGTTACGCCGTAACCTATTCTTTCGGTGTTGCAGTCACCCTCGGGGCCTCGAAATGGAAGTGGACGAAAGGTTTCTGGAACAAAGTTATTGAGCCGTTCGTGATCGATCTCATCGACAATACAATCGGTACGATCATCGAAGGGATTGCTCTTGTTTTAACCCGGGCAAAGGAAGGCTTGTTTAATGGCCTTCGGAGCGATAATAAATGATAGATTTAACCGCAGTAATAAAAAATATTGACGGAAAACCCGTCTCTAACTCAGTTCAGGGAAAAATATCTGATTGGACTTTCCGGGATGCTTTTATCACCGCCCTTACCGGTCTCAGGGAACAAAACGAGTCGGGAGAAATAAAGTTTAAGAAGTATCAACTGGCAGTAAAAATCCAAAATACTGAGAAAACAGTTGACTTATCTATCGATGATAGTAAATTATTAAAGGAACTATGTGGAGAAATCTACGGCCCGGTGGCTGTGGGCCAAATCTGGCTTATATTAGACCCTGAAGGATGTTCCGGGTCACCCAAATGAGAGAAAGGCTCTCAGTATCCATTTAACGCTTTCCGAAAGGGGGTAAAAAATGAAGTATTTCTCAATCTTTTTTGTTCTGCTCATTCTGATGTTTGGAATGTGTTTCCTGTCTACGGACAGTTCACCGCCCGAATTGGCGCAATGCGTTCCTACTTCGGGTTACATCGAAGGGGTTGCGGTAACGTCTCCCTTTCTCGGTGTTGATTTATATGCCTATAATGATGTCAATATGCTCCATGTGGAAGTTAATTATGTAAATAGTGCTGACAATGCCTACAACGTAACAAACTTCACAGAAATCGATATTTCCGGCCATTTTGTCCTGACGTGGATTAGCAATGATAAAACTGTCAGTTCCGGCCTTTATCTTTATAAAAAGGACATCAATATAATTACTGACGCTATTATAGTTGTTCGGGCCATTGATCCCGAACCTCTATCCTTTGTCATGCGATGTTAAATCCCATCTGACAAATGAGCAAATAGATATGTGAAAGTTTAAATTTCAATATTTAATGTAAAACGAAGAAACCTCACCCCGAAAGGGGTATCCTCGAAACCCTCGGCGGCCTGCTCAACCGTTGGGGGTTTTTTTTGTTGGAACCTTTTGTTGTCCCGGGCGTTGAAAAAATAGAGGGAATAAACCAAAGGAGAACACCATGACTGAAAGGCTATTAGCACAGACAGTGTTATTCCTGCTTAGGTGTGTTAAAATAACAATAATATCAGCCACCATTGCATGGGGAGTGTGGATGATAGGGATATTAATAGGGAGAACGCCATGACTGAAACAAAACAAACTATTAATGTGCCGACCGATATTGTGACAAACGGCGATAAGTGTGGGAGAGATTGTACAATTCCAAACTCCCTCACAAAAACAGGGCAAGCTTGTAGAATAACCGGTAAGGAACTTGAGTTTAAAGTAACTAAAGATGATTGGTTTCATATCCGATGTTCCAAATGCCTCGATGCCACCAATGAGGCCGATATATCTACGAAAGCCTTGTAAAGAAGTTTGGAATGAAATCTTATGACTATGATTTTGTTAATGGGCAAGTTAAAATCCTATGCAATATCATCACGTGTGAGCGTAAGCAGAATAAAGAGCTTGAGGGCACTCTTATTGCTTGGGATAACACGCAGAAGATGTGTGATAAGCTGGCTGATGCGTTGGAGATAGCATTGGGTTATGCTAATAGGTATGATTGGATAAAAAATGAGCGTAAAGAGTTAGATAAAGCCGACCAAGCACTCGCAGAATGGAGGGTGATGAAAGGATGAGAAAATACACAGTTAAAGAGATCGAAGCGATGCTTTGGATACCGTGTTGCCACATGACAGGCATGCACGACCCATGCCATTTTGAAGAGGGAAAGTATATTTGTGAGTCTCAGAAAGCCCATGCCTTAGAAAGGTTCTGTAAAGAAATTAGTATTAACCCAAAAGTAAAGTCAAAACCAGACTGTAATTGGTGTAAAAACCCGGAGAAAAATATTAAGGGTGATGGTATGCCTTTATTGGAAACCGAGGAGCAGTCAAATGACTGATAAACCGAAAGCACCGGATGAGATTTGGCGACATGAATACCATAGTACAAAATTTGGGGTACAAGGATTCATGTGGAATGATGTAAAAATGGACGACACCGACATTCGCTACGCCCGTGCTGACATTGTGGAGAAGCAATACAATGAACTCCTTGATGTCAGTAATAAAAATAACGACCGTCACCTTGAGATTACGGAGTTGCGGGATGCATTACGGATGTTTGAGATCAATAGCCATAAAGATCATAGGCAGGTTACAGAAAATGCCAAGCTTATCGTCAAAACAAACGCACGGCTGGAGAAAGAAAATAAAGCTTGACAGCATAATTAATTATGTTTAGATTAAGCTCCGTGTGTTTCGACAAGAGTATAGCCCGATGCCAGTAAGACCATCCACTTAAAGGGATGAGGACTGAAAACACCGGGCTTTTTCTTTAAAACGTGGAGTCTGCGAGAAGTTTCTTCTGTTCGCTTTCCTGATGATCCTTTGCGTTCTGAGCATGTGAGATACAGGAAAATATTTTGGCCTTATTCTTATCATGGTCCCAATGTCCACCATCGCCATGCCTCCCAATCTTCCCACATAAATACATTTGGCTTGTTTCGTCATAGATAAAGAAAAACCCGGGGTCCCGGCGCTTATCCTCAATAATTTTAAGTTTCACTGCTTGCTCCTTTCGTTAATCCTCGGGTTCGATGAATGATTTAAAAAATCGCTTCACGTAATCCCATAAACTCAATTTTGGTTCATATTCATCACAGGTACACGGCCACGAAAGATGGAGGCATAGTTCTCTACACGGAAGCCTGCACTGATATTCGTACATTTTAATTACAGTCAGGTGTATGCTCACCTTTTTCTGTAACGCACAGTCCCGGGTGTCCATAGTCCCACTTGCGGTCATTTCTTTTGCCCTCTCGAAGTCCGGGTCATTCTGTGCTACTTTTAATAAAATAGCTTCTTCTTCAGGAGTTAGATTTTTCATTTTTTTATCCAATTAGCCGGCTCCTCCAAGTTTCCAGATCAGCACCTTTGTTATCGTAATAGAATTCCATAATATCATCAAAAAGGATGACTATTGTGACTTTATTTATATCAGGAGTCAGGACTTCCGTTTTAAGATGCTCCTCAATAACTCTGTAAATAAATCTTCTAAACCCCATACGGGATCGCCCCGCAAAACTCTTATTTATTCGGATTAATATTTTCATTATTTAACCTTTCTCCATGTCTCACGCAGACATACCTTTCGTACTGTGCCCCAATAAATATGATATTTCTCAGCCATTTTATTATAAAACTTCCTTTTGCCGCCGGGGAGTATATGTGAATACGCAAACCGCATTTTTACCACAATCCCCTCTGTTAATTTTGCGGAATGCTGTTTTATGCCGTATGGTGTCATAATTATTCAACGCTTTTTTGTGAGGAAAGTTCCATTTATTTATTTCTCCATTTCCTCGATAGTGGTTAATAATTTTGTGAGATCAGTAATAGAATTCTGCACAATCTCTTTTATGGGGGCCTGTAGCCCTGAATTTAACTTCTTAAGTGTTTTCTCTGGATACCATATCCAATCATGGTATCTTGTATTCGTTTTTTCTAAAAACTCTTTAATTTCGGAAAGTCTCTCATTCTCTCTTTTAATATCATCATTATCAGATTTTACGTTTAATATCTCATCGAAAACTCTTTGGGATATTTTTTTACTTACCCTGCGGCCAAAATCACTATTAATTTCCTTTTCTTTCAGCCAGTTCTCCCAATATTCTTTTTTTGTTCGGTTTACGTACTCACCTGTAATAGCTGTCCTTGTATATAAAATATACCTGAAAATAGATTCCGGGATTTCCACATCTCGATAAGGGGATTTTTGTTTTGTATATAATTTTTTACAATTTACTGAAGTATGGAGTAGCCCAACGCCATCAGGTAGTTCTTCCTTGTTTATTATTCCCGGAGGGCATACGAAATATAGCTCATTACAATAATCGAGATAGGCTTGCCATTTATTGTCATTTAAAAAATCTTGGCGGCTTACTTTTATCTCATAGGCGATAACTCTCGGGTTCGCCCATGATTTTTCCATTACCCATAAATCCATTCTACTACTCCGGGTCGCACCCCAAGTCGGCCCTATTTTACACTCAGAGACACAGATAGCCTTTGAATGTTTCGCCGTTAATAATTTCAGTATATCATTTGACTTTATGGGCATATCGCGTCCTTTTTATCGTTGATCGGGTGAGAAATATACCCCCATTCCTCTATTTGCCCCTCAAACTCTTTTTCGCAATACTGGAATGCCCACATAGTTCCGAATAACTCAATCATTCGCTCTCTCGCCTCGCCAGAAGTGCCTTTAATCCGTACAAAAAACATCCTGTTACCGTGACCGACACCGAATGTGAAATACCAATATTCTTTTTTCATTTATTTTTTACACTCCCCTCTTTGCCAAGCCGCATCTGCCTTATATTGTGTAGCGAATATCTTTGTTTTACAACCACACTCACATTTATAATAATATTTATCACTCACGATGTTCCGGCCTATTATTGTCTTGACGCTTATTTTTTTAGATTTACATTCAGGACATGGTTTTAACGGCTCATTTAAGTAACTCATTTTTTGTTCCTTTTTAACATATTAACTATCTTTCTCCTCGACACGACCACAGCGCCGTTAGAAATCGCCGCAGATACCATTGATCTGAAAATATCATAATGAGGATGTCTTTTATTAGCTTGAAACCAATCTCTCTTTAATCCTATCTTCTTAGCAAATGTATGTAATTCTTCAATATCACCATCTGTAATTAAATGAATCCCATCAGTGTATATCATATCCCTTTAACGTTTGTAAATATTTTAAGTTCCACTTTTTATTTATAAAGAGATCAAAGTATTAAAAAATTTTGTGTATATTTTTTGTAAGCCTTTATTG
>SDBS01001921.1_pt1 | contig 20941 bp, 22 predicted proteins | sample 2277091 | NCBI WGS metagenome assembly SDBS01 (sample SAMN10404972, study PRJNA504765) | marine sediment metagenome | isolation source: marine sediment core GS10_PC15, 163 cmbsf | place: Arctic Ocean: Southern Knipovich Ridge | collected 2010 | reverse complement strand
GCAGCCGGCGCACTCGTTGGGGCAGCAGGCGTTACATTCCCATTTTTCACCTCAACATCATCAGAACTAACAGAAATAACGCCCGTCAGACAGCGTTGATTTAAATCTAAGGAAACGCAATTACCCGAAATAGTAATATTGGCGTTGACGTCTTCAGACAAGCACTAATTACCGGGGGTACTTAATATAATACCACCAGACACTACATCGGCACTTGACAAAACTATCGGGGCACAACCGGTAATCGAATCTATTGAACTTTCAATATCTTCAAGTTTCGAACAGAGCGTTTCACCTAAGATCGAAACATCAAGATCAAGATCCTCAATTTTTGAGCACAGGGTTCCACCTAAGATCGAAATATCAAGATCAAGATCCTCAATTTTTGAGCACAGGGTTCCACCTAAGATCGAAATATCAAGGTCAAGATCCTCAATTTTTGAGCACAGGATTTCACCCAAAATCGAAACCTCGAGCTCAAGATCATCCAGTCCAGAACAGGTAGCAACAACAGTAAGATTATCAATTTCTGTATCTATCCTTTCAACCGCATTTTGTATCTTGCATACTTTAGATTTAATAGTATCAATACAACGCTGAAGTTCCTGTAATCGATCAAATTCCTCAGGATCAGGACAACAATGTTTGGATGCCATCAATAAAGACGTTAAACACAATGAAAATAATAAAATAACAACCCGTTTCATACTACTCTCCCGCATTGATAACAGTTCGCTAAATACTTATCCATCATTTACAAGACTGAAAGGAAAAGTCAATAAGAACTCAAGACTTGAATAAATAAGAACTACACAAATATTGAACAAATTAAAGGAATTTTAATTGGTCAGAAAGGGATATGCTGTTTTATGCTAATTCTTTAAGCGCCGCAACTAATTTTTCAACATCCTCAAGCTGCGTATAACCATAAAAGCTTGCACGTACGGCAGCATCATAGCCCAAAAGATTTGCAAGCGGCTGCGCACAAAAGTGCCCTGCTCTCACGCATATATTTTTTTGATCAAGATAAGCTGAAACATCATGCGCATGTATACCATCCACCGTAAACGTAATCGAATGCCCCTGCTTTTTTAACACATCCAGCGGCCCATAAAGTGTAATATGTGGCATTTTTTCAAGCGCATCAATTACGTATGCAGTCAAACCAGCTTCATGTTTTTTTAATTGGTCGAAGGGCACATGTTGTTGCAAATACTCAACAGCAGCTCGTAAGCCAATAGCTTGCGCAAGCGACGGGGTACCGGCTTCGAATTTTTCAGGTGCATCTGCAAGAGTATAGGTATGCCAGGTCACTTCTCGCACGCTCCCGCCCCCTAAGCATAACGGCTGCACTTCATCCTGAATTTCTTTCTTGATATATAATACGCCAATCCCCGTTGGCCCCAACATTTTATGGCCAGAAAAGACAAGAAAATCACAGCCAATTTTTTTCACATCAACTTTTTCATGCGGCACTGATTGGCAGGCGTCTACCAAAACACGTGCCCCAACCGCATGCGCTCTTTGCGTGATCGCAGTAACATCAACTGGCGTGCCAATAGCATTGGAAACATGCGTAATTGCTACTAATTTTACTCGCTTGGTCATAAGTGCATCAGCAGCATCCATATCCAACATGCCATTTTTAAAAATCGGTATAAAAATAAGTTCAGCGCCCGTTTCTTTGGCTACTCGTTGCCATGGCAAAAGATTTGCGTGATGCTCAAGCTGAGAAAGCAAAATCTGATCACCTTTTTTTAAATTATACCGCGCCCAGCCATGCGCAATATAATTGATTCCCTCGGTTGCTCCGCGCACAAATATTATTTCGGCATTGTCCGCGTTAATGAATTGGGCAACAGATTTTCGTGCATCTTCATATTCCTGGGTAGCCTCTTCAGCAAGCTGATAAATACCGCGCCCCGGATTGGCATTGTATTTCGTATAGGCCTGGACTACCGCATCAATTACTTGTTGCGGCTTTTGCGTAGTGGACGCGTTATCGAGATAGGAAATATTTTTTGTAGCAAGGAGAGGAAAATCTGTTTTTATCATCATAAACGTTTTTACTTGCCTTTGAAAAAAAATTATCTACAAATATCCACTGTATACAATCCATTAAAAAAAGCCTGCGTAAGCATGTGACGCGCAACTGATGCAGGTAGTCCTCGAGCTTGCAAATATAAAAGATGTTCCTCATCCAATTGCCCGATAGCACTTCCATGCCCACACTGCACTTCATCAGTTTGCACCTGCAAACTCGGCCGCGCATACGCATACGCTCCATCACTCATTACCAATGCTTTATGATCTTGAAATGCTTCACTGTGCATCGCATCGGTATCAATTTGAATCATGCCGGCATACAGTGATTGCGCTCTATCAGAGATAATTGATTTCACTACACAGCGACTTTTGGTATACGGCGCTTGATGATGCTGACGCGTTTGAATGTTCTGCTGCTGATCGTCATAAAGTTGGGCGCCTAATCGCAGATTAATTTCAGCACCAGTTCCCATCAAATACGCATCAACTATTGTATGCATTTTTTTGGCCCCTCTCTGCCATTGCTCAAAGCGCACATTACTATCACGTTCGGCTTTGATAGTAATGCTATTCGTTACGTCGGCTTGCTCCCCAAATTGTCTTTGATCGCAATACTGCAATCTGCTATTTTGCTGCACTTCAATTACTAAAAAAAAATCAACCAATGCAGCCGAAACAGTGCGTGTATCAATGCACACAAGATGCGCACCTGGCTCAACTATCAATTCTATATTTGTCTCGTCTTTAGCAAGATCTGAAAGGGAAATCGTTTTATTCGCGTGTGCTGGAATTGTGATGCGTAATGGCTTCATCCGCTTCATCCAATAGACCCTTCCATTTCATGCGCAATCAAACGATTAATTTCAACGGCATATTCCATCGGCAATTCTTTAACAAACAAATCAATAAACCCATTCACAATCATCGCACGCGCTTCTTGCTCGGTAAGCCCTCTACTTTGCAGATACAAAAGCTGTTCATCACTGATTTTACTCACTGATGCTTCATGCCCAATATCAACTCTCGGCTCTTTCACATCAATAGTAGGATAGGTATCGGTCTGCGACTCTTTATCAAAAATCAACGCGTCACATTGAATTTTTGATTTGGCATTATGCGCGCCCTTAATAATTTTTAAAAGCCCACGATAACTCGTACGCCCCCCATCTTTGCTCAACGATTTTGAAACAATGTTTGAAGTTGTATGCGTTGCCAAATGAATAATTTTTGCTCCGGCGTCTTGATGTTGCCCTTTGCCGGCAACGGCAATTGAAATAACCTGACCATGTGCCCGACGTCCCTTCAAAATAATACAGGGATATTTCATGGTAACTTTGCTGCCAAAATTACCATCAATCCATTCCACCGTTGCACCTTCATGCGCAATTGCTCGTTTGGTAACCAAGTTGTACACATTGTTGGACCAATTTTGAATAGTAGTGTACCGAATATGCGAACCAGGCAATGCAATCAATTCTACCACCGCACTATGCAAAGAGTTTTTTGTATAAACAGGCGCGCTACATCCTTCAACGTAATGCACATAGCTTCCCGGTTCAGCAATGATCAATGTTCGTTCAAATTGCCCCATACTTTGAGAGTTGATACGAAAATACGCTTGCAAGGGCATATCAATTTTTACTCCTTTGGGCACATACACAAAACTGCCCCCACTCCAAACCGCTGAATTTAATGCAGCAAACTTATTATCATGAGGCGGGATAACCGTACTAAAATATTTTTTAAACAGTTCCGGATGTTCAGTCAGGGCTGTACTCATATCACAAAAAATAACGCCCTGATCTGCCCACTGCTTTTTTAACTGTTTATAAATAACTTCCGACTCAAACTGCACGCCAACGCCTGCAAGCATGCGCCGCTCTGCTTGGGGAATCCCCAGCGCATCAAATGTTTGTTTTATCGATTCGGGAACCGTATCCCAAGAGTTACTTTGTTTTTCTACCGGCTTTACGTAGTAATGAATATCATCATGATCAAGTTCGGAAAGATCTGCGCCCCATTGAGGCATTGGTTTTGCTTCAAAAATCGCAAGCGCTTTTAATCGAAAAGAAGTCATCCAAGAAGGCTCTTTTTTTTCAGCAGAAATATCCCGAACAACTTTAATGTTTAACCCCTTAGGAGATTGATAGATCGATTTATGATTACTTGCTTTTGAGATATCATATTCTTTCATATTCTCTTTGCATATCCTTTTTGCTCAAGCAATTGCACTAATGATACATCGCCTGATTGCCTAATAGTTCCATTTACCAATACATGTACGCCATCCGGCACTATATAATCGAGAATTCGTTTATAGTGCGTGATAATAAGCACAATAATTTCAGGATTATCTTTTTTTAATTTCTGTATTACAAGAGCAACAAGTTTGAGCGCATCAATGTCAAGACCGGAATCAATCTCATCGAGAATCACTATCTTTGGCTGTGCGACTAAAAGCTGTAAGAGTTCAAATCGTTTTTTTTCGCCCCCTGAAAATCCATCATTGCAACTGCGTTCCAAAAACGAATAGTCCATCTTTAAAAGATCAAGATATGCGCGTATTTCTTTTTCAAAAGCGACAAAATCAATCGTACCTTTTGTCACTGCTTGGCGCATCTCTTTTAAAAGATTGAAAACACGCAAACCGGGTATTGCGGGAGGTTGTTGAAATGATAAAAAAATGCCAAGCCTCGCTCGCTGATGAGGCGAAAGCTCTAAAATCGATGTGCCGTTATACATTATTGAGCCACTCTTAACTTCATACGCAGGATTACCAATAATAGTTTGCGCAAGCGTACTCTTTCCAGAGCCATTAGGGCCCATCACGGCATGGATAGATCCAGGAGCCATATCAAGACAAAGATTTTTGAGAATCTGTTCTCCTTCAACTGAGACAGAGAGATGTTTGATACAAAACATGGCACTACTTATGTAAAAAAGTAATAAAATAATAGAATAAGTCTACCATATAGAGAATATTTGAATAGATTTTAGGCCACAATACGAGCAAGCTCTTCAAGCGAAATAACGCCCTCTTTGACCTTTGCAATGCCATCCTGTAAAAGCGTGGTCATCCCATCTTCAAGGGCCTGAGCATACACTTCATCAAATATCGGATGAGAAACAATACGAGCTCGAAGTGCGGGAGTTACCACTAATAGCTCAAAAATACCGGTCCTTCCTCGATAGCCGCGCCCATCGCATTGGGTGCACCCTTTTGCATGAAACAAAGGCATATCATCTGCGATACCTAAGCGTTGGCACATATGATCATACGAGGTATCTCGAATCACCGGTTCTTTGCATTGCGTACACAACTTTCTAACTAAACGCTGCGCAAGTACACCACTCACGGACGCATTGATTAAAAATGGCTCAATACCCATATCCATTAACCGCATCACGGCACTCGGCGCATCATTAGTGTGCAATGTACTCAATACTAAATGGCCCGTAAGCGCTGCTTCTATTGCGACACGCGCCGTCTGCCTATCTCGAATTTCACCCACCATGAGAATATCTGGATCTTGGCGCAAAATAGCGCGAATTCCTTTTTCAAACGTAAAGCCTGCATCGGTATTTATGTGCCCTTGCGTAATGCCAGAAAGGTTGTATTCAACCGGATCTTCTAAGGTAACAATATTTTTATCAGGAGCATGAAGCTCAGAAAGAATGGCATAGAGCGTTGTAGTTTTACCTGATCCTGTTGGGCCGGTTACCAAAAAAAAGCCATGCTGCTTTTTGGTAAGTGGTTTGATAATATTGAGCATATTTTGCATAAATCCAAGGTGATCTACAGACATTGCATGCGCTGCACGATCTAAAATGCGAATCACCATTTTTTCACCATAAAGCGATGGAAATGTGGAGACCCGAAAATCAACCGGCTTACTTTCAATCGTCATTGAAAATTTACCATCTTGTGGAAGCCGCTTTTCAGCGATATTCATATGACCGAGCACTTTCAATCGTGAAACAACTTGCTGCATAATTGATCGAGCAATCGGATTTTGGTCGTAGAGCACTCCATCAATACGATACCGAACACGAAGATAATCTGCTGTTGGTTCTAAATGGATATCAGACGCCTCTTGTGATAGCGCGGTATGAATAAGTCCATCAACTTGACTAATAACTGATTGGTCCTGCACTGCAGAAAACATAGATACTACTCTCGCTCATAATCGTCATAGGCAAGTTCATCAACCTCTTTTTCTTGCCGAATATTTGTCTCACGCATCTCACGTGTTTGCTTAAGATCTTCTTCAAAATCAGCCCCTGTAGGCGATTTATCAAAAAATTCTTGGACCGCATCCATGATATCTTGGCGAATGCCGACGTTGAATCGAATATCATACGATACATGATTACCGATCATTGGCAGCAATTCCGAATCATTTGGGTTGCTCGCCACCATAATAAGCATATTTTCATCGAGCTCTATGGGAATAACGGCTCGATTAAATAAGAAATTTTTAGGAAACATACGTAAAAGAGCATGATCAAAAAAATAGCCTACCACATCAAATGCGGGAACCTGGTAAAAGTCCGCAAGAGCAGGTAATAGATCATCTTTATCAACAATGCCTTCATCGAGCAAAAAATCATCAAAATAAGGTTTAGCTGATCCTTTAAACGCTTCAGCAAGCGCATCCGCTTCATCTTTGGAAATTATATTTCGCTTGTGCAAGATCTTGGTCAGTCTTTTTACAAACGCTTCATGCTTCATAAATGTCCTACTTATCCTACTTTGAGACCAATAAAGAGCCCAACTAGATAACTAATGCTAATGATCATGTTGAGCTTGATCCATTCCCACGCAATAGCCAGAACACTATCCGCGGTCACTGTTTGCGCTGCCTGGATACCAAAAATCTCGTTCACTTTGTCCCAATTGATCATCACATTAATTACTTCCAGATGCTGGAGTACCCCCAACCCAATCAATACCAACGCACATACCAATACGTACGTACTATATTTTTTCAGCAAGAATCCTGAAATAAAACCAATTCCGGCATATAAACCAGCTTCAAAAAGCTTATCTTTGGAATGGCGCACTTTATCCATAATGTTTTGCACGTTGAGACTCTGTTTAATCTTGTCGAGCATTCCAGGAGAAGTCTGTGCCGGTGGTATCACTGGCGGCGCCTCCATTGCATCCTGCATCATTTCGTTCATTATTTCTTGTTCACCCATATGCGCACCCTTTCGTAATGGAGATCAATCCTATTTGCTTCTCAGTATAGATTTTAAAGAAATAGACACGCAAGAAAATTAATAACCGTCAAAAAAAAGAGGTGCCAACTGCACACCTCTTTTCTCTATTTCAGCTTTAGTACGGCCAATTATTTGATCATTAACCGTAATGCCTTACCAGGCTTAAATTTTGGAACTTTTTTAGCTGGAATAGCCATTTTCTGCTTGGTTACTGGGTTGATACCAGAACGAGCCTTTCTCTTCATCACTGAAAATGTACCAAAACCGGTCAAAGAAACTGATTTATTTTGTTTTAATGAATTCCCGATGGTACTAATGAACGCTTCAAGACATTCCTTCACCGTTGCCTTAGGAAGCTTGGTCAACTTAGCCATTTGATCGATTACTTTTGCCTTATTCATATAAAGATCCTTTGTTGATTACTCCGCTAAAGCAAATAAATTAGTACTAGTTTGTACCTTATCTATTGCTCTATTTTTGTCAAGTTTTCTCTATTAAACAATAAAAAAATCATCCCATTTCGCTTTTAGATTGGCTTGCCAGGCATTTTATGAATTCGGTCCGTCTTCGCCTTTGGCTTCGGTCGGACAGTCTTCGCTTTTTACTATCAACATTAATAGTAAAAATAATTTCCTCTAGTGGCGCCCGTCGTCGCGCTTCAATGATTCAGAGCTTTTTCGGGCTTGGTGCAAGCCAGACGAAGTTGCAAAGGCCTTTAATTGGTAGTCCAGCCTTCGCATAAAGCTACGGCGGACAGCTTTCGCTCTTTTTTCCTTGTTTGGCCTGCCAGCTGAAGCCAAATTTAAAACTAGCCTTCAATTACACATGATTAGGCGAAAGCTGGTGCCGAGAGCCGGACTCGAACCGGCACAGGCTAATGCCCGAAGGATTTTAAGTCCTTTGCGTCTACCTATTCCGCCATCTCGGCCACGTTTTGGAGGCGGCACCCGGATTCGAACCGGGGAATCAGGGATTTGCAGTCCCATGCCTTACCACTTGGCTATGCCGCCACAGTTGCAAGTTTTGATGAAACCTTCATTTTCTGCGCAAGCTCACGCGTTGAAATCACCGGAATTTCTGATGATCCACCCTGAGAAAGCTGTGGGCACGATTTTTTCAAATATGCTTTTTGCTGCTCCCCCTCCACTGGCAAGCCCTGCTGATACCATTCAGCCATGCCAGCTTCATACACATATATACTGCTAAACCCTTTAGCGCGCAACTTCTTTGCGACATACTCGCTACTGGTACATTGATAATTTGAGCAGTAGATCACCACCTGCGCCTCTTTATCAATCGTATCAGCCAGCTCATCAACCTTTTCAAACGGGATATTCACAGAACCTTGTATATGGCAATCGTTATAAAGCTCCTCATCAAGCACATTCACCACCACGAGGCCACTCTTTTTTTCCTGCTTTTGACTCTCCCAGCATCCGGGAAGCAAAGGCATCAAAAAAAAGATAAGTAAAATCCGACTCAAATATGCCACAAACGCCCTTTCAAAGCTACTAAACGCAGTATCATGGTAGCATATTCCCCTCAAATTGCAAAAGGAAGTCAAAAAGTGAAACTCGCATGGTTTAAACTCCATGCGAGTAAAGTGAAAAAATCTATTTATTTGCAACTAAAAGCCAAAAAATTTTTTCTTATTTTTTTCGCCTTTGTAGCGCATCTCTCAGAATAAGTACAATTGCATGCGCTTTTTCAGCCTTTTTTTCATAGTTTGCCACTTGTCTGTTTACAAACGCTAAAGCTGCTGCACTTGTAGCCAAACCAACTCCCGCTCCTGCTGGAGCACCCACAGCCCCTCCAACTCCTGCTCCTAACAAAGCAAATGTTACATCAGACGTAAAATTTCCTGTGTCTTTTGCAACTGCCTCCCATCCCTTTAAGACACCTACAGCGCCTCCAGTTGCTAAACCAATTATTGTACCAAGAGGTACCCCAATAACAGCCAAATATTTAGCTACACGCCAAAATCTCAACTTCGACTGAAGAGAATCATATTTTTTTTCTGCAATTGATATATACAAATTAAGTTCTTTTCTCTTAGGCTTTTCGCTATTAAGCGCTTTTAGCAATCCTTCAGCATCATTCATTTCGATACTCTTAGAAATTGACGTGGAAGCAGCCTCAGTTACTGTAAAAGAAACACCCTGCAACAACATTAGTGAAATCATCACTTTTTTCATTCTTATACCCCCTATTACATTACATTTTATTCCTATTTTCAAAGTACCCGAATTAAGGCAAAAAAGTCAATAGAATAGGGCCTTTTAGCCATGGATCTTCATAAAAATCCTTTGAGCCATCCTTTTGGATGGACGGCAAGCCCAAAACCTTGCTTTTAAGGCTCATAATCGAGTAAAATGAAAGTAGAGGTAAAGGAGCGGATATGAAGAAAAATCAATCTAATAAAAAAATCTTCCACACATTTTTGGTGGCTTGTGGCCTGTTTTCGCTCATGCAAAGCACGCCCGTGCACGCGTATTCATTTCAAGATTTTAAAACAGCACTTCAGCAGACTTATCCCACGCTCGATACGCCTCTCAAAGATCTCAAAGTCTTTTGGAGCTACGGATTAAAAAAACTTAAATTTCAGAAGATTTCTAAAAAAGAATCTGCAGCTTTTTGGCTCGCCGTCAAGCGAACCGGCATTCCATTAGCGGTTATTCTTGGCATTATTAGTGGTGGCATTTATTACAAATACCGCAAAAAGACAGCACCCGATCAGCCGGCACCAGCACAATTGCACTCTGATGAACTAATAAAGGAGGCTGGAAGAGGCTATTATCCTCTAGATCTCAATAAAATCAACACACTCATAGAGAAAGGAATTGGTATATTACATAAAAATAAAGAGGGATTAAGCCCATTATGGGAGTTGATAAATCTACGTGATTCCAAAAAACCTACACAATATGATGACTACATAAAGACGATAGATACTCTCCTAACAAAAGCAAAGCAGTATTTGACTAAAGAACAATTTTATAATTATATTAATCCAAAATCCCGTTCCGATTTCTATCTAGGCAAATCTAAACGTGAGATAGTAGAATATACTCCATTAAGCCTCCAGTTAGGCATCTTTATCTTTCCTCCGAATTCTCAAAAATTAAAAATGGCAGAAGTACTTCTGCGTCATGAAGCAGATCCCAATATAAAGAACAATGAGTATATAAGTATTTGGGTACCAAGAGAACAAGATAGATATTCCGATCGTTCTGGGGTTTTCCCAGCTAGGGCCCTCGATAAGTATTTACAACGCGTCGGCCCCGGCATTAGCGATGAGGAATATTTAGAAAGAAAGCCTGTCATAAAATTGCTCCTTCGATATGGTGCAAAACCTCTTTATCCTCCCCACCCAGATATGCAACCTATTTATGAAGAAGCTCTAGAAGAAGTAAAAAAAGAAAGATTTCTGGCTGCTCTCGGCCATGCTCTACGCGAAGAAACCCCGCAAGAGAGGGAACCGGAGGCTCTTCAACAACTTCCCCTAGAGATGCAGTATCATAAATTTGAATATGTTATCGGTCGTCCAGTCCGCCCTTTACCAACTGAAGAAACAGAAGCAGGAGACAAAATTGAAGTTCCGGAAGAAATGGAGGCACCTGAGTAAGTAAGGGATGCGCGCTATGAACAGCAGCCTTCTTGCATCAATTTCTTCAAATCTTCAGCGCTAATTTCCCGCACTCTACCATCACCTTCGGGTTTTTCATGGACCTGTTCTAAATAATCCATTTGGCAGGCACCTTCAGTGGGATATCCCTTTTGGCGCCATTCAGCCACGCCTCCCTCATACGCATAGACATGTTTAAAGTGCATATCATGAAGCAAGTGCCATGCTTTACGGCTCATGGGGCACGAATAGCTCGCGCAATAGACCACAATTTTTTGATCTTTGTCTCTATTTTGTGCATATGCGCCAAGCTCATCAAGCGACACATTTATTGAACCCTTAATCCGACAATCATCAAACGTATCTTTCGGCAATACATTTATCACCAGTACGTTATCTGCCATGATACTCCTTTTTTGAAATTCTAATTAACCCATTGGAAAAATCTGCTCCACCGCATACGACTCCAAAAATCAATAGGGTGCCTGATAAGATCAAAAATCCACCAAGAATGATCACTATCTAAAGACCAAATACGTAACGTAATTTTTCCATGAATCAGATCACGTTTTATCGGACCAAACACACGGCAATCTTTGCTGCCTAAACGGTTATCACCCATCCCCCAATATTGATCCGGCCCAAGTTTTACGTAAAACTCATCAGAGCCGTCCCAGTAATTTCTTTTTTGGGCAATACGTTCTTTGCCATGCTGAGAATAGATGGGCGTTGCTGGCCATAAAAGCTCGGGCATCCCTTCTGCATTTTTTTTCACTAACTCTGGATTAATACGATAAAATGGCTGGTCTTCGAATGAGAAGCTCGGATCATATGATCGCGGTGGAAGCTCGTGACGCCCAAGCTCATATTGCACAATCTTTTGCGCTCTTGCTGGATCAATGCCAGTCATTACTAAACGCTGTTGCTCACTACGCGCCTGCTCTAATAAGTGTGCAGGATTTTCACTCCATAGATGAATTAAGGGATATTTGTTTAAATAGGGCTCATCAAGCTTCTTGCCATTCAAATACACCACCGGTTTGCCCTCTTCAATCACGCCACGCACTTCATCTCCCGGCACACCAATTACCCGTTTAGTCCAGTTACTCGGGCCCCATACGTATCGTTGAAACAAGTTAACCAATTTGTTGTCTGAATAGTGAAATGAAACAGGCGGTTCATTAAACGAAATCACCTCTCCACGCCGAGGCTCGCGAAAAAGATAACTTAACTTATCAGCAAAAAATCGCTCTCCTACCAGTAAAGTAGTTTCCATAGAACCGGAAGGCACCTGATACAAACCAAATCCAAACGTCCGAATTAAAAATACGAGCAGTAATAATCCAACAATTTCAACGGTATTTGCCCAAAAACTTTTTCGTTTCTTTTTCGCGAAAACCATTTTGCCTATCCTTCATCAGTTACAGTGCATAATATGCACAATATAGCATATTTTTTAATATTTTTTACACAGCAAAAAGGTCTAATGGATTTACCTGCTTGCCATTTTCATACAGTTCTAAATGTAAATGTGATGCATCTTTTCCCATTTTTCTCGTGAAACCAGTATCTCCTACCTTGCCTAACATACCTCCCTGGCGCACCTTCTGGCCAACGCGCACTGAAATCGAATCAAGATGCGCATAGCGTGTTTTATATACCGTATCATGTGCCACTACAATGGTATTACCATACCCAGATGCATAGCCTGCCTGCTCAACAATTCCCTGGGCAGCCGCTTTTATCGGCGTCCCACGCTGCGCGGCCATATCAATGCCATAATGAAATCCCCATTGGCCATTCGGTTTTTTTCTCGGTCCAAAAAAAGAACTGAGCCAAAATTGTGATCGCTCAATGGGAAGTGCAAATACAATGTTGGTTAATGGCGCTCTTTTTGGCTTTTTTGTTTTCCATGTTGGCGTCGTTCGATACCGTCGGATCGGACGATTTGTTTGCAATACCGGCTCAGGATGATGCACTCCATGTATTACTTGCTCGGTATAATCACTCCATTCGTCAGGACTAATATTTTGTAATAATGCATCAAGTTGCTGATCTTTTATATATGACTCGGTCGACTCTTTCAAATGGGAAGGAGATCGATTGATCACCATAAATGAATCAATGGAAAATTCATCGTCACCCATCTCAATGTCCATAGCTGTAGTTTCTACTGAATCAGAAATATCACTGAATGCAACATTGTTTTTTTTTAATACACGCTTAACTGACTCAATATAGCGTGCATACTGCATTTGCAACATACGCATTTTGTCGATGTTCGATCGAAGATGGTGATCATGCCACAATAAAAAAAACACCAGCAAAAAAAGAAGCGTGCTTACGCCGTATAGAATGTTTCTTGCCTGATGGTTCATCAAGTACTTAATGATAGCTCCTACCTACACTGTTTCTATAAAACGAGCTGGCACCCAACCTGTGTGATTCTGCGTTGTAACTTTGTACCAATCCTTGCGTGCCTCAGTTATGCGTACATCCTCCAAAAGAAAAAGATCTTTCAATACATCATACTGCTCATGCGGGCCTGCGAGCAACCTCGATTCTTTGATAACTATTCCCTTTGTATGCGCATAATAGTGCACCAAAAGAATTGATCCAAAAAGCATAAGTAATAAAAAAAGAGTAATCAAAAAAAATAAATGAAATCTGATTTTTCGTCTCCGAATAATTACCAGCCAAAGGGCATACCAGCTAATTAAAAAAAGAAGTTGATACAAAAAAGGAGGGGAAATATATGCCCACGGTTCAATAGTAGACAGAAACCAGTTCTGATCATTCTGTTTTCCCAGTTGCTGGTAACTAGCCTGCATATGTTGATCAATTGCTCTCACCAATGCAGAAGGAGCTTCGCGTTGAGCACGCTTAAAAGAAACTATCGCCTGTGGATAATTTTGTAAGGCAAAAAAACAATTACCAATATTAAACCAAACACCGGGCCCTTTTGCATTCATTGCTTGATACATCTCAAGTGCTTTTTTAAAGTCCCCCGAGTTATAAGCTCTGCCTGCACGCACAAATAATTTTTGTGCCGTCTCAGCACGAAGCTGCGTTACGGTAACTATCAAAAAAATTATAATAACTGCTTTAATGTTTTTAACCATTGCTCTGCTTGTCTAAAAAGATCTTTAATTTGTTTTTCTGTTCGCTGTGCACCAAATGCTTGTTCGGAAATAACGGTAAAAAAGACATCCCATTGTGCAAGCTGTTCATCAGCCATACCAATATCATGCAATCGTTGTTTAATATATTCGGTGGTCACGGAAGCAATCGGAACTTGCCATTTATCTGTAAAAAGCTCAATGAACAAAGTATACAAACGTTCGGAATTATGCGCTTGTTCAATTTTACGCAACTGTGCAGTTGCAATTGAAAATGCCTGATACGAACGGCGTGCTCTATATTTTTTCTGGCTGTGTACCTGCACTGATTGCCCCCCCTTTTGAAAGACCCCCACAAAAAAGGGAATAACTAAAAAAAGAAAAAAAAGCCACCATGGCATCATCCCTTGTCTCGGTATCGGTTGCCAATAGTGTTTCATAAGTGCGAAGGGTTTACGCTCATTCTTTTCAAAAGTATCTTTGGAAAGTTTAGGAGCTTGAGAATGACTACTCGGTCTAATAGTTATGCTTAACGGAGCCGTGGTAAGCGTTTGATAAGAACGAGTGGCTACATCGTAATAATAAAATTGTTGTGCGGGGATCTCCCAACTGCCAGTGCTCAGTCCCTGCACAATATATTCAAATCGTTTCACCACAGGGCTCTTTGCTGATGATGGTTCATCAACAGATTCTTTCGATTCATAATACCGCAACTCTTTTGGCACTCCCTGCAATCCAGGAAAGGTAATCCGATCTGGGTCAAAATCACCTTTCAATGCCACGGTGATCACTGCACCTTCACCTTGTGAAACCACTGGCGGATGAGCTGAATTTTGAAATGAATCAAAAATACCAACTCCCTGCACTTTCTTATCGGTAGGAGGAATATCATCTACCTCTAGCGTAACCGCATTTGAGTAAATACGTTTTGGTTCTGAAAAGCTTCCAAATAATCTCCCCAAACCACCCCACATATGATCCCGCTTTACTGCCACTTCATATTCTGCTCCGAAAGCAGGAAAAACCAATGAACCTGTTTTTTGCGGATACATGTCCCAATCAAGCTCAAGATAGTCATACGCAATGCCATTAACCGTTTCAGTTCCCTGGCGTGGTCCGCGCGCTTTTTTACGATTAAAATCTTCTCCTGGCTGTTCTATAAAATTACGAAGTTTTTGAGAAGGATCTGTGTAGTAATAACAAAGCGTCCCGATTATCCTTTCTCCTTTCACTGCGTGATCCTTATTCACCGATAAGCGCAGTAAAGTGGGTGCTTCTTTCTGCGAAGCTCCCAAGACATGCTCCTGCTCTTGCCCAACCACCACTTGTATCGTATTGGAAACTTCTTGTTTTTTATTCTGAATCAGTAAAGCTGGACCAACCGTATATTCTCCCGGGTTTTGCGCAATAACTTTATAATTATGTTTAATCGTCGTACTTCCATTTATCATTTCATAGCGCCAGCTCGTTTCCTGAACTGAAAATTGATCAAGACCACGCACACTCGGAGATGCATCCATTTTCGTGTTATTGGTGAGCGCAACTTCAATCGTAAAGAGACGTCCTACTTGGGCTTGTTTTAAGCTTTCTCCCTCTTCATCAACCATCCGGAGAGAAATATCCGCGAAAGCCACCAGGGGAAATAGTAAAAAACATATCCACCAAAAATTACCAGCAGTTCTGCTCATTATTTCCTACCACTTGTTTGTGCGTCTGTACCTTTATGAGTTTCTTTTGCTCTTTTTCTTCTGCTTTTTCTAATTGCTGCAATGCACGAGCCATCCATTTTTCATGTTGCGGCAATTTCTTTTCAATTTCTGAAAGCTCCTCTTGCCTATAATCGCCAGGATCCTCGTTGCCCGCTTGCATCTCTTGCTCTTTGCCATCCCTTTTTATATCTTGATATTCGTCCCTTTTATGCTTTTGGCGCGTAGTATCTTGAGAGGATGAAGTATGGTCATCACTAAATTGGTCCTTCTTATCGTCGGCGTGATTATTATCCGCTTCATTGCTCGCCTCATTTTCATGTTGCCCATCTTGCTTATCGTCGGAACGTTGCTGTTTTTGTTGCTCAGCATCCGATGAACCATCTTGCTTTTTCTCTTGTCCCTGCTTTTGTTGTTGTGAGCCTGAATCATCACTTTTTTGCTGATCCTGTTTATTTTCATTTGATTGCTGAGAGTCCTGCTGTTTATTTTCCGACTTTGTATCTTCTTGTTCTTTATCTTTATCCTCTTGGGATGGTTTATTCTGCTGCTGTTCTTTCTGCTGCTCCAACATCTCTTTAACTTTGTCTCGATTGTGGCGAGCTTTTTGATCATCGGAATCGATTGCAAGCGCCTGCTCATATGCGGCAAAAGCATCTTCTAATTTGTGTAACGCAACTTTGGTATTTCCTCTATTAAAATGTGCCTGTTTTTTTAACTCATTTTCGGCACTCTCTTGCTCGGCCACTGCTGAAAAGTACGCATCTGCTTTTTCAAACTCTTTGAGTTTATACGCAGTTACACCAGCATCATAGAGAAGATCCGGCCGATCAGGCTCATCAACCAACAGAGAACGAATGCATTTCTGAGTCTCTTTCCAGTCGCCTTTTTGAGCTGAACTAGTTGCTTGTGAATAAGACCACTCGCAAGAGAGCCCCGCATGTAACGGCAGTACCCACAAACACAAAAATACACCTTTCCATCGATTCATAGTATCCACTCAGCCAGCAAACAAAGTAATCCCATAAATAAAAACCACTGATAGCGATCTTCCATCTGATTTATTTTTTTATCTTCAAAACGAGCTTTTTCAATCTGATGTATTTTTTTTATTATCTGTTCCAAATCATTCCCATCCGTAGATGCGGGCACATAGATACCTCCCAGATCGTTGGCCAATGCATTGAGAATGCCATCATTTCGTTGTGAAATAACTACTTTTCCGTGCCGATCTTTTTGATGGCCAGATTGATTTCCCTCTTCATTATAGAGTGGAATAGGCGCTCCTTGCGAGGTGCCAAAACCCATCGTGAAAATACGTATTCCTTGCTGCTCTGCACGTTTTTTAACTGCTGCAAGATGTGATGAAAAATCTTCACCATCAGTGCACATTAAAAGTATCTTATTTTTTCCTTTTGGCGTGCTTGCAAAAAGATGAATTCCTTCCTGAACTGCCGCGTCAAGCGCAGTGCTTCCCGAAGAAATAGTCTCCACGTCTACGTGATCTAAAAACATATGAAATGCACCGTAGTCATTTGTTAAGGGGCATTGCACAAATGCTGCCCCTGAAAACAAAAGGAGCCCAACGCGTTCACTATCCAGCTGCTTTAACAATAAACGAATCTTCTTTTTTGCATGCTCCAATCGATTGGGATGGCAATCTTGGGCAAGCATGCTTTTTGAAATATCCAAGGCGATTAGAATATCACGTCCTTCTTGCTGAATTATCAGCTCCTTTTTGCTCCATTGCGGGCGCAATAATGCAAAAAAAATACACAAAACACCTGCCGTGAATAACAAAAACTTACAATACTGTTTGATAGGATGAAAGTTACGCACCAAAAGTGATTGCCATTTACCCCCCAATGCACCAATAACTGCTCGTACCGAATGTTGCCTATACACAAAAAAAGTAATTGCTAAAAAAACAAGTATTATTGTCCAAATATAATGGGGAGCCCCCCACGTTATGCCAAACCAGACTGCGCCATTCATATGCCAAACCAACACGTTGATGCTAAAAGTTGCTCAAATAAAAGCACGAGCATAACCGCTAATGCAAACCATCCATATATATCGAAATAGCGGGAATAAAGTGGCGATTTATGCCTTGTACGCTCTAGCCGATCAATAGTATCATAAATAGTGCGCATGTCACGATCGTTCTGCGCCATGAAAAAGGTACCACCAGTCTTGCGTGCAATTTCTTTGAGCAACGCTTCATTAACCTTGGGCTTTTGAAACCACCTCCCGTAGGAGTCCATCATCACTTCATCTTCCTCATTTCCAATGCCAATCGTATATATTTTTATCCCAAATTTACGCGCGATTTCAATTGCCGCTTGGTGATCAATATCTCCTGGGCTTGGCTCACCATCAGTAAGCAAAATAATCACCTTGCTTCGCGCTGAAGAACTTTTCAATCGATTGATAGCAGTGATCAAGGCAGTTGAAAGCATTGTCGCGTCAGGATCTATATCTCCAAGCGAAAGATTTTCAATCAACTCAGTAAGAATTTTTTTGTCCATGGTTACCGGACACCGACAAAGAGCGGCTTTACCAAAAATCACCAATCCAATGGCATCATTTGGCCGTTTGCCGATAAAACGTATAGCTTCATCCTTAGCAATATCAAAACGTGACCGCTCATCATCACTGTAATCCTGCAGTTGCATACTGCCGGATGCATCCAACGTAAGTACAATGTCTATTCCTTCCACAATGATATTAGAGTGAGAATCAACCAGCTGCGGCTTTCCAGTTAAAAAAGCAAGCGTCAAAAAAATCAGTACGCGAAAGAGATACAAAAGTTTGGCATAGGGATGAGAGGATGTTTTTTTATCAACAATCAGTTGCGAGCCCAATGAATAACGAAAGAGTATTGGTTTGTAGCGTGCCCAACGCCATAACATAGCAGCGCCTACGCATAGAAATGAGATAACAAAAAACCATGGTTGCTCAAAGCGAAAAAAATATGCCACCCTACCTCTCTGATTTTTCAATAAACCATTGATATACTCTCTCTTTGAAGGCTTCATCTGATTCACCTTCTTTGAGAGAAAATGGTTTACCAGCAATTACTTTTACCGGATGATAGGTAATCCAAAAAGTGTTTGCTGGATATACCTTATTTGCTCCCGAAATATATACCGGCACAACTTTATAGTTCAACATTTTTGCAAGGGTTACAAATCCACCAAAAAATGGATGAACTTTATCATCAGCAAAGCGAGCACCCTCCGGGAAAATCATCACATCAATATTTTTTCCTTTGACTAAACGAAGTAACCGTCTCATTGAGCTCATCGCTTTTTCGCGCGAAAGGGTATTAAAAACCACAGCAATCCGTGGCAACACCCATCGGAGCAATTTCCACCGCATAAGCTCTTGTCGTGCAATCCAAACGTGAGGACGTTCTCGAGTAAAAACACCGAGCAAAGGAATGTCGAGTGCCGATTGGTGATTCGCCACAAATACAGCCGGTTCATCTGGAATATGTTCTTTACCTTCAAAACTGATAGGAACAAATGAAGCCTTGACCACGCACCAATAAAATACCCTGATAGCCCAAAAAAGTATTCTGCTTTGATATCTGTATCGTGCTGGAAGAAGAATTATCAAAAGAATTACAGGCAGGCTAATCAGGAGTATCAGTAATAAGAAAAAACGAGAAATGAGCGTATGAAAAATAACGGAAATTTTTGGCATCGTTTTTACTCTGGTTGTTTAAAATACAGTGATGGCTGACCATGTATAAATTTTATGTACAAATTCGCAATCAAAGCAACTTCAATCGGCACAAACAGAATACAAAGAAATACGGCTATCGTTAACCCCCCAAAATAGCCAAGAACAAATGCAATAAAGTAATACAGTACTATATTCATTACCCCAATAACAGCATAGACCACCGCGCATAGGGGAAAATTATAGAGCAGCATTACGAAACTTGTACGAACTGCCCTTAGCGATTCATTAGCCGTCCCATGAGTATCAAATAGTGCAAACAGAAAAAACAGATACCACACGAAGAAAAATGGAATAATATACGCTCCAGACAACCCTAATAAAATCATGGCTACCAAAATATACCAGAATTTCTGTATATTTTCATAAAAGTAATCCCATCCCTTTTGACCAATCGAAGGACGCAACGCAAGTGCAAACACAAAGATAAGCGCATAGCGAATACTGTTCAATAATGCTGCTTCTAGCCAAAATAGATGAAAGAGCTTAAGTCCGTTCGTTAGTATTACCAGAACCGCTACCGCACCAAGCAAAAACCAGTTCCCTCGTGAACTGAGAGGCTTATTGATGCTTTTGTAAATGTCCAATACCGTTTTAACCGTTACCAACACAAATGGCTTTAGGTTCTCTGGTTTGAGGAGACTCAGAGACTCCTTCCATGACTGGATGATATTCATCGCATTCCTTTGATTAACTGCTCCTTTTTTATTAATAGATACTAAAATGCTAGCATATTCAAGCCCATCGCTCAAGAATAGAGCCTATGGCATCAGAATATTTTTAGAGCAAAATATAAAGTGGGTTTGACTTTTTTCAAAACGTTCTTCTATTATAAAAAGGAGAAAAGAAGCGGAAAACAGAGCATAATACAGTCACACAATGAAAAATCAGTCACCCACAAACCATACAAAAGCCTTTCATATTGAGAGGGAAATGGTTACTGGCAGAGGCATACAATGAAAAAACTAGTGATCGTTGAATCGCCAGCAAAGATTAAAACAATATCGAAAATTCTTGGTAAAGATTTTAGAATTATGTCCACCGTGGGACATATAATGGATCTCCCTCCCAAAAAAATCGGTGTCTCAATAGAAAAGACTGGTATAGAAATTGAATATGTTCCTATCAAAGATAAAGATCGAGTCATTGCGGAAATTTGCAAAGCTGCCCAAGGATCGGATATCGTTTTTCTCGGGCCCGATCCTGATCGTGAAGGTGAGATCATTGCCTGGCATGTCGAAAACCAAATAAAAAAAACTTCGAAAAAAGGCAGGAAAATTTATCGTATTGTTTTTAATGAAATTACTGCTCCCGCAATTAATGCGGCTATTGAACATCCCGGATCCATTGATCTTGATAAAGTAAATGCACAGCAAGCCCGCCGTGTCCTTGATCGATGGGTGGGGTATGAAGTTTCTCCGGTATTGTGGAAAAAAATATCTCCTGGCCTTTCAGCTGGTCGTGTACAATCGGTA
>SDBS01001919.1_pt1 | contig 20962 bp, 13 predicted proteins | sample 2277091 | NCBI WGS metagenome assembly SDBS01 (sample SAMN10404972, study PRJNA504765) | marine sediment metagenome | isolation source: marine sediment core GS10_PC15, 163 cmbsf | place: Arctic Ocean: Southern Knipovich Ridge | collected 2010 | reverse complement strand
TGACCAGTCGTGACGACGTCATCAAGACGGTCGTTCTGACCTACGCCAATCGCAAGATCGGAGAGGCGACGTCGAGGTATAACGCCCTTCTTCACTCTCAGTACTTTTTCGGGCTTGCCCCCGAAGACGTTCCGCCGGGCAATCCCCCGATCCTGACGAGGGCGGAGGATATCGCCGCGACCGAGTGGCTCTTCAGCAACGAGACGACGGTGCTGGAACTCACGATCACTCCGGAGGTAGGGTCCTGGTACGAGTATTTCGAGCTCGAAGGCGAATCCTGCGAGAACTGCTATGGAACCGAGCGGCAGTATTTCATCAGGGCGCAGTTCGGAAACGAGACGACGACCTTCCAGAGTACTCCCGGCAGGGCATTTGCCGTGGTGATCGTCGCTCCCGACGAGAGCGACCCGACCAAATGGGTCCTGAGAGCAATGTACGACAACGGCAATGGTGATTAGGGAGGGGAAGATGTACCTGAGAAAGACGATCATATTCACTATGCTCGCCGTGCTGGCCGTCCTCCCGGCGTGCCTCGACGAGGCGGTAAAGCCGGTCAAGGAAGCTCCGCCTATAACCTGGCCGGACCTGAGCGGCGAAGAGGATGCCATAAGGACACTGGTGATGTGCTACGACAATCCCTCGCTCGAGGGTGTGATGACCATATATGAAAATCTCCTCCATTCGGACTACTTCTTCGGGCTCGCTCCCGAAGATGTCGTGCCGGGCGACCCCCTGATCCTGACACGGGCCGAGGATATAGCGATAACCGGAGTGATGTTTCGGGAACAGACGATACTGGACCTCGAGATCGTCGCCTCCGGATTATGGCACGATCTTACGGAGATCGGCGGCAGCGCCTGCACGGGCTGCAGGACCACAACGCGCCAGTACCTGATCCAGGCTCAGTTCGGCAGAAACGGGGACATCTACCGCAGCAATTTTGAGGATGCCCTTGTGACGATCATCGTCGCGCCGGACGAGAGCGACGCATCGAAGTGGGTCATCAGGGCGATCTACGACCACGGCACGTGATGCAACTGATAGCTGATGCAAGAACTCTCATTGACTACGACGGGACCCCCTCAATGAGAGCTCTTGTCTTTCAGCTTTTTGAAACTGGCTGCAGTTGGATCCATATCATTTTAACAACACCATTCTTTCTACAATCGTTAAAATGAGGGTGCAGTTCGCGTGAAGCTTATGCTAATCGGGACGCACAATTAGATGTTTGTAAAAAAAATTTTGTCAGGAATAAAACTGATTGGTGTCAATAGCTGGATTTTAAACTTTCCAGATCAAAAATTGCCTTTGATGCCGATTCAGCATGAAAAGCAGCGCTTTCCAATTTTTCTAATTCATGAATGACAGTGTCATATCCTGCTGAATCATTGCGAATCAATGACAGGCGTCCTTTTATGAATAGTATAGAAGGGTGAGCCGGTGTATTTTCAAGCATGATATCAATTTCATGATCTGCTCGATCATACATTTCTGCAATCATGAGATCGGAAACGAATTTCATTCGGCCATTTTCCCCGAATCCCAGGTAAATGACTTCCGCAACTCCGTATGTGCCGTAGAAGTTCATGTCCTGCCAGCCTGGTTCAGCTCCAGACGGCCCCTCGAAATGAACGGAGTCGATACCCGGGAAGAACAGTCTCAGCGCATCCCCGTCAAGGAGTGCGACCTTGAACAGGTGGACCTTCCGGTGTTCAGTCCCGGTCCGGCCTTCCAGGCCCTTCGCGAGATCGACCGACTCCCCCTCGAAGGATCTGACGAAAAGGATCTTTCCGTCCGGGATCCGATCTGAACCAGCAAGGGCAGACACCCCCCTTCGAGCTATAGCCGCATAGCGAAGGATCGGATCGAGAAGCACGCCTTTTTTCATCTCTGTCCCCCGGTGAAGTATTCCCGAGGCGACAGAGCATGCTGCGGCAAGGGCCAGGATCGACACGGCGAGTTTCTGCCTCGACATTCTGCCCAGGGCCGCTCCTGCCAGCAGCCAGAGCGGGATCAGCGGCAGGTAGAGATAATACAGGTAGCTGTGCCGCACAAGTCCAAGTATGGGAAATACAAGGATGAGGTAGAGCAGGGAGGCCTTTCCTGTCGGGCGCCTTGATCTCGGGATCCGCCAGACGAGGACGCAGAGAATAATCGGGAGAAGCAATCCCCAGACAGCGAGCCCGGCCTGATACTGAGGGATGCGGCTGGGGAAGTAATCCCAGAACCGTACGAGCCACGTGTTGTATGTCAGAAGATTCCAGAGGATGTTGATCCCGAAGACAGTTTCATACGGGTCGCCCTGCGGGCGCGGGTCCATGCTGCCGGAAACGATGAGAAAACCGATGCTCAGTACAAGTCCCCCAATTCCGAGGGTCAGCCTGCGCTTCCCGGGAGCTTTGATGATTATTGCAAGGCCGGGAAGCAGGAGAAGCGACGCCTCCTTGCAGAGCATCGAAAGGACTGCTGTAACAAGAGCTAGGACTATGGACAGGTTGTTGTTGCCGAGATAGAAAAAGGCGGCGAGTAGCGCGAAGAAGGTCATCGACACTTCCTGTATACCGCTGATCCAGTGCAGTGGGAGGAAGGCCGCCGTAGACACCATAAACAGGAGGGCCGCTGAGAAGCCGGCGAACCGGGTCAGTTTCAATCTCAACGCGACCATGTAGACCAGGTACGCATTTGCTGCATGCAGAAAGATTGTCACGAGGTGATAGAGATGAGCTCTTGCCCCGAAAAGCGCCCATGCTCCCTTGAAGTAGAGCTGAACGGAGAGGAGGCGCTTCATGCCGCCAGGAGATTCTTCCAGGTCCGCCGCCCTGAGAAGGAACCGCAGATCGTCCAAGCTGAAGAAGACGCTCAAGGCAGGCCAGTAGAGGATCAGAGCTGCCGTGAAGAGCCCGAGAGGCAGCCAGGATTCGAGCGGAAACACACTTTCCCTTTTCATGTGGACAGATTAATCGATGGGCCTTGAGATATCAATTCAAGTATTCCGTACGACTCACACTGACGGCACTTTCCCCCTTCTTGACATAGAACACTTCCCGCGCATATAGTACTCCTGCCTTCGGCGGCGCGCGCCCGCGCGAAACCGCCGCGTACCTTCATCCCGGGGCGACATGGCAGGCAGCAGTAAGAAAAAGACCAGGAAAAAGACGAAGAAGAAATCAAGCGCCGGAGTGGGGCTCGGGCGGCTCGCGATCTTTCTCGCCGCGTCTGCGATCGTCTTCTTCGCCATGGTCAAGTATGCCGACACGCCCCGCGGCAGGGTATTCCTCCTCGATCTCGGATTTGACAGGTATTACGCCGAGGTGCAGTCCGGCCTCGGCGAACTGATAAAGAAGGGGGCGACAGGGACGGGAATGCCCGCCAAATCGATCTCCTTCTCGACTGCCGATGAACCGGGACAGCCCGGTCCCGTCTCGATGATCAAGGGCGATCTGCCCGCGGACCGCTCGCTTCTCCAGCTCAATACGGCGATCGCCAGGGCGCTTGTCTCCAGCGGCGGCCGCGTGAGGATGTGCGTAGAGAAAAGGGGCGGCCGCGTGATCGAGATGGAGGTGGGGACACGGCGCACGGTCACCCACAGGTGCGTATTCAGGATGGGACGTAAGCCGGTCAGGGAGACGGACAGGCCGACCGGCCCTTCGATCACGGTGATCGTCGATGACTTCGGGTATTTCAACAACAGGCGGGTCAGGGAATTTCTCGCGCTCGACGTGCCGTTCACCGTCTCGGTGATCCCGGGGCTGAAGCATTCCGGGAAGATCTGCCGTCAGGCGAGGGAGGCCGGCAAGGACGTGATCTGCCACCTGCCGATGGAGCCGGAGAAGGACGGCGATGACCAGGGTGACATCCCCCTCGTGCGGACGGCGATGAGCAGCCGCGAGATAGAGAAGATCGTCGAGAAGGCCCTCGAATCGACACCGGGCGCCATCGGGATGAACAACCATATGGGATCGAAGGCGACCGCCGACATGCGGGTGATGGAGTCCGTGATGAGGGTCTGCCGCAGAAAGGATCTCTTCTTCGTCGACAGCTATACTACGGCGAAGTCGGTGATTGCCGAGGCCGCGGCGAAGGCGGGGGTGAAGACCCTGCGAAACGACCTCTTCCTCGACAACAGGGGGGACGATGTCAGGGAGAATATGCGCAAAGCGTTGTCAATCGCCTCGCGAAGCGGCAGAATGACCGCTATAATGCATGTCAGGAGGGGAAACGTCGAACATCTCCGGTGGTTCGCACAGGAGGCCGAGAGAGAGGGCGTAAGGATAGTCAGGATCACAGATATGATGGGGGACCGATGAGTCCCCGTGTTTCAGGAGGAGGTCAGGAGTGAACAGGCTGAGGCTGGGAGTGAATATCGACCATGTCGCCACCCTGCGGGAGGCGAGAAAGACGACCGAGCCCGATCCCGTCACCGCGGCGATGCTCGCCGAGATGGGAGGGGCCGACCAGGTGACATTCCACCTTCGCGAAGACAGGCGGCACATACAGAACCGTGACGCGAGGCTGATCTGCGAGATGGCGCAGACCAGGGTCAACCTTGAGATGGCCGCGACGCCCGAGATGCAGGAGATAGCGCTGGCCATGAGCCCCGACTCGGTCACGCTCGTGCCTGAAAGGCGCGAGGAGGTCACGACCGAGGGCGGCCTCAACCTTCTCAGGGAGAGCGAGAGATACGCGTCGACGGTCAAGGCGCTGAAGGACGGCGGTATCAGGACGGCCGCCTTCATCGGACCTGATCAGGCGCAGATAAAGGAAGCGGCGAAGCTCGGGTTCGACGCGATCGAGATACACACCGGCGAATACGCCAACGCGTCGAGGCGGGACCCCGGCGATACGCTGCGCGCCGTCCAGGACGGGGCGACGATGGGAATGAGATACGGACTCCATGTGCACGCCGGCCACGGACTGACCTATCACAACGTCCACCCGATCGTGCTGATTCCGGAGATAGAAGAACTGAACATCGGACACAGCATAATCTCGAGGGCGGTCTTCGTCGGAGTCGAACAGGCGGTCTCGGAAATGGTCGCGTTGATGGTCAGGTAGCGCGCGGGAAAAATAATTCTATTAAAATGGTCCGGCCGGGTTGACACGAGCCGGACCTTTCATTATCTTGCTTCGACTTCGGAGCCGTGAGGCTCCTGGTCGATCGGCCCCGGCCGCGGCAAGTGTGGTGAATTGTGGCAGTGAACGCTGCAGTCCGGCGCCGTGATTGTGAGATTCGGCGGCGCATAAGGCATGCCGCGAGGTGAGCCCTGCACCCACAAATCTGCCGAAGATCATATAGCCCCCGGCCTCATGCCGGGGGCTTCTTTGTGTCATAAAAAACCCCCGGCATTGCACCGGGGGTCTTCTTCTGTCCGCCGTCTCCTGTGACAGATCTATATAACGTCTTCGAGCGGCGTGTACTTCATCCTGAAGGCTTTTGCCACTGCGGCGTCGGTGATCACTCCGCGGAGCGTGTTGACGCCCGTCCAGATCGTCGGGTTGCCCTTCGCGGCCCTGACCCAGCCCTTGTTCGCGATCTCGAGGGCGTAGGGGAAGGTGGCGTTGGTCAGCGCGTAGGTCGATGTGCGCGAGACCGCGCCGGGCATGTTAGCCACGGCATAGTGGATGACGCCGTCCACCTCGTAGGTCGGATTCGAGTGTGTTGTCGGCTCGATAGTCTCGATGCAGCCGCCCTGGTCGACAGCGACGTCGACGATAACGGAGCCCTGCTTCATGAGCTTGAGCATCCTGCGGGTGATGAGCTTCGGAGCCTTCGCGCCGGGGATCAGGACCGCACCGACCACGAGGTCGGCCTTGCTGATCTCGTCGCGTATGTTAGCCGGGTTCGACATCAGTGTCGTGACGTTGGCGGGAAGAACGTCGGCAAGGTAGCGCAGACGCTCGAGGTTGATGTCGAGGATCGTCACGCTGGCGCCGAGGCCCGCGGCCATCTTCGCCGCGTGCGTTCCGACGACTCCGCCGCCGAGGATCGTCACATGCGCGGGCTCAACACCGGGGACTCCGCCGAGCAGGATCCCGAGCCCGCCCATCGGTTTCTCGAGATACTTGGCGCCTTCCTGGATCGCCATGCGGCCGGCAACCTCGCTCATCGGCGTGAGGAGCGGAAGGGTGCCGTCGGCTCCGACCATCGTCTCGTACGCGATGGTGATCGCGCCGCTCTTGAGCATGCCCATCGTGAGGGGCTTGTTAGCGGCGTAATGGAAGTATGTGAAGATGATCTGCTCTTTGCGCGACCTCTTGATCTCTATCGGCTGGGGCTCCTTGACCTTGATGATCATATCGGCCCTTTTCCAGATCTCGTCGGCGGAGCGGAGTATCCGCGCGCCGGCGGCCCGGTACTCGGTGTCGCTGATCCCGCTGCCGAGGCCCGCGCCCTTTTCTACAAGGACCGTGTGCTTCTTCTTGCTGAGTATCTCCGCGCCAACGGGGAGTAGGGCGACTCGATGTTCGTCCTTCTTTATTTCCTTTGGAACACCAATGATCATGCGATTCACCTCTGCTGAAGGTAAGGGCCCGCCGAAATTTAACTAACTGCCTCTCAACGAGGAATAATATAATAAACCCCGGCCCGAAATGAAACAACCCCAAAACTGGAGAATCGGAGCCAAATGACAGATCACTCATCCGCCGCCCGGAACGGACGCTGGAAGGCGGTACTGACCGAGGGGGCCGTCGGCAGGACCCTGGCGAGACTCACTGTGCCGATGGTCGCCGGAATCCTCGGGATGGTCGCCTTCAACCTCACCGACACATTCTTCGTCGGCAGGCTCGGCACGGCCGAGCTCGCCGCGCTGAGCTTCACGTTCCCCTTCGTCCTCGTCCTCGTCAGGTTCATCCTGGGGCTCGGGATCGGCGCCTCGGCGCTGATCTCCAGGGCGGTCGGCAGGGGCGATGCCCACGAAGTGCGCCGGGTCACCACCGATGCACTCAGCCTGGCCCTGCTGCTTGTCGTCATATTCGTTGCCGTCGGATATCCCGTCATGGGCCGCGTCTTCCGTGCGCTCGGCGCGGATGGGGAGATCCTGCCGCTGGTAAAGACGTACATGTCGATCTGGCTCGCCGGCCTCCTCTTTGTCTTTTTCCCGATGGTCGGTAACAACGCGATCCGCGCCAACGGGGATATGAAGACGCCGGCGCTGATCATGCTGACGGCGGTCTGCGCCAACGTCATCCTCGATTATCTCCTGATATTCGGCATCGGGCCGTTCCCACGGCTCGGCCTGGCCGGCGCTGCGCTGGCGACGGTGCTGTCGCGCATGATCACCTTCACCCTCTCTTTCTATATCATCTATTTCAGGCTGAAGATGCTCACATTCGAGAGGGTGCCGCTGGCCGTGGTCCTCTCTTCATGGAAGAAGATACTGTACATTGGCCTGCCGGCGGCGATGACGAGGGTCATCGCCCCGATCGGCATCGGCGTGATAACGAGCCTGATCGCGCGCACCGGCCCGAAAGGGGTCGCGGCCTTCGGGGTCGCCTCGAGGATCGAGTTCTTCGCGATCGCCGTCGTGTTTGCCATCTCGAGCGTACTCAACCCGTTCACAGGGCAGAACTGGGGGGCGGCGAAAAACCACAGGGTCAAGAAGGGGATCTCGCTGAGCAACCGGTTCGCCTTTCTCTGGGGCATCGGCATGTTCGCCCTGCTCGCAATTCTCGCCGGACCGATCGCCTCGGTCTTCAGCGGGGACCCCGAAGTGGTCTCCATGATCGTCCTGTATATAAGGATCGTGGCGGCAGGCTACTGCATGTACGGGGTATTCGTGATATCCTCTCTCGTGCTGAATGTGCTCCACCGGCCGATACATGCCGCCCTGCTCTCCGCGGGGCAGACCTTCGTCCTGACCGTTCCGATGGCCTGGGCCGGGATGAAGATCGCCGGACTGGAGGGATTATTCGCCGGGATAGGCGTCTCATATCTCATCGCCGGGGTTTTCGCCTGGCTGATGATAAGACATGTCCTGTCGCGGCTGGAGGAGAGAGGATGATCGATTTCAGGTCGGCAATGATGGAGGAGGAGGTGGTTCTCGCGGAGGGAGCCGTGATCGAACGGCTGCGGCGGCACGGCGGGAATCTCCCCGCCGCCTCACTCGTTCTCGAAGAAGAGGGCCGGACGGCCCTGCGGGAGATCTACCGGTCGTATATAGATATCGCTGCGGAGACCGGCCTGCCGATCATTATCCTCGCCCCGACCTGGAAGGCGGGGCCCGATGCCTGCGAGAAGGCAGGCCTCGACTTCGTCCCGGTCAACAAGTCCTGCGTCGAGTTCATAAGGGGGATCGCCACGGAATATCCCGCCCTGGCGGGGAGGATATTCGTCGGAGGGCTCGTAGGGAGCAGGGGGGACGCGTACCGGCCGGACGAGGCCCTGCCCTGGAAAATTGCGAGGGAGTACCACACTCCCCAGATCGAAATACTGCTCGAGTGCGGGGTCGATTTTGTGATGGCCTCGACACTCCCGTCGATCGAAGAGGCCGCCGGGATCACCATGGCCGCTGCCGATGCGGGCGCCCCGCTGGTGATGAGTTTTGTCGCCAGAAGTAACGGGAGGATGCTCGACGGCACATTTCTCGGAGAGGCGGTAGAGCGTATCGATGCCCTCGGCTGCGACCCGCCCCTCTTTCACATGGCCAACTGTATCCATCCGGCCAATTTCGCCCGCGCGATGGGGAGGGATGAGAACGCTCCATTGAGAGCGTCGGGGCGGCTTATCGGACTTCAGGCCAACGCCTCGATACTCGATCCGGACGAGCTCGACGGCCGCGAAGAACTCGACGGCGACGACCCTGTCAGGTGGGCCGGAGCGATGGCGGCCCTGAGGGACCACTACGGCATAAAGCTCCTCGGTGGATGTTGCGGGACAGATGAGCGGTATATACGGCACCTGGCGGGCTTTCTGACCGATTATCGATAACATTTCTGATTTGTTTTGTCATAAAAAAGAGTTATAATAGCGCGTTCGCGGATTTCCTGGGATTCTTTCACGGGAGAGGTGACATGCAATGGGACGCAATATCGAAATGAGAAGGTTTCTGTTCGCCGCTGTTCCGGCCCTTGTCATCTCCGCGTTCGGAATCAGCAGCGTCGGCGCCTGGGAGGGAAACGGGCCGCTGATCATCGATCATGCCTGCACGGACCTCTCGAGGATACCGGCCGCATGGATCGATTCGACGAGGGCGAACATGAGACTGCATTACGCGCATACTTCTCACGGTGAGCAGATACCGGCAGGGCTCGACATCCTGCAGGCGGGAGCACCTCAGTTCGTCTACGCCTACGAAGACAACAACCTTCCGACAGTGCCCGATGCATTCTACATATTCAACGGACAGATAACGGGGACCTACATAACGCCCCATCACTACTGGGTGAATGATGCGGCGATGAACGAAACGAGAGCGGTCCTGAGCGCCAACCCCTCGATAAATACCTCCATGTTCGTCTGGTGCCAGGAGATGGAGCTCTATCAGGATTACTGGGTTGATGAAAGTGTCAGTGCGTACCTCGATTCGATGTCGGTCCTGGAAGCGGAGTTCCCCGATGTGACCTTCGTATACTGCACGGGGAATGCGCAGGCGCCGGACTATCGGGGACATAACAGGTGGAAGAACAACGAGCGTATAAGAACGTTCTGCATCGAGAACGATAAGGTGCTGTACGATTTCGCCGACCTCGATGCATGGTGGTATGACTCCGAAACCGGCGAGTGGGATCAGGCGACGTATGAATATCAGGGAGATATCGTTCCGGTCGAGCATCCGCAGTGGGCCGGCTCAGGTGCCGGGCACACATCCTATGCGAGTTGCGAGCAGAAGGCAAAGGCGATGTGGTGGCTCACCACTATGCTTTCGGGATGGTATGCCGATTCGACAGGCGAAGAACCGATCTCCCTCGGCGGACTGAAGAAGAAATACCCCGGCCGCTGACGCCGCGATCAATCTTCCGTCAGAAGACCCATGAGATCATCTATAGAAAGGACGGTCACGCCAAGCCTGACCGCCTTTTCATGTTTGGAGCCGGGATCGCTCCCCGCGACGACGTAGTCAGTCTTCGCGCTTACGCTCGAGCTGACCCTTCCGCCGAGGGCCTGCACCCGCCTCTTCGCCTCGTTCCTCGTTATTCCCTCGAGAGTCCCGGTAAATACGAAGATCTTTCCCGCAAGGGGCAGGTCAGAGGCCATCTTCCAGGGGGGCCTCGGCGAGACGCCCCGCGCGATCAGGTCCTCGACCGTCCAGCGGTTCCTCTTGTTAGCGAAGAACCCGGTGACGCTCGCCGCCACCTCGGGCCCTATCTCGTGTATCCCGGTAAGCTCCTCTTCCGTTGCTGCGGCTGCGGCATCGAGTGAACCGCAGTGCATGGCGAGAAGCCCGGCGACATGCTCCCCGACATTTCTGATCCCGAGGGCGTAGATGAATCGCGCCAGCCCGATATCCTTCGAGCGTTCGATCGCTTCGAGCAGGTTGTCGGCTGACTTCTCCGCGAATCCATCGAGCTCGAGGAGTCTGTCGCGATCGAGACGGAAGAGATCGGAGACGCTGCCGAGCATCCCGAGGTCGACCATCGTCTCGATCGTCCTGCCGCCGATGCCGTCTATGTCGAACGCCCCCTTCGAGACGAAATGCATGATGCCCCTCTTGAGCTGCGCGGGGCAGGAGAGGCCGCCGGTACAGTAGTGGTTGGCTCCCTCCGCTTCGACCGGCGATCCGCATACGGGGCACACATCGGGCATCGCGAAGGGCTCTTTTCTCTTCCGGCCCTCAACGGGGATCCTCTCGACGACCGCCGGGATGACGTCTCCGGCCCGCTTTATCCGGACGCGGTCGCCTGGGCGGACATCCTTACGCTCGAGGTCGCGCGCGTTGTGCAGCGTCGCGCGGCTCACCGTGACGCCGCCGACGTCGACCGGCTTGAGCAGGGCGACCGGCGTCAACTTCCCCGTCCTTCCCACACCGACGACGATGTCCACGACATCGGTGATCTCTTTGCGCGGTTCGAACTTAAGCGCGAGCGCCCACCTCGGGGAGCGCGACCGGGAGCCGACGGCGAGGCGGTCGCGCTTCGAATCGACCGCAATGACGACACCGTCTATCTCGAAGGGGAGCTCCTCCCTCGCGTCGGTAAGCCGGGCGTGAAAGTCTATCGCTTCCTCGATTCCGTCGCATTCCTTCCAGTGATAGTCTATCAGGAATCCGTGACCGGTCAGGACGGCGAGCTCTCCGGCATGTGTCCCGGGAGACATCGCTCCCTCCATTTTCATGATCTCATATGCGAAGAATGTCAACGGCCTCGTGGCGGTGATCCTCGAATCAAGCTGGCGGAGAGCCCCGGCCGCTGCATTTCTCGGGTTGGCGAACCCCGCCTCGCCTCGCTCGGTCATCCGCCGGTTGAGCTCGCGGAACCCGTCGAGGGGAAGCAGCGCCTCGCCGCGGACCGACATCAGCCCGGGCGCCGGATCAGACAGCAGCCTCAGCGGAACGCTACGTATCGTACGGACGTTGGGGGTGACGTCCTCGCCCGTCGTTCCATCGCCCCGCGTCACGGCTCGCGTCAGCAGGCCGTTCTCGTAGACGAGCTCGAGCGAGAGGCCGTCGAACTTCGGCTCGGCAGTATAGGCGATGCCGTCCTTCTCGAGCGCCTTGCGCAATCTCTCGTCGAAGGCCCTCGCCTCGTCGATACTCGTCGTCGAGTCGAGGCTGAGCATAGGCATGAGATGTTCGGCGGGGGGCAGAGAGGACCGCGGCGGCGAGCCGATTCTTTTCGTCGGGGAGTCATCTGTCACAAGTTCCGGGAATGTCTCCTCGAGGGCTTCGAGTTCCCTGCGGAGCTCATCGTAGGCGGCGTCTGATATCCGCGGGTCGTTGTCTATATAGTAGAAACGGTCGTGGCTTTCTATCTGCTCCCTGAGGCCTGCTATTCTGGATTTCGCCGAGCCCTTGTCCATGCTATACAGGTATCCGATCCTCGAACTCTTCGACGTTGAAGTTGAATCTCTTCGCGAGGATGAACATCTTCCTCACGCCTGCCAGCTCTTTTCCGCTCTCCAGCTCGAACCTTTCAAGCCTGCCGATCGCGTCGCAGAGCGGCCCGTTGAGAATCTCGTATATCAGGTTCTGTATCCCGTGATCCTCGAAGGCGACCCCGGTCTCATCGCCAAAGTCGATAAATTCGATCAGCGCACCGATCGCCTTTTCATCGATTCCGTCGCGCAGCCCGCCGAGCGCCTCGGTGAGAAGCTCGGTGAACATCCGCGACACCTCCGTCCTGTCGAGCGACACGCCGTAAAAATCAGCCTCGGACAGGATCGCCTTTACCCCTTTAAGGCCGGCCGGGTCGAGCTTGCGTTCCCAGTTCGCCAGCTCCCGCTCGAGCCTTCGCGAAAGCACCGTTTCGGCCGGGACGCTGATCACGGGTGGCGCGGTGAGGTGTGTCTCGCTGAACAGCCTCAGCATGTCCCGGTCCTCGAGGTAAAGCTGCTCGAGACGCTCCTCGAGGCCGTCGACCTGTCTTGCGGCGAGCCTGGCGAGGATCTTTTCCCTGTCCTCGGGGAAGAGGTCGCGCATGGCGAAGATATGCCCGCCGAAGAGCTCGGTGAATTTCCTGATGATGTCCGTCCTGTCCGATTCCTCGGGAAGGTTGTCGAGCCGTGACCTGAGGCTGCAGTACTCCTCGTGGCTGATGCCTTCCCTGACCATGCACACGACCCTCGATGGAGCGCCGAGGATCAGGGCGTACCCGAACAGTCCGCTGCGCATCGAGAAGGGAGAGGTCATCCGGAAGAGGCCGGTTCTGATCGACTCGTCGTCGAACTCTATCCCGCCGTTCTCGATGATATCGAACTCGTACCCGAAGTGGTCGGGGGTGGCTTCCGGGCAGTCGAGGTGCGTCGTTAGCACATACTGTCCGGCAAGGAACCCGTCGCTGACGGCGGAGTATTTCTTCTCCTGCCTGTAGAGGTCGGCTCCCGTGCCGTGCATCTTGATGTTGCTCTCCGCCTTCTCCAGCTCGGTCAGAATGATCGATTCGAGTTTCTCCCGGTCGCCGTTGCCGGCGAGCTCGGCAGCTCTCGCTGCGTATTTCATCAGCTGGATCGTCTCGATCCCCGATATGTCGTTGAAGAACCATCCGCACGAGGTATACATCAGCATCGCGTTCCGCTGTGCCTCGAGAAGTGAGACCCCTCTGGCGATCGCGGGATCGTCCAGCTCTCCCGATGCCCTGTCGCGTACAAAGGCGGCGGCAGTTTCGGACGACCTGTGATCGATCAATTCTATATAATCGTTTCGTGCCTTCCACGGGTCGGCCAGTATGGCGGCACCTTCCTTCTCGAACCTCGCGCCGATCTCGTCGCGCAGGCCGTCGAGCCCCTTGCGAAGCGGCGAGCGCCACTCCTGGTTCCATCCCCCGGGAGCGTCGGTGCTACACCCGCAGTTCTTCTGCCACCGCCCGACTCCATGCGGGCATGACCAGGCCGTGCCCTGTTGTTTATGACCTTGTTTGATCTGCACCTCGAATGTCGGCTGATGTGTGTCGAGATATGCGGGGAAGTTCGTCAGCTCGATGCCGCGCTCGCCGGCCGCCTTGTCGATCAGGTATGCCAGCGCCATGTCGGCGAACGGTTCATGATGACCGTAGATCTCGCCATCGGTCGCGATGGTGACGAGGTCGCCGCCTGTACGTTCATACGCCGAGGCGATGGCATCGGCGAACACGTCGCCGCTGCGGCAGAGGTGGTTGAAGCTCACCTCTGTCGAGAGCTGCGCGTCGTAGAAGAAGATGTCGATGAATCTCTTCCTGCCCCTCTTCTTCCTCGCTCCGAAGCATCGGTAGGGCATCCCCGTCATGATGTTCCCCGACGAGACGTCGAGCCACTCCTTGCCGCTGATCTCCCTGACGCGGCCGGCCTGGTGCGGCGAGAGGATGATGAAGCGGAACCCGAAATCTATCAACATCTCGAGGGTGACCTCGTTGATCGCGGTCTCGGCGAGCCAGATGCCTTCAGGCTCGCGGCCGAACCGTCTCCGGAAATCGTGTACCCCCCAGCGGATCTGCGTCTCCTGGTCGCGCCGGCTGGCCAGCGGCATGATGATGTGATTGTATACCTGCGCGATCGCGTTTCCGTGACCGCCGTTTCGCCCGGCCGAGATAACGTCCGCCTCGAGGATCTGCTGGTGCAGTGCCGGATGGTGTTTCTCGATCCATTCGAGGAGCGTGGGTCCGAAGTTGAAAGAGATGTGTTCGTAGTTGTTGACGAGCTTGAGGATGCGGCCGTACCCGTCGAGCCTTCGCGACCTCGCGTTGGGGTGGTAGCACTCCGCCGCGATCCGCTCGTTCCAGTCGTGATAGGGCGCGGCGCTCTCCTGGCGGTCGATCCTCTCCGTCCAGGGATTCTCACGCGGGGGCTGATAAAAATGTCCGTGTATGATCAGGTACCGCTTCTGATCTTCTTTATTCATCGGGCGACCCGTCATGCATAGACGCGGTAGTCGATATCGGGGAAGATGTTGTCCCTGCTTTCGATCTCACCGAGCCATTTTTCGTTTATCCTCGATGCGAGTATGTCGTTATAGAGACGATCGAAACGCCCGATATGGTCCTTCGTCCTCTTGTGGGCGTACTCGACCATCGTTCCGGTCTTCATTATAAACGCCCAGTCACTGCTCTGTGCAAGCAGAAGCTCGCGCGCCGCCTGATTAAGCGCCCTGAGCAGCAGTCCGTCGGCGTTGTGAAAGCGTCCGGCAAGTTCGACCATGCGGTCCGCCATCATGTGCAGATGCGGGTAGATCCAGTCGTTCGACCCCTCGAGCCAGACCTCGTTGTATCCCTTGTACCCCCACGAAGACATCGAAGGCTGGACCACCTGCTGCATCGGATGGCGCTCGAGATACTCGGACGGCGTGATCGTGTCGATCGTATCCTGGTCGTAGTGGATCTTTCGAAGGAGGAACTCGATCCAGTCCGGCCCCTCGTACCACCAGTGCCCGAACAGCTCGGCATCGTACGGCGATACGATGATCGGCTTCGTCCCGAGGAGTCCGGCGAGGTGCTCGACCTGCTTCTCGCGGTTGAACATGAAGTTGCCCGCGTGGTCGGCGGCCTTCTCTCTCGCGATCGAGGGCCTGTAGACCTCTTTCTCTTCCTCCGTGCCTGTGATCCGGTAGTACTTGATTCCCGTGTGGATCCTGTTCCCGTCGGGATGGAGGAACGGCTTGATATAGTCGTAGTCGAGATCGAATCCGATATCTCGGTAGAAATCGCGATAGTAGTAATCGCCGGGGTACCCTTCCTTCGCGCTCCAGACCTGTTTCGACGACTCGCGGTCGCGGCCGAAGGCGGCCACCGCGCTGCCGGGGCAGTATACGGGGGCGAAGACGCCGTGTCTGGGGCGCGGCTCCCCGTAGAGTATCCCGTGCGTGTCGGTGAAGAAGTACTTGATGCCCGCTTCCTTGAGGATCTCGTCGACGCCGGGCTTGTAGCCGCACTCGGCGAGCCAGATCCCGCGCGGCCTGCGGCCGAAGTGTTTCTCGTAATGATCGGCGGCGATCATGATCTGCGCCCTGGCCGCCTTGTCGTTAGGCATAAGGGGCATGAACCCGTGCGTCGCCCCGCAGGTGATGATCTCGAGGTTCCCCCTGTCCTGGTGGTGCCTGAACGCGGGGATGAGGTTGCTGTCGTACCGCTCGAGGAACACCTGCCTCGCGCGGGTGAACTTCCAGTGGTACATCAGCGCGAGCTCGTGGAACTCGGGCATCCAGCGGGTGCGCTCTATCTCATGGCCGGCCAGGTCGATCAGTTTGTTCAGGTGCCGCAGGTAGCGGTACTGGAGGAGCGGATCTGCCATCATCGAGAGGAGCGACGGGGTGAGCGACATCGTGATATGGAAGTCGACGCCCTCCTCCTCGAACCGGTTGAACATCTCGATCAGGGGGATGTAGGTCTCCGTGATCGCCTCGTAGAACCAGTCCTCCTCGAGGAAGTCCGCATACTCGGGATGCCTCACGTAGGGCAGGTGGGCGTGCAGAACGAGCGCCAGGTAGCCCTTGCTGTCTTTCTTCATCGAATGACCGGCGCTTTCTCGCTGGATTTCTTCCTGACATCGGTATCTATGGTGCGCTCCTCGGCCCCGTCGCCCGATACGGCGGTGACCGGTATGTCGATCGTCCCGTCGGGAAGGGCAAATCTCGCCGTAAAGGTCCCGTCCCCGCGCAGCTTGACCAGCTTGCCCTGTATCGTGACCTTCGCGTCCGGCTCGGTGGCGCCGTAGAGGATCAGCTCTGTCGCGACGCGGAGCCTGAAGCCGCGCTCCTTCTGTTCGGGCATGAGCTCGCCGCTGCCGAAGCTCGATACGCCTTCGGAGGAGAGCTGCTCCTCGAGCCTCGCCTCGAGCATCTTTCGCATCTCGGCAGAGCCGCCTCCCGCAACGACCTCGTAACCGCCCGAGGCGGCGAATATGCGGTCGTATACATCGTCGGGTATTACCCACTTCTCGTCGATCCGGTCGCTCATGCGGTCGCGGGGCGTCTCGACGATCGCCGACTCGGCGATCTTGACGAACTTCCCGCCGGGGGTGATGACGCCGATTGCGACCTGGTAGCGGCCGCCGGGGGCGACGCCGACGTACCAGGCGCGCGCTTCGTAGCTGATGTTCATGTCGAAGTGACCCTTCGCGCCGCGGTCGTATATCCTCAGCGCCATCGTGCATTTCGTCCACTCGTCCCTGAATTTCTTCTCGAGCTGCATGAAGCGCTCGGCTGTGATCTCCCAGTATGTGAAGAGCCAGGCCGGATCCTTCGCCATGGCGACGATCCGCGTCACGCCGTAGTCGGCGGGGATCTCCATCGACTCGACCGGCGGCATCGTGACGGGGCCGGCGGTGAGCTCGTACTTGCCGGCGACGGCCTTCTGGCGGATCGTGCGGCCATTGTCCCATCCCTTCTTCGGGGCGGGAGCCTGGTCTGTGGCGGGCTTCGCTTTTGCCTTCGTTTTTGTTTTAGCCTTAGCCTTAGCCCTGGTCTTCGTCTTTGCTTTTACTTTGGATTTTACTTTCGCTTCAGCTTTTGCCCTGGTCTTCGCCTTCCCCGTGCCCTTGGAGAGCCCGCCGAACACCGTATCTACGATTTCGGCCTTGAGCATGGATTCGGATACATTGATCCTCTTCTTCTTCGCGAGCGCGAGGAGGTCCTTTTTCGTCATTTTCCTGAGTTCCGACTTTGTCATGGCTGTTCCTCCTTCGCGGTTGGTCCAATCAATAAAGGTCCCCGCAGGGGCCATTGTCAAGGTTAAAGGCGGGTGAGAAAGCAGTATAGCCCGAAAAGCCGTAAAAGTCGAAAACGAAAACCATTCCTGATTGAAATAACTTACAAGACCGGTTGCTCTTGCGGCGGTGAAAGTCATTGAAAAACATACAAATTTATGATATAAACAAGATGGTGGTTCGATAATTAGTGCCGGAGCCTGCAAGGGCGCGACGGTACAGGGGAGGCTCCACCGATCCAGCTCTCTACTTCCTGCCTGTGCCGACGTTACCCCCCTGCCCTGAGGCAATACTCCGACATGTGACATCGATGCCGCCAGATCGCCGGCGGGGAAACCCGCTCCGCCCGATACCGAACGATCCGCGCTTCGCAATACCGGCGCCACGCGTGCGGCCTTCGGGGGGAGTGACCGCACGGCCGGGACGCATTCTGAGGGGGAGAGATGCAAAAATCGGGTATCCGGATTGCTGCCGCGGCGGGGTGCATCCTGCTTGCGGCTTTTCTTATTCTGGCAATCGATTCGGCATCACATGGAAAAGACAGGCCCGCCGAGCGGCCGAGGTTCTACAGGCCGGTGGTGAAAGAGTATCTGCCGGACATCTACGATGATCCCCGCGCCAATATCGTCGCAGCCGTCGACACATATTGCATCGTCAATTATGACTTCGAACAGATGAACTGGCAGGGCTGGACGCAGATAGACAACACTGCCCAGATGAACACCTTTACCCGTGTCGAGGATTTCGCCGGTCTCGGTGGCGGCTCATACGGCCGTCTGGTCCCGATAGAAGGGACGAAATCGCTCTGGTTCGGAGCCAGGCAGGGGAGTGGCCAGGTGTACTGCAATTGGCCGCTGGGCTCCGCCGGTTACGGCAATGGCTGGCACCAGAAGGTCTACGCTCATATTGTCACGGGAATCGAATACGGCGATACGGCTACCGTGACCGTCTCGTACCACCTTGTCTGTGATACTGAAGAGGGACACGATGTCCTGACGGTCTGCCATGACGATCATTCGGGGGACTGCATTGTCCTAGCGGAATATTCGGGCGTTGTAGATACGATCGCGAGTCATACCTTCGATTACTACACCATGTGCTTCAATTTCTATTTCAAGTTCAGGTCGGACCAGACCATATCCGATGAGGATGGCGGTATCGATACAGACGGAGGCGCTATTCTCGACAGCATACGGGTATATATCGAGACAGAGGTGGACAGTTTCGAGCAGAATTACGAAGACTTCGAATCTTTCGAGTCGGGAGAGGCGCCGTCCGGATACTGGTACTGGTCCCCGGAGTACGGATATGGAAATTATTCGGGCCTTACAAACAACCTGGTGGAACTGGATCCGTGCAACGAAAATTTTGCCACGGTCCTGGTGTTCTTTCTCGGATCGCCTGTCCCGGCTCCGAACTATCCCTTCCCGGGTCTCTTCAGCACTCCCTTCTGCCAAGGGCAGGGGGGGATAAACGATCCCTGCCAGGACGAAATGGTAGTCTCCCCGTGGCTCGACCTCCAAAGGTACAGCAGCAACTGCGACAAGAACCAGAACTCAGATATCCCGCCCGGTGAGCTCGGCGACATGGGCGGTTACATGCTCAGCTACTCCGTCTACCTCGATAATCCAGTCGAGAACCTCGTCTTTCACACGTGGAAGGTGAGGAACATCGAGGGCGGCTGCCCGGGCCGGTGGCTTTCGGAGCCGCTCGTTCGTTACTACGGCGACAACGGGCTGTGGTACCGCTTCGAGCACGATATCAGCAGTTATGTAACGTTGGATTCAATTCAGGTCGCTGTCGGTGTCGTCGACATGTGCTCCGTCTGGTACGGGATCTACGGCGACTGCGCCGAGCATACCCCGGCGCCCTGGTTCGACAATATCAAGGTCACCCGCTACAAGACCGTCGGCCCGCAGTGGGCGTACCAGGGAGCGGATCTTTTCCAGGACAACTTTCCGTCCACGGACGACATTGAGAGCTATGTACGCGCGGACATGGCCGCCGATATCAGCCCCCCCTCGTATCCTGATATCGTACCCGGCGACTCGGTCGTCGTGTCCTGCTGGGCCCCGAACGCGGGAGGACTCGACACGCTTGGAACTGGTGAGGCGAGGGTTTACCTGCACTGCAACGTCCATTTCCTCGGAACGGACGGCAAGCCCGATCTCTTCGGCCCGCAGCTCGAAGGATCATACGGCTCATATGTAAGCGATGACGGCGACTGGACCGTCCTGCTCTGTGAGCAGGCGTGGACTTCGGTGGGAACCGTCGCCCCGGACAAATACTGTGTCGACCTCAACGACTCGCTGTTTACGCGCGGGTACGCGATCGAGTACTACTTCAAGGCGTACGATCTCGACGGGATCAGCAGTACCCTGCCTGCTGAGACCGAAGCGGTGCCGCCCGATCCATGCCTCTCAGGCCGCTACCGGTTCGAATTCACCTGCCTGCCGACTGCGAGAATAGTTCCCCACCTGTTATTCGTAGACGATTTTGACGGGCGGGTGACACCGGAAGGTCTTGTCCAGACATATTATGATCCTACCACGGTTGCCATTGTTGCAACTGGTGAGCCTATGCCCGACAGGTATGACATCAACCAGCCGTCGGCTATGGCAGGAAACGGCTTGGGAAGCAGGGCACGGCTGGCTCATTTCCACACGTTCTATTCAGAGATAATGTGGGATTCAGGGGATCTGTCTGAGGGAACCCTTGTTTCGAGCGAGAACAGCACGGACAAGAGTGATGATATCGGCTTCCTTCTGGAATATCTCGATACGCTGCCATGGGACGGCAGGCACGGCCTGATGGTCATGGGAGACAATGTCGCGTCAGATATTTCCGGGTATACGGATGGACAGATTCTTCTCGCGGACTGGTTTGGAGCCTCTCTGGTCGATCCGAGTTACTATATGATGACCGGGGGAGATAATGGAGGAGTAGTAATCCCTCTGGTTTCCGGATTAAGCGGCGGGCAGTTTGATGGACACATTTTTTATATATATGGCGGTTGTCCGGAAATCGCTCATTTCGATGTCCTTGCCACGACCGGAGTCGGGATTCCAGGCCTCGTGTATCCTGAATATGGCGGGGAACAGTACTATGCGGGAGTATGGGCGGAGTGTGAAAATTCGCTGGGATATCAGGTAAACACTCAATGGTATGGATTCAGCTTCATGAGGATCAGAAACGCAGTGAACGGTACGCTGGCGAGGAACAAATTCCTCAATAGGGCATGGAGGGGCATTTTCCATGGTCCTGGTAATAATGAGGATCTTACCGACGATGAAGTCCCCGCCGTCACTGCGCTCGCCGGTGTCTATCCCAACCCGTTCAACCCTGTTACGAGGGTCTCATTCAGTCTGAGGAAGAAAGGGCATGTCTCGATGCGGGTATACGATGTATCCGGCAGGCTGGTGCGGGTCCTCGTAGATGAGGTCCGCGAGGCCGGCTCGTACGAGGTCGTCTGGGACGGCGCGAACGACCGCGGCCGCGCGACAGCTAGCGGAATTTACTTCTGCCGGATGGTGACAGATGATTACCAGCGGACCGTAAAGATGGTCCTGTTGAGATGAGTGCCCAGCTAAGGGCACGTCCTATCTAGTCGGCTGAGAGGTGCCGACCGGGGTAACTGCTTGTCAGCCCCGTAGCATGGGACCGGGTGCGAGTGGTAACACTCGTTGCCTAAGCGGT
>SDBS01001918.1_pt1 | contig 20974 bp, 17 predicted proteins | sample 2277091 | NCBI WGS metagenome assembly SDBS01 (sample SAMN10404972, study PRJNA504765) | marine sediment metagenome | isolation source: marine sediment core GS10_PC15, 163 cmbsf | place: Arctic Ocean: Southern Knipovich Ridge | collected 2010 | reverse complement strand
CTTCTATCGGAACCCGGTGTTCGTCTACGGGATGCTGACCCTGTCTATCGGGATGCTGTCCCTGGCACTGGTCATGCCGGCCATCCGCAACGCCAACCGCTGGATCCACATCGCCGGTTTCCGGTTCCAGCCCTCTGAGCTGGCCAAGATCAGCCTGGTCATTTTCCTGGCGTATTATCTCGACAGAAAGAGAGATGCGCTGAACGACCTCCGGACCCTGGCCCTGCCCATCGGGGTGATCGGCGTGGTGCTCCTCCTGGTCCTCAAGGAACCCGACGTCAGCACGGCCTTCCTGATCGGGGTGATCTGCGCCGTGATGCTGTTCCTGGGCGGCGTCCGGATGTCGCACCTGTTGGTACTGGGACTAAGCGCATCCGCCCTGCTCACCGCGATCATCCTCCAGGCGCCCGCCTATGTCCGCGAACGGATCATGTCCTTCATTTCCCCGGGAGCCAACCTGCATGACGCGGGGTACCAGGCCTATCAATCCAAGCTTGCGCTCGGCTCGGGGGGCATCTTCGGATCGAGTATCGGACAGGGCTCCGGGAAGCTCTACTACCTGCCCGACTCCCACACCGACTACATCTTCTCCATCGTGGGCGAGGAACTGGGATTGATCGGGGCTCTCGGAGTGCTTTTTCTGTTTGGTGTCTTTATCTGGCGGGGGCTGGCGATCTCCCGCCGGGCCCCCGAATCCTTCAGCCGGGTCCTGGCCGCCGGCCTGACACTGGCGATCGGCATACAGGCCCTCCTGAACATCAGCATCGTGCTGGGGTTGGCGCCCACCACCGGCCTACCGCTGCCCTTTTTCAGCTACGGCCGGTCGTCCCTGATCTGTACCCTGTTCGCTGTCGGGCTGCTCCTTCACATCTCACAGCGGAAGACCACCCAGAGGAAAAAATGAGCACGGCACGGATCTTCATCAGCGGCGGGGGGACGGCAGGGCACCTCTATCCCGCCCTGGCTCTGGGCCGGAAGCTGCGGGAAAGGGCGCCGGAAACAGAGATCACCTACATCGGCAGCAGCCGGACACTGGAGAAACGGATCATGCAGCACCACCAGGTGGACTTCGTCCCCTTGAGGATCGAAGGCCTGAAGGGCCGGGGATGGAAGACCCTCCGCGCGCTCCTGCTCCTCCCGCGGGCATTCTGGCAGTCCTTCCGCCTGCTGCGCCGCCTCCGGCCGGATCTGGTCATAGGCGTAGGGGGCTACAGCGCCGGCCCAGTGGTCCTGCTGGCGTCCCGCATGAAGATCCCCACACTGATCCTGGAGCAGAACCGGCACCCGGGATTCACGAACCGGCGGCTGCTTCCTTACGTGGACAAGGCCGTGGCCGCGTTCGAGAGCTCGCTGCCCGATTTCAAGGGAAAGGGCGTGTTCCTGGGCAATCCGGTGCGGGAGGAGTTTTACAACCTCCCGGTCAAGGAACGGGGCAGCCGGCTGACGGTCCTGATCTTCGGGGGCAGCCAGGGCTCGCATTTCCTCAACCTGCAGGTGGTGGACTCCCTGCCCCTGCTTCACGAGTGGAAGGACCGGCTGCGCTTCTTTCATCAGACCGGCGAAAAAGACCAGGCCTGGGTGGCGGAAAGCTACGGCCGGGCGGGCTTCGCGGACGCGGTCGTGGAGGCCTATTTCTTCGATATGCCCGCTCTCTTCCAGGAAACCGACCTGGTTGTGGGCCGTGCCGGGGCGTCCACTATAGCGGAACTGATCGCGTCCCGCAAGGCCTCCCTGCTGGTGCCCTTCGCCCGCGCCACCGATGACCACCAGGCGCTCAATGCGCGGGAACTGGAAAAGATCGAGGGGGCGGTGGTGCTCACGGAAACGGAGTTCACACCAGAGCTCTTCGCGCGGGAAGTCGGGTCATTCATCCAGGACATGGACAAGATCACGCGGATGGAGCGGAACCTTTCCCGGCTGCAGACGCCCCCCGGTGTCACGGACAGGATCGCGGACCTGTGTCTGGATCTTATGCAGAGGAGGCGATGACGTGGACAAGCCCAGCAGAAAACTCAAGCACATCCACATGGTGGGGATCGGGGGAACCGGCATGAACGGCATCGCCGAGGTGCTGGCGAACCTGGGCTACCGGGTCTCGGGGTCGGACATGGCCGAGAATCAATCCACACGGCGGCTGACCGGGCTGGGGGCGGAGATCAGCATCGGTCACAAGTCCGGCCTGGTGGAAGGAGCGGACGTGGTCGTCATATCCTCCGCCATCAAGGAGGACAACATCGAGGTCCAGGAGGCGCGCCGCCTCAAGATCCCCGTCATCCCCCGGGCGGAGATGCTGGCGGAGCTCATGCGGCTCAAGGACGGGATCGCGGTAGCCGGCTCGCACGGCAAAACCTCCACCACGTCCATGATCGCCCAGGTGCTGGAGACGGCGGGGAAGGATCCCACCATCATCGTGGGGGGACGCCTCAACACGATCGGGGCACACGGCAAGCTGGGTGAGGGCGATTACATCGTGGCGGAGGCGGACGAGAGCGACCGCTCCTTCCTCTTCCTCTCACCCTTCATCGCGGTGCTCACCAACCTGGATGACGAACACCTGGACCAATACCACACGATCGATGAGATCAAAAAGACCTTTATCAATTTCGCCAACAAGGTCCCCTTCTACTGCCCCATCGTGCTCTGCCTGGACGACGCCAACCTTCAGAGCCTGATCCCCGAACTGGAGCGCAAGATCATCACCTATGGGTTCTCCACCCAGGCGGACATCTATGCCACCGACGCCGAGTTCGAGCACTTTTCCAGTTCCTCGACGGTGCATCACCTGGGACAGGAGCTGGGGACCCTCAAGCTGAATGTCCCGGGGGTCCACAGCATCTACAATGCCATGGCGGCCCTGGCCGTGGGCATAGACCTGGAGATCCCGGTCCCCACCATACTGGAGGGCTTGGAGAGCTACACGGGCATCGGCCGGCGGTTCGAGCTGAAGAAAGAGGTGAACGACATCCTCATCATAGAGGACTATGCGCACCATCCCACCGAGATCAGAGCCACCCTGGAGGCGGCCAAAAAGGGGTGGAAGCGCCGCGTGGTCGGTGTGTTCCAGCCCCACCGCTACTCCCGGATGTCGCTCCTGATGGACGAATTCGCCACCAGCTTCAACCAGGCGGACATCCTGGTCACCACCGAGATCTATCCGGCGGGAGAACAGCCGGTCCCGGGCGTTACCGGTGAGGCCCTCTGCGTCGAGATCCAGAAGTTCGGACACAAGGGCGTGTTTTTCGAGCAGGAGCTCGAGGGTGTGATCGAGCGGGTGGCGGCGCTGGCCCGGCCGGGGGATATGATCATCATCATGGGCGCGGGGAGCATTTATCAAGTCATCCCCGGCATCATACGGAGATTGGAGGCATAACAGGAGCCATGGCCGTCAACCTCTATCCCCCTTTCAAGATCCGCATCGAACCGCTCCTGTCCGAGCCGGCCAGATACCGCCGCCGTGACGCCGAGGTCAAGGCGCGCAGGATCCAGAGGAAATTCCGCGTGAAAATGCGGCATGCCGGATTCTGCCTTATCCTGATCGCGGGGCTTTTCGTGGGGGTCCAGCAGGGGCTGCTCTTCCTGATGGGCTGGGACCGCCTGAACATCGACCGCATCGAGATCCTCTGCCACAAGCCGGGGCTGCGGTCGGCGGCGGCCGGCTGGCTGGAAGGGCATGTCGCAGGCAACCTGTTCCTGCTGGACATCAAGCGGCTGCGCGGCGCACTGGAAGCGCATCCCTGGATAAAGGCGGTCCGCGTCCGGAAGCATTTCCCATCCTCCCTCAGGATCGAGATCAACGAACGGGTCCCCGCCGCGCTGCTGGAGATAGAGCCCTGGATGCTCATCGATCGGGACGGAGTGGAGCTGGCGCCGGCGGCCCAGCGCACGGGATGGAACCTACCCCTCATCGCGGACAGAAACCATTTCCAGGCACACAGACAGGAAAAACTGGCCCTGGCCTGGAGGTTCCTGGATGAGCTGACCCCGAAAGACCGGGCCATGATCGAGGTGGTCGATGTCGGTTCCCTCACGGACATCAAGGTCAAGAGGACCGATTTCCCGGCCCGGCTGTTTTTCGGGCGGGACCAATTCGCAGCAAAGATGGACAATTTCCTGGCGGAACGCGCTTATCTGGAAAGTGGGCCCCCGCTGGAATACGTGGACCTCAGCCTGGTTGACCGGGTCGTGCTCAAACCCCGAGCCGGGATGCCGGGACAGGGTCCTGCTCCGGAAAGGAGATAGAATATGCCTAAGAACGGATACATCGTAGGGATCGACATCGGCACCAAATCGGTGACCTGCATCATCGGGGAGATCACGGAAGACAGGAAGATCGAGATCATCGGGATCGGCACAGCCGAATCCCGCGGCCTGCGCAAGGGTGTGGTGGTCAACCTGGAAGCCACCGTGGACGGCATCAAGAAGGCCCAGGAAGAGGCGGAGCTCATGGCCGGAGTGGAGATCGATTCCGGCTTCATCGGCATCTCCGGGGCCCACATCAAGAGCTTCAACAGCCGGGGAGTGATCGCCGTATCCGGGAAAAACCGCGAGATCAGCCGGGAAGACGTGAAACGCGTGATCGACCAGTCCAAGGCCGTCTCCATCCCCCCCGACCGCGAGATCATCCACATCATCCCACAGGAGTTCGTGGTGGATGAGCAGGACGGCATCAAGGACCCGTTGGGCATGAGCGGCATCAAGCTCGAGGTCAACGTGCACATCGTAACCGGAGCCATAACCTCGGTGCAGAACCTGAAAACCTGCATCGCCCGGGCCGGGATCGAGATCGAACAGATCGTGCTCAACCAGATCGCCACATCGCACTCCATCCTGACGCATGACGAGATGGAGCTCGGCGTAGGGTTGATCGATATCGGAGGGGGAACCACCGAGGTGGCCATCTTCGAACGGGGAAGCCTGTGGTACACCTCGGTCATCCCCATCGGAGGCGACAACTTCACCAACGACATCGCCGTGGGGCTGCGTACCCCGATCCCGGATGCAGAGAAGATCAAGAAGAAATTCGGGTGCGCGGCCGCTCCCCTGATAGAAGACCAGGAGACCATCGAGGTCCCCTCGGTGGGGCGGGGGAAGAAGGCCCGGGTGCTGTCGCGTCAACTGCTGGCGGACATCATCCAGCCGCGGGCCGAGGAGATCTTCCGGCTGGTGGACAACGACATCAAACGCATGGGTTATGAGAAGTCCCTTAACTCGGGGATCGTGTTCACCGGCGGGACGGCCCTGCTGGACGGGCTGGAAGAGGTGGCGGAGAGTGTTTTCGACCTCCCGGTCCGGCGGGGAGATCCCGCGGGCATCGGAGGCCTGGTGGATCGGGTGAGCACACCGGATTATGCCACGGCTGTGGGGCTCATCCTGTACGGCTTCAGCCAGTGGAAGAACAAGGGCATATCCAAAGACAAGAAGAAAACCTTTTGGTCCAAAATGAAAGATTGGCTGAAAGAAACATAAACAAATCAGGAGGAAAGCATGAGTGAGGAGTCTCACAGCAAACTCAAGTTTCATCTGGTGGATGAGACGCAGGGGGCCAAGATCAAGGTCATTGGCCTGGGAGGCGGAGGCGGCAATGCCATCAACCGCATGATCGATGCCCAGATCGCCGGAGTGGAGTTCATCGCCGTGAACACGGACCTCCAGGCCCTGAACACCAACAAAGCCGGGATAAAGCTCCAGATCGGGAACCAGCTCTCCAAGGGGCTGGGTTCCGGCGGCCAGCCGGACATCGGCCGGCAGGCCGCCATGGAGGACACCGAGAAACTGCTCGACCTGGTCGAGGGGGCCGACATGGTGTTCCTCACGGCCGGCCTGGGGGGCGGGACCGGGACGGGAGCGACCCCGGTGCTGGCCAACCTGGCCTCGGAGCTTGACATCCTGGCCATCGCCATCGTGACACTTCCCTTCGGATTCGAAGGGAAGATCCGCATGACGCAGGCCCAGGAGGGCCTCGAAGAGCTGAAATCCGCCGTCGACACCGTCATTTCCATCCCCAACGAGAGGCTCCTGGAGACGGTGAACCTGGACACGTCCATCCAGGACGCGTTCCGCATGGCAGACGACATACTGCGCCAGGCGGTCCAGGGGATCTCGGACCTCATCACCCGGCCCGGACTCATCAACCTGGATTTCGCCGACGTGAAATCCATCATGAAGGGCATGGGAATGGCCTTCATGGGGACCGGGATCGCCTCTGGTGAGAACCGGGCCGTTGACGCCGCCCAGAAAGCGATCTCCTCGCCGCTGCTGGTGGACACGTCCATCGCCGGAGCCCACGGCGTGCTGATCAACATCACCGGCAGCAAGGACATACGGCTGCACGAGGTCTCCAAAGCCTCAGAGCTTATCCACAGCCAGGCCCACCCCGAAGCCAACATCATCTTCGGCACGGTCATCGACGAGTCTCTCAAGGAGGTGGTCAAGGTCACGGTCATCGCCACCGGTTTCGACCGGTCCATGCAGCAGGAGACGATCACCCCCCAGGACCTGGTGTCACACCCCCGCCACGAGAGCCCTCCCCCTTTCCAGGTCCTGCATAAAACCCCTCCCTATGTGTTCGAACCCAAGGGGAACGAGCCCATGTGGGACAAGATGGAACGACCCTCCTGGGAGAAGCAGTGGGATTCCTACGAAACACCCTCCTTTATCCGGAGGAACAAAAGCGCAGCGATGAGGAAGACCCCCCGTGGTATCGGCTGATCTGATCGTCTCCGGGTGCGGCCAGCTCGTCACCTGCCGCGGTCCGGCGCCCAAACGCAAGCAGGCGCTCCAAGACCTGGGGGTGATCGAGGGAGGCTGCATCGCTTCCCTCCGGGGGAAGATCATCTTCGTAGGGAAAGAGTCTGAATGTGCCCGGGAGGTCCGGCTGGGGCCCGACGGCGTCACGCTGGACGCCGGCGGCCTGCTCGCCCTGCCCGGGTTCGTGGATCCCCATACCCACCTCCCCTTCGGCGGGAGCCGCGAGAACGAGTTCCAGCTCCGCATCCAGGGTGCGACCTACCGGGAGCTGGCCGCACGGGGCATGGGGATCCAGAGCACGGTGGACGCCACCCGTCGCATCTCCCTGCCGGAACTGGTGGACCTCTGCCTGGACAGGCTGGACAGCATGCTGCTGCACGGCACCACCACCGTGGAGGCCAAGAGCGGCTACGGCCTTAACCTGGAAGACGAGATCAAACAGCTGGAGGCCCTGCAGGAAGCGGACCGGAGACATCCGATCGACATCGTCAAGACCTTTCTCGGGGCGCACGAAGTGCCCCGGGAATACAAAGCCAGGAAAGAGGCCTACATCGACCTCCTCACTCATGCGATTCTTCCTGAGGTCAAGGCCAGGAACCTGGCTGAGTTTTTCGACGTCTTCTGTGAAGAGGGCGTCTACAGCATAGACGAGTCCCGGCGGCTCATCCGGGCTGCCAAGGAGGCCGGGCTCAAGATCAAGCTGCATGCCGACGAGTTCGTGCCTCTGGGTGGAGCCCAACTGGCCGTCGCCGAGGGGGCTGTATCCGCAGAGCACCTGATCGCCATCACCGACCAGGGCATCGAAGAGATGGCTCAGAGTCCCTCCACCGCCATATTGCTTCCCGGTGTCCCGTTTTTCCTTATGCAGGATAAGAAAGCGCCGGCGCGCAGGCTGATCGATGCCGGCGCGGTCGTGGCGCTGGCCACGGACTTCAACCCGGGCAGCTCCATGACGGAGTCCCAGATGTTTATCCTGCAGCTGGCGGTTTATTCCCTTCATATGTCCATCGAAGAGGCCATCCATGCCGTGACCCTGAATGCCGCCTACGGCATCGACCGTCACACCGAGGCCGGAAGCCTCGAGGTCGGGAAGAGGATGGACGTGGTGCTCTGCGAGGCCCCCAATTACGCTTACCTGGTTTACCATTTCGGGATCAATCCCGTGGTCCATGTGATCAAAAACGGGAAGATCGTTATCCGCCACCGGCAGCGGCACACCCTGCAGTGAGCTCGGCTGCAGGCGCCGGCTTAGGACCGTGCGCCGATTTCGGCGCGGGCGGACCTCACCTGGGGGACCGGCTCAGGCCGGTCCCCTCCCTTACCTGAATTATTCATAAGAATTGCCGATCACAACTACAGTATTAAGGAATATTATCTCTATCGGCAATTCTTACCCTGCGGGCGAGCCGATCTAAGCCCGTGAATAATCCAGGCTAAACATTCCTTTACAATCTTTTACATTTCCCTGACATTCATGTCCTATTTTTTCCCTACAATGACAAGCAACCAGGCAGGGATGGAGGATCATAAATCTCATTTTTGGGCAACTCTATAAACAGCCAAACGAAAGGAGGCAACATGAAAAAACGCTTGGGGCTGAAGGTAAGCATGTGTCTGATCCTGGCGCTCGTGATCGTGTTCACGGCGGACTCCTATGCGGAGAAACTGAAGATCAGGATCGTGGTGGAAAACGCAAGCATCCGGCTGAAGCCCAATCTCCAGGGTGAGATCATCAAGATCCCGCCCCTGGGAAGTGTCTTCGAGGTGGAAAGCAGGGCGGGCGATTGGTACGAGATCCGGGTCCGGACCCAAGTCGGCGTCATGATCACGGGCTACATCCACGACATGTTTGTGGAGGTGGAAGGGGCGGAGGCAAAGGTGCCGGAGCCCAAGACCGAAGCTAGAACAGAAAAGCCCGCGCAGCAGGGTGTGCCGACGACTACGGCAGCGCCGCCATCCCGTGAGGCCCGCCCCAGACGGGCCGAGCTCGTCTTCCGCGTGGGCTATGTGACCGGGTACAACATCTCCGGGTCATATTCCTATTCGGAGAGCTTCAGCTCGGGGATCCTGCAGAACGCCAGCGCCTCTGGCACCATAACCACGGAGTTCAAGAGTCCCCTGGGATTTGACGGGGCGCTGAATTTTTTCATAGCCAAGGGGTTCGGGATCCAGGTCAAATTCGACTACAACTCCACTGTCAAGACCACCGAAGCCAGCCGCAGCGCCTATGACCTCAACTGGTCCTGGACATCGGGCGGCTCCTACAGCAGTCAGAACGAGTGGGGCGTGGAAGGCGAGGTGTCCTCGTACGTCCTGAGCGGGAACCTGCTCTACAAGATCTCGACCGGCAGCATGATCGAGCCCCTGATCAGCGGCGGCGTCTCCTACTTTTCCGGGACCTCCAGTGTGGACACCACGGTGGGCTATGCCACCACCTGGGAGTCGGAGGGGTACCGTTACGTCGACTATTTCGCGGTCCCTGCAAGCGTCAAGGCCTCTCTGAGCGGGATCGGATTCAATGTGGGCGGCGGGATCGATTTCGTCTTCACACGCGGCATTGCACTGAACATCGACGGAAGGTATTTCTACCGGGGCAAGATCGAGGAGCCCTGGCAGCTGCAGGGGGGCACATACCCCTCCAACGTCAACGAGGGCTGGACCATCACCCTGACCCAGGAGAACGCCGACGAGTTAGCGAGCTTGATCGAGCCCTACACCATCGACCCGTCCTTCTTCAAGGTCTCGGCCGGGATCAAGATCATGTTCTAGAAATAAAGGCCGATCCCAAAGAGGACGAAGATCCCGTTTCCCCCGAATTCCTGGTACTTCTGAAGCGGGATGAAGGAATACCCATTCGCTCGGGCTTCTGTCCATTTGTAATTAAATACGCCCACATAGCGGAGCTCCCCGAAGTAGAACCATTTCCCGCTCTTGGAGCGTGTCACGGCGCCCACTAGCCCGTGCAGGCCGAATGAGGAACCGTATTTGATTTCTGCGCTTTCGTTCCCAACCTTGAACTTCATTTCGGGTGCATTGTAGAGCCCGGCACCGCCTCCCGCATAGACCTGCAGGGACTTGGGGGAGGGGAATTCATAGAGGAGGGTCATGGTCAGGGGCATGCGGGTGAATGAGATCTCGTCTCTATTCGAGGCGAACACACCGGAGTTCTGGTAGCCGATGCCGAGCTCCAGCTTGAGTTCGCGAGTGAGGTAATATCCCAGATCCAGTGCGAAGCTGCCTCCCCCCCCGGGAGAAATGATGATCTCCTCCGAGCTTTCGCCCTGAATCTTGTAGAAATTCGTTTCGATCTTTTCGAAGCCGAAACCGCCGCCCAGCGAAAGTTTTAGCGAAAACTTCCGCTTCGCGGCCGCCTCAGCCGGTCGAGGCGCGGCAGGGGCCAGGTCCTGCGGCTTATCCTGCTGGGCCGGCACCGCCTCTCTTACGGGGTATTCCTGGGGGGAGGACGTCCCCACGGTCTTGACATGAGCCTGGTGGACGTATCCGTAGACGCCGGCAGCCACCTCGACCTTGTACCATTCCCCGGCCATCTCGACCGCCTCCAGCTCGGTCCCCCGGGCCGCCTGCCCCATCTCCCGGCTCCCGGAAGTGGGCCCCTCCCTGATCTCCGCATTCTCGGCGCTGACCCGGATCTTCTTCGGTGCATCAAAGACGACCGCGGCCTCCCCGATGACCTCCACCTGGCCTTGATGGACAAAGCCCGAAATCACATAGCCGTCCTCATCGGGAGGGAGGTCGACACGATACCATTCGCCTGACTTGGCCTCCGAGGTCAGGACCGCCCCCAGCTTGACCTGGGACACGACGACACTGCCGGACCGTGCCGCCAGCCGGATCGAGGCATCGGCGGCGATGACACGCAGCCTCACCTCCTCTGCGGTCCCGGACCGCACCAAACCGAAAATCCCTGAGATCAACAAAATTGAAAAAAACAAAATCCTGGTCTGTGATTTTTGCATGTGTCCTCCTTGTATGAGGCTCCGGGCCTGAGGGGCCGGATATTCTGGATTGGTACACCCACGCTGCCCTCATGTTAAAAAAACCCGCCAGGCCGAGTGTCAAGGAAAAGTAAAAGAATGTAAAAAATTGTCAGAGCTCTGCAGAGAGAACCCAGCACCGGGAAGAGGCGGAGGCGTGATCTCCCTTATCACTTGATGAGGGGAGAAAGGTCGATGGTTTCACCCGTGGGAAACTCCAGGAAGAAACCCACGGAGTCTCCGGGGACCACGAAGGCCCAGGCGACATTGTCTTCCGCAGGCCTGAAATCCGACGATTTCCCCGTCATGGTCACCGCGGACAGCATCCTGACCATGCCGTCCGCTATCAGGATGACGGCGCCGGATTTCCCATCCGGAGCATAGGTGGCCTGGACCTCCAGGTTCTTGAACGAGTCCCTGCTCCCCTCCAGCAGCTCGAATTCGACGAGCATCACACGGTGGCCCGGCCCCATGTCCGACGGGGCGAATCCCATGGCGGTTTCTTCAAAGGCGACGGTGACGATCCGGAACCTGAATTCCCCGCTGGCAATGGATGCCCGAGAGGCAGGGATGGAGGTTTGTGCCGGCAAAATTGCCGGTATCATCAAAACGAATGCCAGGCAAAAGAGGCTGGTGCGCTTCAACACGATTTCACTGCTCCGGGATTAATATAGCGAAATGGGAGGCATCGAGTGTCAAAGAAATGTAAAAGAATGTAAAAAATTATCGGCGGGTTTCCAGGACAGCGGTACCTTCGAAAGGAAGGCCGTTCTTGAGTTTACCGGTAATGGATAATTCCCTGTTTCCCTCGGAACGGGGAGCCTCAGATGCCTTCCCCCACCGAAATCTGACACGCATGTCCGGGATTCCGTCCCCATCGAAATCCCCGATGGAGAATCCCTTTTTCGCAGGAGAAAGGATCTTATCGAGCAGCAGGGTCGTCCTGTCTATCTCCTCGACCGGCAGCCCGGCCGGCAGTTCGATACGGACCGTGATCCAGCCGTTCCTTTGACTCGGTTTCACGCCCCCAGGGACCACTATCACGGCCGCCTGTATGCTGTTCCTCGGCTTTACCAGGGGGTAATCATCCCTGGTTCCGGGAAGGAACGGATAGGGAGTGTCCCCAATCCCGTTTCCGTCTCGATCCTGGCCCACATAGCCCGACCAGAAATTCCCACCGGACAGGGCGCCGTCATCCCACTGTTGGAACCCGGCCAGCCCTGCGCGCGACTCACCGACCTGGACTTGATTGTGGAGTATATCGTTGTGATAGATCCTGTTCCTGCTGTACCCTCCCCATTCCAACCCGACCCGAATCCCCTCCGCGTGGCCGAGTATGATGTTCTCCCGGATGATGTTTCGGCTGGAGATGTATCCCAGCTTGATCCCCAGTTCTCCGTTGGCATGGATCAGGTTCCGCTCGAATATGGAGTAATAGCAGGAGTCGGGATAGATGCCCGTGCTGCCGTTCTGATAAACCAGGTTTCCCTCCACCCGGATGTGCCAGCCCCAGCCGACACGGAGTCCACCGCCGTTGCCGAAGACGCGGCAGCCCCGGATGACGCTCCTCGAGAACTGGTGCGCATTGAGGGCGTACGCACCGTTGTGGGACAGGATACAGCCTTCGATGGTATGATCGCCGCCGCTGTTCCTGGAGTGGATCCCATCCCTAGTATTCGAAGTCACTATGCTGTTCCTGAGTGTGACCTGCCGGACAGGCTGCGCAGAGCCGAGGTCCACTCCGACCTGTCCGTTCGTGATGGTCACGCCGTCCACACTCACATTGCCGGCCGTTATTTTAATGACGCTTTCGCCTCCCATGCCGTCGATGATGGTGGACTCTCTGTCCTCCCCCAGCAAGGACAGAGATTTGTCGATCGTGACATTTTCAGGATACACACCCCTTCGGACATAAACCGTGTCCCCGGGATCTGCGGCAGACACCGCAGCCTGGATCGTGGTGAACTGGTCGGGGACCGTCAGGATCCGGTTTTTTTCCGGGAAAAAATCATGGATCACCCACAGCTCGGTTTTGCCGGGGCCGCTCCCCGCCCGCGGTTCCCCTCCCTCCTTCCTCTCATAGAAGAATCCTCTATCCCCGGAAGGGCCCACAGGATGTAACGGGCCGAGGTCGACCCTGATCCCTCTGGACGGAGGCCGGGGCTTCCCCTCCCAGATGGAAAGAGAAAAGACATCCGCGCTGCCCGCCCTGTCGCTGATGTAGAGGATGTGCCCGCCTTCCGCAGTCCAGCCCAAGAGTCGATCATCCCCGGGCTGCACGACCAGGGCCGTTTCCTGCTGCTCCGCGATGCTGTACAGGAAAATATCGTGTTCCGGATCCTCCGCGGACCGGAGAAGGCTGTATGCCAGACACCGGCCGTCCGGCGAAAGCCGCATGTGATCCGGCCACTCGACACCCATCTCCCTGACCGGATGAAGCGCACCGTCCCGGGAGCTCACAAAGACAACCCGCACGGTAAGGTCGTACCCGACCATGCACACCAGGATCCGATCCGCATCCGGTGTCCAGTCCATGGGGCGGGCGTGCTGCACACCTGGGTCTGAGAACAGGGTCCGCTGTCCGGACCCGTCCATGTTCACGACCCGGAGCTCACCCCTTCCCTCCTGGTTTTGCCAGCCGTATGCGACCTGCCGGACATCAGGCGAGATCGCTGCGGATTCGGCGAATCCGCCGCCTGTCTCTCCCCTGCCGCTCCGCACCAAGGGGCGGGCCCGGCGGCTTGGGATCTCCAGCAGATACAGATCACCTGATTCCCGGTCGACATAGACATAAAAGCGGCCGTCACTGGAAAGCACTCCGGTCCCGTAGACACTCTCCCCCGTCCAGATCCTCTGCGGCACGGACTCCGGCTGTGCCTGGCTTTCGGGATTCTCGGGACTTGTCAGGGACGCCAGCTCCGCCTCGGCCAGCCTGACGATGCGGGCTTGATCCGCAAAATTCAACCCAACCTCTTGAAAAGCCTGGATGGCCGAGTCCGATCCCATCCTCTTGTAGCACAACCCCAGATAGAACTGCGAGAGGGCGGCATACCGCCTGTCATGAGGGTGTCTCTTGAGGATCTCCTGGAAAATGGGGACCGCACCTGTCAGGTCGGCTTCCGCCTCCATCATGAACAGGCCTCTCTCGAACAGAAGCCTGTAGTAGGGTTCTACCTGGCCATCGAGGGCACAGGCAAGGAGCAGAGCGAAGAACATCCCAACAACGGTCCTGTGTTTGCTCATCGCGCTGCTGTCCGGCTTATACCCCCCCCATGAACCTGTATCCTTCCCCATAGACGGAGAAAATGACCTTGGAGGCATCGGGATCTTCTTCGATCTTCTTCCTGAGTTTCAGGATGTGGTTGTCGATGGTCCGGGTGGAGGGATATTTCTCGTGACCCCAGATCCTGTCGAGCAGGTCCTCCCTGGTGACGACCTCTCCCCTATGGGCCACGAAGTGTTTCAGGATCGCGACCTCCATGGAGGTAAGGTCTAATTCTCTCCCCTTCCTTCGGATCTTGAAATGGATGAAATCGATCTCCACATCATCGAAGCGGAAGACGGAAGGGGCCCTCCTCTCTTCCCGATTGTCGCGCCTGAGCTGTGCCTTGATCCTGGCCAGGAGCTCCTTGATGCCGAAGGGCTTGGTGACATAGTCGTCGGCCCCGATCTCCAGGCCCACAACCTTGTCGACTTCATCGCCTTTGGCGGTCAGCATGATGATGGGAGTGGTCACGTTGCGCTGGCGCAGCTCCCGGCAGACATCCAGTCCGTCTTTTTTGGGCAGCATGATGTCGAGCAGGATCAGATCGGGGGCTTCGTTCAAGGCTCTCTTCAGCCCCTCCTCCCCATCGAGTGCAGAGATGACAGTGTACCCTTCGAAATCCAGGTTCAGCTTCAGGCCGCTGATCAGCTCCTTTTCATCTTCGATAATCAAAATCTTCTCTCTCATTTTTTTCCCTCTTCAGATGAAGTGACGGGAAGGATGACCGAAAATTCGCTTCCCCTTCCCGGTTCACTCCTCACCTCGACTTTCCCGCCATGGCCCTCGGCGATATGTTTTATGATAGTCAGCCCCAGGCCGCTTCCTCCGGAGTCGGAGATGCCGTCGTTCTCCGAGCGGTAGAAGCGTTCAAAGATCTTGTCGAGCTCGCTGCGGGGAATGCCGATCCCCCGGTCTTCCACCTGGAGGACCACGGAGTCCTCACGTCTGGCCAGTCTGACGAAGACGTCCTTGTTTTCCGGCGAGAATTTCATGGCATTGCCCAGCAGGTTGATCAGGACACTGGCCATGGCCTCCCGGTCAAATTCCATGGGAGGGAGACCGGCCTCTATTTCCTCATGGACCACAAAGCCCTTCTTCTCCAAATGATAGCGGTAGGACTCCAGGGTTTCCCTGATCGCTTCAGCCAGGTCGCCCGTTCTCAAGTTGAATTCCTTCCTTCCCATTTCGATCCGGGAAAAATCAAGCACATTGTTGATCATATGAGACAGGCGTTCACTCTCCCGGGTTATGATCCCATAGGCCTCGCTCCGGGTCTCATCACTGAGCATCGTCTTGTCCCGCAGAGTTTCTCCGAAAAGCCGGATGAGTGTCAGCGGGGTTTTTAGCTCGTGGGAGATGTTGTGCACGAATTCCGATTTCTGGCGTGTTATCTCAGCCTCGCGCGAGATATCTCGGGCAACAAAAAGGGCGCCCAGGCCCATCAGCCCGAGGGTGATGGCCAGGAGGACGCCGTGAAAAATATTGTCGCGCAGAGCCGCACTCTTGAGATCTTCGAGCGCGGTTTGGGTGATGATGAACCTCCATGGGAACGGAAACTGTCGGAAAGTGAGGCTCAACGCATCCTTGGGGATCACCCTGCTTCTGTCGCGCGTTTCACCCCGGTCCCCTTCATCGATCACCCGGACCTGAATGCCGGTGGTCCGGGCGAGGGCATCGGTGATCTCAGGCAGCTTACGGTTTCTGATATAGTCCAGGTTCCAGATAAAACCGGCATAATAGATCCGGTCGGCCCGAACATCGGCCAGGCGTGAATACGAGACCAGCATGTAGGTGTCATCGAAGGTCACGGGTAAACGGCCCTTCTGGGGTTCGTTCGAATACCGGGAAAAAGCGATCCTCTCCTTCAGCACAGGAATCACGTTTTCCTCAAGCACCTGCCTGAATTGCAGATCTTGGAGATAGGGTGAGGGGTTCTGCTTGATCGCACGGTACGATCTCTGCAGGTCGGGATCTCCGCCGTCTGCCAATTCACTCTCCAAGATGGATTCGAGCTCCTCTGCATAGAACCCGAAGGTCGCACCGCTCAAGGGCCATTCGCCGTTTCTCAGCCGTTCCAGGGCATCTATCAGAGGCCTCAACAGGCTCTGCTGCAGCTGCAGGTGCCGGGCGATGTTATAAAGCCGGACGGCGGCAAGCAGGCCGTAGGGATGACCGACTTGGTTACCGAACCGCGCATAATCGTTCAGCAGGGCCTGGTAGATCTGGAAAGCGCCCTCATACTCCGCCAGGGCGACCAGACACCGGCCCCGGCCCTCCAAAGCAAAGGCTTGCAACTGGGCTATGGGAGTGGAGAGAACACAGCGCTCATAAAGATCGGCCGCCTGCTGGAAACGTTTCCGGGTGAATTCCAGATACTCGGCTCTTTGGAACAGAGCCATGAATGGCGTATCGTACACCCCCTCTCCCCACCGCGCCAGGGGGATATCATCGACTCCGGCGGGCGGGGAAATGATCCGGAATTCCGCATCGAGCAGGAAGGCCCTCTCCCGGCCCTGGACAGAGGGCGGGCCCGATTCCCGGGAATCCTGTGAGAGAGGAGGCAATTCCGTGAAATTTTCCGGGCTCAGGATCTTGCCCTCATATTCCTGAAGTGCGCTCTCTATCGATTCGGCAGCCGTCTCACCCGATATCCAGAGCTGGGATTCGATAACCTGCCGGAACGCTTCCCTCCTCTTGGAAAAAGCGCTCCAGCTCAAAAAACCTACGATCAGGGAGGGGGCAAGGATCCCTATAAGGAAAATGAACACAACCTTCCGCCGTGTCCATATTCCCCGGGCAAATTTGCTCAAAAGAGCTCACTCCCGAAGTGTACGGGCCTCAGGGAGGAGCACCGGCTCGGATTGGACATCTCTTTACTGTGAGACGATGGGCTTGATCGCCAGGCGGCGGAAGTACACCTTGTTGCCCTTCCCCCAGCTGGCGCCGGGGTGGATCTGGATACCCACGTGGCCCGTCTCCGGAACCCGGGGCTGCCCGTCCTTCAGCTCATCGAGGAAATCAACCAGGGCGGTGCCGTTGATCCACACCTGGATATGGGCCGGCTGTCCTTCGATCCGCACACGGACGGTGTTGAACTCATCGGGCTTCCAGAGGTCTTTTCCCTCCGGCTTATGCACCAGGAAGCCGCCACCCCCGGGGCAGTAGATGGCCCCCACCTCACCGTCCGGGCGATAATCGATGGTGACCTGATAGGACAGCACATCGGGCTGGACGCGCAGGAACAGGCCGGAATCGATGGGGTAGTCAGCCCTGACCTCGGCCAGCAGCTCGTAATCGCCGTACACGGCCTCGGTCACGAGCAGGCCGCCCTGGCCTTCGGGGAACTGATCGCCCACGATGGCCCCATCGATCACCCCCCACTTGCCGGCCTCACCGCTGTATTCGGTCAGCTTCCGCCAACCCGATAGGGTCTCGCCGTCGAACAGGGCGACAAAACCTGAGTCCGCTTCTTGACCGGACACGGCCGGATCAGTCGCGGCACACATCACCGAACACACGATCGCCAGACACAGAATCCCGGGTTTTTTTTGTATCATGTCATTCCCTTGTTCAATCGAGAGGCCCGACCATTTCCTCTACCTCATGCAGGATCTCTTTGGACGCCACCAGGTCTTTCATGCGGTTGTGGTCCGGGTAGAGAGGCCGGTCCACGTCCAGGAATTCCACGTGGCGGCGGATGACCTCCCGGGCCTTGTTCGTGCCCAGCCCGTACACATAAGGCTTGTCTTCGATCATCTCCCGCAAATCCAGGGCCTGAGCCGCCGCCATGAACTCGATTCCCAGCACCCCGTAGGCATTGTCCAGGATCTGCCGGTTCTTGAGCGCCGTGTTCATGCCCATGGAGACGAAGTCTTCCTGATCGGCAGCCGCGGGGATGGATTGGATGCTGGCCGGGGCTGAGAGGATCCGCTGCTCGACTATCTGCATGTCCGCCGTGTACTGGCTCAGCATCAGCCCGGAGAACATGCCGCCCCCCTTGGTCAGGAAAGGCGGCAGGCCCACGCTCAGGGCCGGGTTGTTGAGACGGTTCATGCGGCGCTCGGACATGACACTCACGAATGTGATGGCCACCCCCACCATGTCCATGGGCAGGGCGATGGGGGAGCCCTGGAAATTAGCGCCCGAGAGCTGGAGGTTCTCATCCGGGAAGAAGATCGGGTTGTCCCCCACCCCGTTGAGCTCGATCTCCACCTGCTGGCGGGCCCAGGCCACAGCGTCATGGGCCGTGCCGATCACCTGGGGAGTGGAGCGCATGGAGTAGGCATCCTGGACCTTGACCTTCATGCGCCCTTCCGCCAGGTCTCCTTCCCTGATGATCTTCTGGACGGCCCGGGCGGTTCGCACGGCCCCAGGAAAACCCCGCACCTCGTGCAGTCTGGGCGTGTAGGGCTTCATGTTGGCCTTCAAGGCCTCCAGAGACATGCAGGCCGCGATCTCTGCCTGCCTCAGCCAGCTGTCCGTGTCAACCAGCATCAGCGCACTCATGCCCGTGATAACGTTGGAGCCGTTGATGGTGGCGAGCCCGTCGCGGGCCTCGAGGCCCGGGACCGGGATGCCGGCCTTCTCGAGGGCGACCTTCCCCTCGTAGAGCACATCCCGGTAATAGGCCTCCCCCTCCCCCAGCATGAGCAGCGCGATCTGGGACATGGGGGCCAGGTCTCCGCAGGCGCCGACCGAACCCTTCTCGCACACCATGGGTGTGACCCCCTTGTTGAGCATCTCCACCAGGGTGAGCGTTATCTCGGGCCGGCAGCCCGAATTGCCGTGGGCATGAACGTTCACCCGGCCCAGCATGGCCGCCCGCACATCCTCGATGGGGAGGGGATCGCCGATGCCGGCGGCGTGGTTATAGATCAGATACTTCTGAAAATCCTTGATCTGTGCGTCGTTCAACACCATCTCGGAAAACTCACCGATCCCCGTGTTGACCCCGTACACGATCTCGCGGGCCTGGATCTTTTTCTCCAGCATGGCCCGGCATTTCTTTATCCTCTCCAGCGCGTCCGGATGCAGCTCCACCTTTTCCCCTTCACGGGCCACCTTTACCACATCCCGGATGGTCAATCCGGCCCCTGAGACTACAATTGCCATGGCACGACTCCTCTCGATTCAGATGGTTATGAAAGACATAATTCTACTGAAAGAGCGGCAAAATTGAAAGGAAAGGCTGAGAAGTTATTCGTCGAAATAGCCGGTGAGGTCTTCCCGGTTGAGCTTCAGCTCCAGGGCGGTGCGGACCACGGCCTGCGCGACCTTGAGGTGCACTCCCCTGTCCAGGGGATTGGGCACTAGCTCGCCTTCGCCGGCGGAAGAGGCGATGGCCTTGGCCGCGGCCACCAGCATCTCACGCGTGATATCCTTGACACCGGCGTCGATGGCACCCCGGAAGATGCCGGGAAAACCCAGGATATTGTTGACGGATTTGCCGTCGGCCGCGAACGCCGCGCCGGCTGCCAGGGCCTCCTCCGGCTCGATCTCAGGATTGGGATTGGAGAGAGCCAGGATGATCTGGCCTTCGCGGACCATCTCCGGTTTGATCAACCCAGGGACCCCGGTCGTGGCGATGACCACCTCACAGGTGGACATGATCTCTTCCAAGCTGGATGGCACTGAAAGTCGGTGCGATGTTGACCACGGTATCCACGATCTCGTCCACGTCCTTGGTGTTCAACAATACAGGGACACCCGAGAGCCCCACCAGGGTCTCCATGAGACTGGCCTTCCCCTCCATGACGGGCATGGAGGCCTGAGGGCCAATGTCTCCCAGGCCCAACACCGCGGTCCCGTCCGTGACGATGGCCACCATATGGGCTATGGAAGTGAAACGCCGCGCCAGCTCGGGCTCCTTCTGGATCTTTAGACACACCTCGGCCACGCCCGGTGTGTACACCCTCCGGAGTTGGCTGAGGGTGTCGATCCGATAGCGGCTGCGCATGGCGATCTTGCCGCCCTGGTGCATCTCCATGACCTCGTCTCTGACCTCCAGCAGCTCCGCAAGGGTCGAGTCTTCCACGACCTTGATCAACCTGTCCATGTGAGGGGCATTATCGGCAAAGACCACCAGGTCCCGGATCACGGTGTCCCGGCCCATGTGGATGGTCTTGATCTCCCCCAGAAAACCTTCGGCCTCCCCGATGGCCTTCAGCAGGTGCCCCAGTTCTCCCGGCTTCTGCCGCAGGCGGCACCGGAAAGTCCGCATCATTTTGTTTTCGAACCACATGTATATTCCCCTTTAAAAAAAATGCAGCCGGAAGCCGGCTGCATTCTATTGTACACGCCTACCCGATTCAATCCAACAGGCTCTCTAACTGGGTCACCAGCTGGTCTTTGGGCTTAAACCCGACCACCCGGTCTTTTTCCTGGCCGCTCTGGAAGATTAGCATAGAAGGGATCGCCATGATCCCGTACTTGGAGGCGGTCTGCTGGTTGTCATCCGTGTTCAGCTTGACGAATTTGAGTTTGCCGTTCATCTGTTCAGCTATCTCCTCCAGAACCGGAGCAACCATCCGGCAGGGGCCGCACCAGGGGGCCCAAAAATCGACCACTACGGGCACGTCCGCTTCCAGGACCTCTGTCTGAAAATTGCTGTCTGTGACTTCCTGTATAAGACTCATCGATACACTCCTCAAATAGAATATTACCATTTCATTATATAAGATATTCATTATATGTCAAGAACTTCATCTTCTTTTTCAATGATACAGTGAGCCTAACCCTACCTAACCCGGGTTTGCCTGGCTAGTAAAAGGTTTTAAACAGAAAGACAAGCTGAAACGTCAGCCCGGCTTTGGAAAGGCTGCTTTGTTTAAATTAAACAAATAAACTAGTGTCATGTCACGCGTGCATTGTTGGGTAAAGCCTTCTCAGTTTGATCCGTGCATTCCTGGTCGTAAATTGCCAGTTGATCGTCGTGGTTTTTGTGTTCCTGTGATTCTGCCATGCCTCG
>SDBS01001917.1_pt1 | contig 20975 bp, 14 predicted proteins | sample 2277091 | NCBI WGS metagenome assembly SDBS01 (sample SAMN10404972, study PRJNA504765) | marine sediment metagenome | isolation source: marine sediment core GS10_PC15, 163 cmbsf | place: Arctic Ocean: Southern Knipovich Ridge | collected 2010 | reverse complement strand
CAAGATAGTACGTTCCTGCCGAGCCTCGATGTAAGTGTTCACCAATTGTGAGGCGGTAAAGAATTTCACCTTATGGCCGCGTCTGCATGCTTCTCTGCCAAAGGCAATCGTCAAGTGTGTTTTCTCTTCTGCGTAGAATGAGCAGTGTTAAGACTGCAACGGAAACGCAAAAGGAGAATGACAATGGAACAAATGACATTGTGGGAACCAGAACAGACAGCCGATTTGTTTGCCAACCCAATCTGGGAGCAACTCAACACAGTAGTCAAAATGAATGCGGCGACAAAGCTATCGTTATTGATGGTCAAGGCTGTAAGTCCAAACCGCAACGAGGTGGAAAGCAAACAGGAGGACAATCATGACTAATGACAACAAGATCATGACAGCTCATCTGCAACGCTTCGCTTACATTTATGTACGGCAGTCAACGGCGGCTCAGGTAGAACGTAATCGTGAGTCTACAGACCGGCAGTATAAGCTCCTTGAGCAAGCCCATGACCTGGGGTGGCCTAAGGATCAGATAAAGGTCATGGACAAGGACTTGGCTAAATCTGCTGACGGAATCGCCGAGAGAAATGGCTTCGATATTATGTTTACCGACGTAGCCTTGAACAATGTCGGTTTAATCTTGTCTATCGAAGTCTCACGATTAGCCCGAAATAATAGTGACTGGTATCGACTTCTCGATTTGTGCAGTATCACTGATACGCTTATTGGTGATGAAGACGGACTCTACCATCCGGGACTGTTTAATGACCGGCTGCTACTTGGCTTGAAAGGCACTATGGCAGAGGCTGAGTTGCATGTGCTGCGGGCTCGGCTTAATGGTGGCATCCGCAACAAGGCTGCCCGTGGCGAACTGCGCCGGAGGGTGCCGATCGGATTTGAATGGGGTGAGCATGATGGTGAAGTACGTTTGGTTTCTGACCAGGCGGTTACAGGTGCGATTCGTTGTGTTTTTGAAAAGTTTGACGATTTCGGTTCCGTTCGCCGAGTGTGGCTCTACTTTCGTTCTCAAGGCCTTCAATTCCCCTCACGACGAACTGGGTTGTCTAAAATTCGCTGGACAATTCCTACCTACACGGCTATTCATAAAGTATTAACGAATCCGGTCTACGGCGGTGCTTATGTCTATGGGAAATCCCGCCAGGAAACTTATGTGGATGAACACGGAAAACTCAAAAAACGAGTACGACGATTACCCCGAAGCGAGTGGGCCGTCCTGATCACTGAACATCATGAGGGCTATATCGACTGGAAGACTTACCAGATAAATCAAGAACGCATCGGCAAAAATACTCGTCCCGGACCTCATAAAAGCGGAGCAGTACGGGAAGGCATGGCTTTGCTACAGGGGCTTGCCACCTGTGGATGTTGTGGTAGACGTCTGCGGGTCTATTATCAAGGTAAGAACAGTACACCAGGCTACTATTGTGCCAGCAGCCATATCGTAAACGGCCGAGGTGAGTATTGCCTCCGTGTGGGTGGCTTGCGTATCGACAAAGCCGTAGCAGAAGTTTTTCTCGAGGCAGTGACACCTGCGGGCACGGAAGCCGCTTTGCTGGCAGAGCAACAATTCGAAGCCGAGTACCAGACAACGATACAACAATGGCAACGGCAAGTCGAGCGAGCCGACTACGAAGCACAACGAGCCGAACGTCGTTACCAGTCGGTGGAACCAGAAAATCGTCTGGTGGCTCGTACACTGGAAGCTGAATGGGAACAGCGGCTAAGTGAACTTGCCTGCGCTCGAACTGAATTAGCTCAGCGGGAACAAGAACGCCCAGAATCCTTAACCGACGAACAACGTGAGCGATTGCGAACTTTGGGTATTGATCTGAAATGTGTTTGGAAAGCACCAACCACCACAGATCGCGACCGTAAGGAATTACTTAACCTTCTTTTAGAAGAAGTCAATATTCGCCTGGAAAAATCCGACAAACAAAACAACGCTCATTTGATATTACGTTGGCGAGGTGGAGCCATCAGTGAGTTGGACGTGGCTTTGCGTTCTTCTCACCAGCCAACAATCCAAACCGATGAAAAGACCATTGATTTGCTCCGCCGTTTGGCTTATCATTATTGTGATGCGACGATTGCGGGTATTCTCAATAGGCAAGGTCGTCGAACAGCCAGCGGTGAACGTTTTACCGCCAATCGTGTGGGCAATCTTCGCCGCTATAGGAAAATACTCCGCTACAAGCAATCAGAAAATAAGCGTGAAGGCGACTTAGTGACAGTAACGAAAGCAGCTGAGACACTTGGCATTGCCCCTTCAACTGTTCATCGTTGGCTTGCCGACGGTTTTATTGCCGGCGAACAACTTACTCTTGGGGCACCATGGCGTATCAGAATGAATGACGAACTACGATCTCGCTTTGTCGAGGAACCTCCTGCCGGCTTCGTTACTATGCAGGAAGCAACTCGTATTCTCGGTGTCTCACGCCAGACTGTGTTGCAGCGTGTAAAGCTCGGCAAGCTTGAGGCCGTTCATATTTGTCGAGGTAAACGTAAAGGCTTACGCATAAAGGCATTAGATGACCAACCAATACTCTTCAACCAGTCTTCATGAAAGGGGGTGTAGTATGAAGAGGGATCCAACTGTTTGCCAATGTCCATATTCGCTGGGAAAAATTCAGGGACGACTATATCAGTCTTGACAATTCCCCCTTTCAACATAAACTCAAGGTGTGGATTGGCTGGACGTTTAGCTTGTCATCTTGATAATTACCTTTCTCATTTCGTCCGAAAGTTGCGACCAACCTTCCATAAGTTTTGACAGGCATGGATCGTTGGGCGAAGCGTTTTTTTGATTTTGTCGAGCATAAGTCAAGCCGTTTTCGGGAGTCCTTTGTTTACAAGGACTTACAACGTCTTGCAATAGGTTTCTAATCCGTAGGTCTAAAACTGTTCATTAATAGATTGTATGAACTACCTCTGTGCACCAAAATGTGCACCAAACTTGCACGTCTGATGCTATATTAGTCTTTGGTTGTTCTACTGTTAATCTCATAAGTCTTTATTTCACAATCATTAGTCGTTTAGCCACAAACACTTACAAACCGCACAGACGGACTGAAAATCCGTGTGTCGGTGGTTCAAATCCACTCCTGCCCATTTCCCGTTTACCTCACTGACAGTCGGTTTGTGTCTCCTTTGTCCAATAGGCTTTGCCTGAAGTCCGCCAAGTGCTCCAACAGCAGTGTGCTCCGATGGTCCTTGTGTGGCCTCCACTCGATAGCATCGCTGCGAGCTTCTGGGATATAGAGACCTCCGGACTTGTAAGGAGCGACGGTGGCTTCGGTAGGACAACCGCCAAAATGCAAATGGCCGGCACGTTCCTTGAAGCTGGCTGGGACTTCGCGGGCGAGACAGCTAACGGCACCGAAGACATTTGGTGGAATCTCGAAGGCCAGGACTATCCCAGATTGTGGTGGGAGCTGATTCCGACAAGCTGATTTGTGTCAACTCTTTTGACATTGCAGGTGTAGTTCATCGGACTGATACTATATTTTTCAAAATGCGAGAAAATGCGTATAAATTTTTGAAGGGCTTATCATCCCGCTGGGACTCCTACTCCTGACCGGCCTACCACCCCCTCCCCCTAGCCTATTGCAGGGCGGAAAAACATCCTTACTCTCGTGACCGGATGACGCGGGGTAAACCAAAGCAGCGTGAGGGAGATGGCACCCCGGGGGACGCTGACCTCCCACCTTCGGATTCGAAGAGCGAATGGGGTCGTTTGTAATTCTTCATGCTATGATCATTAACAGTTGCCGAGAAAAAACTTATGAGATCAGCCGAAGACTAACCGAATACCAGCAGAAGACGCTTGGCACAATGATCTGGCACAATGATCTGGCACAAATGGCTTCAATCCAGAAACTTGATGAACTGGTAAGGTCGATCCTTTTCCCTACAAATAGGCCGTTGCCAGGGGAGCGTTCCCAGCTCGTACATAAGTTGAGCCTCCCCTTGCAAAGCACACACTTAGCCAAACTCGCAAATACATCCAGTGTCACCCACCCTAGTATTCTGACAGAAAATCCACCTCGGCATCGGCGGGGTGATGAGCAGAATGAGTGAACCAGTCATTCGGCAATTGCTTCTGGTCTACGAGATCAAGAATCAGTTTCTTGGGTTCGGGGTTACCTTGCAGTCGAATATCAGCAAATTCGATTCGCCGCAGCAATCCTGTATCCGGATGTGCCCAGATTCTAATCACTCTTGGTCCTTTGAACCTGCGATTTTGCCGTGTAGCGTGCAAATAGGCCCACGATGCTTCCTGACCCTGCTCGACGGGCACGGTGCCAAGATACTTGATTTTGTAACGTTCCCGGATTTGTTGCAGAGTATGGCTAAAATCAAGTGTCAACAAATTGGCAAGATCTCCCGGCATGGGAATCCTGAATGCCTGCAGATCATTACTCACCAGAACTGTATGCCGTGGACGAATCAACCAATTTGTCTGCCCGTCACTGCCATTTATGACTGCTTGATTGGATCGAGTATAACGGTACAGAACATACTTTCCTTTGCCTCGAAGATAGAGTGTTGCGCCATCGAGGACGGCTCGTTCCGGGCGTCCGCTTCTCTCCCCCTCAGCCCCCCCGCCCCCCCGATCTCGTCTGCCTGTTTTCTGGTCCCTGACGATGATAGAGTATGTACGGTCGCCCGCGTTCTCGATGGCCGAAATCATCTGGTCTATGGTTGCCATTGCTTTGTTCGGAGGCAAAGATGTCAGTAAAACTGTGATCCCTATAATGATCATCGCAGCCGTACCCCACCTGATAGCAGGGCCGACATACCGACGCGGCTTCTGAGGGCTTGTCGCTTCTTGCCCCGCCACCATATCTATGTCAGCTCCAACAGATTGCATAAGCTTATTGACACGGCGTTGTCTGGCATCTCCACTGTTCTCGGCGAGACCTGTGAGCATGGCATGTAAGAGCTGTATTTCCGCTGCACGACAAAGCTGCCCGCTATTCAGTGACTCTGACGCATCCATGGCAGATTCATAGAATTCAGAGTCAAGGGGCTCTGCATCCAGCCACCGATTGCTAAGTCGATCAACAAAACGGTTTTCAGATTCATTGGATTCAGTTGTCATGTACTGGCCTCCATAACAACTTTCTTTCGCCTGAGGCAGTCAAGCAACTGTGCTCTTGCCCGCTGCAAGCGCTTTCTAACAACCTCCAACGAAACCTTTGTGATCTCCGAAATCCTTGAGGCGGACTGATGCTTGAAGTAACGCAGTTCGATCATCTCCCTGTAGTTGTCGGGCAGGGCTTCAATGCAATGTTTCAGTGCATCGATCTTCTGGTCCCATGTGTCGCCTGGTCTTTCATGGATGTGTTCGATTTGCCGACTCAGATATTCCAGCGTTTCACAACCGGTGATCATGATGTCAGATTTCGCTTTTCGAAAATGTACCATAATAAGCTTTGCGGCAATACCTCTGATCCAGGGCCCAAAGGGGCATGATCGGTCGTATTCATTCAGCCTCCGCCAGGCGACCAGCATTGTCTCCTGGAAAAGGTCTTCAGCAGCGGTCTGATTACGCACTGCCGCACGCAGGTACGTCATTAGCATGACCTCGTTCTCTCGAACGAGGATCTCAAAGATCGCCTGCGCCTCGTTGTGCTTGCTTCTGAACACTATACAGTACCTTTCAATTACTATTGTCCGGTCTTGCTCACAACAGGACAAAAAAATTTGATCTTCCTAATTTTGTACCGAGTTAGGTTTTTTTGTCCTGTCAGACTCTTTTTTGGACAACAATAGATATAGAACAACAGTTCAGTCTAACTCAAAGGCTTGGAATATGCAAAGAAGCCCAATCTGCTGTGTTGATATGCTTGGTTTCTTACTGACTTGTATTGTCATCGTTTCTGAGCCCTGAATTCGGGAAAAATATACTGTAACGTATTAGTTAGCAAACAAGGAGATGACTATCATGACACTATTGAAGACTACCAGTCTGTACGTTGTCGGCTTAACCCTGTTGTGCACTTCTGTGGTTGTTGTGGGGCAGGGTAAGCCCCCTAAAGACGGTGATTTTGGTTCTATAGAACGCCAGATCGGCGTGATTCTGAGCACCCCTGAAGCCTACGAAGGCTACACTTTGTTCGCCCCGCACTATACGCGAACGTATCTTATGGACAACCAGGGTGGCATCATTAACACCTGGGATAGTCCCTACGAGCCCGGCCAATCCGTGTATCTTCTGCCCGATGGACACCTGCTGCACGCCAGCTTTATCAAGGGCGGCGGTGGCAGCACCGGAGGTGGAGAAGGCGGCCGTATTGAAGAATACGATTGGGAGGGGAACCTGGTGTGGGAGTTCGATTACCATGACCGAGACTACGGCACCCACCACGATATCGAGCCGTTACCCAATGGCAATATCCTGGCCCTGGTCGTGGAACGCAAGAGCATAGAAGAGTGTCTGGCAGCAGGATTTGAAGCACAGGTTCTTCGAGACAACACCCTCCTGCCAGATTACGTCATTGAAATCGAACCCATCTATCCCAAGGGAGGAAAAATCGTGTGGGAGTGGCACGTATGGGATCATCTGATTCAGGACAATGACCCGTTCAAGCCCAACTACGGCGATCCGGCCGATCATCCGGAACGGATATGGGTGAAGTGTAACGGCGGTAAAAACGTTGCTGCCTTCTGGAATCACATGAACTCCATCGACTATAATAGTGAACTCGATCAGATTATGCTCAGCGTGCGAGGTTGCAGCGAGCTTTGGGTCATCGACCACAGCACTACCACAGAGGAAGCAACCGGCAGCACGGGAGGCGTCGGTGGCAAGGGTGGTGATCTGCTCTATCGCTGGGGTAATCCCGCCGCCTATAATCGCGGTGATGCCTCGGATCAGATGTTGTTCCAGCAACATGACTGCCAGTGGATCGAGCCCAACCGCCCGGGAGAAAGCAATATCCTGACCTTTAACAACGGGCTTCGTCGTTTACCCGAGGGCTACACCGATCAGCGTGACCTGCCCCCGTATGAGGTTGGACTGGATTGGGGATATTCGTCGGTGGATGAGATTATTCCCCCGACAGATGCCAATGGAATGTATGTGCTCGAATCCGACAAAGCTCACGATCCTAATGAGCTTCTATGGACTTATGTTGCCCCTGTACCCACGGATTTCTTTGCCGAGGCCATCTCAGGCTGCCAGCGTCTGCCCAATGGTAATACCCTCATATGCGACGGCACCAGCGGCGTGCTCTTTGAGATTACTCTGGATGGTAGAAAGGTCTGGGAATACATCTGTCCTGTGACCGGTGATGGGCCTATCAGGCAAGGCGACCCCATTCCCCTGGACCATCGCGCACACGCCATGAATGCCATATTCAAGGTCCATCGTTATGACCCGGACTATCCGGGGCTGGCGGACAAGGACCTTACTCCCAAATACACACTGCCATTGGAGTGAAGTCAAACAGCCACAGTCTCGCTTGGAGAGGTAATAGATGATGGTTTCGTCAAATAGTACTTTCAGAAATATAGTCGTTCTTGGAATTGTATTAGCAAATTCAGCCGCAGCCCATGAAGCCCTGCAGGGATCCACTGAGACGCGCTACTGGGATGTGCACCGTGCGTACAATGGATACACTCTGTTTGGGGCAAAAGGCGGGAGCTACCTGATTGATATGGAAGGTTATGTGGTACGTACCTGGTCCAAAGTTCGTACTAATCCACGGTTCCTGGCCAATGGGAATATTCTCGACTCATCCACAGATGATCCCAGCCGAGGCAGCGGCTTTGTGGAGGTGGACTGGGATGATAATGTTGTGTGGCGATACACGGAGACTCGGTCCGATTATGCCCCTCATCATGATTTCAAGCGAATATTCAACAAGAGACTTGGATCTTATACCACTCTCTACATCGCCAACAAGTCCATCACCCATGATCAGGTCATCGCTGCGGGCTGCGACCCATCTCGCAATTACAAAGATGCTCAAATGGATGCCATCGTCGAGGTGGATATGGACGGCAACATCGTATGGGAATGGTGGTTCTTCGATCATGTGGTCCAGGATATTGATCCAAGCAAGGCCAACTACGTAGGTGAAGGCAAGACCATCGCCGATTATCCGGGACGCATCAACCTCAATCTGCCCGGCCGCCCAGTAAAACGTGATTGGCTCCACTGCAACTCACTGGACTACCATCCGGAACTGGGCCACATCGTGACCAATTCCGTACAGGGTGAGTTCTATGTAATCGACCATGACGGCACGTTTGTGGCAGGCGACCTGCAGGCCTCTATCGAACTGGCGGCCAGTGAGGCTGGAGATTTCCTATACCGCTTTGGCGATCCAGCCAGATATCAACAAGGTGATCCACCCTCCATCCTCCATCCTTGAGGACTGGACACAGTGTACGGTAGGCCATAAACAGATCGGAGGGTCCCATGACATCCATTGGATTGACGAGGGACTGCCCGGAGCGGGCCACTTCCTGGTCTTCAACAACGGCCAGTATCTCTATGATCGTACCTGCCAGTCTTACGCGGTGGAAATAAATGGTTTCCTGAATGGTGCCGGACAAGACACAGACTACTATGTTAATCCGCCGAACGCAGGCTACACACAATGGAAGCCCGAAAACAAAGATACGCACAAGCAGAAGCGAGATGTCTCCAATCAAATCGTTTGGCAGTACGGTTCCAAGAGCAATCAGGGTTTCTTCAGCCATATCGGGTCCGGGTGTCAGCGTTTGGCAAACGGCAACACCCTGATCTGCGCCATGACAGAGGGACATCTGCTGGAAGTCACGGAAAATGGCGAACTCGTATGGGAGTACATCAATCCCATCAACACCGACGATATCAAAGAGATCAATGTGGACCAGTACCCTATGAACAATGCAATGTTCCGGGCCTACCGCTACACTGCGGACCATCCTGCTCTGGCTGGCCGGAATCTGACACCGGGCGACACCCTTACGGGCAAGACTCCTTCGTACAACAGCCCGGATCCCGGAGACCGCGCCCTCGCTCCTCTTGAGCCGCCGTACCCCAAAAGCTTGTTCTCGGTTCTATATATGGATAGTTGTATGCCCGTGGGCTACCCAGAGGTGAAGTATGCCCTATTCTTGAGTCCACAAGGTCCAGGCGAATTCGAAGACATGTCGATAGGCTTGATTGGATCGAATCTATCAGATACCGGCCAGATAGCCGACTATACGGATACCTTTGGAGAAGACTCTGACTACACTATCAATCCGCCGTCCTACGAGGACAACAATAACGGCACCATCACGGACAATGTTACCGGCTTGATCTGGCAGAAGATTGACGCAGGCTCAATGGCCTGGGAGGATGCTATCGCCTACGCCGACCTTCTCAGCCTGAGTGGCCATCAAGACTGGCGGCTGCCAACAAGTGACGAACTCTTCGGAATCCTTGATCACGGTCAGCATAATCCCGCCCTGAACACAACTTACTTCTCACCGAGCGACGCTCAGTACTGGTGGACTTGCGAAACCAGGGCCGACGATCCCGGCCGTGTCTGGGTAGTCAATGAGGGGGGAGGCATTGGAGCACATCGTATCAGTGAATCCGCACAAGCGGGCGGTGACAAGCGAATCCATGTACGCTGCGTAAGAGAACAGACAACTCCACTAACACATCGCTGGATAGGCAACAATGACGGCACCATCACCGACCTTGTTACGCACCTAATCTGGCAGCAGACGGGGTCCGAAACGAAGAGTACCTGGGAGCAGGCTTTGGTTCATGCAGAGGACTTGGCCCTGGCAGGCCAGGAGGACTGGCGTTTGCCAAATATCAAGGAGTTGCGCACTCTCACTGACGTCACTCAAACAAATCCGGCTGTTGATCTTGCAGCGTTCCCAGACTTCCAGAGTGACGATTACTGGTCTTCAACTACCCTGGCAGGTCACACCGACAGAGCCTGGACAACAAACTTTCGGTTTGGCACAGTCAGCTATCAGCCAAAGACAGCCAGTCTGCTGGTTCGTTGTGTACGTGGCCCTGAAACGATCGTACCTGATGTCAATCTGCCGATCATGCAGCATATCCAGGGCGGGACATTTGCCATGGGTGACCACCATGATCTTGGCGGCGCCGAGCATCGCAATGACGAGGTTCCCGTTCACCAGGTGAGCCTGACCGACTTCCATATAGGGGTGTATGAAATCACAAATCAGGAGTATTGTGATTTTCTAAACGACGCGATTGAGCAGGAACAAATTGCAGTTGACGACGGATATGTTATCGATTCACAAACAGGCGGACTTCTTTGTGATACCTATCAGAGCGATGGCTACAGCCGTGTTCATCATGATGGTCATGATTTCAGTGTGGCTGCGGATAAGGCTAATCACCCGGTCGTGGGCATCCGATGGTTTGTTGCCATTTCCTACTGCAACTGGCTCAGCCGACAGTGCGGCTTGTCACCCTGCTACGAGCTGGACGCCCAAATTTGTGACTTTTCCCAAAACGGTTATCGTTTGCCAACTGAGGCCGAATGGGAATATGCCGGACGAGGTGGGCATGATCCGTATGCCATCTATCCCTGGGGTGACGATCCCGACAATTCAAAGGCCAATTGGCCGAATTCCGGCGATCCTTACGAGGCCGGACCAATACCATACACCACACCTGTTGGCTTCTACAATGGCGAGGAACACTTCAAGATTGATTTCAGCTGGCCCGGCTCGGCAAGCACCTATCAAACCAGAGACGGATCTAATGATTACGGATTGTATGATATGGCAGGCAACGTTTGGGAATGGACCAATGACTGGTACCATGGTGATTATTACGGCGTCAGCCCACGTTATGATCCTCAGGGGCCGACCTCGGGAAAGCCGATGCCGGATGGGAATATCTATCACGTTCTGCGCAGCGGCAACTGGTACAACGGTCCGCAGGGCCACAGTCGCGTGTCAAATCGTAACCCTGCACATTTTCGTGGTCCTCAGGATCCCTATCATCCCTGGTATCACATTGGATTTCGCATTGTAAGAAACGACACATCCGGTTCCAAGCTGACTCCGGAAACTGTCACACAACCAGGTGCGAAGGTCACAACTGTAGCCGACGGATTCGACTTTGCAGAGGGACCAGCTGCCAATAGCTATGGGGAGCTTTTCTTCAGTGACCTTCAGGCCAGCAGGATATACAGACTCGACAACAAAGGACAACCATCCGTCTTCCTGAACAACTCAGGTGGTGCCAATGGTCTGCTCTTTGATTCATCGGGCAATCTAATAGCCTGTCAGGGCGACTTGGGACGTGTTGTATCGATATCTGAACAGCGGGATATTACCATCCTGGCCGATACCTATCAAGGCAGGCGTTTCAACAAGCCCAATGATCTCTGGATCGATTCGGAAGGTGGCATCTATTTCAGCGATCCGGCCTACGGCACAAAGCCGGTGCAAGACGGGGAACATGTCTACTACATCAACGCCGACCGAACCGGCATCACTCGGGTAATAGATGATATGGTTCGGCCAAACGGCCTGATAGGTCTTCCCAACGACTACATCCTCTATGTTGCAGATCATGGAGCAGGCAAGGTCTATGCCTATGATATCATAACCCCTGGTATCTTATCCGGTAAACGGCTGTTTGTGTCCAAGGCCTGCGACGGCATGACCACCGACAGATTTGGCAATGTATACATCACCAATGAAAGCTCTGTGCTTGTGTACAATCCTGCCGGGCAACTGATCGAACAAATAATGGCCGGTGGCCAAGTCACCAATGTGTGCTTTGGCGGCCTGGGTGTAAGCACGCTGTATATAACCAGTACCAGGGCATTACATGCAGTTGATATGCAGGTGAGTGGATACGTTCCCAAGTAAGTATGTCCGCATACGACAAGTGAATAATCAGTCAGATCGAAAGGGCGAAGCAAGAATAAAGGGATACCAATGAAACGCCATGATCTCGTAAAAAGCGTAGGTGTTGTAGCAGTTGTATTCCTTGCAGCCATGACAAATCTTGCCGCTGCGGCCGAAATCGGGCCAACAACCTCCTTTGATGGAACGATAGTTCTGGGTCGTCCAACTGACTGTTGTATCACTATAAATGTGCTTTCCAACGACTCGCTCGATGCTTACTTCGAGTACGGCACGCAATCAGGCGTCTATGATAATCGCACAGCTACTTCCATTATAGATGCTGGTATGCCCCTTGAAGATATTATCGCGTATCTGCACCCCAATACGAGGTATTACTACCGAATGCGTTATCGCCGACCCGGCACAGATGAGTTCAGCGAAGGACAGGAGTATACCTTTCATACCCAGAGAACGCCCGGCAGTACATTCACCTTCGGCGTTCAGGGTGACTCCCATCCCGAACGCGACAAGAAGACGTTTGATTCAGATCTGTACATACGCACTCTGCTTACGGCTGCATCCGATTTGCCGGATTTCTACATATTAATGGGCGACGATTTCAGCGTCGATACGCTCAATGCCGAGACCGTCAACGCTGATCTGGTCACCCAACGTTATACTCTTCAGCGTTCATACTTGGATCTCATCGCCAACTCCGCACCGCTCTTTCTGGTCAACGGCAATCACGAACAGGCAGCGGGCTATCTACTGGATGGCACTCCCGACAACGTCGCCGTATGGGCTCAGAATGCTCGCAATTTGTATTTTCCTCAGCCAGCACCCGGCTGTTTCTACACCGGTAATACTGAACCCGTAGAATTCATCGGCTTGCTCAGAAACTATTTCGCCTGGACGTGTGGAGACGCCCTGTTTGTCGCCATCGATCCCTACTGGCCCTCACCCGTTCCAGTGGATAATGTGTTTGGTGGAGGTTCCAAGACAAAAGACAAATGGCTGATAACCCACGGCGATGCCCAGTACCAATGGCTCAAACAGACCCTGGAACAAAGCACTGCCAAGTGGAAATTCGTCTTTGCCCATCACGTGAGCGGCACTGGTCGCGGCGGCGTCGAAGTGGCAGACCTTTACGAATGGGGTGGCTATAACAAACAAGGAGTATGGGAATTTGATACAGAACGTCCCGCGTGGGACATGCCGATGCACCAGTTGATGGTCCAAAACGGAGTTACTATTTTCTTTCAGGGACACGACCACATTTTTGTCCGACAGCAACTCGACGGTGTAATCTACCAGACACTACCCTATCCGGCCGACCCAACATATGGCCTCCACAATGCGGATCGTTTTACATCAGGTGACAAGTTACCCTGCGGGGGGTATCTGAGAATCACCGTTTCCGAACCTTCGGTGCTCGTTGAATACATTCGTATCTTTCTACCAAAGGACGAGACATTTGAGCAGGTAAACGGCCAAGTTGCCTACACGTATACTTTAACCGAACCGTAATTATGGGGCGCCAAGAAAATGAACCAATCCATCTTAATGTGTCCGAGGTGATTTTCATGTTAACTCCAAAAACTATGCGACAATGGATCATTCTGAGTGTCATATTCCTGTGCTCCGCCGCAATAGTGGAACCTGCAGATCCTCCCTCGGCAGGCTTGCCCGACCTGGAGCCTCTGAGCCAGGGAATCATCCTGGGAAGGCCCACCGATACATCCATTACGGCTCACATAATGGCCGATCAGATCATGGATTGCTTTCTCGAGTACGGTACTGATCCCAATGAGTTGATTCACCAAACCGAAATCCTAAAGTTGCTCGCAGGCGACGCAACTGCGGTCCTCATCGAGGATCTCGATCCCAACACCCAATATGTCTATCGTTTGTGGCAACGTCCCATGGATTCGAGTGTCTTTCAGCCGAGCGATCTTTTCAACTTCCACACACAACGCATTACAGGAACTCCATTCACCTTTGTGGTTCAGGCTGATTCCCATCTGGATGAGCAGTCCGTTCCAGAACTCTACGAGACAACTCTGGCCAACGAGCTTAATGACATGCCCGATTTCATTGTCGATCTGGGTGATACCTTCATGTCCGACAAGGTTCGTCCCGAAACCTATGAGGCCGTCGAACAACGCTATCGTGTACAGCGTTCCTTCTTCAGTCTGCTATGCCACTCGGTTCCTCTTTTTCTGGTTCTCGGTAATCACGACGGCGAAGCCGGATGGGAACTCGACGGTACGGCCGACAATCTCACCGTGTGGTCAACATTGTTCCGAAAGCACTATTTCCCTAATCCCCAGCCGGACGGATTCTACACGGGCTCAGAAACCGAAGATGAATTCACCGGCTTTCGCCAGAATTATTATGCCTGGCATTGGGGTGATGCTCTGTTTGTCGTGTTGGATCCCTATAGGTACACCCAACGCAAGGGCGGCAATAAATCAGATGGCTGGAGTTGGACTCTGGGAGAGCAGCAATATGATTGGTTCAGTCAGACCATTTCAGACAGCCGTGCTGTCTTCAAGTTCGTCTTCTGCCACCAGCTCATCGGCGGCGACCCACAGGGACGCGGCGGTGCCGAATGGGTCCCATTTTATGAAATGGGAGGTCACAACGACGACGGTACCTGGGGCTTCGATCAACGGCGACCTGGATGGGACAAGCCAATTCACCAATTGATGGCTGACAATAATGTAACAATCTTCTTCCACGGCCATGATCACTTCTTCGCCAAGCAGGAACTCGACGGCGTCATTTACCAACTTGTTCCCCAGCCAAGTCACCACAATTTCAAAAAGGCCAACCAAGCTGAACCCTATGGCTACCTTAGCGGCGAGATATTGCCAAACTCAGGTCACTTGCGTGTGAACGTCAGTTCATCCGAAGTAATAGTAGATTACGTGCGAGCATATCTGCCCGAGACTGAAAGCGCCGAGCGGATCAACAGCCAAATATCTTACACTTATCGCGCGGAACTCCGCACTGACGCTGACGCATCACAGTAGCCCTTATCGCGTCGACATGATTACAGGAATTTGAGGCAAATCAAGGACCAACGGGTAGATTCCAGTAAACTGCCCTCTATTCGTCTTTGAACGTTCTGACGATCGCGACAATTGCCAATCGGATAGCTTCTGGAAGTTCGGGCCAGACAGCTACAATTTCAGCAAGATCGAGAGGCAATTGCTGTGTCTTTTCTGAGGTTTGTTGTGAACCATTTTTGGATTTTCTTTGTAAGCTGGTTTGTAAGCTGCTATTCGGAGTGCCTGTAAGTCTTTGGTCTTGCTGCCCTTGTGACTTTGCTGCATTGGACTGAAAATCCGTGTGTCGGTGGTTCAAATCCACTCCTGCCCATTCGATAACTAAAGTAAAGGCCAGAACTTACGAGTTCCTGCCTTTTTCCGTTTTGGCCTTGGTAATTCACTGTATCCTGAACGGTCGAGAATTTTCTTTTGCTTTATTCAGCAACCCATTGTGTACAAGAACTCGTCCCGAATATATACAGCATGGTTCCTTACTGCCCAAGAGGTCGCACCGGCCATTGAAAACGTTACCAATTTTTGTGATTTTTGTAATAACAAAGAGCTGAGGACTGTATTCTTTGAGACGACGCACAACATTCGTCTCGTTTCTGCACGCATTGCAATCACTTTGCCACCTTCGGCTCATCGGTGTACGCGTTGCTGAACACCTTGGTCTTACCAGACGAGCGCACAGCCTGTCCGGCTTCGCTGTGTCTGAGAAACCAGTTGTGGTGCACCTCACACTTCTCTTGCGGTACGCCACGGATGACCACAGGGTTTTGCCGAACTCGGAACGTATTGTTATAGATCTCAATCGACGTTCCCGCGATGTCCGTGCCGTCCTTTCGATCACGTCCCCCGTGCATGTCAAAGCAATGGCTCAGCGAGACCCCAAGCTCGACGTTATGCCGAGCCACGTAACTGTTTCCGGGCCGGCCCGTGCCTGCGATCGAGTGCCGATTCCAATTGAACAGGTTGTACTCGATCAACGACGATGCCGTGTTGTGACATACACCATACCCCAGACCCTGATATTGGCAATGGTGGATATGGTTGTGATGGATGTGATGCCCCTCGGCTGTGAGCAAGTACACGCCCGCGTGGGAGAAACCAGATATCTCACAGTTATCCACTTCAAGACGGGGGTACTTGGTTGTTATACCATTCGAGGTGGGGAATTTGTAGTAGTATTTATGTCCCTCCCCACCTTCGCCGAATGAGCGGCGATGATGTTCCAGGTATCGCCTGGGATTAGGCCCATGAATGCGCAAGCCCGTTATGCGTACGTCCGGCCCGCTAGCGCGGATCATAACCGGCGTCTTCAGCGCATTGCTGGTGAGCATCGCGCCTTTGGAGCCGCCAAATCCGCGATCCCCAGCCAAGGTGACGCCTCCGGGGACATCAAGCACAAGCTGCTCGATGTAGATGCGGGTGGTTAGGTCAATCACCGTTTCTGCGGGGATGAAGATGGTCTGCCCTGCTTTTGCTTTCGTCAGCGCGTCCAGCAAGGCGTTCAGGTCTTTCACGGTGTAGTCACCCTTGGTAATGATGTTCGCATAGCCGTTTCCACCACCTATCGGCCCGCGCTCATCAGGTCTGGCTCCGTAGGCGGTGTTGTCGATCTCAACCCATGTTGGCTGCTCGGCAGCTACACAAGGTAATACGATACAAAACATTGTCAGTAATGTTGAGAGATGTTTCATCCTGTCTATAACCTCCTATTTGACAGCGTTAATCGCCCGTGTGACTATTTGCTTGATCTCATCGTCTATGTTACTGGTAAACGGAGCAGGGAGGAAGTAGGCCTGTTGTGAGGTAAGACCCTCATAGCCGCCTTCTCGAACGATCCGCTTGTCCGGGATATACGAACTTGTACTATTCGCATAACCAACCACCATAGTATATTCGGTGGGAGCCATCGCACGAAGCATTGGTCCCCACGGGCTGCAGATCTCCCCTTCCATGGCGAATACCATCAGTCTGTTGCCGAGTTTCCAGACTTGTACATCGTAACGGAAACTCTGACTATTATCGGGCAGCGCCAACGATTGCCGAGCTGCCCAAGTCAGCCAAGTGCTCCTTTGTCCATTATTCGTCGGTACAGGATACGCTTGCTGCTCGATTTTCTCCCGTGACCAACGTTCGCCGTAGCTGATCTGCCCTGTGGCCAGTGAGCAAGCCAGCCGCCCCCCAAGCGGGACCATCCGTCCTGCCTCAATGTGTGTCATCACGGCCATTGCAAGCTTTTCGCCCGCGGCCTTCGCACGTTCCGGGTGGTTAGAGAAAGCCAGTTCTCCGGTATCGGGATCTTTGTGTACAATCTTGGCGTCTCCGCCGCATCCCTGAACAAACACCGCTTTCGTATCCGGCAGTTTACAAGCCAGGTAATCACGCATAGCACCGGGATAGTCAGGACTCCACTTCTGGATGGGACCGGAACTGGTCGGGTGGCAGGCATGGCCGACCACTAATAATTGTTGCGGCTTAGCAGTACGCTTTATGCGTAAGATCGGCGTATGGCCGTCAAACGAGCCTTCATTATATGGGCCCCACGTGATCTTCCCATCCACAGGAAGCCGTCGATTGCAGCCTATCCCACGGAAGTCAATCCAGCCGTAATCGATCATAGCCGGAGATAGGTTCTCAAACGCTGCATCGACGCTATTGATGATCTTCTCTTCCAACAGTCCCATATACCACACATTTGGAGCCCCAAGACTGAAGCTCATACGGAATCGGACTGCCGGACCCCAATGGGTGTGCGATACAGCAAGCATGATATTCTCCGGTGAGATATCGTGCTTATGTCTGATCGCACGGCGAATAGCTTCAACCATAACTCGATCGAAATCGAGAATGTCAGTCGAAATGAGCACGCCGGTGTTATTTTCTCCGTCGCGTAAGACTACAACCTGGGTCAAAAGTGGCGCCAGCGCACCGTTGGCATATCGCTCGCGGCCAAAACCGGACATCTGAACTTGCCCCGGTGCTGGTGTAATATCTGCCTCGGCATAACCGACAAACCACGGTTGTTCGCTCGCTTCGTCCCCATGTGCGATCGGGTTTAGCAAACTAACAAACACTATTACCACAATGCTCAAGAATGACACATTTCTCATAGCTCTTCTCTCCCAAATTGAGTGCATCTACTGATAGCCATACATCATAGGACTGCTCCGGATATTGTTATCTTCTTGTGATTTTATACCAGATAAGAAGTTAGAAGTCATCATGATCCTTACTAAAATCAGGTTAAAAGCCTTCAGCACAATTCCTGCGATTTCACAAAGTCTGTTCTATCAAGCGACAGTTCTTGTTATAATGCCATGAAATGTGTTCGCAAAATACCGTAGTCAAGAAGGAGAAGTTATGGAAACAAAAAGAATCACCGCTGCGGCTGTAACGCTACTCGTTGCGGCGTCCATCCACGCTCCATTGTTGGGTGCCAGTGACGTCGACAGTAGTCTCGACTGGCCCGAGTTTCACGGCTCCGGCCGAACGAACATATCCTCCGATCAAGGCCTCTTGAAGGAATGGCCCAAGGGCGGGCCGCGGTTGATCTGGACATATTCACAATGCGGCAAAGGGTATTCGGGAGTAGCGATCGCCCAGGGGATGATCTTTACGGCCGGTGACTTTGACCGCGAGGAAATGGTCCTGGCACTCGATATGGACGGCAAGCTGCTGTGGAAGCAATCCAACGGTGATGCATGGCGCGGGCCAAGCCCGGGGTCGCGTTCGACACCAACCTACAACGACGGCGCATTGTATCATATGAATCCCAGCGGCAGGCTGGCCGCATACGAAGCACGGTCGGGCAAACCACTTTGGGCAGTGGACCTCAAATCAAGATTCGATGCAAAGTCCGGCATCTGGGCTTTCGCTGAGAATGTGATTGTAGATGGCGACAAAGTCCTGTGCATACCTGGTGGGCCCGGAAGTCGTGTCGTTGCTCTGGATAAACGGACGGGAAACACGCTCTGGGTCAATACAGAGATTGAACACTCAGCGGCTTATTGCTCCGGGATTATCGTGAACCACGGTGGCGTACGCCAGTTGATCAACATGACACAAAGATCGGTATTCGGTCTGAACGTCGAGACCGGCAAAATCGTTTGGTCCGCTCCTTTTGTGCCTATGTCGCCTCAGAATGCCCTGACGCCCGTGTTCCATGACGGCTATGTTTTTGTCGCCTGTGGACACTCCTCAGGCGGCACCCTGATGAAAACTAATCTTGATTCAGGTACGGTCTCAACTATATGGCATCGGCGGGATTTGGACGACTGCCACAGCGGTACCGTCCTATTAGATGGCAAACTGTATGGCAGCTCATGCCGCCAGGGTGGAAGGAATTTCTACTGCGTTGACTTTCTCACAGGCAAGACTATCAAGCTCGACAAGACACTTGGCAAGGTGGGCATTACCTGCGCCGAAGGAATGATCTATGCCTTAAACCACCAAGGAACGATGTCCCTGCTGGCTGCCACACCTGACGGATTCGACATGGTCAGCCGATTTGAGTTGAAAAGAAAGCCAGCCAATTCCTATCTTGCACATCCCGTCGTTTGCGGTGGAAGGGTGTATATCCGGTGTGGTCAGGATCTATACGCCTATGACGTTAGCGCGAATTGAACAAGCTGAAAGATCCGGCAAAGGTTAATATGTCATTGAAAATGTTCACAAATTTCATATTTTTCATAACTCATTAAGAATACAAAATTTGTGAGACTGCATCAGCATCTGCTATGTCCAGCAGCAATCGAGCATTCAGTGGTATCCGATTACACAATATTCCTAACGTGGAAGAGGTTTACCAAAAGGCCAAGGAACTCGCCGGTTAAGAAGAACGGATTTGCTATTTTTCAAAGATACATATCGTCATCATCCGCGTACATGATCCACACTAATCCAAGCTGCTTGAGGTGGCTCAAACAGACTGCTCGCTTGCCCTGTTCTCGTACTCTGTGAAGCGCCGGTATTAAAATCGCAATCACTACCAGCAACTCTATAAGCGTGAATCCCCTTAGGAATCTCTTTATCCTCCGATTAGGAATCGTTATTTCCACCGACATTTTCCATATATAGTTCATTGAAACACTCCTGCAGGTTGTTCTTGAATTCCTGAGTTCCAGAGTATATCATAGGTCGTTGATTTAGAAAGGTCAGTTCGACCTTTGAACCGTCCATACGAACAAGTATAGTCAAAGGTTTTCAAAGATGCACACAAATCACCGAATCACAGTTTTCATGCTGGCCTGCTTCTTAGCACCCTCTACCCTTGTTGCAACGACAATTGAGCCTCTCGTGCGTGTAGTCGACCTGGATGTGGGCGAAACGCACCAGGTTACGCTACACGACGGCACCAAGGCGACAGTGACGCTTCTGGAGTTAACCGAAAAACTCGACTCGGTCCGTAACGCAGTGCGCAGGGCGCAGGTCAAAGTAAAAGTCAACGGGCAAAGGACATCGTTAGTCTCATCGACATATCATCTGCCGACGGTCATAGGCGGCGTCCAGATCGATTGTCCGGTCACAAAGGGCTACATACAGAACAGCAGCAAAGCCAACACCTGGGGTCTCGTTAAAGACGCTCGCCTTCGACTCTGGCCTTCCGCCTCGCCATGGATTCGCCCCGGCACATTCATTTACCCGGTGAAGCAGAAGTGGTTCGCCAGCGATACCCAGATGGCCAACGTCCCCTGCTATGTCAACGCCTGTGACACACCTGGACGCAAGAGCATCTACTATCACTACGGCCTGGACTTCGGCGGTTCGGAGGGGATGGTGGAGGTCGTCGCGGCCACGGATGGACTGGTCGTTTCCGTACGTGAACAGGTACTCGACGGCCATAAAGACTCACCGATCGCACCACGCTACGATGTGGTTTGCGTTCTCGACGATCGTGGCTGGTACTATCGCTATAGCCATCTCCAGATGATTGCCACGCCGGTGATCCCAGGCAAGCGCGTGAAGATGGGGCAGCGCATCGGGCTCATCGGCAAGGAAGGCGGCAGCGGCGGCTGGTCGCATTTACATTTTGACATCAAGTGCCGCCAGCCTTCGGGCATGTGGGGCACGCAG
>SDBS01001916.1_pt1 | contig 20978 bp, 19 predicted proteins | sample 2277091 | NCBI WGS metagenome assembly SDBS01 (sample SAMN10404972, study PRJNA504765) | marine sediment metagenome | isolation source: marine sediment core GS10_PC15, 163 cmbsf | place: Arctic Ocean: Southern Knipovich Ridge | collected 2010 | reverse complement strand
ACTTAGGATATATCCTACCAGAAGAAGGCATAAGTTGCTTATAATGGAAGCCGATTCGGAAATAGGAGGTCTTTCTTGAGGGTCATCGTAGCGAAGAATGCGGGATTTTGTCCCGGGGTCTCTCGAGCCATCAAGATGGCTGAAGATACACTGAGGAATAGCGACCGCACCGTGTATTCTGTCGGTCCCATCATTCACAATCCCCAGGAGGTCGAGCGCCTGAGTGGTCTGGGGATGATTCCTCTTTCAGATCAGGAGGAGTATATGGGTGCAGTTGACATAGAGGGAGACGTTGTAGTTATTCGCTCTCATGGAATAGCTCCTGAGAAACGCGAGCTCCTAGAGAAGAAAGGTGCTGTGCTGGTGGATGCCACCTGTCCCGTGGTTAGGCAGGCCCAGGAAACCGCACGGGAGATGGTTGAGCGGGGTTGCTTGTTGATCATAATAGGCGCTGCCTCGCATCCGGAGATCTTGGGCATAGTGGGTTCCGTTTCCGAGGAGCCTTTGGTGGTAGCTAGCGCTGAAGAAGCGAGGAGATTGGTAAAAAAAAGCGGAGTAAAGAAGGTTGGGGTAATCTCTCAGACGACAGGTGGAATCCGCATCAGGGGGGAAGTTGTAGCAGAGTTACGTGCAGTGGTTCAGGAACTGGAAGTCGGTAAGACCATTTGTGAATCTCACCTCCAAAGACAAGAAGAAGCCGAACGGTTGGCTGAGAAGGCTGATCTGGTGCTGGTGGTAGGTGGCAGGAACAGTTCCAACACCGCTAACCTGGCTAAACTATGTGAGACCAAAGGCACCACTACATACCACATAGAGGACGAGAACGAGATAAGGAAGGAGTGGCTGGAGGAAGTAGAAACCGTGGTTATACTGGGGGGTGCTTCCACGCCCAAGGGACAGGTCGAGAGGGTGAGAAAGAAGATTGTGTCGGTGGGGGAGGAGTATTGATCGAGTCCGGGGCATTGCGTAATGTTCTTTTCTATCTGTAGAACCAGGTCAATCGTTATCCCAATCCGACCCTACTCGGGTAACAAAAACTTCTTGGATTCTGGAGCCCGCCTGTATACTTATTTTTCGAGCGCCATGCGGACATATCTCTACGCAAACCCCGCACCCCTTACACCTTTCCCCCACGGTTGATTTTCCATTAATTATCTCGATTGCTTCCACGAAGCAAGCATCGCGGCATTTGCCACAGCCAACACAGTCATCGGTAACCTCCACATCGACTCCCTCCAACTTGACCAGACTGTTGGGGAATGCGATCACCAAGTTCCTCATTTCGGTATGGATGACGCAACAGCAGGTGCAGCAAAAACAGAGGGTGATCAATCTGTTGCGTCTGTTTATGCCATAGACGTAGTAATCTATCTTAAGGTTGCCCAGATGTGGAATGAGGCCCGCATCAAGGGCACGGTTGACATGGGCCAGCGCTTCCTCGACCGTGGCGAGATATCCTACCGAGGGATCCATCTCCCGGGCACCGTTACCCAGGAGCATGCAACCAATATCTCGTGGATATTGCTGGCACCCTTCTCCCAGGCGACAGGGGCACTCATAGGCTATTGCTCTATAGCTAGACCTCTTAACATAATCAATTAACAATTGACGGGGCGCCACTACTCCGGGAGGTATCTCGATATCCTCGTTCACGGGAATGTAAGAACCCCGGAAGGCTTTTTCACTTGCTATCAGAGAAAAAAGCTGCTTGAAGGGGGGACGATGGCCAACCCGCTTGGCCCAATGAGTCAAGGGCCAAAACTTTACGGCAAGATTGATAGTCCACTTTTTTCTTCCCAACGGTTATTCACCTCGTTTATATCCAGTTATACACAGCAATCCTAACTCTATTCTTACCATGAAGCGAAATCTCTCACGAATTGCTGCTTGAGCGTGGAAATCAAATCTCAATCGCATCTGTCTTGGCCTACTCGTTCCACTTCAGCAAGTAGTGCGGTAGGCACCTCAGAGATAGAAGAACAGTTGTCGATGTGTAAATATTATTGCGGTTTAAAAGTCCACGAATGAAGGAGCGCTTCCCTTGTAAGCATGGTTATGCGTATAGCATCAATTCCTTAGGGGATTCTCACAGGAAGGGAGGTTCAGGTGATACGTAGATTGCTCATGGATAAGATCGGTTGTCCTGAGTGCAAGGGACCCTGGTATGTTAATCTTTTTGCAAAGTGGACACCAGACGGTCTCGCGCAGCATCGTTTAGGCAGCCATGACCCGCCTCCTTCAATACTCATCGATTTGGAACAGCAACGGAATGTATACCAGTCGTTGCGAGAGGCAATTGGAATAGATATCGATAGAATCATAGCTGAAGCTGAGCGAAAGAACATAAAGTCTTGGGTAGATAGCGTTCTTAATAGATACCCGAAGTTCATTCTAAATAATTCCCTTGCAATGCGCTTGGTTTGTCGTTTCCTCATGTTTGTTAGAAACTACATACCAGGATACGGTTGGAACAAGATAATCAGCTTGAACCCTTCTACCCACATTCTGTACCGTCATCGAGACCCCTATTATTTACCATTGACAGTAGGCGCGTCACAGGGTTTTTTTAAGGCGGTCTTTGGGGGCACCTCTATTGCAACTTCGGTGGAATTGGCGGGGGGAGAATACATGATTATGTGTGTCAGAACTAGGCGGCCTTCAGGAACGGAGCAACGCCTGGAATACGTTTCCAGAAAGAGGATACCGGGATCAAACAAGCATAAGCGGTGCTCCAAGTGCAATATGCCGCTCAAAGCTATGAATTATGAGAGATACTATGATAGCGGTATTTTATACAACATTTTTACTGGTCTGAGGGAAATAGTACTCCCGAACTCAGGTGGCGATAACATCTACCGCGAACTCACCCGGGAGTTGAGTGAGGAAGTTCCGCGCTTTTTCGTTGAGGCTGAAAGAAAGTTCATGTCCAACAGGCTGAAGGAATATGGCCTTCGCATTTCTCACTCAGGCTTATCTGAACTTAAAGAGGACAACGCGGAAAATCTACAGATTCTCCTTGACGACCTTCCCTTCAGGGGTATGGGAAACCCTGTAAATTCCTCTCTTTATGACGGAGTCCTAGAACTCCGGGTGGAAAATCCTTTCAACGAGGCAAGGATCTGCGGCATGGTGCTGGGATGGTACGAGGCTCTTGAGAATGGGAAGGGCAATCTAGAATGGAAGGTGCCCGATGGGGAGTGGGCGGTGGAGATGAAGATAACCCCTGCTCGAAGCTTACCTACTGGGTGACAGTATCCAACGTAATCGGAGAACAAGGGCCAGCCAAAACTCCCATCGAATCACACATTAGATAGACTTTGATCCGATTATTGTTGAAGAAAAGAAGAGTTCGGCGGTGTGATGTTGCAAGTCGAAATATCGCCAAAGAGACAATTGCACTACGAAAGCAGATTAAACAATTCGGATGGAGTTCTAGACCTTATCATAAAGGGCTCGGCAAACAGGGTGATGAATAAATTACATGCTAGTGTTGACTTTTTTCAATTAAAGAGAATAATAATTAAGGTTGCGAGGAGCGGAAACTAATCTGATCAGAAGGATATGGTGGGAGCGGGGAGTGTCTGGGAAAGGGGTAAGACAGATGTCGAGTTACTCGACTCCGTTTTTCCTGTTTGATCTAGACAGAATTCGCGTGAAATATGATGAAATGTCAAGGGCTTTCCCTGGCGCCTCAATACATTATGCTGTCAAAGCAAACAACAACAAGCAAGTTCTCCTCACCCTGATATCTGCTGGCTCCAAGTTTGAAGTAGGTTCAAAACAAGAAGCGGAAATGATGATGGAATTGGGTGTCCCCCCCGGACACCTTATCTTCTCAGCTCCTGTAAAGTTGCCCTCCCACATCAGGGATACTTACCAAGAAGGTGTTGACTTGTTCGCTTTTGACTCAGAAGAGGAACTAAATAAATTAGCTTTATTAGCTCCAGGTAGTAGGGTGCTGTTACGTTTAGCTGTTGGCAATGAAGGGAGCCTTTTCCCTTTAAGCCTAAAGTTCGGAGTCCCCCCCGAAGAAGCTTTATACCTCATGGAAAGAGCGAGGGATCTAGGTCTTTATCCGTATGGGTTAGCCTTTCATGTGGGATCACAATGTGAAAGGAAAGAAACGTGGCGGGAGGCCATGGAGACATCAAGCGAAGTTTGGGGCATTCTGGAAAGAAAAAACATTGCGTTGCAGTGTCTGAATATAGGGGGCGGCTTTCCAATATCTTATATCCATAAAGCCCCTTCTATTGAAGAAATTGCTTGTGAAGTACTAAAAGTTCTCAATGATAAATTTCCTTCTGAGGTGAAATTGATTATAGAGCCGGGGAGATACATAGTAGGCGAAGCCGCCATTCTTGTTTCTACGGTGATAGGAAAAGCAAGACGCGGAGATAAAAACTGGTTGTATCTTGATGTGGGCGCTATTAACGGGTTATTTGAAGCCATACAGGTGGAGGGAGAATTTCTCTATCGTGTTAAGACGACACACAGCGAACGGCCAGAGAAACAGTATGTTCTAGCTGGGCCTACCTGTGATCCGGATGATAATATTCGTAATGAAGTCTGGCTCCCCGAAGTAGAAGTGGGAGACAAAGTTGACATCCTGAACACGGGGGCCTACTCATTCGTCTACGCCTCTAGTTTCAGTGGATTTTCCGTACCGGAGATACGTTTCACCTCTGAACGCAAAGAAATTACTGACAGGGGGGTAGAAAAGGAATATGAACATGTCAGAAGCAGAAGTACTAGTAAGTTCTAAGTATGGGGAGGAGAAAAATTATTTCTGTGAATACGAAGGGAGAAATTGCGAGGTCTATTATGGAATAAAGAAGGTTCCAGAAGAATGGATAGAAAATCTATGTAACATATATGATGAGAACCTTCACAATGAGGAAGCAGTACAGGAACAATCGTGCTATACGCGAGAGACTTTTATTTCTGCGTTAAATGATCCTGGATATGAAAAAATAATTCTGGTGGTAGACGGATTAGCTTCAGGGCTACTAATGGGTACGAACAGTCTGGAAAAGGCAAAGGTTGCCTATATCAACACGGAGTTTATTCGTGAGCGATTTCCCCGTGAGGTCGAAGAGGGCAGGTTTTGGTATATAACATGCATTTTCATATCCTCCCATTTGCAAGGCTTTGGTTTCATTAGAATATTAGCTGTACCTTCTTTTATTATTGCAAGAGAAAAGAACTATGTACTTGCGGGTGATTTCAGCAACAACCGGCTTTTCGTGCCAGATTTGTTAGTTGAGATTGCAAAGGAAGCTGACTTTCCAATAGAAAAACAGCTTCTAGGTTCTCAGTCTTATTTTGCTTTTCCAATATTGTCAGGTTAAAAACCTTTCAAGAATCAAGGCGAAAAATCTATATAGAGATGGGTATAACAAGGGTTACAATTGTTCCACCGCCATCGGAGCAGTTCATCTCTATTTCTGCTCCTAACCTGGAAGATAACAATCGTACAATATGTAGGCCTAATCCCATTCCCTTCGAATGGTGCCTAACACTTTCTAGACGCACAAACGGTTCGAAAACCGTTTCTCTCTCTTCCAAGGGAATACCCTTTCCGAAGTCCTTTATCTGTATGTAATCGTTAATACTATTTCTCCAAGCCCTAAGGAGGACAGGTTTGTCTGCCGGGCTGAAGCGAAGAGCGTTATCCAATAAGCTCTTTAACAATATGTGAAGGTGTTCGGGATCAGAGATTATATACATGTCAGGATTCGCTTCGATAATCAATCGCTCCTGCTCCAATGGTGTGATGGAGGAGCAGAGACGATTGAGAATTGTATTTAAACTAATAGGTACTTTTTCTATATTCAAATCACCCTCTTGAAAGCTCGAGACTGTGAAGAATTGATCTGCTAAATCCTTGAGACGGTTACAAGAGCTGGAAATTTTTTCTAAGAATGATAGTTTCTCCTCCTCATCTATATTGCTCCATTCATTTAGAAGTGTCTGGACGTATCCTTTGACTATGGTGGTTGGCGTACGAAATTCGTGAGAGGTTACCTGGATTATCTCTGACTTGAAATCATATGCCTCGTGCAGGTTTCCATACACTTGCTCTAGCTCCTCGAGCTGAGCGCCTAGTTGAGCGGATAGTGAGTAATTGTCGATGAAGAGACCGAAGCGATCTCCTGATTTTCCCAGCAAGGAGATATCTGTGGAAGTTATAGCCTTGAGAGCAACTTTTTCACCAACCAGAAAGTACCCTACCTTTTGTGAAAGGACTTTTATTGGAACACAGGCCGCAAGACCGGAAGCTGCTAATTCGTTACCGAGCTTTTTTTCTTGTGAATCCCTGGGCCAGCGCAGTAATTCCTCGGTGACAACTGCACCATCGACGAAGTTAAACCAATCCTTGAAATGATAATTATCATTCTTAAGCTCTCTAATGCTGCCGTCGGTTTCTTGTGAACACTCAAACTTCCAACAATTATCGTTGATGCCCCCGGGAGGAATGACCACGCTCAGCTCATTTAACCCGAGGGGATGCACAATCTCGGAAATGGCTGACATAAGGCCGGATTCTGGATCGCCTTGAGAGACAAGCTTGGAAGAAACCACATCCAAAAGAAGACGTTCATCGTATAACTCAGAGAAGAATAATCGAGAAGATAGATTATGAATATATCTCCATATGACCGGAGCGAGGACAATAAGGACCATAAAGAGAAGAACAGTCAATCCTTGTTCAACTCCTGGACTTAGGTGTGTTATTTTAAAGAGAAAGAAAAGCGAAAGAATCGGTAGAGAAAGTATTATTGTTCCTATTATGAAAACGCTAGTTTTACGAAGGATTATACGTACATCCAGTAAACGGAGGCGGACAATCGCATAAGAAGCAAGACCCACGGGAATAACACATGCAAGATAAGCATAGTTCGAGGAAATATCATTATCTGTAAGAGCTGGGAGGATGAAACTAGATATTGCCACTATTGGTAAGAAGATAATCATACTAAATAAAACGACGCTAGTTCTAGCGTGATCAATTCCGGTTGAATTGCGCCATTTTTTATAGATAAGATAAATGCCGCACAGACAGGAAGTGGCAAATATGAAAGGTACAAGAAAGAAAAAAAGACCTTCTTGGGACTTAAGAATACCGTCTTGGTAGCTGGCTAATCTTACTATAAGAGGGGAAAAGGAAAGTATGGCGGTGAGTGTTCCGATTGTGAGGATAGGATAATATATTTTCTTTTTTGGTGCACGGCCTAAGTACAAACCTAAAGTGAATAGGAAGAAGAAGATGGTAGCCATTATGCCTGATGCGTAGGCCCAGCGGAAGGTCCATAAAGTAAGAGTATCACTGGGCGCACTTAGGATTTTTTCTACAAATCCAGATAGTATCCATAACCCCAGGAAAACCATGGATAGGGCGAGCATTTTGTTGAGGTAATCCTTCTTGTTGCTACGGTAAACGACGATTGCCAGTGCCCAAAAAAGGCATGCAAAAATTATAGTTATGATAAAACCTATTAAGTACCAATCTTTATTAGCCATTTCACCTACCGGTTTCTTCCGGTATCTATATATTCGGCAACACTTATAAAAGTATTTAGGCCAATTTATGACAATATAAATGACCGAAAGAGGCTTATGACTTGCTATCCTGAGGGGAATATATTAAATTGACAAGAAAGTGGTTTATTTATTATTTACTTACACAAGGTGCTTACAGGTCCAGAGGGGGGAATAGGTCGTAAACATGATTGATGAACTGCCAGGTCTTCCTGACGTTACCAGAGACATTTTCGTTGAATTCATTGAGAAGTTGATAGAGTACTATGTGCGGGACTCGCGGGTGCAGATTGGTATGGCCATGAGAGGGAAGAGAAGGTTTTTCTCCTTTCAGGTGACCGATTTTGGCCTGGTGTTTCAGATTGAGGGCACGCCCGAAGGGGACATTGTCATTCACTGGAAGCCCGCTAATCCTTCACACATGGAGTATATAGCGGATTCAAAAACTTTCGATAATATCTGTACCGGCCGGGTGTCCGCGGCGGAAGCTTATTTGCGTAAAAAAGTAAAAGTGAAGGGCTCGGTAAATGATGCTATAAGGTACCTGGAGCTTATTGCCAATTTACAGAAGGCTTATATTGGGGCCCGCCAGGAGATTGCAGAGAAGTACAGTCTTCGGGAGCTGGCATCTCAATATCCTATTCCCATAAAGGCCCGCTAGCAGATATTGAGGCAGGGTATGAGGCCACGGAAAGAAACACCCGCCAGGCTGGTCGAAGATGGAAATGTCGTAGAATGCGGAGTTTTTCGCACTCCTTTCCGGAATCTCAACCTTCGTTTGCTTGAACTTCTTGAACACTATGGTTGAAGTCGCTCCCACCGGCTCGTTTATTACCAGGATCGGCTCTCCGGTTTGGATATCGCCCAGCCGATGATGATCGACTATCTCTAGGATCTGCGCCTCCTCAATTCCGGCAGCAGATTGACTAATCTCATTGTGATCAACCAAGATTGCTTTTCGCTTCCGGGGATGGACCAGATCTTGACGAGTTATGATGCCCAGAAGATGATTGTGCTCATCAACGATCAATACCAGTCTGTCTTCTGAATTCAGCACATCGTCCACCAGTTCATAGAACAATTCTTCATCCCGGGCGATCAGAAAATCCTTTTCCATAATCTCTTCAACGGGCGTACTTAGGTTAATACGTTTGGCTGCAGCAAAGGTGTCCAGTTCAGTAAGGATGATCACGGTCTGATTCTTCTCTGCCAAATCCTCTATTTCTCTGCCGGGACGAAGATTACCCGTAATAACCAAGCAGGAAGCACCCTGCTTAATTGCCAGCTCTTGGGCATCTTCTCGGTTTCCCACAATGACAATATCCCCGGATTCAATATAATCTTTCATAGTCTCAGCCTGCATAGCAGCAACAATAACATTTGCTGAAAACCTCTTTGTTTGGTTACCGGCAATCAGTTCACCGTGGAGTGTTTCCACAATACGTTCAACGCTGAGCGGAGCATGAGCAAGGCTTCTTACCTGGACCTCCTCAAAATAGCGATGAGCAATATTTCTCTCGGTAACTATACCTTGAGGACAGTTTTCCTGATCAACCACGGGTACGGATCTAATATTGTTGAGGCAAAAAAGATCACCTACATCTCGCAGTAGAGTTTGAGGAGTCGCGGTAATCAACTTTGAGCTCATAGCGTCTCTGGCCCTAATTTTTATATGATCAAGCCGGGCGGGCGCTTTGATTCCGAAATTATCAAGAACAAACCTGGTTTCCTTATTGATAGCACCTAGCACCATCGGCACATAGCTCAAATCATCTTCCCCGGAGCTTTCTTCTTCTTGGATTGCATTTTTGAGATATGCATAGGCAATCGCTGACGCTACTGAGTCTGTATCCGGATTCCTATGCCCGATCACGTAAACTTGTTCTGACACAGCACCTCTCACACTTTGAATAGAGCTGTTGTTGGCCTATCTTGTTAACCCGGACATTGCAGTAGATTTAGATGATAAGCGCAGGAATTTTGACTTTAGGCAAGGAAGACGGTGCTTTTTTGCACAGACGTACTTGATGTACGTCGAGTAAAAAAAGTATCGGCTGACGCAGCATAAAGTCAAAATAACAAGCCTAGCGCTAAATTCTACTGCAATATCAGGGTTTAACTAATAAACATTATAACCAACAGCTTTAAGAGTTTGAATAGAAACCGTCAACAATGCAAAGAAGAAAGGGAGGGGAGGTTAAACGTAATCGCGGTATTCGCTCTTAAGCCAGATCCATTCCCCGGTAACTCCACTGGCAATCAGCGATTTATCGGGTAGGGTTCTAAACACAAAGCCCAATTTCTCTCTTGAGACTTTCTTTCCTCTAAAAGCAAGTAGACGATCAAAATTATCGGACTGAAGAAGGGCCCATTCCAAATCTCCGGATACTTTGTCAGCATTCCGGGTTGCCAGAATAAACCTCTCATCACAAGCCAAACACCGCCCCACAATGGTCCATAGACTATTCGTATCAACTCTCTCCGGAGTTTTGGCCCCGCGCAACGCAGGGATCTTGTGAATCGCTTTCCATTTCAAAACTTGGGAGGAAGTTTTTTCTCCGCAAGTCGCGCATTCTTTAGGAAAACTGATCTCGCTCGCTCCAAATTGCAGGAAATAGGCCAGGGCAAACTGCTCTGCTTCATCTCCATCTTCTGCTATCGCCTTGGGTATTCTGTCCAGGAGTTTAGACCAATCATATCCCTCAATCCATTTGATATCATCGTATTTCTCAGCATTTAGCGAAGGCATGATGACGGTTTTTGGTCTGGCCAGAGATTTGGTCTTTCGCAGAAACGATTGCAGGACATCGGGATCCAACGATACTTCTTCTCCCTCCAAATCTTTAATTACTTTCCAAATAAAAACAAACACTTTTGTTAATCCCAAGACAAAAAGAGGAAGGACCATCAAATAGAAGAACACAAACAACATGGTTACCCCACAACTTAGCCAGGTTAGATTTGACCAATTACTACCTGCACATCACTATATGTTGAACCCAATGCTCCTTCTTCCACAACATATAGTTCAGATCAGTATAGGCTGAGTAAATTGCAGTGTCAACTTTTAACTGAAAAACTTATCCTATTCCAATTTTGACTCATGTATAGTGGAAGAGCAGGGGGGGGATTGACAAAGGTTTTATATAGGACTAATATAGTCCTATTGGCTTTCTTTGATACTGCTCCTCACGCTAGCCAGCCTATCAATAAGGAGATTCTCCATGAAAAAGCGGCTACCATGGACCTACATCGGCCTTTGCCTTACTCTAACAATAGCTCTTTTTTGCTTCGTATATTTCTATAATCCGGTTAAGGAACCAACCAGTACCAGCGATAATATTGCCAACAGTAATATAGCCAACGATAACAGTAACAAGAAGCTAATTAAAGGCGGCGGACTACCTCCCGGATGCAAATGCCACAGCAAAAATCCCCGTTTTGTTTCCATGCATCAGCTTTTTTCGGCCCAGGATTGTCAAAAGTGCCATGATAGTGACGAAGACCTGATGAGCAAACAGAGCAGCGAGATAACAGCGGAACAAAAAGTGGCTCTGGAAAAAAGAATGGGCGCGGACCCAATATGTCAAGAATGCCACAGCGACGGCAAAATAATTGTCTCCGAAAAAACTGAAATAAGCGGCCGGCTCTTTTGCACTGAAGATCAGAAATCCTATCAAAAGAGCAAAGCGATAAAAAAGGGAGAAGATTATTACTGTCCCAAGCACGATGTGCAACTAATTGACATCGATGAGATAGCAGTGAAATCAGCTAAAGAACCCAAGAATGAATACTGTATCACCTGTCACCCTATCAACAAAAACCTTCAAAAACTGCACGAGAAAGTTAAAACCACGGTACAGAATATACCGCTTGAAGATTGTCTGAAGTGCCACACTTCTCACTCCAAATGCGGAGGATGCCACTTCTAAATTCAAAGCGTAAAACGAAAAACGCAAAATAATAACTCAAAATGCAAAATATTTTAAGTTTTGCACTGTTGCTTTGCGTTTTGCCTGTCCTGAGTTTACCGAAGGGCACTTTGCGCTTTGCGCTTGCAAGCTAATTCCTAATTCCTGATTCATGCCTACAAGCTAATAAGCTAGAAAAATCTTTTATCTATTGCCTTATGAGAGTTGCAATTTAAAAACAGATAGTGGTAACTTTATTAAGATACTGTTACGTTCCATCTAAAAATGGGAGGTCACATGATTGTCACTGTCACCCTAAACCCAGCTCTGGACAAGCTACTGACTACAGACAACTTCCGCTTGAATCAAATGAGCCGTGTGGAAGAAATAATCCTTGAGCCAGGCGGAAAGGGGATTAACATTGGATATGCCTTAAGCGTCTTGGGGCATGAAGTGGTATTTATGGGTTTTGTTGGGGCTAGAGTCGGGGACTTTATCGAAGAAAAACTAAGGAATTTTGGATTGACCACCAACTTTATCCATTTAGAAAATGAGACCCGAACCAACATAATTATTGTTGACCCCCAAAGGAAGACTCAAACTCAGATCAACGAACCAGGCCCCTTTGTCCGTCCGGAGGAAATGGAGCGTCTAAAACAGAACTTTGCCCGGGCTCTTGGTTATGCCAAAATGGTGGTCATAGCCGGTAGCCTTCCGCCGGGAATTGATCCTTTCCACGCTGTTGAACTAGTGAAAATGGCCCAGGCGAAAAATGTCCCGGTAACCATAAATTTCTCCGAAGGTCCTTTCGCGGAAACCCTTAAATCACATCCTTATCTGGCTAAACCGGACATACGGATTTCTCCCACCTTCATGGGTAAACCCATGAAGTTTAAGCGAAAAAGGATGGAAGTACTCAAAAAAGTTACGGAAGAAGCATCTATAGCCATGTTGAGTTTGGGATTTGAATGCTACATTGCCTCCCGGGACGAGGTGTATGAAGTGACAGCTCCTGTCTGCCAAGTAGCCAGCACAGTGCGGATCAACGATGCACTTCTGGCCGGCGCAATAGATGCGCTGCTTGAGGGAAAAAGCATAGCCGAGGCAGGAAGAAAAGGAATGGCCACGGCCATGGCTATCACTTCTTCACTCAAAGGAGAAATTGAATCCGCTGAAGATGTTGAAGCCCACCTGGACAGAGTCGAGGTGAGAAGAATTGAAACTTAGGAAAGTCAAAGAAATAATGATCAGAGATCTCACTGCTGTTTCACAAGATGCCACCTTGCGGGAAGTAGCCAAAATCCTGGCCATACGCCGGCTCGCGGGTCTTCCGGTAGTAGATGAAAACCAGAAACTGATCGGGTTTATTTCCGAATCGGATATCATCTATTCTATTGTTCCCAGTCATGCTCGGAAAGAAACAGTTTTTCTTCGAAACTTCGCTGAGCTGACCAGAAAGCTTAGTCGGGCCGGCGAAAGAAAAGTTAAAGATTACATGACATCAAATGTAGAATCGGTTACGGAAGACGATGACACCTACACTTTAGCCGACCTGATGTTGGGCAAAAACTACAAAAGTTTGCCGGTACTGCGAGAAGGCCGGCTGGTCGGTTTAGTCAGCAGAGCCGAGGTTTGCCGTGCCATTATGGAAGAGAAAGAAGAGGGCGATTAGCTCCCGGAGGTAAGATTTGGACCCCTTCCTGCTAATAGGAATAATTATCGTTTTGGGTTTCGCTGGAGCACGGATCAGCGACTTTGTTCGCATCCCCTGGGTTGTTGGCTATATTATCGTAGGAGTAATTCTTGGCTCTTCAGGATTTAATTTTCTCGACCCTCATCTAGTCGGTAGACTGGAAGTAATCTCCACTTTTGCCCTCGCATTGATCGGATTTACCATCGGAGGCGCACTTGAAATAAGAGAGCTGAGAGAGCTTGGCAAAAGCATTGTTATCATCACCCTCCTGGAGGCTTCAGCCGCTTTCTTTTTAGTCTTTCTATCTCTGATAATCGTGACCAAAAATATTGCCCTTGCTCTGATTTTTGGAGCACTTGCCTCCGCTACAGCTCCGGCTGCCACTGTTGATGTGTTGTGGCAATATCGTTCTCGAGGCCCCCTGACCACGACGCTTTTTGGTGTGGTTGGCCTGGATGATGCTGCTGCTTTGATTATTTATGCCTTTGCTTCTTCTCTGGCCAAAGTCTTAATCGGATCTCAAGATTTTTCAGTAGTTTCAGCTTTGGGTGTACCGCTTGCTGAGATTGGAGGTTCCCTTCTGGTAGGGGCACTAGCCGGATCTATTCTACATTTGATACTAAAGCGTCTTAGAGAAGATGGGCAGATACTGATCTTGATTCTGGGCGCAATCATTTTCTGTTCCGGAATAGCTAATCTGTATACCCTGTCACTTATACTTACCAACATGGCTTTAGGTTTCACTCTTATAAACCTTTCACGTAGCAACAAGGCTGCTTTTGAGCAGGTATCACCTATAAACGCACCTGTCTTTTTGATGTTTTTTATTCTGGTGGGTGCCCGATTGAAGATTGGCCTTCTTCCCCAGATAGGTCTCATCGGGGCAACTTACTTGATCATGAGAGTCCTGGGTAAAACTTCCGGTTCCTACTGGGGCGCTGTTATCTCCAAAGCTCCGGAGACCGTCCGCAAATATCTTGGTCTCGGCCTTCTTTCTCAAGCCGGGGTAGCTATAGGTCTGGCCATTGATGCTTCCCACACCTTCCGCCACTATGGAGCGGCAGGAACTGAGATTGGAGTTTTGGCTATCAACGTTATTGCTGCAACAACCTTCGTATACCAGGTATTGGGCCCAACCTGTACCAAGATTGCCATTGTCAAGGCGGGAGAAGTTCCGGAAGAATATTTAGGCAAGTAGGGGCAAAATATCTTTTTTTAATTTTTTCGACACCAGCTTGATGGTCCTACCATTTTCGTGCAGTAACGGTGGTCGCGTGTAAATGGGGAATCCTTCAACTCGGGCATTGAGGCCCGCCTTGGCCAGAGATATTTCAGAAGTTTGGATTGACCTTCTAAAATCTGTCCAGGTATTAAAAACTTTTTGATCTCTATCCGCTTTGGCTTTGTCTCCTTTGGTAAATGATTCATGGATACTTAGCAAACACTCTGGTACCGGATTTCCCCCGCCGGTTACTGAGCCGTCTAATCCGCTATCTAATACCTCCAATACCGCGCTGTCGGCACCCACAAATACCTGTAAATTTGGGTTCGCTGATTTATAGCTTTTCGAGTTTTCAATATCACCACCGGAGTCTTTTATTCCGGCTAAACAAGGATATTTTTGACCTAGCTTTTTTAGCATTTGCGATTCGATACTTATCCGGCAGTGCTGGGGGAAATTATAAAGAAACAAGAGTGTATCACATGACTCCAGTATTGTTTCCAAAAATAGGGCTATTCCGGAAGAAGACACGTTAGCATAATAAAAAGGCGGTAGGAGCAAGACAGCGTCCGCATAATCCCTTGCCCAACTCAACAATTGAAGACTATCCCCTACTGAGCAGGTGCTTATGTTGTTTATGATCTTACCCTTAAAATGGATTCTACAAAACTCCAGAACTGCCTGACGTTCCCGCAAGGTAAGGGAAGCGAATTCTCCTGTGGTACCGTTGACAACGATGTTTCTGACATTTTTTCCGGCCAGAAAGTCCAGGTAGTCGGACAATGCACTATAACAAACATCTCCGTTTTTCTCAAAGGGAGTAACAAGAGCAAATATGGGTCCTTCAATTATCATCCGTAATACTCCGGCTTCTATTATTTAATAGGGACAGCGTCCATTTTTAACCCTTATATTGCAGTAGGCTTAGATGGTAGGCACAGGAATTTTGACTTAAGACAAAATAGACCAAGCCATTAGCAGATAATAGAATAGGGCACTGTCCCTATTAATTTAGGAAATAGCGTCCCTGTATTCCGGTACAATATCCTGGGTGAAACTCTTCATTCCTTCCTGAGTTTTGTAATGAACAAACAAGTCTTTGATTACCGTAAACGGAAGGGTTGCAATATCAGCACCAGCCAATGCCGCTTCTCTGGCTTGACGTGCATTTCTTATGCTAGCTGCTAAAACCTCGGTAGCAAGGTCGTAGGCTTCAAATATTTCAACTATCTGTACCACCAGATCAATTCCGGACACAATCCCGTTGTTTTCCAGTATTTCCCCATCCCTAACCAAACCCTCTGCAGGAAAATAATCGCTTTTCTCAAAAGGTATGTTGTTCATGGAGTGAATATAGTCATCAATCCTGCCGGCAAAAGGACTTACAAATTTGGCTCCTGCTTTGGCTGCCATAAGAGCCTGCTCCGGAGTGAAAATAAGGGTGCAGTTTACCGGGATTTCTTCTTTTGACAAATCCGCAATTGCTTTTAGACCTTCAAATTCTTTTCCCTTTTCTCCCTCAAAGGAGGTGTTAATGGGGATCTTGATATAGACATTATTGGCCACCGGATTGAACATATCAAACAATCGCTTTCCTTGTTCAACCATTCCCTTATGAGTTAACTCGGTTACTTCCAGACTGACCGGGGTACCTTTGGCAGTAGTCAATATTCTCTTGATATAGCCGATCATATCGATGTTTTCTCCATTTGCCTTCAGATTATCCACAGTCTTTTTTATCAAAGACGGATTGGTGGTAACACCATCAAGAGCACCGCAAGAATAAGCTTCTTCAATCTCATCGAGTTTGGCTGAGTCAACAAATATTTTCACCGTCTAAACCCCTCTCCCATAGTGCTGATACGCCTCATGCTTCCTCTCTCATTTGCCTTGCCGCTTTCACAATGCTCGATGCATCAATGCCATAAAGTCTTCTTAATTCCTCCGGTTTGCCTGACCGAGGCATCTCCCTCACGCACAAGTGCGTTGTGCCATCCACAACAGTAGAAACCACCGAGCCTAAACCGCCACAGTAATGGTCTTCAACAGTGATAACATTATTCTTGCATTCCCTTGCGTTCTTAATCAAAGATGACGCATCAACAGGCTGCAGGGAGTAAAGATCAATCACCCTGGCATTGATATTCTCTTTTTTCAAAACGTCATGGGCAGCAAGTGCCTCGTATACGGTTACACCTGCAGCTACAACAAGAACCTCGTCATTATCGCTTCGGCGCAAGATTTTCAGACCGCCAATGGGAAAGGTTTCATCATTCCGGTAAACCACCGAAGTTGCGCCTCTGCTGGTTCTTAAATATGAAATACCTTTATGCTTGGCAATCTCCCCCATCAAATGCTCGGTAGACACGGCATCGCAGGGATAAAGAACTACGGCATCGGGAATGCTCAAGAACATAGTAATATCTTCCAAGCCCATTTGAGAAGGACCGTCTTGACCAATGCTCACACCCGAATGGGAACCAATAACCTTTAGGTTGGATGCTGAATATTGGGCCATCCTGATAAAATCGTGAGCTCTGGTGAGAAAAGTTGAAAAGGTAGCAACAAAGGGAATATAGCCCAGGGCTGAAAATCCGGCAGCCATACCGACCATATTTTGCTCGGCGATAAATGATTGGAAAGACCTCCGGGGAAATGCTTTGAAAAAGTCCAGGGTCATAGTGGAATTTTTCACATCTCCATCCAGAACCACTATATCCTCATTCTTTTGCCCCAGGTGTACAAGAGCATTTCCGCTTGCCACCCTGGTTGATACTTCATCGCCCAGCTCATAGCTGTTTATTTCAAATGGAACAAACTTGTAGTCCGGATTATTTTCCCCTTTGACCTTGGACGGTAGCTGTACATTTGCTTCTCCGATTTCACTCAAAGCATCCTGCAGTTTGTCCTGGTCCAATGGCTTACCATGCCATCCGTCTTGATCTGCCAGAAAAGATACTCCTTTTCCTTTCAGGGTTTTAGCTATAACAATAAAGGGCTTTTGACTGCTTCGGGCCTGCTCAAAAGCACCCAAGATTTCCTCAACCTTATGCCCGTCGATCACAGCCGTATCCCAGCCGAATGCTTCAAACTTGCGCTGATAGCTTTGAACGTCATGTCCGTGCATGGTAGGACCGGATTGACCCAATCTGTTCACATCAACAATGGCACATAGATTCTTCAACTTGTAATGGGAAGCAATGCTGGCAGCTTCCCAAACCGAGCCTTCAGCGCATTCCCCATCACCCAGCAGAACATAAACTCTGCTTTCTTCCTTGTCCAGATTCTGAGCCAGTGCCATCCCTGTAGCGGCCGACAGCCCCTGTCCCAAGCTTCCTGTGGCGACCTTGATCAAAGGCATCCTGGAAGTAGGATGTCCTTCCAAGTCACTGTCGATCTTCCGAAGATTGGCCAGTTCCGTCCGGGGAATATGTCCGGCCTCCGCATAAGCTGACCACAAAATAGGGGCAGCATGACCTTTAGAAAGAACAAACTCGTCTTCGGGCCCCAATTCTGCAAAAAACAAACAACTCATCAGTTCTGCACAGGACATGCACGACGTAGGATGACCTGATCCGGCTTGAGTAGTAGATTTCAATGAATCTATCCTCAGTTTATTAGCCATCAATTCCAAGTCTTTAATCTTATTCATCCTCACCTCTCAGAATATCCTCTAACCTATTGACAGCCCCCTTGACATCATCTGAATTCACGATATAAGAGCCTGATACAAACAGGTTGGCCCCTGCCTTATCAGCTCTCTCGATTGTATCAGGACTAATTCCTCCATCAACTTCTATGTCCAAATCGGGTCTCATTTCTCTCAGGTTCCTCACTTTATCCAGCGCCTCCGGCAAAAACTTGCTTCCGTAGAATCCTGGGTGGACCGTCATTATTAACACCTGGTCGATCTGATCAAGGTATCTCTCTATACTCTCAAGCGGGGTCTCCGGATTAAGAACAAAACCGATTCTTTTCTTGCCTTTCAGCAGCTCTATGATGACCCCGGGATCCTTACACGATTCAATATGCGCCAAGATAGTATGCACTTTTTTCCAGTTTTTATCAATCCAGTCTTCCGGGTTGTCTATCATTAAATGCGCTTCAAATTCAACTCCCGGGGGTAACTCCAGTTCAAAATCGAGGGAATGATTAGGAACAAAGCGTCCATCCATAATATCCAGTTGCAGGAGACGTACATAACGCCTGACCTTCTCAATTCGTGCAGTTAATTCTTTCTGTGATTTGGCAATTATTGCCGGGACTATTATTTTCTTCATCTTTTACCCTTCCCGAAATATCCTGTGTTCTTGGCCTTCTTGAATCATCTCCTTGGGCAAAACCCATTTACGTCCATCCTTGACCGGTAATTCACCTGCTTCCTTGGGACCAAAGCTTCCTGCCTGGTAATGGGATAAAACCTGTTTTTTCTGCCCCATAAGACTAAATATGGGTTCAATAAACTCCCAGCTTGTTTCTACCCCATCCCAACGGGTGAACAATACTTGATCACCCAGCATTATCTGTGCCATCAAGGTCTCATAAGCAGTCGGACTATTGAGTGCAAACTCACATTTATGACAAAAATCCATCATCACCGGTTTAAGTCGCATTTCTTCACCGGGGTATTTAGTATTAAAAGTAACCACTATGCCTTCATCCGGTTGAATACGTATAGTTATTATATTGGGACTGTAATGTATATTCTTACCGGTAAACAACTGTTCCGGTAACTCACGCAAGACCAGGTTGATTTCAGAATAGCGATTTTGGAGCCTTTTTCCGGTCCTTACATAGAAAGGAACGCCACTCCAACGATCATTGTCTATTTGGATCTTGGCAGCAATAAAAGTCTCGGTTGAAGATGCCGGGTCCACATTAGACTCCATCTGATAGGAGACTACCTTCTCGTCATCAATGTATCCTTCATCATATTGACCCACCACCAAATCTTTTGCCTTTAGGGGCTGCAATGATTTAAGAACCTTCACTTTTTCGTCTCTTACGCTATCTGCGTCTATTGATCCCGGTAGCTCCATGGCAACCAAGGATAAAACTTGCAGGATATGATTCTGGAACATATCTCTGATAGCTCCGGCATTATCATAATACCTGCCTCTTTCTTCAATACCGATACTCTCGGCTACAGTGATTTGCACATTGTCAATACATTGGCTGTTCCATACTTGCTCAAAAAGTGAATTGGTAAAACGGAAAACCATGATATCCTGTACCAGTTCCTTAGCCAGATAATGATCAATCCGGTAGATCTCTTCCTCCCGGAAGCATGATTTTACATAGTGATTCAGCTCTTTGGCAGAAGCCAAATCAGAACCGAAGGGCTTTTCAAATACAAGCCTGGTCCATCCTTTGCTCTCCAATAATTCGCTCGACTTAATTATTTCAACCACATTTTGAAACAGCTGGGGCGGGATGGCCAGATAAAACATCCTATTCCCACTGCAACCATATTTCTTCTCTATTCCTCTCACAGAACAGGAAAGATCGGAGGGACTTCTGTCTCCTCTGAAATCCATCCGGAAATAGTTCAATTGCCCCATAAATCGGGACAAGACTTTACTGTCGCTATCGGGTATGAACCTTTGAACGTCTAACAGATCAATAAACTGATCTCGGGAAATAGGCCTCCGGCCAATCCCCAATATGGGAAAGCTATCATCAATAATTCCCTTCTGGTACATCCGGTAAAGCGAGGGAATTAGTTTTCTTTTCATCAAGTCCCCGGTTGCGCCAAATATTACTATAGTGCAATTCTCCTTGATCTTTTCTGTCATCTCAGGACCCCTCTGACTTTGACTCCTTTTGCAAAATCATAGCGTAAGCAGCGCCAACTGAACTGATATCATAGTTACTTATAATTTGTACCGGCACATTCTTCAAAACCGTATGATATGTTTCATTTCGTACGAACTCATCCATAAAACCGGTAAAGGAATCAGCATTCTTTACGGCAATTCCTCCCCCGATATATAAGCCACCGGTCGCCAGGGAATCGAGAACAAAATTCCGGGCGCATCTGGCATAAAACCGTATGAACCACTGAAAACTCTCCTTGCTACAAGAATTTGTCTCTCTGGTTTGTGAGATTTCTTGGGCAGACAACGCTCCCGGTTGTTCCGGAAATCCGGTCTGGTTGAGATATTGATAAATGCGCTCCAGACCTTTACCGGAAAGAACGTCTTCGTAACATATTTGATATCTCAAGCTGTTTTCTTTCTTGATAAATTCTGCCAGTTTGAGTTCATCTCCACTCAAGAGTGGTAAATCGGAGTGGCCTCCCTCAGAAGGAAGTGGCACATAAGCGTCCAAGTACCGGTCAAAACGGAGTATGCTCTTTCCCAAACCCGTTCCCGCGCCAATAACCGCCCGGACTCCCTTGTTCACACTCTTTCCCTTGTTTAATATGATGAGATCATCAGGATCAAGTATGTTGAGGGCATAGGAAATCGCTTCAAAATCATTTATAAGCATAACGTTTTCAAGTGGTGTATTCCTTTCCAGATCCGCGGAATCAACAACTAGATCAACGTTGGTCATTTCCACTCTTGAAGAACCGTTCTGGTCCTCGATCCGGCCGGCAACAGCAAAACTG
>SDBS01001915.1_pt1 | contig 20978 bp, 19 predicted proteins | sample 2277091 | NCBI WGS metagenome assembly SDBS01 (sample SAMN10404972, study PRJNA504765) | marine sediment metagenome | isolation source: marine sediment core GS10_PC15, 163 cmbsf | place: Arctic Ocean: Southern Knipovich Ridge | collected 2010 | reverse complement strand
GCTCACATGGTAATTTCCCTTTTCGTTTGCTCGGCGGATAAAGCCACACGGTGCTCGCTTTGATTATTTGAGTAACTGGCCGCGCGGGTTTATTTCCGCGCTTAGGCAAACCAAATTCGATTTTTCCTTTTGGAGGCTCAGAGCGAAGTTTGTCCCACAAATTTTTATCCGTTTTTTTACCCGTGTTTTTGTTTAACAATGGTCTATTTTTTACAGCTCGAATTAACCAATCAACATTAGGGGTAACGATGTGATTTAGTGTAGCCACTTCATAACATACTCCCTGTGTTACCATCAAAAACTACAAACAGAATTATTATAGCTTGATATGAGTACGGTTTTCTTGAACATCTGCATTATGAGGCACTTTTAATCCACTTTCAACAAATTATTTGACTTTTGAGATTAGTAAACACGAACTTTTTGAATCATCCTCTCAAATATTTGATATAAAATATGCGTAGTTATTCCTTCTGCTCGGAATATTATCAATTAACTGGATTAATATTTTTCTATCAACCGGTTTTGTTATATATTCAAACTCACCCGCTTTTAACGGATATTGAAATGTCAGACATATCTGGCGATGAATTAGCTCGAACAATTCACGCGCGCTACACTGAACTTCCTGTGGTTGCAATAACAAGCTCTAGAGAAATGTCCAGCATTGATCGATCAACACATTGCAAAAAGCATTCTATCTACAGCCCCACATTCTATCACCAGCATCGCCCAATCCTGGCAAGATGTAGCCTTTTTCGTTCAATTGACGATCAAGACACGCGGTATAAATCGGCACGTCAGGATGTGCTTTAAGCGTTTTCTCTAATCCCTCTGGCGCTGCAACAATACAAACAAAAGTGATATCTTTCACGCCATGATCTTTTAGTGCCTGAATTGAAGCAATTGCTGTGCCACCTGTCGCCAACATGGGGTCACACATAAAACAATGTGCAGTTTGGCTGTTTTTTGGCATTTTAAAGTAATATTGTTTCGGCTGTAATGTTTCTTCATCACGATAAAAACCTATATGCCCCATTGTTGCTAATGGTAAAAAATGCAATAAACCTTCCGCCATTCCAAGTCCCGCTCGCAAAATGGGTACAATTAAAAAATCATTGTCTTTTAAATCAATTGCATCATATTCTTCCAATGGTGTTTTAATTTTTCGCTTTGTCACCTCAAACTTCCGAGTCGCCTCATAGGCAAGTAAATGAGCAATTTCTTCGACTAGCTCATTAAACATTTTATGCCCGGTCTTTTCTTCGCGGAGCATATTTAATTTATATTGAATCACCGGATGACTAATTTCATGAAAATTAGGATATTTTTCATAGGTTTGAATGGACATGGTCACACCTCTTTAAAAAGTTTGTATCAAATGAAAAGCGACGGTATTATGCCATACTAAGTAACGAATATCGAGACAACATGAAAACATCAAAGATTCAATCAATATGGATTAGCATAAAATCGATCATTACGATTCTATCAATCAGCATCCAAATACTTTTTTGCACGACATTTTATAAATCTTATCGTAAAAAAATCGATAAATTATTTCATACATTCTCAACAAAACTTTTAAAACACGTCAAATTAACCTATGAAATTTTTGATCCCCACCACTTAAAACTTCAACCTGATCGTAATTATATCGTTATGTGCAATCACTCAAGTCATTATGATATTCCGCTATCTTGTGTTGCCATTCCAGGCAGTCTGCGCATGCTTACTAAAAGTGAATTGTTTCGTGTTCCCATTTGGGGGCATGCAATGAAAGCAAGCGAATTTATTTCCATTGACCGAAATGATCGCAAACAAGCACAAAAAGATTTAGCGCGCGCAAAAGAAAAAATGCAAACGGGTATTATCCTCTGGGTTGCCCCCGAAGGTACTAGAAGCCGCACTGGAAAATTACAACCCTTTAAAAAAGGCGGATTTATCTTGGCATATCAAACACAAGCGATTATCATCCCCATTGGTATTCGTGGCTCTTACAACATTCTTCCACCAAAGGCAACCCGCTTTAACTTACATCAAAAAGCGGAAGTTCATATTGGAAAACCGATTGATGTTAGAAATTATAAAATCAAAGACCGCGCAAAACTAATGGATGATGTTAAAAATAGCATCGCCGAACTTGCTGGCCTATCAAATTAAAGGTACTCATGATGCTTAAAAATATAAAAATTATTGGTTTTTTCGTTTTACTAATTGAGATTGCAATATTTATACTTGTCGGTAGTTTAATTGGCGTGTTTCTGACACTGTTATTAGTCGCAATCACTATGATCATCGGATTCTCGCTACTTAAAAAACAAAGCGCCAAAACCATGCAACAAATGCAAGAAGCTATGCAAAGCGGCAAAATGCCAAATCTCGATTTTATACAACACTCCATTAAATCTATTGCGGCAATTTTACTCATCATTCCAGGGTTTTTAACAGACTTGATTGGTATATTACTTTTCCTGCCAAAAGCCAGACCAATGATCATCGGCTTATTTACGAAAACAAAATTTATGAAACCCAAAAAAACTAAAAAGGCTAAAAAGAAAAACGATGATGTTATTGAGGGCGAATACTGGAAGAATGATGATGATTCTTCAAAGCATTTAGAATAAAAAGGCGTTAACACATTACAACCAAAACAACACGATCAACTTCAAAAAATATTATTAAAGCCTTACAAGCTGAAGGTGAGAGCATTCTAGAGGGCACTGCCGTTATGCTTACCTCTTCACTATTCATCAATTTTTTTAATCGAACAACCGTCATTGCATGCAATCAAAACTTAGCTTTTACATACTCTATCAAAGAAGCACTTAATGGGACGAAAAAGCCTATTACCATAACCGCAGTCATAAAAAATAGTACTCGAGGAATTAGGACGCACATAACAAAAGAAACCATTTCATTGCTATATCGTCCTATTAGCCTACATCTTTACAAACCTTGGCTTGATCAAACGAAACTTTCGCCCCTGCAAATTAATGCTATTTTTGGGGCAACGTTAACTGCTATTGATATTATATTACATCCTATTGACACAGCTCTTGTCAACATACAAGCAAAAAAACAAATCACTTTTTCTCCTAGGGATCTGTATGCTGGCGCATTAGCAAACACGTTAACACAATATACCGGTTGGTTTACCTTTGGATATTCTGATTATTATGCCAAAAAAATTTTATACAACTATTCTTCTATTGACCCAACCTCCTTTTCTGCAATTTTGATAGGCGCATATCCAAGGTCTTTATTGATCACTTCTTGCTGCTATCTACCAGAAAGATTAAAGCTTGCGATTCAGCTTGATCCAAGAATCGCACAAAGAAAACAATTTCAGCCAAGCCAATTGAATCCTCCCAAGAAAATATTTTTTAATAGAGCAACAACTTCCTTATTTTCAACTTCAACTTACTTTAAGGCGGCTAAGCACGTGGTAATAACACAAGACTTACGCGGACTCACACAAGGATTTTTTCCAAAAACAATTGCAAACGCAGGGCTCGTTACAGGCTATCAAATCTTGCAGGAGGCAGGCGCTCAAAATAAGAGTGTTTCAGAGTATCTTTTTAAGAAATGATAATAATATCATTTTCGAAATGAATATTGTTCGCTCGAAGTTGCCTCTAAAGATGACGAATATTCCCTAAAAAACTGCTCTAAATGATTAAGCTTAATACCTGGCAGCATGCACACCGAAACCTGATTTTCTCCAATCGGCATAAGGCCATACTTTTCAATCAAGTCTTCATTTACCGGCCTTGGAAAAACAATATTAAATTGGTACGGATTACAAATCACATTTTCTTCACCAACAATATCTTTCATTTTGGAATGGAAATACTCAACCAATGTAAACGCCTGTTCAAGTAGAATTTTAAGACGCACATGTTCCGATCTATTAAGACCAAGTTTATGTGCATTAAAATAAAACTCGAGCACAGCTCGCCCAGAACGTGATGAAAAAGGCGTAATATCACCTTTTAAATTCATGTAATTTGCATCATATGTAATGGCTACACGTTCTTGCAGTGATTTCCTCGCGAGCACCAGTCCACAGATTTCTGACGTACCAAAAAACTTGTGGCCCGAAATAACCAGCGTGTCAATTAAGTCAAAAAACGGAATCTCACCAAAGGGTTTTGTAATCGGCAAGACCGCACCTAACAATGCCGCATCAGCATGAATAGAATACGGATGCTTCGAATATTTCTCCAAAATTCGCTTTGCTTCCGGAACATCATCTATCGCACCATGAGTCGTTGTACCAAGTGTTGCAAAGAAAATAATAAACTGATCTTTTGTTAACTGAATTTTTTTCTCAAATTCAGCCATATCGATTCCTTTCTCAACACTAGCTGTAACCTTAACATATGGAATTCTTAGCTGATCGAGTGATTTAAACACGGCAACATGCGCATGCTCTGAAATAAAAACAACCGGCACTTTTTTTGTTTTATTTTCTAAGTCTTGCCGATGCCACCATAATGCAGCAAAATTTCCCTCCGCACCACCTGAAGTCACATAACCAAATGCTTCGTCTGGATTTAATCCATAGAAATTAGCAAAAATCGATATTAACTGACATTCAGTTTTTGCTACTTTTAATTTAACAGTATGTTCTTCTTCTGGAATGCCCGCATTGTTGAGATAAACATCAAACACACTATCTTCTTCGACACCCAATTCTTGTCGTGCTTTACTCCAAAAATTATGTGGACCGCGAGGATAGCCAATACGATTTTGATCGGCATTACGGGCCAATGAAACGCTTGCTTTAATCGTATCTATAACTTTCGCTTGTTGGCTAAGATAATATTCCTTTGCATCTTGCTCTTTTTCTAATTCCGCTTCTTTAGCTAGTGCTTGAAAATGATTTGCCCATCCTGCTATCCTATTCCAAACGAATTCAAGTTTATCCACCCATTGGCGATTAGGAATAAACACAAATTGAGTTGAATCATTCTGCATTATAATATGCAGGCCAAACATGCTAATTGCCTCGGAAACTGATCCAGGACGCCCGACTAAATTTATTGTACTCGGCAAAGAAAGCGATGAAGACATCACATCCATTGATTGATTTGTCCGATATGCCCTGAATAAATAATTGCGATACCCAGGAGCATCCCGCCCGATCTCTAAGAAAAATTCACTTAAAACATCATAAAAATCGCCTGAAGGTTTTTGAAAATAAAATGTTGGAGATGTGCTCTTCATTGATTTCAACATTTTTACCTGGTGATGCGAGATCGCTCCCAGCAAAAGCTCTAGTTTATTTTCATTTGACAAAAGATCCTTCTGAAATTCCGAGTAAAAAATTTCAAGCTTGTTGGCAAAAAAATATAACCAATCAATTTGTGCAGCTGGGGCACGCAATGCACGCAAACTAATAGCATGATTTAGCACCGGAAATTTTCCCGTCATTTCACGAACCGCAAGCATAATAATAGCATTCAGAGCGACTTGAGGGCTGACTCGCAATTTTGTAAAAAAATCTTTACCAATATCAAGATGGAAATCAGAAACTTCAGAATGATATAACTGAGTCACTTGTTTTTCTAACTCCACAACATCTTCTTTATTAAGATCAAAATGAATTTTTTCTGGAAACACCGGCAAACCATTACTGTAATCAGATGAAAACTCTAATTTAGATGCGTTCCTAACAATTTCATCTGCCACTTCAACAGCTGGAGTGCCTTCAACGCCTTTTAAATAACCACATAAAAACGCAGCTTTATTATCATCTGTAACAACGATCTGAGTGGCACCATACCAATGATTCTGATAATTGCCCAAATACATTTGACCCACAGTTGATGAACTCTTTGTCTTATTATCCAAACAAACAATAAATCTCGCATCATCAATCAGCGAAAAGGCCTTTTTGTTTGAAGGAGAACGAGCTTCTAACATGCGCCTACTCTCAAAGCACGCCCTTCTATCTCCTGCACTAAGTGCACCTATTGGAGCATGCATGACCGATGGCTCAAAGGTTTTTATAGCTTGTAATTGTGCTCGTATTTCATCTACAGACAATGGAATAGCATCATTAAACAAATTAAGTTTGTATATCTGTCCTCGACAAAGGACTACAACATGGCAACTCTTATTATTAACTATATGTAATTTATTTGGATAAATACCCGATGTAATACTGGCCCCGAAAACGTATTGATATGCCGAACAATCTTGTTTGTTTTTGATACTCGAAGAAGTGCGATAGTCTCCCTTATCAAATTGCAACGATAAATCAAGCGCAGCTTTTGTTAAAGACGCTGCTGTATTAATTTGATTATCTCTTTGAAAATTCAATTGACATATATAATCAAACGTATGTAATGGATTTTTAGCTTGAATTCTCTCTTTCAGGACCTCTTCTGAGGTACCGTTTAAAAAAAACTGTAGCTTCTTTTGATAAGTTTCTTCCGAACAAAAGGTCTCAATAAAAAGCTCTCTCAATTGCCGATTAGCATTTCTACTCAGAACCACTTGCCACGGACGCAGCAAAACAGCATTTTTAGTATTCTGTGAAATCTGTTGAAGCGCATCAGCAATAACTTTTTCATCTTTTTGAAGCGGAGGTAAGTGACCAATTCGCTCTCTAAAAGCTTTATAATTATAAGAAAAAGTAGGAATCTGCACTGCTGCTTTTAAATCTGACATCATCCAACTTTTTGCAAAAGAATAAGGATGTGTTTCGAATGAAGCAAAGCGCCTTATGTGTGGACGTTGAAACAACGAGCGCAAACAATAACCTCTCAACAGAGCTATTCTTGGCATTTCTTACCTCCATAGAAATTAATTTTCTATTTTAAAAAATTATTAATTGATATAAAGCTTAAGAAGAGTATTTATTTGTTGTTGTTTTAAGAAACTTAAGTCTTTCCGTGAACAGACTAAGACTACGGAATATATCACAAGAAAAAAAAATATCAAGCTCTTTAATATTCTCTGATTTCTCGGAAGAACTATTACACTAACCAAACTCTTTGGCAATCGAGAAATAAGTATGCGTACAATTTAATTTATTTTTAACAGAACGGCCACTGGTTTGGGTCATACCTATTTCAGTATCAATGCCCATGACTTTTTTACCAACACCGAATTTGTAATCATAATATGTTCCACCATCAACACGCCGACTTTTATTGGAATATCCCACTCCTACAAAACCATAGATACCTTTGAGATATTTCCTCTTTAAATAGTCGAATAACGCATGTTTTGCTTCAATACCATAATACGAGCTCACTGTATCAGAGGCATTATTATCAACAGAATAAGCAAATGTTGCGGTTAAAAACTTATACGTAATAAATAACCACATTTCAGTATAATTATAGGCATGAGCAGATGGATATACATAACGTGTCAGCATTGCATTCACCCCCCAATCTTTATTAAACTGGTGAAAAAAGCCAACATAGGGATCGAACTCTACATGAGCAGGATCAGTAGCACCAAAATCAACATTTGATGCCCACAAACCTAGATAAAATCCATTTTTCATTCGATAAGCAATATCTCCTTGCACAGCCGGATCATTTTGTGTTTGACTTACCCCTCTCAAAATGTAATTAGAGAGCATGGCGACTTTACCTGTAAAAGCTCCTGCAAGTGGATTCGCAAATAACATTGGCGCGAAAAATAATGAAAATATCACAGGCAATATTTTTTTTTGATGCTTCATTTTAGCACTCCTTTTTATCATTCATCATACAAATTTAAATAGTCTCAATATAATATATCCAGTTTTAGTTAAAACATTTTTTTGCCACCTTTTCTAGTGAAATCGGCTTAGAATAATAAAAACCTTGTATTCGACCACATCCGAGCAATTTGAGCACATCGAGCTGCTCTTTACGCTCAACACCTTCAGCTATTGTCTTCATGCCTAATTCATTAGCAAGCAATAATATATGCTTGACCAAGGATGCATTAATCGTGCTTTCTTCTATATTGTCAATAAATGTCTTATCAATTTTTAATGTTGTAATAGGTAGTGACTTCAATCTATTTAATGATGAGTGACCTGTGCCAAAATCATCAATTGCAACCTTACATCCCAACCCTCTAATTTTAAGTAAAGTTTCAGTCACAACTGTCGGGTTAATTGATAATTTTTCTTCTGTAATTTCAACTTCAACCAACCTTGGAGGTATTTTATATTTATCAATCTCATTTGCAAAAAATGAGAAAAAGTTTTTATCCAACAATTGATAGGGCGAAATATTAATTGAAACAGTAAAGTCGTCTTCAATCTTCATCTTTTTTCTAAACGCACAATATTCCTTCAAAACAGTTGATACAACCCAACGCCCGAGCGGAAGAATTTTCCCCGTTCTTTCTGCCGCTAAAATAAATTCGCCAGGAGGAATGTTTTTTAACTTAGGATGCCGCCATCTTATTAATGCCTCCATACCAATATATTTTTTTCTGTGTAATGAATATTGTGGTTGATACACCATATGAAATTGTGAGTCATCAATCGCTTTTTGAAAATCATTTTCAATAATCAAACCCCTTCTCTCTTTGCTTTCAAGCTCATCATCAAAAAACTCAGTGTCACTGTTTGTAAGATGTTTTGCATGCTGCATAGCAATGGCACCATCTCGTAAAACAATAGAGGACGAACGATCTTTTGGTCGAAGAACACGAACACCGACGCTCACAGATGTTTTTAGTTGATAATGGTTGATTTTAAATGGCTTGTTAATAACTGCGTGAATGTCTTTAATCATCTTGTTCAGCTTTGTTTTTGTGCTGAAATCCACAATCATTGCAAATTGATCACCATCTAATCTTGCAAAAAAAACATCGCCTATAACAGATAGTAATCGCTTGGCAACTTCTTGAAGCAATTGATCGCCAATAAACACATTAAAATAATTGTTAATTGATTGTAAGTTATTTAGTCCTATCATTAAAACCGATGAAAAGCTTTTTCTCTTGCCTCCTTTACCAAGTTTTTCAACCAATATTTCTGAAAAGAATTTACGATTGGGAACGCTTGTTAACGTATCATAATTGGTCATGCGAACAATTTTTTCTTCATACTTAATTCTCTCGGTAATCACCTCAGTTAACATGATGACACCAGTAATATTACCATCGCAATCTTTTCTTGGATAAGCTTGCCATTTTACCCAATCTTTTTTTCCATCAGGCCCAATAAAGATGTCTTTCTCACTTTGATATGTTTCGCCTGTTAAACATAATTTATGTGTTTTTTTCCAAATATCAGATCCTTTGCCAAACACTTCATAATAACACATACCTATGATTTTCTTTTTTGGAACTCGATAGTCTTTAATCCAACGATCACTCACAGCAACATACCTCATATCGCAATCAAATATTGCAATTGCAGCCGGCGCATGCTTAATAAAGAAGTTTAATTGCTCTTCTTGCATCTCCAGCAACTTCTTAGTCATATCAAACTCTAACTGTTTGCTTTCTTCTATTAAAGCAAGCGTTCCTTTCCGATCAAGCGCCTGGTAAATATAATTTGAGAAACTTCTTAATAGCTCAACGGTATAATCATCCCATTCCACATAATGAGAAACCGCATCAAACCCAACAGATCCCACTACCTTATCTCCACGTGTCAACGGCACAATTAAGATAGATTTAATTCCTTCATTTTTAAATTCTTTTTTCTCAATAACAGCAACATCGGGCAAATCATCAACATTATTACAAACAACTGCTTTGTTTTTTAACATCATCTCAGTTACCCAAGAAAAGGTATTCATTGGCAAGTGTTGAAGAAATTTAATTTGAGGTACAGTCTTTTTAGAACACCATTCATACGTATTGTACATAAACTCATTTTTGTCGTCGAATTTAAACAAATAACAACGATTTACGCCTGAGAATTTTGCAAGATCGCGAAGCGCTTTTTGTACAGCCGTATCAAAATCTTTTAGGTCGACAACTGCAAAGTAACTTGTAATGCCAACTAAAAGTTTGCGCACCTTATCATTACGTTGAAATTCATTCTGATATTGTTCACGCAGAGAAATATCATGAACATAAGATAACATTTGCCTCTGACCATCTAACTTAATGTTGCAAACAAATACTTCAATTGGGAATGTTGTACCATCCTTTCGCTTTTGTGTACTTGTCATGGTAATATGATTTTTACATTCCAAACTTTTATATAATTTAATCACCTCTTTTTGCGTAGCACTTTCATCTAAGTCCATCACAGTTTTTGATAACAACTCTTTTTGAGTATAACCTGAACTTTTAGCACCTGCTTCATTGATCATAAGAAAACGCCCTTCCTTATCATGAATATAAATAGGGCTTGGGCACATCTCGAAAAGCGAATATAGCACATTGATATTTTCATTAGGTATATGTAAATTCGTTTTTTCGTTGCCTGGCAATAAATGAATCCAGCAAGCAAAAAGCTCTTCTTTTTCTTTGGTGATTTTAATCCAGGTACAATCAATAGAAGTTTTAATTTTTTTATCTTGTCGATCAAATAATTCGAGCTTTCCACTCCACAAATGGTAATGTGTAATGGCAGGTAAAACATCGTTCTTTATACAAGAAAGAGCTTTAGGGGTAAACAAATCAAAAAAACTAAATTCGGGCGCCTGCTCAGAAGTCGGCTTCAAATCAAGGCAATTATAAAACGCATCATTTGCAAAAAATATCTTGCCATTTTTATTAACAATAGCAAAACAAGCATCCAGCTTATTCAAGTGTTTTTTAAAACCATCAAGTGGATAGGTTAAAGTTTGCTCCAAATCGGCTTTTGAAACCGCTGGTTTAGGAATTCCTTTCCCTTTCATTCAAATTTTTCCTTCCTTTAGTGCAAGCTGTCTTATTATCTTATATGAATATTCTATACGATCCTACAAGATTTGTGATCAAAGTAGGCTTAATTAACGTAATATTCGCCAAGATTGTCTTAAGTTGTTCAATTTTTTTGTTTTTTCAAGACAAATTGTCGTTAACTTTGATGGTACTGTATTAGTCGTTTGTAATATTCTCGAGTTAGCATATTTTGCTCTTGGCTCAGCTCTGCTACTAATCCTATAATAGACAACCCCTTGGTTTTTAAACAAAATCGCACAAGCATTTTCTCCTAATCGCTCAAAAACATATTGATACTTACGATTAGAAAGTTGACCATGGCAAGTTACTGATGAATGCCACCACTTGGGTGACTTTGACATCAATTCATTTGTTGACATGACGGGGATTTCACAAGGCACCAATCCTAATTTAAGTTGCGCTTCTCCTTTTCGAAGGCCAGCCCAAGCAATTAATGAGTCCTGGCTTGAACGATAAACATTTACACTCATTCGAGACTCCAAAGCTGCTGACTCTACACTCATTACAACTAATAATGAGATGATGGAGATAAAAACTAAAACAACCATCAAAATCATTCCGCATTCGTTTTTTTTCATCGCTCATTATCCATTAATAGAAACATAAGAAACAATCGATCGATATAATCGCTTATCAGATGGAAGATATTTCTTTCCGTCAAAATAATAAGGCTTCGGTTGCGCTAAGACATTATCACGACTTCGCAACAACAATTCGATTTTCAACATTTTAACGTTTGACCAATTAAGCACTTCATTTGGTTTTTTAATAAGAATCACGCCAGATAATAATTGCTCTATACAGAAAACATGCATATCAAAGACACCAGAAACCAATTCAGTTTTTCGTCCATTACTGTCAACCTTATAAAGTGCATAAATTTTGTCACCACTTTTATTTTTTCGAGAAGTTGCCTGGATAACAAATACTGTGGTTGTCAACTCTCCAACTTCCGCATGGGTTAAAAACGATTCCTGTATTGCATCTAAAAGCGTTAATTGCTGATAATTATTTTTTATTGAGCGATAAACTTTTTGAACTTTTGCCTCAATGACTTTTTTACAATCCGAAATAGCAATATTATCTCCAACATCAAACTCAGGTTTTAAAGAGACCCTCAAAAGTCTTGTCTTTTTAGCCGACTCTAATAAAACATTCATGTTAGAAGCAATTCTCCGCACCAATAAAATATTGCTATCTAACTTAGGTTTTAATTTAAAGTTTGATGGTAAATTGGATTGCCAGTTTGTTGAATCATAAACTCCTAATGCATTATAATAAAAAAGCTTATCACTAACATCAACACCCGCATCTAAAACAGGCAAACTTTCAGATAATTTTGGACAACCAATAAAACCCGCTTCTGACACTTCTTTCTTTAAAGTGTAAATTGCAAATCTTGCATTTTCTTGGATTTCTAAAATCGCTTGATTTATTTTAAACGCTTGTTGATAGCCTAACAATACGTCTAAAAGTGATATGACAATAATCATACTAATTGCAATGACGCAAAGCATTTCGATTAATGAGAAACCATTAATTTTTTTCATACTGGTAAACTTAACTCCAAGCAACTATAATTTTCTTTTCTCTTAACGCCACATCGCCAAAACTGTGAAATTCCAGACCGCCAAGTCACTGTAATCGTCGACGCATTAACTTCACCATTTCCTTCAGGAAGCAAACATTGATTGTCAATATTCCAATCAGACAAAAACATTTGATACTGGACAGGGAATTGCAATATTATATTAGCCATTCCATCAAGCTGCTCAACTGCAATCGTTTGATTTAACGAACCTTGTGAATTGCTTAGTGCGTTTAACATTTGTTTTCCAACGCCCAATACGACCATTGAAAGCAAAGCCATAGCAACAAGTACTTCGATCAAGCTAAAACCTGCTTGGATTTTGTGTTGGTGTTTTGTTTTCATAGACTTTTTTCATAGACATTAAATTATGTCATCCCGCAACTTGATCGCGGGATCTCATATTAAACTAGATCCCGCGGTCAAGCCGCGTGATGAGGGTTTTTTAGAATTCGCTAGTATCGCCTTTGCCAGAACGAATAATGATAGGTGTTTCGTGGAATAAATCGATAACGGAGGTTGGAAAGACATCACCATACCCACCATCGACAATAACGTCAACTTGATTTGAAAGTTTTTCATCAATATTTTCTGGATCAAACAATGGATCTTGTTGGCCAGGCATAATTAATGTTGTACACATAAGAGGCTCGTTTAATTCCTCTAATAAAGATAAAGCAATTGGACAATCAGGCACTCTAATACCAATTGTTTTTCTTTTAGGATGTTGCAACCGGCGCGGCACTTCATTTGTCGCTCGCAAAATAAATGTATATGGACCTGGCGTATGAGACTTGAGAAGTCGATAAGTTGGATTGTTGACATGCGCATAAGTTGCAATTTCTGAAAGATCGCGACAAATTAAAGTAAAATGATGCTTTTTATCAAGCTGTCTTAACGCGCGAATACGATCAACGGCTGATTTATCCTCTAAATGACAGCCAATCACATAGGCCGCATCCGTAGGAAAAACCATAATGCCACCATTTCTGACAACATCAATTGCCTGTTGAATTAACCGAGGCTGAGGATTCTCGGGATGAATATGTAAAAATAAGCTTTCCATCCTGTAATTGTTACAAGAATCCTGTCGAATTACTAGACAAAATAATTCCTGATCCATATACTCACCACGGAACTGCATGAAGGAAAACGACATGAACACAAAATTATTCGGCGGCATCTTACTGATTTTGGGCACCTGCATTGGCGCAGGACTACTCGCTTTACCCATTGCAACTGCTTCTGAAGGCTTTATCAGCTCAGTTATTATTTTGGTTGCCGTTTGGCTTGCAATGACGCTCGGCGCCTTTTTGCTGCTTGAAGTCAATCTTTGGTTGCCTGAAAATTCAAATCTTATTTCTATGTCACGAGCAACGCTAGGAAAAAAGGGTGCAGCAATTACTTGGTTTAGTTATTTATTACTTCTATATGCGCTAATGTGTGCCTATATCGCCACAAATAGCGACATTCTGGGTGGCTTATTATCAGATATTCATTTTGCGATTCCATCTTGGCTCACTGCCGTCATAATTGTCGTGGTTTTTGGTTACATTGTCTTTCGCGGCATTTACTCCGTTGACATTGTTAATCGCGGCTTAATGACGTCAAAAATTATTATTTTTGCTATCTTAATTATCGTTATTGCGCCTCATATCAGCTTGCCACGATTACATACTGGCGTTGCAAAAATTCATTTAAGCACAATTATGGTTGTTATCACTTCTTTTGGTTATGCCATCATTCTGCCGAGCCTTCGAACCTATTATAAAAGTGATGTCAAAATGCTGCGTCGCGCCATTTTGATTGGCAGCCTTATTCCACTGGTTTTTTATATTTTATGGATTGCAGTTATTCACGGACTGTTACCGATTGATCGTTTATTGAATTTGCTGACTTCCAAACATGCAACATCTGACTTAACACGCGCTATTAGCTCAACGATCAACAAAACTTGGATCACAACAATTACAAATATATTTGTAAGCATTTGCGCGGTAACTTCTTTCTTAGGGGTCTCTTTAGCGCTCTCTGATTTCTTGTCAGATGGTTTAAATTTGCCAAAAAAAGGTTATCAAGGATTACTAATATTTATTGCAACGTTTATACCTCCGCTTATTATCATTATGTTAGCGCCGGGTGTTTTTATCCAAGCACTTGCATATGCCGGGATATTTTGTATTATTATCTTAATGCTATTGCCTGCGATGATGGTTTGGAGAGGCCGATATCGATTAAACCTTGGCAAAGCTGCTACTTATACAGCTCGAATTAATAAGCCCGCTTTATTAGCTGTCATCGTATTCGGCAGTATATTAATCGGCTGGTCATTGGGCATGAACATTTTAAAATTATTTTAAAAAGGAAATATGGATGCAAATACTTTACGATTTTTTCCCAATATTAATCTTTTTTATTGTCTATAAGTTTTTTGGAATTTATGCTGCAACTGCATCTGCAATTATTGCTTCATTCGCTCAAATGGTGATCTTTTGGATCAAACACCGTAAATTTGAAAAATTACAAGTCATCACCTTTCTTCTCATTACTGTTTTGGGTTTTACAACAATTATTCTGCATAACCCTATTTTTATCAAATGGAAACCGACTGCAATTAATTGGGTCTTTGCATTAGTCTTTTTAAGCTCACACTTCATTGGCAAAAAAACAATCGTGCAATACGTGATGGATAAGAAAATTACTTTGCCAAATGAAGTTTGGGTTAAACTTAATTTTAGCTGGGTCATATTTTTTATTTTTGTTGGCGCATTAAATCTTTATGTTATTTACCATTACAGCACAAATGCCTGGGTAAATTTTAAATTATTTGGCCTTTTAAGTATTTCATTGGTCTTTGCGCTTTGCCAAGGCATTTATCTAGGCAGGCATATTAAAGAGTAATTTGATCTTTATTCAACACGAAAACGCCCTCTCCACCTCTCTCAAATTCAATCCATGTAAATGGCATATGAGGCAACCGCTTTTCAAGCGCGTCCTTGCTATTACCAACCTCGACAATCAAAATGCCTGTTTCGGATAAATATTTTGGCGCTTCTTTTAATATTTCCAAAATAAACTCAAGCCCTTCGTCTGCTGCATGTAACGCATCAACTGGCTCATGATGAAATTCTTTTGGTAATGCATTCATCTCATCAGCGCTCACATAGGGTGGATTACTCATAATAACATCATATTTTTTTTCTGGCATCGACAAAAACAAATCAGATTCAATGAGATTAATACGAGTTTCAAGCTGATATTGCTTTCGATTGATATGCGCAACATCTAACGCATCTTTTGAAAGATCCACAGCATCAACCATCGCATTCGGTAACGCAAGTGCAGCAGCAATTGCCATACACCCACTGCCTGTACACAAATCCAAAACTTGTGTGATTTCATCTGGGCCAATCCAAGGCGCAAATTCTTGTTCAATAAGTTCGGCGAATGGCGATCGAGGAATAATCACTCGCTCATCGACATAAAATGGTAATCCTGCAAAATATGCAATATTCGCTAAATATGGTAACGGCTTATTTTCTTTAATACGACGCTCTGCAAGTTTTAGAATTTCTTTTTCGTCTTCTTTAGAAAGCGGCTGCTCCACCTCTTTTTCGCCCACATGAAACGGCAATTCTAAAACATGAAAAACTAATGCAACGGCCTCATCCCAAGGATTATCCGTTCCATGACCAAAATGTAAGTTTGCATGCTCAAACTCTTTCGAGACTTGTTCAATGATTTCGATGATCTTCATATCTAAAAAGTATACCTACTTTAACTAAAAATAAAAAATATTTATTGTCATTCTACAAAAAACAGCTAAAATTCATCCAATTATTGTAACGAGTATCCTATGGCACCGAATAATACGATTATAGTGGGCATTTCTGGAGCATCAGCTTCAGGCAAGTCGCTACTCTCAAATACCATCGTTAATGAATTAGATTCAAAGCGTGTCATTGTCATTTCTGAAGATTCATATTACAAAGACTTAAGTCATCTTCCAATCGAAGAACGCGCAAAATTCAACTTTGACCATCCTAACTCGCTCGACCATGAATTATTGACGCAACAATTAGCTGAAATTAAAGAAGGTAAAACCGTTTACATTCCCACTTATGACTTTTCACAACACTCGCGCGCTGAAAAAACACGGAAAATTTCCGGCGGTGACCATGCCATTATTGTGCTTGAAGGTATTTTATTGTTTTCTAACCAAACGCTCCGTGAAAGCATGGATATTCGAATTTTTATGGATACACCATTAGATATTTGCTTAATTCGCAGACTTAAGCGTGATATTGAAGAACGCGGACGAACGATTACTAATATTCTCGACCAATACATGCAAACCGTCAGGCCCATGTATTTCCAATTTATCGAACCATCCAAACGCTATGCTGATATCATCGTCCCACGCGGTGGCCAAAACCGCATTGCGATTGATATGATTAAAGCCAAAATGCGTGAATTACTCTGAATCGTCATACCGCGACTTGATGCAGAAGTACAGATTTGTGCAAATCTTCCCTTCTAGATAAGGAAAGTCTTTATGAAACAAAAAAAGCGGAGATTGCTCCCCGCTTTTTTATTTCAACTCTCTCACTAGATGAGACAATTATTAACTCGAAGAACCGCTTCTATTTCCCATTGAAGGGCTTTGGCTTGGAACTACTTTTTCTTCTTTTTTGTCATCTTTACTCACAACAGTATGATCGTCTCCATTTACGACCACACTCTTGATTCTCTTAATACCACCGGCTTTCTTTTCTTGATTACAGCAGCATGTATCAAAGATATCAACAGCATATTGAAATGCAGTATCCGTCATATACGCTATACCTGAAGCGGTGACAGCGCCATTGTTAACTAGTTTTCCACCTGGTAATAATTCATTTAAACCAACCATTAAACTAACAAATGCTAACGTCACAATACCTGCTTCGCGTCCAGCCTTACGAATTGCTTCGCCAAGTCCAATCTCACCTTTCAACCATTTAGCAATAGGTGGACTTGCTTTAGCTACAGCTAAAAGACCCGTCGCAACTGAGAAAAGAATTGGATTGTAATCTGCAAGATCAGATCTAAAAACAGCAAATGACAACGCAACAGCTGCCGTACCTGAAGATAAAGTTGCTGCAGTTCGACCCATAATATCAACTAAATGTGGCGGGATTTCTTTTGTCTTAGGAGGTAGCAAACTTTCCTCCTCAGAAGCCATCGTTGATGTTGCACAACAACAAGATTTCATATATTTAGTCAAATCCCGACCTAACAGATATGCACCAGCGATTGTATTTCCATATTCAAGTACAGTTAAAGGAATAAAACCAACGGCGCCTAAACCTTTGCCTTCTCCCTCAAATTTTTCAGCATATGCTTGAATAACATCAAGCAACCCAGTACCCAAAATAAACGCAGAACCACCTAATACTTCAATGGTCACTCGCCCTCTATGCTTAGAATTAGCATAGCTCGTAAAACCTTCAAATAAAAACATAATATACCTCTCTTGTTGTTAGAAAAAAAATACTTATAAAACTCATTTTCACTCGGAATTGTACCTATCAATTCTTAAGGAAATCTTAAGAAACAAAATAAAACAGAAAAAACTTAACTTATCGTTTTAGCATCCCATGAGAAACTTCAGCAGGATAATTATGTGACAATACTTTAAGCTTTATTGCCGCACCAATATGACCGCTTTTTTCAGGCTCAACAACCACTGACATTGGATGTGACTTGGGATTTTTTGGATCATCCACATCTGTATACAAAAGCGACAACGCGGCTGGTAATACAATCATTTTCAATAAAATATCTTGCCACCATGTTGCGCCTGATAAACAACATAGCGAAGCCATTAAATAATTTGGCAAAACACGTAACGGACTTAAAACATAATTTTCAAGCTGAACATATCGCTTATAGTTTGGTGTTGTTTGTTTTAAATGCTCTATGGCATTTAAAGGATCACCTAACTGGTTAATCAAATCCTCAAATCGCAAGGTGCACATAATACTAGGGAAAAATGGTTCTTCAAAATTTCGAACACCAACGCGACACCACTCAATAAGATAATTAATTATTGAGAATTTAACAAACCCGTCACAACCCGCAAACCCCATCCAATCAACCACACCTTCAAACCCTACCCAGCGAGAAAGCATTGTGATGCCAGCATGCATACCGCAGGAAGTTTTCGACATTCTTTGTATGGCTGAATTATCTCTTGCGATTTTTTGTAAATGCATTCTGGTTGCAACAAATAATTCTTCTATGGTGTCATCAAACTCACTATCAAGAAACGCAGGACAATCTGAATCGAGAAAAACTGAGAGTGTTTGATATTTAAACGTTTCAAGATTCACATCCAAATTTCCATCACTGATTTCTTGTACATCTTTTTTCTGTTCTAAAGCACGATTCCAGAATTTTAAATGGCCTTTAAATAAATACAAACGTTCAATAATGCCGACTTTATATAACATTTTCCATGCATCATTATGATGACTACAAAACTGGAGAACTGTATTGATATATAATTCTGCCAGCACTTTTAATTGCTTGATTTTTTCAAGCTTAGCTTCTTTAGACAGAGATTTTGCAGATAAGCCCTCTTCAAGCGATTCGTATATTGGCCCATAGTTGTCAGTAATGTCATTAAATTCAGAAACAACATATTTTTTTGCACGAGCGACACGATTCTTCTCGAGCATATTGAATTCTTCTGCCCTCTTAGGCAAGACATCTCCAGATTTATAAACCTGGCTAAATTTATCAAGCTCATCAATATAAGTATCAACTGTAATCTGCCCGGCCATTAAGCTGGCCTTTTTAGCAATCAATCGATCGATAGCACCTTGAAGTGTCTTTGGAAATGGCTTTCTTTTTCTTGGCATCTTCATTTCTCCAGAGTTTTTAACATTATCCTAGAAACCGCAGTTGGGCGTGCTCATCTGGTGCAATAGGTTGATTTAGATGGCGTAATCAAAAATTGCGTTCTCACCTTTTCGGTGATGAGCTAATTTTTGATATAGCCAGATGAATCAAGATGTTGTGCCAGTAAGTGCGATCCAACTGCGGTTTTTAGGATTATAGACAAGCTTTCTTAAGGAAATCTTAAAAGAGCATTTTTTTACTCACTATTTTCAACTGATTTTGTTAAACTTCTCACATGATCCCAAACGAAAACCAACATATCTTCACAATAAGCGAACTTAACCGTGGCGCCAGACAATTGCTGGAGTCTCATTTCGATCAAATTTTAGTTGAAGGTGAAATTTCGAATTTAACTCAACATAGCTCTGGCCATTGGTATTTTACACTCAAAGACAAAAAAGCTCAAATTCGGTGTGCGATGTTTTCTGGCAGCAAGTGCAAGGTCAAATTTCAGCCCGAAATTGGAATGCATGTACTTGCCCGTGCTCGAATGAGCCTTTATGAAGCTCGAGGCGATTATCAGCTGATTGTTGAATCACTTGACGAAATGGGCTTTGGCGCGCTTCAGCGAGCATTTGAGCAATTGAAAGAAAAATTATCAAAAGAAGGTTTGTTTGATGAAGATCATAAAAAGCCAATTCCCGAAATGCCGTCTTGTCTTGGCGTCGTGACCTCACCAACAGGCGCCGCCATTCGCGATATCACCTCTGTCTTGAAACGCCGATTTCCACTATTGCCGATCATTATTTATCCAACGTTAGTCCAAGGCGATGAAGCTGCTAAACAAATCGTCGCCGCAATTATACAGGCCAATCAGCAAAAACGATGTGATGTTTTGCTCGTTTCTCGAGGTGGCGGATCGTTAGAAGACCTCTGGCCATTCAATGAAGAAATTGTCGCTCGAGCAATTTTTGAAAGTGCGCTGCCAATCGTCACAGGAATCGGCCATGAAATTGATTTCACGATTGCTGACTTTGTTTCGGATCTCCGAACACCCACACCCTCTGCTGCAGCTGAAGTAATCAGCCCCGATAGCGAAGACATTCTAAGAAAAATATCGATATATTACAAACAGTTAAAAGACAAACTTCATCAATTGATTGAGAAACGGATTGTATCGTTTGGCGCACTCAATAAACGACTTTTACTATGCGATCCACGCCAACAACTACTCCAACAAGCCCAGCACTTGGATCGATTAACTCAAGACTTAGTTTTTGCAATGAAACACATTATCGAAACCAAAGATACCAGGCTTGATAAGCTCGCCAAAATGCTCGATATGGCAAGCCCTCTTTCAACCTTGCGGCGCGGCTACAGTGTTCTCTCCGATGAGCACGGGAAAACGATCACGAAAGCTAATTCTGTTAAACCAGGTGATATTATAAAAGCAAGACTCGCCAAAGGCTCACTTATTTGTACCACCACCCAAGTACTAACCTCAGAAGAATACCTTGAAAATAAATTTCTCACGGAAATAGCAAAAGACCGAATGAATGAAATAGATCAAGCGGTCGAAGTAGATATTGATGAATTATAAAATCTCAATATTTCTGGCAATTTAAATTTCTAG
>SDBS01001913.1_pt1 | contig 20983 bp, 15 predicted proteins | sample 2277091 | NCBI WGS metagenome assembly SDBS01 (sample SAMN10404972, study PRJNA504765) | marine sediment metagenome | isolation source: marine sediment core GS10_PC15, 163 cmbsf | place: Arctic Ocean: Southern Knipovich Ridge | collected 2010 | reverse complement strand
ATAGTTGGGACGAAACCGGTACATATATATCCTGCCATACTTTTTTAACTCCTCAGCAAATTCTGGCGCCAGGACAGAATGATGCTTTCTGTCAAAATAACGGAGTGCATTTGCAATTGCCAGCTTCTTCTCTCCCCCCGATAAAAGGTCTGCCCTGACCGGGGCATGGCTGATCTTTTCGTTTCTGGATCTCAATTCAGGCAATTCATCCGGAATTCCCTGCTGTATTGCTCTTTTAAATTCTTCCATTTTTAAAACCTATTTAAGTTTTCCTAAGATTATTGTAAAGTTATATCTGAAACAAATTAGCATTGGTAAAATTACCTTTTGGCAGACGAAAATCAATGAAAATTATCAGAATTTTATTAATCCCCAGTAAGGCATACATCAATCGGGACATCTATGTTCTGAAAGAATGAACTAATTATTATACTTTTGCATTCGTATCCAAACAGGCTATGTATGAAACTTTCATTTAGAATAAATGTACTGGCAACAATTGTTCTTTTTTTAGCACTTCTCTCTGCAAGAACAACCCTTCAAAATATGAGGAGTTCCGGAAATCAAACTGATCTGATCCTGCTATCGCTGGATGATTTGAACAGGCATCAAGAAGAAACATTTACTCAGCTGGACAGAAAATTTGATAGTCTTAATGCCTGGGACAAACTACAAAAAGATAGTCTGGTATTCATTAAATCACCACTGGCTGACGGCCACAAAGCAATAAGTTATGCAATGGTAAGCAATTACAGGAGTTACCAGAAAATGATGGAAACAAAAAACCATTATTACTACCAATTAATCAAGCTTATTGAGCCCATTTACAAGCTGCAGGCAGACAGGCAGGGCCCTGGGACAAGCCCTGACTTCATCGATACAGATATACTGAACCAAATTTGGAATTACCAGGAAAAGGCCGACTCCATAAAGAATGAATACAATCAGAGTGCCAGGCATCACAACTCCTACATCAAAGGATTTCCAAGAAATTTCTATTCAAGCTTATTCCAATTTCAATCCAAAGCTTACATTAAGTTCTGAATAAAGTACGCTAAAGCGCACTAATTCAACACTTTTTATATATTAGACACCATGCTGAAGCATGGTGCTATTTTTAGAAACAAATTTATTGTTTCCCAACATACAAAACAGGACGGTCACTCCCTGATTGTTTATTCTCTGGTATGGCTTGGAACAATTATCGCAGGAATGATTACATTTGTCTCCCTTTCCAAAACATAGGATAGGGATAGCTAAAATTTGCATTTATATGTTAAACTAAACTCCATAGAATATGAAAAAGATCATGAAAAAACTTTCCAGATTCTGGATTTTCGCCCTCATCCCACTTTTATCAAGCTGCGGATACAACCAGATGGTTAGTCTTGACGAGGCTGTTATTTCGCAGTGGGCGCAGGTAGAGAATTCTTACCAGCGACGTGCTGACCTGATTCCGAACCTGGTAAACACCGTAAAAGGCTATGCCGATTTTGAGAAGGAAACTCTCACCGGGGTTATTGAAGCAAGGGCAAAAGCTACTTCAGTTCAATTGAATGCCGACAATCTTAACGCAGCAAGTTTACAAAATTTCCAGGCTGCCCAGGATGGCCTGAGTTCAGCCCTGTCCCGATTGATGGTTGTTGTGGAACGATATCCGGAATTGAAAGCCAACCAGAACTTCCTTGAATTGCAGGCACAACTAGAAGGCACTGAAAACAGGATTGCTGTTGAGAGAAGAAAATTCAATGAATCAACACGGCAATACAATACCTACATACGGAAGTTTCCCAAGAATATTATAGCCTCTATATTTAGCTTTGACAAAAAAGCTTATTTTGAAGCTGAAGAGTCAGCCAAAGAAGTTCCCACAGTAGAATTTTAAAAATGAAGCCTTCACAATTTTTCAAGGAAGAAGAAAAAAAGATAATTTCTGAGTCCATCCGGGAAGCAGAAAATAACACTTCAGGAGAAATCAGGGTACATATTGAATCGAAATGTCCTGGAGATGTTATGGATCGTGCAGCGTATTTGTTTAAAAAACTGAAAATGCATGAAACAAAATTAAGGAATGCCGTACTTTTCTACCTTGCTTTAGAGGATAAGAAATTTGCAATTCTTGGCGATGCCGGAATCAACCAGGTAACTACAGAGAACTTTTGGGATGAGATAAAAGAAGCAATGTTAAGGGAGTTTACTGAGAATAAATTTGCTTCAGGACTTTCCACCGGAATTACCGTGGCCGGAGAACAGCTCAAAGAACATTTCCCTCATCAGAAAGACGATATAAATGAACTCCCTGATGAAATTTCATTTGGGGATAAATCATAAAATTAATTTTTATTCGCACAGACTATGAACCGAAAACTAATATTCGTTTTTGCAGGCCTTATTCTATTGTTGTTAAATTCCTTCTCACAGGAATTTCCCAGGGTTCAAAATCCACCAAGGCTGGTAAATGATTTTTCTTCATTTTTAGATCTCCCTGAGATTGATGCCCTGGAAGCAAAGCTGGTAGCATTTAGCAGGGAAACCACCACTCAGATTACCATAGTGATTGTTCCTTCATTAAATGGCTACGAAAAAGCAGATTATTCTTTCCAATTGGCAGAACAATGGGGCATTGGTAACAAAAGTAAAAACAACGGTATTCTGATTCTGATAAAGCCAAAAACACCCGATGAAAAGGGAGAAGTCTTTATTGCAGTAGGTTATGGATTAGAGGGCGTAGTTCCGGATGCTCTTGCTAAACGAATTGTAGAGCTTGAGATTCTTCCTGACTTTAAGCAAGGCCGTTATTTCAAGGCTTTGGATAATGCAACGAATACATTAATATCCTTAACCAGAGGAGAATTTACTGCTGATGATTACATGGAAAAACATAGTCAGGACCTGGCTGCTGAGACTGGCACTTTTGTCTTCTTCATTCTCATAATAATATTTAGTATTATTGGCCGGATGCGTCGTACACGGCAATATGCTATGGGAAAAAGTATTCCTTTTTGGACTGCTCTCTTTCTGGTCAGTTCAGCAAGCAGATCAAACCGGGGTTCATTTGGTCATTTCTCTTCAGGCTCCGGAGGATTTGGAGGGTTTGGAGGGTTTGGAGGCGGAAGTTTCGGAGGAGGAGGAGCAGGAGGCTCCTGGTAGTCCATATATTCATTTTGTTATGTTCATTTACTCAGACTGCTAGCTAGTCTTCGTGCTGATTTACTGCGTAAAACGGTCTTTTAAATGAGCAAAAGAAACAGCTTTTACTCGCTCCCAAAGGGCCAACGCAAAAAGCTGCTTGTGAGCATTCACTGAGCATGCTCAGTGAATGGTTGGTTGCAAGAAGCAATCTTTACTCAGTGGGTCCCGGCTCTAACGATTAATGTCAGGATCATAGACCTGCGAACTGATGCCGGTTGTGAAGATAGTGGTAATTACCCTGACAGGGTAAAATATTAATAGCCCCGGGTAAGCCCACTGGTCTATGTAAAAAGTTATATTGCAGACATCACTTTAGTTTATTTACTTTGGTTTTCCTGGAAAATTAAAGCTCCAGTGGGTGCTACCCGGGGTTAGATTCGTTACACAAACCAGCGGTCCGACGACAATGTTTAATAAAGGCAAATAGCCATTCCGGACCGCAAAGGATGTTTGTATTTTTTTCGGAAAACAGGAGGAGCAAAAAAAAACTGCCTCCCGGCAGTTTCTTATCCTAAGAAGTTGTATCTATTTTTTCACTTTTTCTACTTTTTTCACTTTTTTTTCTTTTTCTACTTTTTCTACTTTTTCTACTTTTTCTTCAATAATTTCATTATCCACCAATATTCGTCCGCAGTATTCACACACAATTACTTTTTTCCTGGACTTAATATCGAGTTGTCTTTGAGGCGGAATTTTATTAAAGCATCCTCCGCAAGCATCTCTCTCTACAGCAACCACTGCAAGTCCGTTCCTGGCATTGGTCCGAATCCTGTTGTAAGCCGTAAGCAATCTTTCTTCAATTAAACTTTGAATTTCAGCAGATCTTTTCATATAGCTTGCTTCTTCTTTCTTGGTTTCTGCAACAATCTCATTCAATTCGCCATTCTTAGCCTCAAGATCCATCTTCCGCTCGCTAAGATTTACAACAGATTTCTCTGCCGTTTCTTTTTTTATTTCCAATTTAGAAGTATACTCCTTGATCCTCTTATTGCACAATTCAATCTCCAGGGTCTGGTACTCTATCTCTTTTGACAAAGATTCAAATTCTCTATTATTCCGTACATTTTTCTGTTGCTCTTCATACTTCTTAATAAGTGCCTCAGATTCAACAATCTCATTTTTCTTCTTGAATATCTGATCCTCTAAAAGGGCTTGACCTTCCTTAAAATTATTCACCCTTGTTTCAAGTCCGGCAATTTCATCCTCCAGATCCTGAACCTCAAGTGGTAATTCTCCACGAAGAGTTCTAATCTTGTCAGTAGCCGAATCAACAAGCTGCAATTCATATAATGCCTTCAGTTTATCTTCAGTTGTGATATCTTTTTTCACTGCAGCTTTCTTTGCTTTTGCCATAGTTCAATAAAAATTTATGGGATTAGTATTTACCTCAGAAATTTGAGCTGCAAAGGTAGGGAATTTTTTCTTAATTAAATCACTAAAAACCTCCTTTACAAGGTACTCACTTTCATAATGCCCGATATCTGCAATGAGGATTCTTTTTTCAGCCTCAAAAAAATCATGATACCTGAAATCGCTGGAAATAAAAATATCGGCCCCGGCCCTCATGGCATCAGGGAGAAGAGAGCTTCCTGCCCCCCCACAAACAGCAACTTTACGAATGGCTTTTCCCAGGCACTGAGTATGTCTTAAAGTGTGAATATTAAACACTTTTTTAAGCCGGTCCAGAAAGGTTTTCTCTTTCCAATCTTCATTCAATTCTCCAATCATTCCCATTCCGGCAAGCGGATAATTATTTTCCAGCGGATAAAGATCATATGCAACTTCATCATAGGGATGTGATCTGAGTAAGGCCTGAATAACCTGGAATTTGAAATGCCTGGGCAAAATGGTTTCAAGTCGTAGCTCATTCTCAAAATGGAGTTCTCCCTTCCGGCCGGCAAATGGTTTACTTTTTTCTCCTGCTCTGAAACTTCCCTTTCCCTGTGTATTAAAACTACAATGGTCATAATTCCCAATCGTCCCGGCTCCAGCTTCAAAAACAGCTGCTCTCACTCCTTCTATATGGTCTTCAGGAACAAATGTTACAAGTTTCAACAGATGGCCTTCCCTGGGCTTAAGAACCCTTACATCATGCAGGCCAATCTTTTCGCAGAGATAGGAATTAAGACCGCCAACAACAGAATCGAAATTTGTGTGAGCTGCAAATATGGCAATGTCCTTTTGAATAGCTTTAATAATCATCCTTTCTACCTGATTTGCACCTGTCAATCTTTTAATTCCTTTAAAAATCAGGGGGTGGTGACTGATGATCAGGGGGGTGTTCCTGGCAATAGCTTCGTCCAGAACTTCGGGTGTAACTTCCAGCGTGATCAGGGCACTTTGAATATTTTTCTGAGGATCTCCGATAATTAAACCAGAATTGTCATAGGATTCCTGAAGAGAAGGTGGAGCTATACTTTCAAAATATGAAACGATCTCCTTAATTTTCATGTGTAATGATGATCTTTAATATTAAACTTAGCTTATTGAAGATTTACATAGCATCCATGGCCTCAAGTAATAATTGCTTAATTTCTTTAAGAGATTTAATTATTTCGAAGTTTTTTTCTGTACCATCCTTATTTTCCTTAATCTTCTTCCTGGCCCCTTTCAGCGTCATTCCCCTTTCTTTAACAAGGTAAAATATCAGGTGAAAATTATCAATATCATTTTTTGTAAACATACGGTTTCCCTTTTTGTTTTTCTTTGGCCGAATGATATCAAACTCTTTTTCCCAGTAACGAATAAGGGAAGTCTTCACATCAAACATTTCTGCAACCTCACCAATTGAATAAAAAAGCCTTTCAATTTCTTTTTCCTTATACGGCATGATTAAAGAGTTTTATTAAATAATTACTGTAAGGCTCACTAAATTAATAAATAATAGTGAAAGAACAAGTTGATTATTCCTTTTCACCCAGACAATATAGATATCCATCTCTGGAAGCTATATAAACTTTACCATCGTAAACAACAGGTGTTGACTCACAGGGCACAGAAAACTGATCCAGGAGGGTAAATTCCTGCTTTTCATTGTAGGCAAATAATTTAATTCCATCATAACCTGCAACAATCAGTTTACTTTCTGTAAAGATTGGAGTAGAAATGGATGGCCCGGTTTTTCTTTTAAAAAGCAGTTGAGGTGTAGGAAATAAACTTATGCTATCCGGTCCTGCCACCAATGAGTCTTTCATAATACTTTGATGATCAACAATGTAAAGATATCCATCTATGGCTGAAAACGCTGCCATTTTCACATCTTCTTCCCCCACATAAGAGTCATTAATTGCCACAGATCCAATCACTCCTCCTTCCCAACTTAGCAAATTTTTATTCCCTGTTGGAAAATACCATATAACTGCTTCCCTGTCATCCTTTCCCGGCTTGAGTTTATAAATTCCACCCTTCCCGGCAATATATTGCTTTTCAACCGATATCATAATAGCACTGTCTGAAGTAACTACAGGGGAACCATCGATATCAGAGCCAATAAAAAATTCCCAGTTAAATTCCCCGGTCTCAATATCATAACCCCATACCCTTCCTGAGCCGGAAGCAATAAAGATGGTACCATCCAGCATACTGGGTGAACACTCGGTAACCACATTGTAATTATGATCCTGAACATCCTTCATCCTGTACAGCTTCTTTTCCCGGATGATCACTGGTTGCAGCATTCCATCTTTTAGCTTTGCTTTCGCCGGACTGGGATCAAATACGGTAAAAAGAGAGTTTTCCAGTCCGATATATGCAGTATCATGAAAGATAAGAGTTGAGCCATCCACATCCCTGCTGTACGAATGAGTCAACTTGCTATCCAAACGCCATAGTTCCCGTCCACTCAGGTATGAAATAGCACGAAAACTAGGAACATGTTCAGTGTCGAGAAAATGTGAGGTGCCAAGGCGGCTGCCTTGCAGGATAATGTATTTGTCTTCAAGCCCAACCGGTTCGGGATTTTCCCAGAAGGTTCCTGTTCCTTTCACCACATCATCAAATTCATACTCCCAGATGATTTCACCGGTTTCGGCATCAATTTTCTTCAGCTTGTGATCGAATGCCCCCTGAATTAAATAAAGCTTTCCATCTTCTTGTATCAAAAGGGCTTGTCCGGTCCATCCAGCACCGGCCCATATCTTTGAACCTATCTTTCTTGAGATTACCGTCTCCCCTTTCCCCAGGTATAATTTCCAGATCAGGTCAAGCTTTCCGGGAGCATTCCTGCCATAGTAATTTCGCTCATTGTTGCCTAAGAATGTTGGGATTATCGGTTTTACCACTGGAGATATTGAATCCTCAACGGATTCCTGCACCTGGGAAGATAAGCTGTAGGGTTTCTCTGAATAAGGACTGTGAAAAAAAAACGGACTGCTTAAATTAAAGAATCCGATTGTAGAAATAAATATGCTTAAAAAAAGAATACGAACCATCATCCTGAAAGATTCTAATCAAAAGATTGTCCGCTCTTCATTGAAATTTCAATCATGCGATCGTATTCCGCGGGTGTAAGGTCATTGAAATAAAAGTTTTTTGGATCTACCATTTTACCATTGCGATGAACTTCATAATGCAAATGAGGAGCCGTTGATAAACCGGTACTTCCCACAAAGGCAATTACATCGCCACGCTTTACTTCCTGGCCTTTTTTTACATTAAACCCATTCACAACCAAATGAGCATATCTGGTTTTATATCCAAACCCATGATCTATAATTACCTGGTTACCATATCCTCTTCTTGATGTAATCAACTTATCCACCACTCCATCACCAGTGGTATATACAGGTGTACCTGTAGGGGCAACAAAATCCATTCCATAATGAAACCTGCGTATCTTATAGATTGGATGAATTCTCCATCCCCAACCCGAAGCCGTTTTTTTTAAATCCTTATTGGAAATAGGCATGATTGCCGGAATACTGGCTACCATTACCTCTTTGTTTCTGGCAAGTTCAATCAGCTCATCATAAGACTTCGACTGTACATAAATTCTCTTGGTAAGTACATCCAGGGCTTTGGCGGTTTCTATTACAATTTCAGAATTATCATAGCCCTCCAATTCACTATACCTGCTAACACCTCCACGGCCCTGTGTTCGAACAGAATTTGAAATGGGTTCTGCCTCGAAGATAGTACGATACATATTGTCATCCCTTTGCTCAAGATCTGAAAGAACGATGCTAACCTGATCCAATTTACTATTCATGATCTCGTACTGTGCTTTCATCTGATTATTCTCACGCTTAAGTTGCTTTTCTTTTGGTAAGTCAAAGAAATATGAAAAAACAAGCATGTAGATGAAGCCCAGAAGCAAACTACCGGTTAAATAAGCAAGAAACCTTAACAACCTATCCCAAACAGTACGCTCAATACGATCATACTGTAATGAACTTGAATTAAACCTAAACTTTACCTTTGCCATGAAATATTCTATAATCTTAGAAAAAACAACGAATGGGACAAAACTAAATGAAAAAAACTAATTTTACAAGCAATTAATCAAGGTTTTACATAAATCTCAATATTCAACATTTTGATTCTCAGATTGTTTTAAACAATGAACAGCTCTCAACTCAGAAAAACATTCCAGAATTTCTTTCAATCTAAAGAACATTCGATTGTCTCTTCAGCTCCCATGGTTATTAAGAATGACCCAACTCTTATGTTTACCAATGCAGGGATGAACCAGTTCAAGGATATTTTCCTGGGGAATAAACCTGCCAGCTATAAAAGAGTTGCAAATTCCCAAAAATGTCTTCGTGTTTCGGGAAAGCATAATGATCTTGAGGAAGTAGGCAAGGATACTTATCACCACACCATGTTTGAAATGCTAGGAAACTGGTCGTTTGGAGATTACTTTAAGAAAGAAGCCATTGAATGGGCATTTGAGTTCCTGGTAAAGGAACTGAATATTCCAGAGGATAGGCTTTATGTTACTGTGTTTGAGGGAAGTAAGAAGGAAGGTTTGAAACCGGATAAAGAATCGGAAAAATTCTGGAAATCTCACATTCCCGGAGACAGAATTTTAATGGGATCTAAAAAGGACAACTTCTGGGAAATGGGAGATACCGGCCCTTGTGGCCCCTGTTCGGAAATACATATAGACCTTCGAACACAGGAAGAAAGGGACAGTACGCCCGGAAGTGAACTGGTTAACAAGAACCATCCACAACTTATTGAGATATGGAACCTGGTGTTTATTCAGTTTAACAGGCTCGCCACTGGAAAACTGGAGGTTCTTCCGCTAAAGCATGTTGACACCGGAATGGGATTTGAAAGATTATGCATGGTTGTTCAGGGGAAGAATTCAAACTATGATACTGATATTTTTCAATCTATTATTGAGAAAATAGTCAAACTCACAAGACAAAAATATTCTCGTGGAGATTCAAAATCAGATATTGCAATGCGTGTGGTTGCAGACCATTTAAGAGCTGTTTCCTTTAGCATTGCGGAGGGACAACTTCCTTCCAACAACAAGGCCGGATACGTTATTCGAAGAATCCTGAGACGGGCAATTCGATATTCCTACTCTTTCCTCAATCAAAGCAGTCCGTTTATTTACAAGCTTGTACCTGCACTTTCCGGGAATCTGGGAAAGGCATTTCCTGAACTGCTTGCCCAGGAATCACTTATCTCAAAAGTGATAAAAGAAGAAGAAGCTTCCTTTTTGAAAACCCTGGAAAGAGGAATTCAACTATTGGAGAAACTTATTAAAAAAGCAAAAAAAGAAAAAATATCTGAACTGAATGGGGCCTCTGCATTTGAATTATATGACACTTTTGGATTCCCTTATGATCTTACTGAGTTGATTTTGAGAGAATCCGGACTCCGGGTAAATAAGAAAGAATTTGAACAAAGCATGTCGGAACAAAAATCCCGGTCAAAAGAAGTGGGAAAACTTGAAACAGGCGACTGGACTGAATTAGGAAAAAAGGACAACAAGGGATCTGTTGATTACGACCAATTAGAATCGAAGATCCACATTACCAGATTTAGGAAAATATCCCCACATGGAAAAATGATGTTTCAATTAGTTTTTAACACTACCCCTTTTTATGCTGAAAGCGGAGGACAGGTTGGTGATATTGGGATAATTCAATCTTTTGAAGAAAGCATTGAGATTCTGGATACCCAAAAAGAAAATGAATTGATAGTACATATTGTCCGTAAACTTCCGGTAAAACCAAAAAAGGTTTTTATGGCCAGAGTAAACTCTGAAAAAAGAGATAATACAGCCAACAACCATACTGCAACCCACCTTCTCCATGAAGCTTTACGTGAGGTACTCGGAACCCATGTTGAGCAGAAGGGGTCTCTTGTAGATAGTGAAGCTCTGAGATTTGATTTCAGTCATCTCCAGAAGCTCAGTGATGAAGAGCTGGAAGAAATAGAAATAAAAGTAAATGCTCGTATCCGTGCAAATCTCCCCCGAGAGGAGGAAGTAATTCCCTATGACGAAGCAATTAAAAAAGGTGCTATTGCCCTGTTTGGAGAGAAATATACAGACCAGGTAAGAATCATCCAGTTTGGAGATTCTGTGGAACTCTGTGGTGGAACCCATGTTCAGGCAACAGGAAACATCGGAATATTTAAAATTGTTTCAGAATCATCAGTAGCAGCTGGAATAAGAAGAATCGAGGCGGTAAGCGGTGTAAATGCTGATAAATATATATCAAACTTACAACTACAACTAAAAAACATACAATCCATACTGAAGGGACACAGGGATATTGAAAAAGCAGTATTGTCCCTGGTTGAAGAAAACTTAAAACTCAGGCAGGACTCAGGAGCCATTCAAAAGGCTCATGCCAAAGATCTTAAGAATAATCTTATTCATAAGCAGCTTGAAAAGAAAGGAGACATTTCCCTCATCATTCAGGAGGTCCAGGTACAATCTCCTTCAGAACTGAGGACTCTTGCATTCGACCTCAGGAAACAGGTGGATATGCTATTTGGTGTTTTGGGATCGGATATCAACGGCAAAGCACACCTGGCAGTGATCATCTCGGAAGACCTCATCAAAAAGCTAACCCTAGATGCAGTAGAGATCATCAAAAAGATTGCTACTGAAATTAAAGGTGAAGGTGGTGGCCAGGCCTTTTTTGCAGCTGCAGGAGGGAAAGATCCTTCAGGCATACAAAATGCACTTCGCCTTGCCAGAAAATTTATTCTGAAACTTCTATAAAACATTATTGTCTGATTTTTCGTATATTGTTGGAATAGCAAGCAATATATATTATTTTGATTTCCAGGACTTTTGACATACCCGAATTTTGCCAGAGAGAACATCCCAGGGAAGATATTTTTGCCTGCAAAAGAAACGAGCAATGGGAAAAAGTTTCCACCTATCAATATCTTGAGCTTTCCAGGCTTGCCGGCATTGGTTTTCTAAGCCTTGGATTGCAAAAAGGAGATATGGTTGCCACTGTATGTTCCAGTAATATCCCAGAATGGAACTATATAGACATGGGCCTGGCAAGGGCAGGCATCATTCACGTTCCCGTCTTTCCCACCATTAGCAAAGACTCATTCGAATTTATTTTCAGACAGTCGGGGGTGAAGTATATCTTTGTATCTGATCAAACCGTTTACAGCAGAATAGAAGCACTTAAAGATCATCTTCCAAATTTGCAGGGTGTTTTTTCTTTCGATAAAATAGAAGGATTGCCTACATGGATGAGTTTAATTCAATTGGGAAGAAAAAACAAAAACAAATTTGATGAAAAATTAAAGCAAGTGGAAGAATCCATTAGGGAGGAAGATTGTAGCAGCCTTATTTATACCTCAGGAACTACCGGCACTCCCAAGGGGGTGATGCTTTCACACAAGAACCTGGTAAGTAATCTGACTACTGCCTCCCGGATTCAATCTCTCGGGTATAGGGATAAAGTATTGAGCTTCTTACCCCTGAGTCATGTTTATGAACGTACCTCAAATTACCAGTTTCAATATTCCGGAGCCTGTTTGTACTATGCTGAGGATATATCTTCCATCATGAAAAACATGAAGGAAATAAAGCCACAAGGCTTTACAGCTGTTCCAAGGGTACTTGAAAAAATCAGGGCCTTTTACCTTAGCCAGGGTGTTCAATTAAAGGGCGTTCAGAAAAAAATCTTTGAAGCATCTAAAAAACTAATGCAAGAGTATCCTGCAGATCATCAAGTAAGCTTTCTCTTTACAGCTCGAAAATTCATCCTGAACATTCTTATATTCAAAAAAATACAAAAAACCCTTGGAGGAAGAATAAAATTTATTGGTTGTGGGGGAGCAAGATTATCTCCCAAAGTTGAGAAATTTTTCTGGACCGCCGGACTTCCGGTATATCAGGGATATGGTCTGACAGAAACTTCTCCATTGATCTCGTTAAACAAGAAAGAAAGCAGGCATATTGGTTCTGTTGGGCCCCTTATTCCGGGAGTTGATGTTAAAATTTCTGAAGAAGGAGAAATCCTGGTTAAAGGACCAAATGTTATGATGGCCTATTACCGGGAAGAAGAACTTACCCGGGAAGTTATGGATGACCAGGGCTGGTTTCATACAGGAGACCTGGGAAATATTGGCAAAAATAATTTCCTGTTCATTAAGGGACGCAAAAAAGAGCTCTTTAAAACTTCCTATGGAAAATACATTGTACCACAAGTCATAGAAAGCAGGTTCAGGGAATCAGAGCTCATATCACAACTTATGGTTGTCGGGGAAGGAGAAAGATTTGCAGGTGCATTGGTTCTTCCCGACTTTGATCTCCTGTTTAAGCGAGTGAAGTCAGTTCACAGGATTCATATTAAGGACAGGCAAAAGCTTATTCAATTACCCCAGGTTCGATCCTTATTTAGTGAAGAAATAGATAAAATAAATGAATCCCTTGGTTCGGAAGAACAAATTAAGAATTTTGAGATCGTAAACCAGGACTGGTCTGTTCTGGGTGGCGAATACTCTCCCAGCATGAAACTCAGGAGGAAATTTATCCTGAAAAAATATAATAAGCTGGTAAGAGCCATTTATGATAGCTGACTCTCTAATTCCCAAATCTTGGATTCACAACATTGTTGTAAATAGAACCAAATGTGTATACAATTCCAAGGCTGGCCTCAACCCTGTATTCAGTTGCCAGTTCATGAAGCCGTAAAAGTATTTCGGCTTCATCCAAATCCCCCTTTACCAGTCCTAATTGATCATGAATCCTGGCAATACCTCCCCTTAATCTAAATGAAAACCCCTTAAAAACACGAATATTTGTATAAGCATTGAGTTCAATCATATTTTTTGAAAAATCATGCAAATAGTTTGATGCCTGAAAGGAAACATTGATATAACCCCATTTCTCCTGAATTCTATAGGCCAGGCCGAGTTTCTGCTCAAATAGGTTCTCCTGAATTTTATCATAAATTGTTGTGTCTCTATAATGGTTCATGGAATATCCAAGTCCGTATAATACCCGAAGTTGCCTGTGTGTTGATTCAGAATATGGAAAAATATTGTATTCCACAGCAGGAAAAATACTCATATTTAACTGAATATTCCTGTAACTTGAAGAACCCAATTCATAATATATTCCTACTGACCAGTGATCACTTATACTCTTTACTATCAGATTATCTGAAGACCAATAGCTTTTATCCCGGGTGTAGGTTGTATCCTCAAATATATATCTCTTCCTTGTGAAGCTTTGATCAAATTCAAATTCCAGTTTCCAGTCCGGCGTAATTTTGAATGCGGCAAAAGAATTCTCCCATGAAAATTCTTTTAATGTCTCCTCAAAATCAAACTGGGGTTCAGTTTGCAATTCAAAAACCCAATAGTTCCAATTATCTATTACCTCTTCTTCCCGCAAATCCTCATTCGATGTTATTTCCACTTCCCTGTATAAAGGTGTTTTGGCCACATAAGACATAAGTCCCATCTTAATCATGTTTGTACGCCCAACACGGACCTGATCATTTGAATCGTCAGGACTACTATGCAAAACAATGGTGTCAAGCTTGCCCAGGTATTTTTTCTGGCCCTGGAAAAAAAAAGTATACTCACTGCCGCCACTACCTGTTGACTGCCTTGTTTCAAGAATGTATAACTCAGCCTCCCTCACATCACGCACATAGTTTACATATGGTATTTCTTCCCGGATATAGTTCATGTCACAATGGCGACAATCAATATATACCTTTACGGCATCCTTTCTGATGGATCTGTTTTGTAAATTCACCTCCTGAGCTGTAATTCCGGGGTGAAGGATACCTGTAATCAGGATACAAATTACTTTTAGCAGATTCAAATTATTCATATCAATCAGGTTTTTACTAAAAAGAGAACCGGCAAATTTATAAAAAAGCAGGCCTATTTCTCTTTGGATTAGACTCTGTTATAAGAAGATTCATTCCAGGCTTTTTATGTTAAACGTATTAAAATCTCTTGTAATGCAAAGTATTTTTTCAGACCCGGATAGCCCGGAAAAAATCAGACCTTAGAGATTTTAAAAGAGTTGAAATTCCAAGGTTTAAATTTTCGTCCCATATTGCTGCATATAAGGCTTATACATGACTTTTTACATAGAGAGTTATGAACATTTACTGTCAGGTTGAATAAATCAGGAAGAAATTTATATATTTAGCAAACTAAAAACCTATACCATGGAAGTTAAAAGAACCTTTGATCTGCTGGATTGGTCACTCGAAAAATTTGATAAAGAGATATCCTTAGCTGGAAAAGAAAATGGCAAATGGGTAACTTATAGTCAGTATGAATTCCGAAAAATTGCTACAAACTTCAGTTACGGACTGCTTGCTCTGGGACTAAAACCGGGTGATCGTGTAGCCCTGGTATCAAACAACCGGCCGGAATGGAATTTTATTGATATGGGCATTAGTCAGGCCGGAATGATCCATGTACCAATTTACCCCACCATTACTGCCGAAGAGTATGAATATATTTTGAACGATTCACAGCCAAAAAGGATCCTGGTTTCGGATAAGAACCTCTATGCAAAAATTAAACCACTGGCTGAAAAAGCATCATCAATTGAAGAAATATATACCATCGATAAAGTAGAAGGAGCAAAAAACTGGAAAGAAATAGTTGAGTTGGGAGAAAAGAATGCTGATAAGTTTAAGAATGAGCTTGAAAAAATAAAAAATAATGTAAAAGCTCTGGACATGGTAACCCTGATCTATACTTCAGGAACTACCGGGAATCCTAAAGGGGTTATGCTTAGCCATAATAACCTCATCAGTAATGCTATAGCCACAGTAGGTGTTCACAGAAACGGACCTGAGGCAAGATGCCTTAGTTTTCTTCCACTCTGCCATATCTATGAGAGAATGCTGAACTATCACTTTCAATACAAGGGGATCAGTATCTACTATGCTGAAAATATGGGAACCATAGTAAACGATTTAAAGGATATTAAGCCCGAATTATTTTCTACGGTTCCAAGACTTCTGGAAACGGTTTATGATAAAATTATCGGCAAGGGAAAAGACCTGTCTTACGTGAAAAAACAGATCTTCTTCTGGGCAGTAAACCTTGGCATGAAATTTAAAATGCAAGGGAAGAATTCATGGTTTTACAAAAGAAAATTAAAAATTGCAGATAAACTGATCTTCACTAAATGGAGGGAGGCGCTGGGAGGCAATGTAAATGTTATTGTATCGGGTGGGGCAGCTTTACAACCCCGCCTGGCCACCATTTTCTGGGCAGCCGGAATCAATGTACTGGAAGGCTATGGATTGACGGAAACCTCACCTGTAGTTGCGGTCGGCAACCTGGTAACAGATGAGGTTATGGTAGGTACTGTTGGCCCCGTAATTAAAGATGTAACAGTTAAAATTGCTGATGATGGAGAAATTCTTTGTAAAGGTCCTAACATTATGATGGGCTATTATAACAAACCCGAATTGACAGCAGAGGTTATTGATAAAGACGGATGGTTTCATACAGGAGACATAGGCAAGATAATTGATGATAAATACTTAAAAATTACAGACAGGAAAAAAGAGATATTTAAGCTTTCTAATGGCAAATATGTTGCTCCACAGGTAATTGAAAATAAGTTCAAAGAATCATTTTTCATACAACAACTTATGGTTGTCGGTGAAAATCAGAAATTTACCAGTGCCCTCATCTCTCCAAATTTCGAGTTCCTCCACAACTGGTGTTCCATTCATGGGGTAAAATACAGAGACAATGAGACACTTGTACAAATGCCTGAAGTTATCGCAAGATTTCAAAAAGAAGTAAATTTAATTAACAAGGAACTTGCCTTTCATGAACAGATAAAGCGATTCAGACTGGTTTATAAAGAATGGACTCCAGGTACAGGAGAGCTTTCTCCCACCCTGAAACTTAAGAGAAATCACCTGCAAAAGGAATACGATCATATTATAAAGGAGATATTTTCCACTAATTAAATTAACCCGTCAGACCCGGATACTCGTCAGACCACTATTAGATCGTTCGTTGAGTAAAAAGATAAGCCTATCTACTGACCTTAAGCATTAGTGGTCAGACGAGTTACCGGGTTGGTATTTCTCACTACTTACCTCTTTTACTTTAATCTTTAATCTTTAATCTTTTTTCACTCACCTTTCACCTCTTCTTTCTTTCGCCTCGTCGCTCTGTCGCTCTGTCGCCTCGTCGCTCAATCACCTCTTCTTCTTTATGATCATCAAGCCAACAAAGGTTAAAAGGCCATTGAGGATCAGAAGCTCAAAACCCATATTATAACCCGGAATTATTTCACTGGAATAGCGACTGGCAAAAAAAGTAATTACAGGAGCGAGAACAGCTACGAATGGCACAAGTGAGTCCCTCGTTTTCCATTTGGTAAAAAACCCAAAAGTATATAAGCCCAGTAATGGCCCATAAGTGTACCCGGCTACCTTAAAAACCGCAGTTATTACACTGTCATTATTGATAAGCCTGAAGACAATTATTACTAAAAATAAAAGCAAAGAAAATCCAATATGCACTATCAACCTGCTTTGCTTTCTTCGCCGGTCCGGCAGTTTTTTTAAATTCAGAAAATCTACACAAAAAGCAGTTGTTAAGGCTGTAAGTGCAGAATCGGCACTGGAAAATGCAGCAGCTATGATTCCCAGTAAAAAAACGATCCCAACAAATGGAGAGAAATACCGAAGTGCAAGTACTGGATAAAGATCATCAGTTTGTTCCGGAATAGCAATTCCTTTGTCCGCAGCATACAGGTATAGAAGCAGGCCAAGACTCAGGAACAAGAAATTTACAGGTACAAGGATCCAGCTAAACCAGTACATATTCTTCTTTGCTTCAGCAATATTTTTACAAGTTAAATTCTTTTGCATCATATTCTGATCAAGCCCCGTCATAACAATGGCAATAAATGCTCCCGAAAGAAATTGCTTAACAAAGAATTTTGAGCTTTTCCAATCCCAAACAAAGATTTTTGAGTAAGTATGATCTTCAATTGTGGAAACCAATCCCGAAAATGACAGATTTAAAGTCTTGGAAATCACAACAACAGTTATTGTCACAGCTAAAAGCATGAAAAAGGTTTGCAGGGTATCTGTCCAGACAATAGTTTTAATCCCGGCCCTGAAAGTATATATCCAGATCAAAAAAATAGTTATGATTACAGTCACCACAAAAGGAACTCCATAAGTATCAAAGAAGGCAATCTGCAACACTCCTGCTACCAGGAATAATCTCAATGAGGCACCCATGGTCTGCGAAAGAAGAAAAAACAGGGAACCGGTTTTATAAGTTTTTATTCCGAACCGCTTTTCCAGGTAAGTATAGATAGACACAAGCTTAAGACGGTAGTACATGGGCATTAAAACATTGGCTATGATAAAATATCCCAGTAAATATCCCAGTACCAACTGAAAATAGGAAAATGCCTTATAACTTGGTTCATCAGCAGAAATCAAAGCTCCAACCTCTCCCGGAATAGATATAAAAGTAACTCCGGAAAGTGATGCCCCGATCATTCCAAAGGCCACTACAAACCAGGGAGACCGGCGGTTTCCGGTAAAGAAAGTTTCATTGCTTGTATCTCTTGAAGTAAGATAAGATATAAATATAAGTATAATGAAATATCCGGCAATGACACTGAAAACCAGGAGGGGACTCATAAGAATAATGATTATTGAATAATGAATAATAATTAACGAATATAGAATTTGCAAGATTAATAAAAACATTTAAATGAAAAAAATTGCTTTACCTGCTTTATGATACTATTTTTGAAACACAATTTCGATAAAGACCCAGCTATGTCTCTCAATCAATTTCCATCCCGATTGCTCGAAGACTCTGTGGAAGAATTTTCCAGGCTTCCCGGGATAGGGAAAAAAACAGCTCTTCGTCTGGTATTGTACCTTCTCAGGCAAGATGATGAAGACCTTAAACATTTTGGGAATACCCTGATCAAATTGAAAGAAAACATACAATATTGCAAAAGCTGTAATAATATTTCCGACACAGATATTTGCAGTATCTGCAGTAATCCGGCAAGAGATCAAAAAACGATCTGTGTGGTTGAAAATATTCAGGATGTAATGGCCATTGAGAATACCAATCAATATTATGGAATATACCACGTTCTCGGAGGCATCATTTCACCTATGGATGGGATTGGTCCAGACGATCTTAAGATTGATATCCTTGAAAACAAAATCAAGAATGGTGAGATCAAAGAATTGATATTTGCTTTGAGTACAACAATGGAAGGGGATACAACGAATTTTTACCTGTATCGAAAATTCAATCCCTTTGAAATAAAAATTACCACACTTGCCAGGGGTGTTTCTGTTGGCGATGAAATTGAATATGCTGATGAAGTTACCCTGGGAAGATCTCTGATTAACCGAACTCCCTTTGAAAATTCACTTTCACAATAACAGAATCAGGCTATTCTAATGCACTCTGAGGCTTATCCTTTTCAAACCAAAGACTTATTCTTATTTTCTGTATTATCTTTGGAATTTAAGTACAATGTATTATGGAGCTATCTGTTATTATAGTCAACTATAATGTAAAACACTTCCTGGAGCAATGCCTTCTCTCCGTCAAGGCAGCCCTTATTGGGATCAAGGGAGAGGTAATTATAACAGATAATAACTCAGTAGATGGTTCCTGCCAGATGATCAAAGAAAAATTTCCGGATTTTAAACTCATCGAAAATCAGAAAAATTTAGGTTTTGCAAAAGCCAATAACCAGGCGTTTAAGCATGCAAAGGGAAAATACATACTGATATTGAATCCGGATACACTTGTCGAAGAAAGCACATTCCAAAAATGCATAGATTTTATGGATCAGCATCCCCTTGCAGGAGCAATGGGTGTGAAGATGATTGATGGAAAAGGCAAATTCTTACCTGAGTCTAAAAGATCCCTTCCCACACCGTGGGTGGCATTTTTTAAAATTTTTGGACTTTCCAAACTATTCCCCCGTTCTAAAATTTTTGGCAAATACTACCTGGGATATTTAGATCCTGAAGAAACACACTCCATTGAAATTCTCACAGGAGCATTTATGTTTCTACGCAAAAATGTAGTCGATCAAATTGGACTATTTGATGAGGACTATTTTATGTATGGAGAAGATATTGATCTTTCCTACAGGATCATAAATAATGGCTTTCAGAACTACTACTATCCTGAAACAAGAATCATCCACTATAAAGGGGAAAGTACCAGACGTGGTAGTCTGAACTATATAAACCTGTTTTATAAAGCAATGATAATTTTTGCCGGGAAGCATTTTTCCAGGAAAAATTTCAGACTTTTCTCTTTCTTTATTTCCATCGCTATTTATTTCAGGGCCAGTCTCTCTATAATAAAAAGAGTTTTTCTCATCACCATTCTTCCCTTACTGGACATCCTGATTATATATGCAGGCTACATACTGTTAACGCCCGGCTGGGCAAAATTGAAATTTGGCAATCCTGACCATTTCCCGGATATGTTTATGCAGTTTGTTGTCCCCACATATATTGCCATCTGGATTTTATCCGGTATTATTTTCTCGGCATATTCCAAGCCAATTCGTCTTATTAAACAGGTAAAAGGAATTCTTATTGGAAGTTTGATCATCCTGCTTATCTATGCATTATTACCCAATAAGCTAAGATTCTCCAGGGCATTAATTCTGCTTGGAAGCATCTGGGCCATTGGCGCCACCATCCTGATTCGAATGGTTCTGCACCAGCTTGCAGGAAGTCATTTTAAACTATACAATTCCAGAAAGAAGAAGATTTTAATTGCCGGAAATGCAGAAGAAACAAAAAGAATCAGAACTCTTCTGGGTCAGATTGGCCTGGTTCCTGAATTTATCAAGACTATTGCTCCGGCAAATGAAAAAACAGATCCTGATCATCCAAAAGACATGTCTCAAATCGCAGAGATTGTGAACTATTATAAAATAGATGAGTTGATTTTTTGTTCTCAGGATATCAATGTAAAAGAAATCATTTCCTGTATGATAAAACTTGAAGCCTGCCCCCTGGAGTTTAAAATAGCTCCTCCTGAAAGTTTTTCCCTGATTGGAAGCAAGTCGAAGATCCTCCTGGGAGACCTGTATTTTTATGAGATCAATGTTATTGGCAAGAAATCAAACCGTCGTAAAAAAAGAGGACTCGACATTCTGATATCCATTCTTTTCCTTGTCCTGTATCCCATTTTATTTATCGTAGTGAAAAAACCAGGAAATTTCTTCAGAAATATCCTGCGGGTTTTTCTTGGAAAACTTAGCTGGGTGGGATACCACGATATTTCAAATTCATTGCCTAAAATAAAAAAAGCGGTTCTTTCCACGGTA
>SDBS01001912.1_pt1 | contig 20988 bp, 14 predicted proteins | sample 2277091 | NCBI WGS metagenome assembly SDBS01 (sample SAMN10404972, study PRJNA504765) | marine sediment metagenome | isolation source: marine sediment core GS10_PC15, 163 cmbsf | place: Arctic Ocean: Southern Knipovich Ridge | collected 2010 | reverse complement strand
GCCTCGAATAGATAAAAACAGGATGAAGGTTTCAATCAAGAAATCCTTCCTCCATTGGTTAATATTTGGTAATTTATCTAACATGCTAATAATAAGGTTTCTGTAAGATTTATGCTCCCTGGTGATCAAAACTTGAATAGATTGTTGGTTAACCTATTAAGTTACTGATTATCAGGGACTTAACCTAATTTTATAAACCTTTATTTTGCTGATTATCAAATAGTTATCAACATTTATAACGAACTATTGACTTTGGTTACCTTCATTATTCTTCCAGTCATTATTATTGTTTTTAACATAGATGTAGCTTAGTCCAGTGTCCAGAATTTTGCTGCAAGATCAAAATATTGTATTTTCGACAATATAATAAGTCTTGGATGATATAGCTGAAAACAGCAATTAACATGAATTGACAAAATTTCTGGCTAAACTGCAATTATTAGTCTAAATGTCTGACGAAGAGAAACTTCTTGTTTCCATGATGAAAGCTGGCAACAGCTATGCTTTTGAGAAATTATATTTCAGATATTGCAAGAAACTGTACAATTTTGTATTCAGCATTTGTAAGAACAGGGAGGACACTGAAGGGATTGTTCAGTTTGTTTTCATGAAAGTCTGGGAAAAGCGTACAGAGATTGACACGGAGCTATCTTTCAGTGGATATATTTTCAGGATTGCCAAAAACAGCTTGCTGAATAATATAAAGAAGAAGATAAATGAAAGGGTTTACTTGGATTACCTGCTTTCACATCCAGAAGATTTCTCCAATTCCGTTGAGAAAAACATCAATTATCTGGAATTGAACCTTGAAATCGATAGGCTCATCAATAATATTCCTGAAAAACGGCGTAAAATTTTCCTTCTAAGCAGAATGGAAGGGTTGACTTACAGGGAAATTGCAGAAAAACTGAATATTTCTGTGAACACTGTTAATACACAGATCAGTAAATCCCTGGAAGAATTGCGGGATAGACTTCCAGATAAGTTTTTCTCTGTCCGCAAACAAACAGACAGTAAAAACAATAATGAATAAATCCGAACTTGGTACCTTACCGGAAACCTAGTCCTGCCTGCCTCCCAGGGAGTGGAAATAATGCATCATAAAAAAAATCACTTTACCATCACTGACTTCCGGGAGATAGTTGTATTCAATTAAAGAAAGACGAATGTAATAGATGTTTCGGACATGAAAGATATTTCAGATGTCTTAGAAAATAGGTTTAGGTTCTTAGGTTAGGTTAGTGTTTAGAATGAACTAAAGGTGCCCGCGGGTTTCGGGCACTTTTAGTTCAAATTTCCCATGCAGGACATCGTACCGTCTACAGAACACAAAATATTTAGAATAATTCTCATTATCAGATTCAATGTATACAGCAGAACATTTAAAGAAGTTACTCTCTGATTTTATCGAAGGCAGGATTTCGCGGGAAGATGCGGAAGAATTATTTGAGATCATCAACCATCATGATGTTGACAGAAAATTGGTGGCATGTTTATACATGAAGTGGGAGGAATCCCCCATGCGTTCCACGGGCTTCCACTCAGAAGGAGTTTTTGAGAAGATCCGAAAAAATCTAGACCTGCCTCCCAGCGGATCCAGGGAAGAAAAGGATTATGTCAATTATATGATCCGGGGAAAAAGCCGTTCAAGCCAAGGAATCAGTATAAACCTGTTAAAATATGCTGCTGTATTTATTTTCGCAGTGTTGAGTTCATATTTCACTCTACGGTATCTGGGAATTGATGAACCAATTTCACAGGATACATATACCGAGATAAGTACAAAATATGGATCCAGATCAACCATCATTCTGCCGGACAGTACAGTGGTAACGCTAAATTCAGGGAGTTATTTGAAATACCCAGATCGGTTTACTGGCAAGAACCGCTCAGTTTTCCTGGAAGGGGAGGCATACTTTAGCGTTAAACCGGGACAATCCAACCCTTTTTATGTGGAAATTGCTAACAATCTTTCCATTAAAGTTGAAGGGACGCGCTTCAACGTGAAATCATTCTCTGACGAAAAGTATATTGAGACTACCCTGGTCTCTGGTAAAATCATCATTGAGAAGATGGACCAGAACCACAGGTTGCAACAACAAATGGTAATCAAGCCTAACCAGATGGCCGTCTTTGATAAGGAAACCAGACGATTGATGTTATTAGACCTAACATTGAAAGAAGAAATCCTTCCTCCGATTAAATCCATCCGGCTTGAATCTGAGCCCGAAATCGGCCAGAATGTCCAAATACTAACCGCTTGGAAGGACGAAAAACTGATTTTCTATAATGAGCCTATGCATAAGCTGGCAATCAAACTAGAACGCTGGTATGATGTGGAAATTACCATACAGGATGAAGCATTATTGGATTTACATTTTACGGGCACTTTCATAGATGAAAGCATTGAACAGGCTCTGGATGCTCTAAAGGGAGCATCACGCTTCAAGTATAAGATGGATAAGAATCATATCAAAATCAGAAAATAGTCACTAAATCTAATCCGGATGTTTAACTAACTAAAAACCTGCTGCTATGGAACATACCTAATTACTAACAAAAATGAACCGGAAAACGTGGGGGCGTTCTCCGGTTCAACAAAATGTGTAACTAACTAGAAAATAATTAATTAACACCCTGCAAAGTTATGAAAAAACTATGTAAAAAAAACCAAGAACCTGGATCTATTTACTTAAATAAACTACTGCTAACCATGAAACTATCAAGTATATTGCTTGTTTTTGGGTTTCTGCAAGTATCCGCTGCAGGTGTATCTCAGGACAAAAAGGTAAACCTATCTATGGACAGTGTATCCTTTGAAGAGTTTGTAGCTGCTGTTGAGCAACAATCGGATTACAGATTTGTATATCTGAATAAAACCATTAAGGATAAACGGATTACAGCTAAAGGAAGAAACACCTCCACACCAAAACTGATTGCGAGCTCCCTGGCAGAAGCGGGATTGGATTATGAAATCACCGAGAGCAAGCTGGTCATCATCACACCGGAGAATGATACCGGAGGGCTGCAGCCCAGAACTATTTCCGGGACAGTTACCGATGAAAACGGTGTGCCTCTGCCCGGATTAGCCGTATCTATTAAAGGTACAACTATTGGGACTGTTACTAACCTGGAAGGGGAATATCAAATTGAAATTGATGATCCATCAACCGCGGTACTTCTATTCTCATTTGTTGGAATGCAACCACAGGAAATAGCCATTGGCGATCGAACAGAAATTAACATTACCATGACATCTAAACTTGTTGATCTGGACGAAGTTGTTGTAGTTGGCTATGGTACACAGAGAAGAGTGAACCTGACAGGAAGTTTGACCATCATAGAGGCAGATGAACTGGAAGAGATTTCAGTGCCGACATTATCGCAAAGCATAATGGGGAGATCTCCTGGGGTTTTTATAAAAAACACGAAAGGTCAACCAGGGGAAGACGGTATAGTTATTAATATCCGCGGATTTGGGTCTCCGCTTATTATTGTTGACGGAATGCCTGTTTCAGAAACTTATTTCCAGCAACTGGAACCTGGTGATATTGAAAGCTTTAATGTGCTAAAAGATGCTTCAGCAGGAGCGGTTTATGGAGCCAGGGCAGGTAATGGTGTAATATTGATAACGACCAAACGCGGAACAGAGACTGCTCCCCAGTTTTCTTACAACGGAACCTACACACACCAGTATTTTACTCACGTTCCCGAGAGGTTAACATCCGCTCAATATGCTGAAATGTATAACGTTGGTTTAGTCTATTTTGAAGGACAACCTGCTAGGTGGGGAGAAGATGAGATTCAGAAATTCAGGGACGGTTCGGATCCTGAAAACTATCCCAATACCGACTGGTGGAAGGAAACATTGAGAGATTTTGCCCCTCAGCAACAGCATAGTTTAAGCGTAAGGGGAGGAACGGATATAGTAAAATACTTTACATCAATTAGTTACTTTAACCAGAAGGGTATGCATGTTTCGGACGAAACCGATTACAACCGGTTCACATTACGATCCAATATTGATGTAAAAGTTACTAAAAAATTTAATCTTGGTTTTGACCTTTCAGCAACCAACCAGAAATATTACGGGCCAAGTATTAAATTAGAACGGCAAAGGAGGCCCTATGGATTCGGTGGAGTCATGGGAAGAATTTGGCGTTCACGTCCCTTTGCCCCAAATAAACCTCTTCCCGACCCTTCGATGGTTCCTGCAATGCTGGGCGGTCTCACTATTAACCCATACTATATGGGATTTATTGATCATGTCGGTTTTAATGAATGGAACAAATTATATGGTTTTGCAAAACTGCGATTTGAATATGAACTGCCTTTTGGTTTTGCAGCTAGAGCTATTTTTGATATAAACCAAACCAATCATCGTGACAGATTAAGGGCTCTGGAAATGCCCCAGTATGACTATGATGCTTCAACAGGCGAGTACATTGAAAGGCGTAAACTTTTTTCGTATAATTTTTTACAGGAAACTAATAGTATTGCCAAAGCTATTAACCAGCAATATTCCCTGACATGGAATAAAACTTTTAATAATCATCAGTTCAATGCTTTGTTTGTCTATGAATTATTGTCTGATAATTATGATTATTTTCAGGCTTTCCGCCGCGATTATGAATATAACCTGAATTATCTGTTTGCGGGCCCTGATTTAAACAAGGATAATACTGGCTATGCGATAGAGGGAGGAAGGAAAGCTTACATTACCAGGATAAACTACAATTACTTAGGTAAATATTTGTTTGAGTTTAGCAGCAGGTGGGATGGTTCTCCTAAATTTCCGCCTGATTCCCGCTGGGGCTTTTTCCCTTCTGCTTCTGTAGGATGGCGAATCTCTGAAGAATCGTTTATTCGTGATAATATTCCTGTGATATCAAATCTGAAGATTCGCGCCTCATACGGAAAACTTGGGTATGACGCTGCCGGGGCATTTCAGTATTTGTCAACGTTCAGTCTCCGATCACAATATATCTATGATTCACAATTGGCGCCAGGTATTAGGACCGACGCTTTGCCTAACCCAGGTATTACCTGGGAAAAAATGACCACCTCCAACGTAGGACTTGATTTTAACCTTTGGGATGGCAGATTGCTTGAAGGTACCTTTGACTATTTTTACAGACTGCGCACCGATGTGTTAGGTACCCGTGTTGGCTCTGTACCTGATGTAGTGGGAGCCACACTCCCTCAGGAAAATTTCTATGAATACGACAACAGGGGATGGGAGCTTACCCTGAATCATAGTAATATAATCGGAGAGTTCAACTATAGCATCGGGGGGAATATTTCTACTAACAGGGAAAAAACCGTATTCCGCGATCAGGCTGAATACGCCACTATGGAGGCTTACCGCCGAGGCAATCAGAATGGTGAATGGACCGACCGGTTCTGGGCATATCCTACCGATGGACTCTTTCATTCACAGGAAGATATTGATAATTGGGCTGATATTGATGGGCAGGGCAACCGCACTATTAAACCGGGAGATATTAAGTATATTGATTATAATGGTGATGGCCGGATTAGCGGCGAAGACATGATAGTTGCCGGGAGAGGTGTAATGCCCCGGTTAATGTATGGAATAAATCTTTCTGTATCCTGGAAGGGCTTTAATGTTATGATGCTGTGGCAGGGAGCTGGTTTATTTAATTACAACCTGAGAAGTGGCGGCAAAGATTATATTATGCCGTTTTATGCAGAAAATACCCCTACTACATTTATGTATGATAATATGTACACTCCTGATAATCCATGGAAACCTGCCAATACTACCAATGCATTATGGCCTAGACACGGTACAGATAATAGCAACAGAAGTCATAGGAATTTCAACAGGAACAACGAATTCTGGTTAACCAATGGCGCTTATATCAGGCTGAAAAATGTGCAGTTTGGTTATACCATTCCGGAAAGACTTACCAAACAATGGGGGATAGATAATTTGAAGGTCTTTCTGTCCGGGTATAATGTACTGACTTTTTCTAAATATGATTTCATAGATCCTGAGATAGATACCAGTCCGGCAAGAACATTTGGTGATTACCATCCGATTTTAAGCACCTATAGTATCGGAGTACAACTGAATTTTTAACAATAAATGAATTGAATTATGAAAAAAATAATATATATAATAATTTCAGCTGTCTTCATCATAACATCATGTGAGGACATATTTGACCGGCAACCGCTGGATAAAATCTCCGAAGCTGATGTTTGGAATGATCCTTTATTATTGCGTGCCTACCTGACCGATGTGTATATAAGAATGCCGCATAATAGTCGGCTGGGCGCCGCTAGGCTGGATACAAAAACTGATATTGCCACTACCAACAAAGGTAATCAGAACGCGGTAACCAATGGGACAATGTCCCGGACGAATGATGCTATTCCATTCTGGGATTATGCCCTGATAAGGGATGTAAACATGTTTATCCAAAAAATTGTTGATGCGGATATTGCCCAGACTACAATTAATCAGATGGAAGGAGAAGCCAGGGTATTAAGGGCTATGCTGTATTTCGAAATGCAGAGAAGATATGGAGGGGTACCCCTGGTGGATATACCCTTAGACCCCTTTAACCCGATTGATAAAAAGTACACAATTCGCAGCAATGAAGAGGCTATCGCAGATTTTATTGATGCCGATTTAACTGCCGCCATTGCCTTGTTATCGGAAAATCCCGAACCTCTTGGTGAAATCAATAAGTGGGCTGCTCATGCACTTAAGGCCAGGGCCAATTTATGGTCAGCCTCCATTGCAAAATACGGTACTGTTCAACTCAACGGTTTGGTCGGTATTCCTTCAGGAAGGGCTAACGATTTTTATACAAAAGCTTCGGCCACAGCCAATGCGGTGATCTTGTCAGGTAATTATTCGCTTTTTAACCAGGTTGCTGATAAATCGGAAAATTACCGTCAGCTGTTCCTTACCCAGGATAATGGTGAAGCCATTTTTTCCAAGATATATGATGGGGTGAATATATACCATCAATGGAATTTATATAATCTCCCGCAGAGCATTGCAGGTGGAAGGGGTTCATGGGATAACCCTCTCTATGATTATATTCTGGCGTGCGAGAATATTGACGGCTCGCCCGATCAACCTCTTATAGGATCTGACTATTTATATGATAATGCCTACCAGGCATTCGAAAATAAAGATCCAAGAATTAAGGCAGTTGTATTATTTGATGGAGATATATATGAAGGAATTGTTATCAGGTCTTATGAAGGGATTGATTCCAGTTTGGTTCCCGACCCCGGCGCTATTCTTAGTAACTGGGAACAGTTTTATATGGGCATGCCGCAGGTGGCAGAAGACTCCAGACTTAATCCTTATGATGACAAATCCACCAGGAGCGGTTTCATGGTTAAAAAATTCTGTAAAGGAGTAGGAAGTGCTTATAGTTCCGTTCCATTTATGGAGTATAGGTTGGCAGAAATGTACACGACAAGAGCCGAGGCTGAGTTCGAGCTTGGCAATCTTCCGGCTGCTGTAAGCGCTTTAAATGTTACCCGGGCAAGAGCTGGAATTAGTTTGGTTGATGAAGGTACAATTACTTTAGACCATGTGCGTACCGAAAGAATGTCGGAACTGGCCTGGGAGCAACACCGCTGGTGGGATCTCAGGAGATGGCGCATTGCTGAAGATGTTCTGAATTTGCACACAATGCAGGGCTTGCGAACCATACTGCATTATGAAACAGGAAAAATATATTACCTTCCTGTGAATGCTGAGCCGGCCGCACGCACTTTCCTGGAAAGGCACTATTACAATCCTATAACTGACGCCAGAATAAATAACAATGTGGATTTGGTCGAAAACCCGAATTACTAACAGACTTTAAAATGCAAATGATTATGGAAAAAGTAAATTTAATCAAATATTTCACGATTTTTTTGGTTACAGGCCTAATAACCCTGACCGGATGCAATGAACCGGTTTACGACTTCGGTTTCGATGGTCAATTATCCGGAAAAATTATAGATAACAATGGGGATTTTGTCTCAGGTGATATTAAGGTTACTACTTTTGCTGTGCATGCTCTGGGTGAACGTGATTTGGCTTATATGGTAATGAGAATCAATAATGATGGTACTTATGTCAATACCAAATTATATCCGCAATCTTATAAGGTTATGCTTATTGGACCTTTTATCGGAGCCGCAACGGAAGAGATTATCATTGATTTGACAGGAGGAAATATTGTTGTTAAGGATTTTCAGGTAACTCCCTTGTTAACCATTCCTTCACCTGTTGTTAATGGAAGTCCCACATCAACGGAGATTAAAGTTGACTATAGTATTACAGGGAATGGCGGGAATTCACCAGACTTACGAGAAATCTACTGCAGTACGGTATCCTGGCCAACCAGAACAACCGGAACAGGAACCGTTGGTGGAGGTTATTTTACCAATACCGTAACTGTAGCTGCAGATCAAGGCACCGCAACTATTAGCGGCCTGCAACCCAATACCAAATATTTCATACGAATTGGAGCAAGAGCCGACGGACAAAGCCTTTTTAATCATAGTGACCAGATTTCTGTAACTACGAATTAAACCGTTTTTTTTATCCTTAAGGAGATAAAAATTAATACTAAGTAAATCCTGAGGTTGTATCAATAGTTCTTTGTGTCCTTTTGTGAATTACATTTGTGTAGTAACATGGTTCCTTAAATCATTGACCCACAAAACACAATAATAAGTGTTCATATAAGAACATAAAACAGAAAAAACAGTAAATTTCTTACTATTGATAAAGCCTCAGGATCTAAATGATTTGTCTGGTGATATCCCCCTCTTATGTAATTTCATTTTTTAAGTTATTCGTTTGGAAGCTATATCAGCCAATATTGAGAAACTTAAAAAACTAAATACAGATGAAAAATATATGTTTGACAGCAAGTTTATTACTGGTATTATACAGTTGCTCAAATAACAGACACATTATCAAACCATATTCAGGGAATCCCGCGTATTGGCAATACAAAGGACAACCGGTTCTTTTACTGGGCGCAACCGATTACCACAATCCTTTTCATTACAACAACCTGGAAAGGCAGCTTGACAGTTTAATAAGCGCTGGCGGTAATTATATCCGTAATATTATGAGCGACCGCGATGATTTGACATCTACCAGCCTATCTGGCTGGTATCCGGATGATTATATCCGTAATATCATGAGCGACCGCAATCATGTCGAATGGCGGGCATTTGCCCTGACAACTGACGGTAAATACGACTTAAATAAATGGAATGATGCTTACTGGAACCGGTTTGAAAAATTATTGAAACTCTGCAAAGAAAGAGAAATCATTGTCCAGATTGATGTTTGGGACCGGTTTGACCATTCAAGAAACGAGTGGATTACCGATCCTTATAATCCGAAAAACAATATAAATTATACATGCAGCGAAGCCGGTTTAGATACCCTGTACCCTTCACATCCCGGAGCGAATGTTCAGCCTTTCTTTTTCACTGTCCCTGAATTGAAGAATAATGAAGTACTATTAAAATATCAGCAAGAATTTGTGAAAAAGATGTTATCCATATCACTCCGGTATAACAATGTGTTATACTGCATCGACAATGAAACGAGTGGCGCTGAAGAATGGGCAACTTACTGGGCAAATTTTATTCAGGAAAATTCGGGAACAAATGATATTTATATCACCCAAATGTGGGATGGCTGGGATGTAAAAACCGATATGCACAAGCGGACACTGGATCACCCGGAAAGATATAATTATATAGACATTTCGCAAAACGGCCATAACACCGGTCGTCAAAACTGGGAAAATGCTCAGTATGTCTTTAATTATATCAAAGATAACCCCAGGCCGGTAAACAGCACGAAAATTTATGGCTGCGACAGTTATGAACCGTGGCTTAACCGGGGTAGTAATTCAGAACATGCTATACAAACATTTTTCCGAAATATTACAGGAGGATTTGCTTCCAGCAGGTTTCACCGGCCCCCTTGGGGATTAGGTCTAAGTCAAACTACCATGAATTGTATTAAAACGATACGAAAAATTGAAGAACAGGTGAAAATGTGGGATATTGTACCACGAATGGATTTATTGAAGATGTATGAAAAAAACCAGGCATATCTTGCGGCAAAAGAAGGGGAATATTACCTGGTTTATTTTACAAGGTCGGGAAATGTGAAATTAGATCTCAGTCAGCATGATAACACATTTATTATTAAATGGATAAACATCGAAAATGCGGAGTGGGAAAAGATGGATGAGATAACAGGCGGCCGAATGGTAGATTTGGATGCAATTGATGAAAATGGCAGTTTTGCTGTTTTGATAAAAAAAATGAATTGAAAAGCGTAACGGGAAAACCAGACATTATGAACAAACACTTATTAATGATATTCTTCTTTTGTTCCCATTTGGAACAATATTTAACTTAAATAAGGAGGATTGGTTATGTGTAATTTATGTAGTAATGAAAATTATGGAATGCCACGCAGAGATTTCATCAAAACTATGGGTGTCTCTGCGGCGGGTGTGTCCTTGGGAGCTAGTCGAATAATGGACACCGCAGGAATAGTTAGCACTGCGCCAGTCAATAAAAAGATTGCCACCATCCGTGGAGCTTTCTTGTACCCACCCACCAAAGTACTGGAAGAGGAAGGATATTACAGTTGGCCCGGAATAGACTTTGATGCAGAAGGGCGACAAAAACAATACATGTCTCGCATAAAGGAAATTGAAAGCAAACTGGGTATTAACATCGAAATGGATCAGAAACCTTTGGACGCGGTTTCGGATGTGGACAAATTCATTGCGGAAATAAAAACCACAAATCCCGATGGTTTGCTGTTAATCCCTTTTAAAAAATTACCACCTTGGAATTATATATTACGTATCGTTGAAGAGACACAGATTCCAACAATTGTTCTGGCTACGTTAGGAATTCTTCTTTCTCATCAATTGTTTCAACTGAAAGATCGGACTGGTGTTTACATGATTAATTCTCTCGATGATTTAGATGCTGTTGAGAGTGGTTTAAAAATGATTAAAACGCAGCGCTGGATGCATGATGCCATGATTGTTAATATTAATGGGAATGAGGTAGTGGAAACGATGGTTCCTTTCATTGGAACTACAGTACGAAGAATTTCACACCAGAGATTCTATGATCATTTTGAACGGGCCAAAGTAAACAACGAGGTGAACGCATTGGCGAAACAGTTTATGAGTAAGGCAGTTAAGATAGCGCAGCCAACAAAAGAAGATATTGTCGAGGCAGCCAAGACCTATTTTGTACTGAAGAATATTCTTGCTGAGGAAAAGGGTGATGCCTTGATGATGAATTGCCTGCCCGGTTTACAGCACCCCCGAAAACACGTTCCACCTTGTATGGGATTCATGAGTTTGATGGATGAGGGAATTGTCACGGGCTGCCAGGCAGACCTTGATGCAACACTTACAATGATGCTGTTGCAGGAGTTGTTCGGTAAGCCTGGATTTATGCATAATCCTTCCTTCAATACTGAAAAGGATCGCTACTTCTTTGCGCATTGTACTTCGCCTTCCAGGATGAATGGAGTAGACAGGCCGGCAGAGCCTTATGAACTAATGAGTCATTGTGAGGCAGGTTGGGGAACCGTACCTCGCGTGCTTTTTAAAGAGGGTCAGGAGGTGACTATTGCCAAGTATTCGGTCAATGAGAAGAAGCCGAAAATGCTTCTTTATTCGGGAGAAATCATTGGCTGTCCCCCGATTCCGCAAACAGGTGGTTGCAGAACAAATGCTGAAACGACTATTAATGAATTAGAGAGGGGCAGTGATATGAAATACCTGGGCGGTCATCATATCATGATTTACGGTAACCATGTAAAAGAGCTCAAACGATTCTGCCAATTGTACGATATTGAGGTTGTTGTTTGATTTCCTTTGTAATTAGGTGAAAAACTGTTTGAGATGGATGCAAAACCAATGACAAGATAATGAAAGGCTTCAAAAATATTTAGATGCATTTACATTTTGACACAATAGGGTTAAGGTCAGTAGACGAGGATTATTATTTCATGAAATAAATGAACAAGCTATTTGCCGGGAACCTATATTGTCAAGAGATGTACTTAAAAAAGAAAGATTTGATTTTACCATAGAAGACTGGAGTGAAAAGTGAGCCCGGATGGGATTTGATGGTGTGGAGATACTCAAGGTTCAAGGAAACCATTTAGATAATGCTTATTTACATAACTATTTAGATATGAAAACATTATTATTAATATCAATTCTTTTAATAAACTTCAGTTGCTTGAAGGAATCTGCCAGGTCATCATCAAAGGATAGAGGTGAGGTTGGAACATATAAAAACAAGTTTATCTGGACCGGTACAGGCCAGGCTTTTGTTCCAAATTATATTATGCTTGATGCTTTAACCCGCAATATAAGACCCGCTGATGGCGAAGTCTTTCAAGAGCTTGACTTCCCCTTTCAGACAGGAAATTATTCCGATTTGCGATTTATTACCGAGGAAAATCTTGATATATTCATTGATGAGTTTTTACACGGCCATGGGTTCAATGGAGTTCATGTGCCTGTATATGGACAATGGTTTCACATAGGTGATAACCTTGTTACGGAAAATGATACTGTACCCGACCCTGAAACCTTTGAAAAGCTGTCTATGATTATAAAAAAAGTGTATGAAGCAGGCGGATCAACATATCTGTGGGTTTGGGGCGACCATGCCCGAAAATGGACATCAGAAAGCACTAAAGATGGCATTATGGGCAAACAGGAAAAACTTCTAATGGATATGATAGCTGACAAGCTTGGCCCATTAAATGGATGGTTTATGGGATATGGATTCGATTTATGGGAGTGGGTTACCGGGCAGGAGTTGAAGGAATGGCATGACTACATGTGGTCAAAGCCCGAATGGAATAAACTACTTGGCGCCCGGGCACATAAGAATGAGCTAAATCAGATTTACGAAGGACTGGATTTCTCAGATTATGAGTTCCATAAGCCTTGGTACGACGAGCTTGTGGCAATGATAAATGCCCGACCTGTGAAACCTTCTCTTTCGGGTGACAGGTACAGGATAAGGCGTAATCCTCCAAGCAGGTGGCCTGAAAAGGATTATAACGAAGAAGAAACCAGACGAGGTTTGTGGCATCATTCCATGGCGGGAGGAATAGGCGCTATTTGGGGAAATTTGGATTCACCAGGAATATATTCAAACAAATATGAACTCAAATGCTTTTCGGTATTCTGGAATGATAATAACAGATTCAGGAAAGATATGATTATTGATAACTCACTTACTAATGGCTATTGCCTCAGGGAATCAGACAATTATTACGTTTTTTATAAGGAAAATACAAATGAAATAGAGTACGAATTTTCAGGAAAATCAAAAAAAGTTATTGCTGTTGACACAAAGAAAAAATACCATGAAATTTCACTTGGGTTAAAGAAATCCGGCGATTATATATTCCAGGCACCTTATACCTCTGATTGGGCAATTGCTGTTGAAGACAATTGATTTGAGTTTTTATGCGGACAAGATGATATTTATATTTGTTTTTCTAACTTCAGATTAATATCCCATCCCCATCAATATCAACCACTACATTAAAAAGAAAAAACTATGAAAAAACACAGTCTTGCATCATTTGTGATTGTATTCCTTGTTGCACTCCCAATAAGCGTTAATTATAAAAGGCAAAACCAGGATTATAAAGGGGAAGTCCGGCATAATTTTATGAAAAAAGATCGTGAAAACTTGTTGACCATGGAAAATATCGAAAGGGAAATTCTTGCTACATCAACTGACGATTCGAGGGTGATCCGGAAAGGTTCGGAACAGTTGGGAAGTCAGATCGAAGTCTTTTCAAATGTGTCCGGTAAAAAAGCTGTCATCACCTGCAGACAGTCATTGAGATTTCCAGACGTTACCATGGTTCGCATCACAGTGCCTACCATTCCCGATTTCCAATGCGATGTATGGTGCTACGAGGATGAACTTGGAATAGGGGAATGTTTTCCCCAGCCTGACGGTACCATGATATTGAAGCATCATCATCCTAAGGGTGCAATGGTGAAAACTAAGATAGTACCCCAGGAAGGAATAGTAGACTGGTATGTTACAATCACCGGTTCGACACAAGAGGTAGTTCAGAGCGTTGAATGGGTAAACCCTTGCTGGCAATTCCGTCATGCACCAGGGTTCCAGAGTCTGCCTGATCAGTTTGTAGAGTCTTACGTAAATCAATGTTTCATCTATACCGATCGTGGATTTACATTTTTCAAAGATACCAAAAGGTATCCGGATACGCGTAAACCAGACGACGACTATAGGAACACTCCCCCTTGGGTTCAGTCCTATTATCCTGTTTGGAGAGAACATTCTGGTCAACTGGAGGCAGGTTGGGGTATAAGCGATGACCGGCCTATATACAGTATTATCGGTATCGTTTCGCGCGACATGAAATATCTGGCCGCATGGGGAGGCAAAAAAAGCAATAGACTCAGCCAAGGCTGGCATGACTGTCTGCACCTCCGTCCATTAATGATTGACTATGACGAAAAAACGAACCGGACAGTTTCTCATTTCAGGATGTACTTCATGGAATTCGATTCTGTTAAATTAATCGAGCAATACAAGCGGGATTTTTCCCCACCTGAGAACCCCGAAAGAGTGGATTAATCTCCTTAAATCAATTGCTTTTAAAATATTTTTTAAACAATAAAAAGTTTTAGTTATGAAAAAAACACCTGGCAGGTATACTTTCTTAACTTTTTTATTAACGCTGAACTTACTTCTCCTCACTTCCTGCAATTCAAAAAAATCTGCAACTTATGACATAATTAATAAAGCTGTTGACGAAATCTGGCTGATAGATACTCATGAACATTTCATACCAGAATTGAGCAGACTAAATTCTAATCTAGATTTCTTCTCACTCATTATTGGTTATATGCAGGCAGATATGATTTCTTCCGGTATGAGTTATGAAGAATTAACAGTAATGCAGGATACTACCAACTCTATGGAAGAAAGATGGAATATTTTTTATCCCTACTGGGAAAAGGCAAAAAACACCGGATATGGTCAATGCGTTCGAATTACTGTAAAGGGTTTATTTGAGACAGATGAAATAAATGAAAATACTTATAAAATAATCAATGAGAAAATGATGGAGGAGAATAAAAAGGAAGGCTGGTATAGGCACGTTTTAAAAGATAAATCCCGAATAGATGTATCTGTTATTGACCCACTGGGAAGTTACGCACAAACTGATACCGGTTATCCGGCTGATTTTTTTGTAAGGGTAAGGCGCTTTGACAACTTCGTACGTCTCAATAATATAAGTGATATCGAAAAACAGTCTGGTGAAAAAATCAATTCACTTACAGATTACTTGAATGCTCTCGAAAGTGAGTTTCAAAAAGCAGTTTCTGATGAAGGGATTATCGGAATTAAATCAGGCCTGGCATACGGACGAAAATTACACTATGAAGATGTTTCAAAAACTGAAGCTGAGAAATTATTTTTCAGAATGCATAATTTATCTCAACCACTTAACAGTGATAAAAAAAAGAAACTCGAGGATTTTATGATGCACCAGGTAGCAGAACGTGCAGAAAAGTACGAGCTTCCCTTTCAAATTCATACAGGCATTCTATCCAGAAATTTCAGACCTAATCCGATTGAAAACACGAGTGCAATTCACTTGAGCAACCTGTTTCTTAAATACAAAAAGGCAAAATTTGTTATTTTTCATGGCAGTTACCCTTATATGGCAGAACTATCCTACCTGGCAAAGAATTACCCCAATGTGTATATTGATATGTGCTGGATGTACATTATTTCACCATCAGCCAGCAAAAGGTATCTGGAAGAATGGCTCTTTACAGTTCCCGCGAACAAGATTATGGCTTTTGGGGGAGATTGTTCTGTTGAATGGGCATACGGTCACTCTGTAATGGCAAGGAATATAGTTACAGAAGTACTCACAAAAATGGTAAATGACGGATATTTCACAATAGATGAGTCTATCACAGTTGCAAACAGGATTCTGAGAACAAATGCTCTCGAGCTGTTTAATATCCAAAAAGCAGATGGTAAATGGAAAAGAGGAACAAACAAAGAGAATTAACTCTTTGTGTTTCCTGGTGTCTTCGTGTTTTAATGGCATTTTAAAAAATTGTATTTACGGAGTTGCCCCAACCTTTAATATGAATAAACCATGTTTTTTTGAAAGAAGATTTATAAAAAACCCATTATTGAGATTTCCATTACTAATAATGCTTTTAGTCATTTCTGGCTGTAAATATTTTACCCGGGGAACATCTCACGATTTCATTATTGTAGATATAACCAAAGAGACTGGTTTTGGCGGGCCAATTCACTCTGACAGTCTCGGTGGGCATGGCATTATGTGGTGTGATGTTACAAAAAACGGCTACCCCGATGTGTATACTACCATGAACTGGAAATATCCCGGTTTCCCCTACCCTGAATTGTTTTATTTAAATAATGGTCAATATAATTTCATAGAATGTGCCAAAAAGTTCGGCATTGATGATGTTGATGGGGGTTCACACGGGGCAGTATTTGCCGATTTAAATAACAACGGGTACTTTGATTTGATTAACAGTTCAACACTTAGCATTAAAGGGGGACCCAACAACAATAGCATTTATGAGAATATTAACGGTGAATATTTTATTGACCGTACCCCTGATTGTATAAAAGAAACCCGTGAATTTACCAGGGGAGTTGCCGCTTTTGATTTCAACAAAAACGGGTTGCTTGATATTGTTTTCATTTCAGGATGGAAAGGCTCGGGCGATCCCCTGGATGAAAAAAATGAAATATATATAAACCAGGGAAACTTTAACTTCATCAAATATAACCTGAGCGTTCCGGAAAATGCTCCTGCTTCACAAGGAGTTATTGCCACTGACTTTGACGGAGAAGGAAACATTGACATACTGAGTTGCAACATGGAAGGAGATATGTTTATTTTGAGAAATGACGGCAAAAATCAATTTTCTTTAATTAATCCCAAGGAACTTGGGATTATGCATACAGCATACAGCGGCATTACTACCGGTGATCTGAATAATGATGGCTATCTGGATTTGATTCTTGTTCATAACCCTGGGGGAACCAGGCATCATGAAGCCTACTTATACATCAATAACGAAAATATAAGTTTCACACATACCCATACTTTTATAAATATTGACGGGTTTATGGCCGGATTGGCAGATCTGAATCTTGACACATACCAGGATATTATTTTTGATGGTCATCCATATGTATATCTGAACAATGGGGATGGAACATTCGGAAAAGGTCCTGAAATACCCATTGATGATATTGATGACCCCAGGTGCGTTGCATTTGCTGATATTGATAATGACGGCGATCTTGATTTTGCTTTCGCTGTAAAAAGGAATATCAACAGACTGTATAGGAATGATTATTCAGGCAGAAACCGTTGGCTCAAGATAAATTTGTTTGCTCCCAATAGTCAGGCAGGAGCGTACGGGGCAAAAGTTTATCTATATGACCTGAACGGGAAATTGATCGGTATGCGGGAAGCAAAAAGCTCATATGGATACTTGGCTCAGGATGATCCTGTTATCCACTTTGGAACAGGAAAGCATAAGAAAGTAAATATTAAAGTGAAGTTTATTACCGGTGAAGTAACTGAATTATATAAGGTTAAAACAAATAGCACGATAACTATAAAAAAATAATTTCTCTGGGTAAAAGATATACTATCCGGAAAAAGTAATTTTTAACCTAACAGAATTTTTTATTTTACGATTATGAAACAAGCATTAAAAAAATAAACGGATGAAAAATAAATATGGTCTAAATTGCAATAAAAATGAAATGGCATCAACCTTAATATCTTTCCAGTATTTGCTTCTATTATTTTGCATAGCATTAGTGACCTCGTGCCGTAGCAAAACTATTCAAAATACAGATTCTTATCATATTCAGATTGATACATCCAGATACTGGAAATACAACGGAAAGAGAACTTTGTTGTTAGGTGCCTTTAATCATGGACACAATCCTTTTGTAGACGGTTCAACCTTGGATGAAGTACTTGTAGATGATATAGAAGTAATTATCACTCAAATTCAGGAAATGGTAGATGCTGGAGGTAATACTCTGCGATGCGTATTGGATCCTGGCATGGCTGCATCACGTGGTATAGAGTCTTATCATAAAAATGAAGAGGGGCAATATGACTTAAGTAATCCGGTTGGTTCTTATTGGGAGCGGCTTTCCACATTTATAGCAGAAGCTGAGAAAAGAAATGTTATTGTTGAATTGGAAATATGGGATCGGTTCGATTGGTATGGAACTAACTGGGATAGTAGTCCATTTAATCCCAACAATAATATCAATTATACCAGGGAGACTTCAGGATTGGAAGATAATTATGAGAGACATATGGTTTATGTAAAACATCCAATGTCTAAGGGCGTTCCAGGTCATCTAATTTACGATACGGCCTCTTTAGCAAGAAAGGCTCAATATGACATGGTTCGAACATATCAGGAAATTTTTGTGCAAAAGGTATTGTCTTGTGCATTTTTCCACAAAAATGTACTGTATAATATGAACAATGAAACAGCCGAACCCGCGGCCTGGGGTAGGTATTGGATTAACCTCGTAAAGGGAGAGGCTGCAAAAGCAAAGCTAAGTATTGTATGCACTGATATGGTAGATGGAGCTCACAATATTCCGGATTCAAAAGAGCTTAACTATCAACTGGCTCATCCAGAGATATATGACTATCTTGATGTTTCTCAGGTGAACAGCCGTCATAGGGATGAGGTTCATTGGAACAAAATTAAATGGGTTGCCGATCAGGCTAAAAGTAAGGGGTATTTACTTCATATGACCAAATTATACGGTTCAGATTCGGACGGCTATATTAAACCTTGGGATGGTTGGAAGCCTGGTGATGATGACAATGCCATAGAAGAATGGTGGCGAAACCTGATTGCAGGTGTGGCTGGGGTGAGATTTCACAGACAACCCACGGGTTTGGGACTAAACAATAAATCTAAGGCCTGTATCCGGGCAACCCGTAAAGTTGAAAGTAAAGTTAAGTTTTGGGATGTAAATCCCAGATTGGATCTTTTAACCGAGCGAGAAGAGGATGAGGCTTATTTGGCCGCTGATCCAGGAATACAATACATTTTATATTTTACTCATCAAGGAGAAGGCTCTGTAGGGCTGAATCTGAAGAAATATGAAGGAATAAGGTATAATATTGCCTGGGTCAATATAGATACAGGAGAGTGGGGACCAAAATCAAAAATCTCTGGTGGAAATAATGTTACTATTAATCGACCAGACAACTCCTCCCATTGGGTCGCATGTGTTTGGAGGATTGAATAATGTGATAATTAGGAAAAAGAATATAACTTAAAAAAGTAAAATAAAAATTAGCAAAAGTGATGTATTTTGCTTATATTCAAGGTGTTAAAATCTAAAATACCAGCAATAAAACATCACCTTCCAGATGAAAAATACAAAGGATAAGTTAAAGAACCAATCAAAAGTTGTTAAGTCCTCATTCACAGGCAGTAACATCACAAAGTATTCCGGTCTCAATACCGTAGCGAAATATATGAACCGCCAAAACATAGTAAAATCCATCAGCTCATCATTCCCCACCGAGTGGCACAATGCAACAAAGTTTGGTGTCAACCAGGTTTTGATGGCAATCACACCGGCCTCGATTAGCGGGATAAGCCGGATTTGCAGGGTCGCTACTTTTAGTGGTGACGGTTTGGTAAAAGCATTGCTGAAATTGGATAAGGCAATAAATGAGAATGCTATATCCGCCACGTTGAAGAACCTTGGACAAAGTGGTGCACGCAAGCTACAAATGTTATTGCTGTCAAAAAATGCCCGGTGGTTGCGTGAAAGCGGACTGGAAAGTATCACGCTTGATGCCGATTCCACCGATCTGTTTGTGACAACCAGGAAGGGGCTGAGAAGGGATTTAACACAACAAAGAAAGGAGCCAAAAGCTATCACCCGCTTTACCACACATGGTTCAGGTCAGGGTCAGCGTATACATCCAATGGTATTGGTGAATTCTTAAAAGAAGTACAATCCAGTCTGCCGGGAAATATCAGGAAAGTGTTCTTCAGGGCAGACAGCGGGTTCTTTTCAGTAGATTTGTTTGACTTACTGGAATTTTTTTTCTGGGACTATCTGGTGAAAGTTAAACTCAAGAACCTTGACGATTTACTGAAAGCCCAGGATTGGACTGATATTAAAGATGCCAAAGATGTTGCTATATGTGAGTTCAGCTACCGGGCAAAATCCTGGCAACATCCCAGGGTGCTGAAAGCAATGCGGTCAGTTAAGGAATATGTTGAAATATGTTTACCAATACGTATGCTATGCCAGCAGTTATGACTTGGATGCCATGGACTTGCATGAGTTGTACAAGCAGCGTTCTACCAGCGAGACATGGATAGAGCAGGTAAAAAGGACATACGATGGCAGGCAATACGTTGACCGATGACTTCTGGGCAAATGATATATTATGGCAGTTAAGCGTATTTGCATACAACATATCGGTAATGATGCGCCAGAAAAAAGACAAGTACAAAAAGCAGGAACACCGGAGCTTTATCGATTGGTTTATCTCGGTGCCTGCCAGAATAACCCGGAGTGGGCATCAAATTGAGTTAAAAATGTATGAGCACCATTATTACAAAGACGCCTGGGAAGAGCTTGATAGGCTCATCGAAGCGGCATAAAAACAGAGAAAGGAGGAAAATATGAGAACCGGCACGAGAGTGTATGGGAGAGGTACGTTCCATTAGCTCAAAAACCATGGATAAGTGGGGAATATCCCCCAAGGACAGGGGCACGAAGAATATTTAAGCCGCGGATTTAATCCGATTTAGCCGTAATTTAATTGTCTTTGTTCAAATA
>SDBS01001911.1_pt1 | contig 20989 bp, 15 predicted proteins | sample 2277091 | NCBI WGS metagenome assembly SDBS01 (sample SAMN10404972, study PRJNA504765) | marine sediment metagenome | isolation source: marine sediment core GS10_PC15, 163 cmbsf | place: Arctic Ocean: Southern Knipovich Ridge | collected 2010 | reverse complement strand
GATCCAGTCATCGATCGCCCGAACGGTGGCCTGGAGGCAACCTCTCTCGGGTGCGCCGACATGGGCATGGACGAGGGGGATGAGCCATTCGAGGCCGTGGAGGAGGGAGCACCAGTTCCGGTCTTCGAAGGGATCGGCGTCCCACGGGGGTGGGAAGCCGAGGGGGCTCGACTTCCAGCGGGCGCCGGGGCGGAACTCGCCGGCGAGGAGAGCGTCGGCCCGCTCAGTGAAGGAGGCGGAAGCGACGGGTCGCACAGGCAGGAGGTAGGTTTCGGGCAGGGCGGGCCGGCCGGCGGCCGCCTGGATCGCGTCGTCGCCTGCGGCGATGTATTGCGACAGATCCCGCAGGATGCTCGGGACCTCGGGTCCGCGGTAGTGGCGCGGCGGGTCGCGGTGGAGGAGGCGGTTGAGGCGGTGGGTTAGCGCGCTAGCCAGCATTCTGCAGACCGGTTCCTCAGCCACCTATTCGGTCAGCCCTATCTGGCGCTGCTGCTGAGATACGGCAATATGTCGGTGTCTGCTCTCGCGAACACCGATATTAGCTCTCCTTCTGCCTCGGTAAGACTCACCACGGCCGTTGGGGTGCTCTCCGTTTCTGTACCACCCGGAATGAGAGTCTTTCAAGTCATTGGGGTGTGACCGCGGTCGCCTTGCAACCAAGTAGGGGATTGCAAGTATTCAGGGCCGCATGGGTGCGGACCAGCTGGCCGATGGTCTGTGGCTGGGGTAGCGGCAGCACGAGCACGCGCCGGGCGGTATGCCAATCGTGTCCCGTTTCTGCGGGCGGCTGTCCAGGACGCAGAGTAGTCGGTTGTATCCATCGCTCCCGTGCCAGTCTAGCTCCCCGATGCCTGCGTGCACTCGCTCTTCCGGCGCAGGAAGCCGCCCCTGACGAGCCTCTCGATCAACACCGGCAAGACAACTGGTAGAGCCGTAAGGAGATTCAGATAGTAACCGCTCGGCGCGAGCGAGTAGCCGGTTGACCAGTAGAACTGCTGAGGAAAGCCGGCACGGCCCGCCTCCGTCAACGCCTCAGCGGGAATGTCAAGCGGAAGAAACAGCCGCGCGGCAAACAGGCTGGCAACGGTGAAGACAACGAGGGTTCTCCAGTCGATTGTGTCGTCGTCCAGTGCAGAGATCGCCAGGAATATGATCATCGGCGCCTGGAACATCAGCGCCCTCTGCTCAAGGTTCATCGCCATGAATATGGTCATCAACAGCGCCAGTAGCACCCCGGGGCTGCGTACTTCCGTCCTGACGATCCTCGGGAAGTAGAGCAAGAACAGGAGGAAGGCAGGTCCGAAGTAGAGGAATTGCTGTACCAGGAAAGCCCCTGGCATCAAAATGGAGAAGCGTAGAGTGGAAGAAAAGGCCTTCAGCGTGGTGATCTGATGTGCTGGAACGTCGTAGTGGGCGAAGAGCCTGGCACAGCCCACGTTGTACACCAGGAGGAGGGCGACGAATGCGGCCAGATACGGCCACCTGACCTCCGAGATGAACCGCTTTGCCCGGAGTGAGGGCAAGTACGCGACGAAGTAGGTAACGTAAGCTACGGCTATCCCCAACGCCAGCAGCACGTTATCTATGGAGACCAGCACTTCCGGGTTCTGTGTGTATACGAACCAGAGGTAGATGGCCCCAGCTGCAAAGATCCCGTAGCAGAGGAACGCGTACCGCGCTCCGGCCGCCTGTTCCGGGAACGGGTCTCGCCTTGGATAGATTAGTAGCAGCCCGCCAAACAGCCACGCCACGGGCCACGTCCACAGCCCGGCTAACAGAACCGCGAACAGCCAGACCGGACGCCTCAAGAGGTGGAAGTAGAAGGCGAGAGCTCCCAGGAAGAACGCGGTCGTGTCTCCCAGCGTCGGGTAGTACGTCATAAATCTAAGGTTCGCGAAGTTGACGAAGAGCCCCAAGAGCAACAAGGCATACTTCCGCCATGACATCCCGAGTCTTCTGGCTATTCCATCCGTGACGGCGAGAAGCAGCAGAAGAAGCACGGAGTTGTACACGTAGAATAGCGCCCGCCACACAAGAGGCTGCTTCAAGTCCAACCCAAGCAGACGACCGACGCCGTATAGTATGAACGAAGGCAGCAATCGCTTCATGTGATAGTCAGTGAGCCCGATGTTCGCGCCTGACGAAGCATCCGCACCGAACACCCGGTCAAAGAGCCTGGAAGCCCCCAGCGTATATTTGCTACCGTCCCATCCGACCCCTTCGTTAATCTGGATGTGGGATGCATAGAAGAACGACAACGCGTAGTACGAGACCAGCAATAGGCCGAACACCATCGAGAGGCGGCGAATGGTCACCCGGTCGCCGCCGGGACACCGGTCCGGCGTGTCTTGTCTGCGAGCGCCGCGGTTCTTCCTGTGGCGCATTGCCTGCCTCCTTGCCGGCGAAAGCACGGCCCACGGCATACAGGCCAGGCTCGAACAGTGCATTCTACGCCGCGGTGCCATGACTTCCCTCCCTTGCCCTGGCAGAAGCCCTGGTGGGGCCTCCGTCGGCGCGATCGCCTTGAGCGCAGTGGCTGCGACCTTGCTCTGCCAGTACTCTTGGAGGGATATGAAAGGGATTAAGCCTGTGCGCCCCGAATCTTGATCGGCACAACAAGGAGGAGCGGCTCTGGCATGGCTCCGCCGTGGGTGTTCGTCCGAGGAGCCAAGTTCGGCCGTCCTCTCAGCGGAGAGCTAACATGGTGAGAGTCGGCGTCATAGGCTGCGGGTACTGGGGTCCTAACCTCATACGTAACTTCTCGACCTGTCCGACCGCGTCTCTTCAGATGATCTGCGACATGGACCCTAAACGCCTGGCACGAGTCGCCGCTCAGTATCCGGCGGCGGAGACGGCAACCGACCCCGAAGCGGTCTGGACCTCGGATCAGATTGACGCCGTGGCAGTCGCAACACCAGTGAGGACCCACTTCGAACTCGCGCGCGCCGCGCTGGAGGCGGGCAAGCATGTGCTCATCGAGAAGCCCATGACGCAGACCGTCCCGGAGGCGGAGGAGCTCGTGCGGTTGGCCGAGACGAAGGGACGCGTCCTCATGGTCGACCACACTTACCTGTACATGGGAGCCGTGCGCAAGATCAAGGACCTCGTGGATAGGGGGGAGCTGGGGGAGCTGTACTACGTCGACAGCGTCCGCATCAACCTCGGCCTCTTTCAGCACGATGTGAACGTCGTCTGGGACCTGGCACCACATGACCTCTCTCTGGTAGACTACGTGACCGGCCGCCAGGCGCGCAGTCTGGCGGCGACGGGGGCCGCACACACGGACCGAGGGATCGAAGATGTCGCCTACTTGAGTGTCGATCTCGGCGAGAGCCTGATAGCGCATTTCCACTTCAACTGGCTCTCTCCCGTGAAGATTCGGCGGATCATCTTCGGGGGATCGAAGAAGAGCATTGTCTTCGATGATCTAAGCCCCGACGAGAAGGTCCGCGTCTACGACCGCGGCATCGAAGTATCACGTAACCCCGAGGCCGTGCGCCAGACCATGATTGGATACCGGACTGGGGATATCTGGGTGCCCAAGCTTGACGCGACTGAACCGCTGCAGACCATGGTGCGCCACTTCGCCGACTGCATCGAGGCCGGCAAACGGCCGCTGAGCGATGGCGAAGCGGGACTGAGAACGGTCCGGATTCTCGAGGCCGCGCAACGAAGCATCCAGGCCCAGGGAGGGCGGATCGTGCTGTGATGCTCTCAGCGGACGCCGCCCGAACCGGCTGGGGCCGGAGGCGCAAGGCATGACAGGAGCAACCGACGAACGATTCCCCTTGAGCCGCGTAGCTGACGACGTCAGACTCGGAAAAGACGTCAAGATATACGGCTTCGTGAACCTATACGGATGTGAAGTCGGCGACAACACGCGTCTCGGGGCCTTCGTCGAGGTGCAGAAGAATGCTCGCATCGGGAGCAACTGCAAGATCTCCAGCCATACGTTTATATGCGAGGGTGTCACCATCGAGGACGACGTGTTCATCGGGCACGGCGTCTGTTTCATCAATGACAAGCACCCCTGCGCCGTGCAAGACAGCGGCGAACCCGCCCGTGAGGCCGACTGGGTGGTGATTCCGACGATCGTGCGCCGTGGAGCCGCTGTGGGTTCGAATGCCACAATCATGTGCGGGGTTGAGATCGGGGAGAATGCGCTCATAGGTGCGGGAGCGGTCGTGACCAAGGACGTGCCTCCCGGACACTTAGCGTTCGGCGTGCCCGCAAGGTGTGAGCCGAGAAAGGATCGAGGTCAGTGAGTGTGCCATTCCTGGACTTGGCATTGCAGTACCAAGGGCTGAAGGATGACATTCGGCAGGCGCTGGAGCAGGTTCTCGATTCGTGCGCCTTCGCCAACGGCCCGGCCGTCAGGGATTTCGAGCAGTCCTTCGGTGAGTATCTCAGCGCGCACCACGTCATTTGCGTAAACTCGGGCACGAGCGCGCTGCATCTCGCCCTGCTGGCGGCGGGCGTCGGGCCGGGGGACGAAGTGATCGTGCCAGCGATGACGTTTGTTGCCACCGCTTGGGCGGTCAGCTACTGCGGTGCGCGGCCCAGATTCGTCGACGTCTCTGAAGATGACTACACGATGGACCCGTCGCTCGTGGAGGCGGCCATCTCCGAGCGAACGAAGGCGGTGCTGCCGGTCCACCTCTACGGTCTTCCGGCCGATCTGGACGCGCTGGGACGGATCTGCGAAAGCCGCGGACTGCCACTCGTGGAGGACGCGGCCCAGGCCCACGGGGCGCAATACAAGGGGCGACACGCAGGCACGTTGGGGTTTGCGGGGTGCTTCAGTTTCTACGCGGGGAAGAACCTGGGAGCATACGGCGAGGGTGGCGCCATTGCCACCGATGACGCCGAGGCGGCCGAACGCATGCGGGCGCTACGGGACCACGCGCAGCGGAAGAAGTACCACCACGATGAGCTTGGGTTCAACTACCGCATGGACAGTTTCCAGGGAGCCGTGCTCTCCGTGAAGCTCCGGCACCTGAACGAGTGGACCCACTCCCGGCAGGCGCTGGCGTCCCGTTACCTGAAGGGACTGGCCGATACAGACCTCGTGCTGCCGACCGTTCCAGCGGCACGTGAGCACGTCTGGCATCTGTTTGTGGTGCTGCATCCCGAGCGCGATCGGCTGAAGCAGGCCCTGGAAACGGCAGGCATCGGCTGCGGACTGCACTACCCCGTGGCCGTTCCATTTGTCCACGCCTACGCGCAGCTGGGGCATAGGCCCGGGGAGTTCCCGGTTTCCGAGCGAATTGCGAGGGAGTGTCTGAGCCTGCCGATCTTCCCGGAGATGACCGAGGAGCAGCAGGACTGCGCCATGGCTGGGCTGCGCCAGGGGCTGGCGGAGGCCTCCTGACATGGCAGACCGAAGCTGGACCCTGGTGACAGGCGGCGCGGGGTTTATCGGATCGCATCTGGTGGAGCTACTGTTGGGCCGCGGCGACCGCGTGCGAGTGCTGGATAACTTCGTCAACGGCAAGCGCGAGAACCTGGCGGAGGCTCCGCACCGGGATCGCCTCGAGATCGTCGAGGGAACAGTCACGTCTCGAGATGACCTGACGGCGGCGATGAAGGGAGTCGAACGGGTGTTCCACTTGCCGGCACTCGGTGTCCGCCACTCGTTGCACAGCCCCGAAGAGAATGCCCATACGAACGCGTACGGCACGCTGCTGACGCTGGAGGTGGCACGTGAAGTAGGGGCGCGACGCTTTGTGTACTGCTCCTCGAGTGAGGTCTATGGCACGGCCCGAGTTGTGCCGATGACGGAGGAACACCCGACCGTTCCGCACACGGTGTACGCAGCCTCGAAGCTCGCGGGAGACGGCTATGCGCGGGCGTACCATGACAGTTTCGGGATGGACACGGTTGTCGTACGGCCTTTTAACGCGTACGGGCCACGCTGCCACCACGAGGGTGACTCCGGCGAAGTGATACCTCGCTTCGTGCTGCGGGCCATGGCGAAACGCCCTCTCATCATCTTCGGCGACGGCACGCAGACGCGAGACTTCACATACGTGACGGACACGGCGCGCGGGCTTGCGCTTGCAGGAGACTGCGACGAGGCGGTTGGGGATACGTTCAACATCGGGAGCGGGAAGGAGATCTCCGTCAGCGACCTCGCGCGCGTGGTCGGCGAAGTCGTCGGCGCAGGCGACGTTGAGGTCGTGCACCAGCAACCCCGACCCGGGGATACGCTACGTCTCTACGCGGACAGCTCGAAGGCAGCACGCGTGCTCGGGTTCCAACCCTCCGTGCCGCTGAAGGAAGGTGTCGCTCGACTTGTGTTATGGTATCGGTCTCAGAAGCTGTCGGCCGAGGAGCTATTGGAGCAGGAGCAGATCCGGAGCTGGGAACGGGCTGAGGGGAGCTAGCGTTTTGACGAGAGTGCCTGTGGCGAAGCCGGTTCTGGGCGAAGAGGAGATCACGGAGGTTGCCCGCGTCATCAGGTCGGGCTGGGTGACACAGGGACCTGAGGTGGCAGCCTTCGAGGAGGAGTTCGCAGAAGCCCTGGGCACACCGCATGCATGCGCATTGAGCTCTTGCACGACGGCGTTACACGTGGCTCTGCTCGCCCTTGGCGTAGGATGCGGGGACGAGGTTATCACAGTTTCCCACACGTTCATCGCAACCGTCAATGCTATTCGTCATGCCGGTGCGACCCCCGTCTTGATCGACATCGATCCACTGACCTACAACATGGACCCGAAGCTGATCGAGGGGGCCATCACGCCGAAAACCAAGGTGATCATGCCCGTGCACCAGCTCGGCATGCCGGCCGATCTGGACGCGATCTACGCGGTGGCGCGGGACCACGGGCTGGCCGTCGTCGAGGACGCGGCCTGCGCCATCGGCTCGGAGTATCGGGGGAGTGTCATCGGAGAGAAGGCCGACCTGGCCTGCTTCTCGTTCCATCCCCGAAAGGTGGTCACGACGGGCGACGGCGGGATGATCGTCACGCGCAGAGACGACCTGGACCGAAGGTTCAGGCCTCTGCGGCAGCATGGGATGTCAGTGTCCGACAGTGCCCGCCACGCTGCGTCGAAGGTTATATTCGAGCAGTACGTCGGCTTGGGCTACAACTACCGGATGACCGACATTCAGGCAGCGGTCGGGCGCGTGCAACTGCGCCGATTGCCCGAGATGCTGGAGCGCCGGCGCGCTGTGGCCGCTCGGTATAATGCTGCTCTGAAGGGGCATCCTCACCTGCGCCCGCCGTTCGTTCCGGAGTACGCGAACCCGAACTTCCAATCCTATCCGGTACGGGTGGCTAAGGGTAGCCCTATCGCACGCGATGAGCTAATGCAACAGTTGCTCAACCGGGGCATCGCCACTCGGCGGGGCGTGATGAGCGTCCATCGGGAGCCAGCGTACACGAGCGCCTATCCCCCCATCAGCCTGCCGAACAGCGAAGCGGCCACAGACGAAGTCATCATACTGCCGCTCTTTGCCCAGATGACCGAGGCGGAGGTGGACCTTGTGGTCGACACCCTCTTGTCGCTGTGTCCGGCTTGATGATCGCGGGCGGCTAGCGTGGGCTCCCTGGGTAGTCGGCAACCTCCGGTGATCCGCCTTTTGGCGCCGATCGGAGCTCCAAAGAAGAGCGCTATGCGTAACGTCGAGCGAAGCGTACTGGTTATCTTGATGGCCGTGTGCGCGGTGTGTCTGCTAGCCGGCTGCGGAGCGCGCCCGGAGGCCGCGCCTCTGACCGACGAGGGTGTCAAGAGCCTTGATCTGGAGGATGGCTCGCGGTATCAGCCCATATGGGTTAAGCGCGTCGAGGACTGCGCGGTCACGCTTGAGCCCGACGGCTCGGTGTTGTGCCAAGTGCGCGGAAGCGATGACACCAACGGGGGCCAGTACGGAGGCGTTCGGCTCATCACCGGCCCCCTGTCGGCCGTGGAGATGGAGTTGACCGTCGTGAATCCGGAGAACGTTAGCGGAGTCTGGGTCACGTTTGGCGACACCGCGTCAAGCCGGGAGACCGACCGCTGGCACTGGCGCGTGCTCCAGCAACCTTCGTCGAAGCTCGTATTCCGGCCGGGCCGGGAGTCGTCGCCATTCACATACGTGAAACGTCGAGGTCGGGGGAGTCCCAATGTTGTGGACGTCTTCATCAAGCTGACGGGGCTGAACGCGCGGGCTGGACTGGCGCTGCGGGAGGTGCGCTATCTCCCGTCGGCAGAGGGTGCTGCAACGGAAGCGCCGCGTTCGCCCGCGGCGGAGCCCCCGGCCGCCGGAGAGGCGCAGCTTGAGGGGTCGGGAGTAGTGGGTTTCGACCTGGCGGATGCCGCAAGGCGAGAGCCAACGTGGGCGGTTCGGGTGCAGGAGTTGACCGTGGGCGAGAGCGAGGACGGATCGCTGACCTGTGAGGTGCAGGGCAGCGATGACACTAGCGGCGGCCAATATGGCGGCGTTCGATTCCTCACAGGACCCATCTCAGCGGTCGAGTTCGAGCTTTCGTTCACCCGGCCAGAAGAGATCGACGCGGTCTTCGTGGACCTCCGGAACATCCAGGAGCGCCAGATTTCGGAGCGGTGGGTATGGCGATCACCCCACGAGGGACCCTACTCCCCGGTGTTCCAGACGGGCTCCGAATCGCAGGCGTTCGAGCACCGTGAGGTGACACCTGACATCACCCCGGACTGCGTCGATCTGTTCATCAGGCTGCGGGGCACAAACGCGGAGGCGGGGTTCACGGTCCGGACGATGAGATACAAGCCGTGATCGTCGGGAATCGCGAGGACTCTGTACTTCCCGTCTCGGGACACTCTATGGAGGAGGGACGTCGGTCGCCGGAGGCGTTTGGGCGCCTGCGCGTGAGCGGCGCAGAGGATGCCTAGGGATATGGGATGGGCGACGTCTGAGAGGTCTTCTGGGACTGGCTCCGGTTACACAGGATGGCTGCGGGCGGCCCTTCAGGCTGTACGCTCGAGGCCAAGCCTGACGATCCTGATTCTGCTCACCCTCATCGGGATCGGGCTTCGCATCCGCTACTTCGGCGGCATCCAGGGCACGGATGATGTCTCACATGCCTACGGCGGCTATCACTTCTTCAGGAACTTCCACAAGGGGTTCGTTGTATATCACGGCGGAATCAGCTCACTGCGCATAGGACTGGACTTCCTGCTGTGGATTTCATTCTCACTTTTCGGTGTGCACGAGTGGTCGGCAGGCCTTCCCCCGTTTATCTTCTCCGTTCTTGGCATCTGGGCGATATACTTCCTGGGCCGGCGCGTTGCAGGGGAGACCGCAGGGCTGGCCGCCGCCGCGTTCTTAACCTTCCTTCCGGTGGACGTGTACCTGGCGGGCATATGGCTTCAGGACACGGTCCTGAACACGTTGTTCATCGCCTCCACGATATGGTTCATACGATCCATAGAGGCGGAGTCCCGGCGGGGCGCGGTGGGATGGGGGCTGCTGTCCGGTGCCGGGATTGCCTATGCCGCGGTCGTGAAGGAAATCGCGCCGATGCTGCTCGTTGCGTTCGGCATCTGGAGCCTGTTTCGCCTTCGCGCCGACAGGCGAGTCCTCCGAGTGGCCTGGGTTGTCGCCGGCTTCCTGCTGATGATGGGGGTCGTGGCGGTCTACTTCTGGTTGCTCACCGGCGATCCGCTCTTCAACGTTCGGATGATTGCCGTGCAACTCGCTCTTATAGACAAGATACCGACGACCGCAGATAGGGTCCTACTGAGCTTCCCGAAGATGATTGTTCGCCAGCTTCCCTTTGGCCCTGTGCTCCTTCTCACGCCGATCTTCACTGCGATCTTCGCCTTTGCGCGGTCCATTCGCTACCGGTGGCTCATCCTGACGATCTTCTGCCTGCTGTGGCTGTCGCTCATGAAGGTGGCTCAGATGGGCGTCCAGCAGCGTTACCTGCTGCTAATCGTTCCGTCGATCATCATCATCGCGGCCGGCGCGCTCACCGCAGTGACAAGCCGGCTCCCGCGCCTTCCGAGACATCTCGTAATTGCCACAGCTACGAGCCTGACGCTGGTAGGCTTCATGTATTGTCCCCAGTCGATGGCTTGGAAGTCCTGGCAACCGGTACGCTCCATTCACACCATACTTTCCCTCGCAGATGGGCGTGAAGATCCAGTATTCGCCGACCCTCGAGTCCTAATAGTACTCCATCAGCTCAACGGCTTTCGTCCCTATCCGGGTGGCCTTTACCGGTATCCAACGGTCGTGCCCCCGGATAGACAGTACAAGTGGCACGATCCCTTCTTGGCGGCATTCGATGAGCGGTACGGAATTGCCCCGGATGGGCTGGAGCTTGACGAGCGGCCCAGAGGGTGGGTAGTCTACGTCGAACGTGTAGCCAATAGGTTCGACCAGGGAAACTGGCGGCTCCCCATGCCGGACATCCTTGAGAATCCGCCGGGGAACTGGACGCGCATGGCGACCTACGACCTCAGCCTCGACGGGAGTGAGGTGTCGCTCTTTCTCATTAGCCCAGAACCTCCCACCTTTCAGGCGCTGCGACTCACGGGGCCGGTCGAGCGCTATCGAAGTCCGTGGGACACCGAAGCTGCAAGCAGTGTATTGACCCTCTCTGACGAGACTCTGACCTGCTCCGCGACGTTTGTTCGAGGGGATGGGAGCGACAATCCTCAGTACGCCGGTATGAGGCTGCCCATAGGCTCTGAGCAGTTCCGAATGCACATCTCATTCGAGAATCCCGAGAACATTGCGGCCGCGTACGTGTACGCTGGTGGAACACGAGCGATCGAGCTGGCGTGGCGGGCGTCTGGTTCTGACCTCTTATTAGTCGAAGCGCCGCAACCCTTCGAGTTTGGGCCGGAGAAGAGCCACGTGCCCTTCCTGATGACAAGAGCGAGATCTGAGGCGGAAGTGGAGTTCGTGGACGTGTTCATCAATGCCGCCCCCGGAGGAGGTCCGGCAGGATTCGCGATTTCGAAGGTGGAAATAGGGCGGTACTGAGTTGCTACTGTGAGTAGTCTCCTCTCTGGGACTCCCCACTACGTCAGGGACTGCGTTGTGCAATAGTGCGGGCCTTGAGCCGCAGGAGCGGAGCCTCGGGCTCGACCTGCGTCACCCGCGGCGGGTCACGCGATGGGCCGCTATGTCTGAGTAGAAGGAGCAGCTAGCATTGCCTGAGGCGCTCTGTTACATTGTCGGCCAAGGTCACACGAGATACGGAAGCCTCACAGAGAGCCTTTCGGACCTGCTCTGCGAGGCAGTCTGCTCCGCCCTGTCGGATGCCGATCTCGACGTGGACGACATCGGGGCCGTCTACGTCGGCAACTTCCTGGCCGGACTCTACGAGAACCAGCTGCACCTCAACTCCTTGCTCTGGAGTCTCTTCCCTGGCCTGAAGGCTCCCATCCTGCGCGTGGAAGCGGCTTGTGCTTCGGGTGGCGTGGCCGTCTACGAAGCGATCATGGCGCTGAGTCGGTTCCCGATCACGCTGGCGGTGGGCGTCGAGAAGATGACTGGGTCGAGCGCGCAGCGATCGACCCAGTGCCTGGCGGCGGCAGGGGACGCGGTCTTCGACCAAAGGCAGGGCGTGATCTTCCCGGCGAGCTACGCGCTCGTAGCGCAGCAGCATATGCTCCGCTATGGCACTACGACGGATGACCTCGCGGCCGTATCGCTCAAGAACCACAGCAACGCGAACCTCAATCCCAAGGCTCACTTCTTTGGGAAGGCCGTGACCCTGGAGCAGATCAAGGCATCCCCCATCATCGCCAGTCCGCTGCGGCTTTTCGATTGTAGCCCAATAAGCGACGGCGCGGCGGCCGTGGTGCTGTCACGCGAGCCGCTGGGCGACCGCTCCATCCCGGTCCTGGGCTCGGCCGTGGCGAACGATACGCTGTCGCTTTCGGAGCGTAGCGACTTGACGAGCTTTCGTGCGGCGAAGGCCTCCTCGGCCGATGCCTACCGGCAGGCCGGGATCTCGCCTGACGAGATCGGCATCGCCCAAGTGCACGACTGCTTCACAATAGCGGAGCTTGTCGAGATCGAGGATCTCGGGCTGTGTCCACCTGGGCACGCAGCCGGGATGACGCGCGAGGGGCGTACGGCGCTGACGGGCGACAAGCCTGTGAACACAAGCGGAGGACTGAAGGCCGAGGGGCACCCGGTCGGGTCAACGGGGGTCGGCCAGATCTCAGAGCTTGTCATGCAACTGCGAGGGGAGGCTGGCCAGCGGCAAGTGCCGTGCCAGCTGGGGATCGCGCTGAACATTGGGGGGGCGGGCGGAACGGCCGTCGTACACATTCTGGGGAGCAGGTGATCTACCGTGATCTGGGAATGCGCCAAGTGCGGCCGAAGCTCGCAGCGCCCTCTCGCCAAGTGTAACTTCTGTGGCGGCGCGATTGCGCGCCGCGAGAACGGGACCTGGACGGTGAAGGGATTCACCGAGGTGTTCGTCCCGTCGCCGGGCCACGAAGTCGTTCCGTACTTCATTGTGATACTGGAGAACGAACTCGCCGAACGCCGCTTGACGAAGACTTTCGTCCGACGTGAACTCGGCGAGACGCTTGACCTCTCGGGAGAGTCGGAGACCGACGGGAGGTCCGTCGTGGCCATGAGCCGCGTGGGGTACGTGGCCCTCGATGCCGTGAGTCGGTGTCTGGACATGATCGGGCCCCTGGATGTGGGGCCGGACTCACGCGTCCTGCTAAAGCCGAATCTCGTTTTCGAGATGGCACCATCGACCGGCGTCGTCACGAATCCACAAGTCGTAGAGGGCGTGTTCGTGTATCTGCTGGAGCGCGGCGTCCCGGCGTCGCACATCTCGGTGGGGGACGGAGCCGCGATCGGATTCGATACGAGGCGGGCGGCCCGCAAGAGTGGGATGGAGGCGCTCTGCAAGCTCTACAACGTGGAGTTCATCGACTTCAACGCGAGCGAGTACGTGGATCGGAGGGCCTCAGACGTCGAGGACAGCATCGTCTACAAGATCGCACGCGAGGTGTTCGAGCACGATCTGATCGTTAACATCCCGGTAGTGAAGACCCACTTCCAAGTCGGGCTCTCCTGCGCGCTCAAGAACATGAAGGGCGTGCTGGCGGCGGAGACCAGGAAGCGCATGCATCGGCGGGATCTCCACACGACGATCGCCGAGCTCAACTCTGTGCTACCGCCGTACCTGACGGTGGCGGATGCGACAATCGGGCTGGAAGGCATGGGGCCATCGGTGCTGGGTACTCCCGCACATTTCGGGCTGGTCCTCGCCAGTCGTGACCCCGTCGCGCTGGATGCGACGGTCTGCCGCCTGTTCCACTGGCCGATCCCACGGTTCGTATCGCGGGCAGCGCAGATGGGAGTCGGCTTCAATGATCCTGATAAGATTGTGGTCGCTGGCGAGGAGATCAGGGCCGTAGAGGGACAGCGGGAGCTTCCTGACAAGGAATTCAGTCCGCACCCGAGCGTGCACGTTATCGACGGGTCGGGCTGCTCCGGATGTTCGAACACCATCTGGCTTGCGCTCCAGGACCTGACAAAGAGGCTGGACTACTCGGAGGCAAAGGTGTCGGTGCTTTTCGGTACGGGGGGCGCCGAGGCGGCTCAAGCTACGAAGCTTCCGCTGGTCTGCGTCGGAGCGTGCGCTGTGCACCTCGGGGCACAGGCGATAGACGTGGTGCGCGGTTGCCCACCGGACAAGGGCGATATCACGGAGGCCGTTTATCGGCGCCTTCGTGATATCGAGCGAGAGCTTCCGGTCGGCCCAGACGAAGCAGGATTACGAGGGAGTGACAATGTCTGAGCCCACGTCGAGACCACCGTTGGTCGGCGCATTGCCCGTTTTCGATGATGAAAGTGAGCATCTGCGGACAATCCGCCGGCAGATTCTAACCTACCGCGCTACCGAGTTAATGAACGACCGCGAGCGAGCTGCATGGCTAGGTCTGCCAAAGGGCTGTCGCATCCGCGAGAACGCGAAGATCATCGCGCCAGAGAAGCTGACACTGGGCGAATACGTGTGGATCGGCGAGGGCGCGATTCTCGATGCTCAAGGTGGGCTCACGATTGGCGACTTCACGCAGATAGGCCTGAGCGTGATGGTATGGTCTCACTCCACCCATCGGCAGGCCCGTCGCGGGGAGACTGCCCAGACGAGCTCATCCATCGTCTATCAACCTACCACGATTGGTTCTCGCTGCTTCATCGGCGGCCCGAGCGTCATCGCGCCCGGTGTGACCGTCGGCGATGGGGTGATCATATCACCCATGACTTTTGTCGATTCCGACGTCCCCGATGGAACCATCGTTGGGGGGAATCGCCCTCTTCAGATGTTGGAGGCCCGGGTCGCAGAACTGGAAGACAAGATGCGCGCGCTCATGCAACGTCTTGAGGCGGGCGAGTAGAACGCGTCGTTCACGCGAAGCGGGGCAGAATCAAGTGACCGACAGGAGCGACGGAGAAGAGCGCGCGGTTCAGTCGAACGGGGCACTCTCTCGGCATGATAAGATGACGACAGTTTTCGTTATCTCGCCCACCTTCAACGAGGCTGAGAACATCCCTGTTCTCTACGAGCGGCTGGGAAAGATTGCCAACGATCTGTTCGCCCGGTACCAGTTTCGTTTCCTCTTCGTTGACGACTGCTCTACCGATGGAACGCCCCGCGTGCTGGCAGAACTGTGCTCGAAAGATCCACGCGTGGCCGTCCTCCGCCTTTCCCGCAACTCCGGGAGTCACGCGGCACTCACCGCCGGCTTTGCCCACTGCGATGGGGACTGCGCAGTAGTGCTAGCGGCCGATGGTCAAGACCCGCCGGAGACGCTCCCGGCCTTGCTGGAGGAATGGAGGCAGGGCAGCAAGGTCGTATGGGCGGTGCGTGGGACCAGGGAAGGGGTGAGCCGTCTAGGTGTGTTGTGCTCGCGTCTGTTCTACTGGATCATGCGGCGCATCGCGTTGGCACAGATGCCGCCGGACGGAGCAGACTTCTTCCTAGTGGACCGGCAGGTCATCGCCGTGCTCAACCAGATGCCCGAGCACAACCACTCGGTTGTGTCGATGTTGATGTGGCTGGGCTTTCCGCAGTCGAGCATTCGCTACACCAAGGAGCGACGACTGCACGGCCGGTCAAAGTGGACCTTCGGTAAGCGCCTGAAGCTGGCGATCGACTCATTCGCGGGGTATTCCTATGTGCCCCTTAGGGCGGCCTCGGTCCTGGGGCTGACGACGGCGGCCTTGGGACTGCTCTACGCGCTGTTCGTGTTCGTGACGGCTCTGTTCGGTCGGTCGGTTACGGGCTGGGCGTCGCTGATGGTGGTGGTTCTCACGACGGCCGGTGTCCAGATGATGATCCTCGGCGTGCTCGGAGAATACGTGTGGCGGGTGCTCGAAGAGGCCCGGAGGAGACCGAGATACGTGATCGAGTCCAGTCGGAACCTGCGGGCAAGCACGGGAGACGGAACAGTGGCCGATGGAGTCGTGGGCGACGAGGGAATCCAGGGATGATCCGCGATACCCTCTTCGCCTGCGAAGGGACCTGTGGTCGCGGACTGAGGTTGGGTTCCCGTGGGTGACGCAGAATCACCCCGTGGCATGGCCGAGAACAGAGATGGCGATGTCTCGGCAGTAGCGACGGAGACCACCGTGGGCGCCCTGGCCGGGACGCCGGGCCGGGCGGGACGATACTGGCTGGTAACCGGCATAAAGATTAGTATCGGCTTTGGGCTGCTCGCATACCTGATACTGAGTGGAAGACTCCGGGTCTCGGTTTTCAGTAATGTGCGACTCGGCTGGGAGGTCGCGGCGATGGCCGTGCTTGTCGTCGGGGCCCTTTTCCTGCCCTGCATCCGGTGGCAGGTGCTTTTGCGCTACCAGGGGATAGAGATCCCCTTCGGTCGCGCTGTCAAGCTGACCTGGATCGGGTATTTCTTCGGCCTTGTGCTGCCCGGGGCCGTGAGCGGCGACCTGGTGCGTGGATACTATATCGTCAAGGACAGCCCTCGCGCACGGGCCAGGGCGGCCTCGACAATCATCGTCGATCGCGGGCTTGGCCTATACAGCCTGTTCTTCATCGGGCTCATACCGGCGTTGGTTCTCCACGGCCGCGGTCAGGTGACGGGAGTCGTGCGCGGAATGACCCTCGTCACGCTCGCCCTGGCGCTTGGCCTCACTGCGGGACTGGCGCTTCTGTGGCATCCGACATCTCGGCGTTGGTCCCTGCGCCTCCTGCCATCCCGCGTGGGGGATCAGATCGGCTCCATCCTCGCTGATTACTGCAGTCGGCCTGGCGGCCTGGCGGCCTGCTTTGCAATCTCTTTGGGGGCGAACCTCCTGAACGTGCTGGCTTTCATGCCCGCGGCCCTTGCACTTGGAGAGAGGCTCCCAGCGCTCTCCATCTTCCTCGCGGGGCCGCTGATCATACTGGCAAACTCTCTGCCGATATCGCCAGGCGGCCTTGGGGTGGCGGAATCAACCTCCCATGCCCTGCTGGACTCATTCGGCTTCGCCTACGGCGCGGAGGTGATGTTGCTCCTGCGGGCGGCCATCCTGGCCTCAGCGCTGCCGGGTGCTGCGCTATATGCTGTGCATGCGGGCCGTGCCAAGTAGAGGGGAATGACGACTGCATCCCGCATTCATGAAAGCCCCATGTCAAGAGGTTGTCTGTCGCCTTGCCCTCAAGAACGAGTCCAGGTGTAATATCAGAATTGAGGGTCTGGACCGAATCGAGAGAAGCGCGTGGCGTCCAGAAACTCATCCGCTCGCCAGAGTGCCTTCATAGCGGTCTCACGGATCCTCGACACCTACAGAATGTCCACCCGCCGAGCAGGTGGCGGGGCGTTTCCGATCAAGCCGGGCTCGTGGCGACTTCCGCCGCCACTTGGTCTAAGAGCCGGCCCCACTGGGCGACCACTACGGGCATGCAGAAACTGTCGCTAACGTACTCCTTCTCGCGCTGGCGGCGGGCCGCCAAACCGACCTGGTTCCGACGGAAGCGCTCGATCAATTCAACCGCCTCGCGGACATCCGAGAATGTGTACTCGCCAGGATAGAGTCCCGGTACTTCCTCGCGCAGACGGATGATGGGGATAGCGCCGGAGGCCATCCCCTCCGCGATGCTGAGGTGGAAGCTCTCGTCATCGCTGGGGGAGAGGATGAAGCCGATCTTGCGGAACCAAACGTCGATATCGGGCCCGAACGGCTCAAAGATGACAGAGTTCCGCCAGGGAGCGCAGTTGATCCGAGCCAACTGCTCCCTGAAGTACGCCTGCTCATCCGCATTGTTCCAGGCCCACCGATACTCGGTCGCCAGTTTTCCTTTGACCGAGAGGATGTAACGCGAGTCCCTACGTCTTAACGCCTCGAAAATGTCCAGCGCGAGATCGAGCCGCTTCAGCTTGGGGCAGACCCCGAGCAGGCCTGGCCGGCAGGAGTGTCACCGCTCCTCGCCTCTTCAGCCACCTCAGCGATTATCTGTTCCCATTGCGCCGTGATGTGCGGAAGGTCGAATTGCTCGTAGGCATAGCGCTTTATCTCTTCAGCGCGGCCGGCGACGCCCTCCGGCTCCCTACGGATTTCCTCGATGAGGTCGACGGCATCCTGGACAGTGTCGATGACGTACTGGGGCGGGTAGACATGGGCGGCGCCCTCCCAGGAGCGAATGATGGGGACTGCCCCGGAGGCCATACCCTCGGAGACGCTTACGTGGCACCCCTCCACGTCGCTCGTGGAGAGGATGAAGCCGACCTTTTGGAACCACACATTGACGTCGTCGCCAAAAGGCTCGAAGGAGACAGAGTCACGCCAGGGGCTGTGGTTGATGCGGGCCATGAGGTCGCGATAGTACTGGCGCTCGTCGTCGCGCCGCCACACCCACTGCAATTCAGTCGGGAAGCGGCCCTTGAGGAAGAGCTGGTAGCGGCGGTCTCGTCGGCGTAGGGAATTGAAGATGTCGAGGGCGAGGTCGGGGCGCTTGAGGGCTGGGACCCAGCCGAGGAGGCCGAGGCGGAAGTCACTGCCCACGAGCCCACGTCGCTCAAAGGACTTGCAGTCGATGGGCTGGGGGATGTGGACCACGCGCGGGGCAAGCTGCGGAAGGCGAGCCCTCACTTTGTCGGCAGAATGGGGGGCGATGGTGACGATACGGTGGATGGCCGCGGTGTTGAGCTGATCGGGGTAGTCGGTGTTGAACTCGACGCGATGAATGCGGATGATGAGGCCCTTGTGCGGGGGGAGGTGGTCGGACAGCCAGACTGCGTTCGCGAGGCACCATTCGCCGACGATGACATCGGCCCAATCCATCAGGTCGCGAGTAGCGGATTCGTCGTGCTCGCGGTGGCTGATCCACTTGTCTAGTCGCACCTCGAAGCCAGGCGCGCGCTGCAAGTGCTGCGTCAGCTTGTCGATGAACCTGAGGTCGTGACCGGCGATCATGACGCGGAGCGGGGTTGGGTCGGCGGATGAGGGGGCGGCCACAGGCGGGGAGGGCGCGGCAGGCCGTGGGCGGGGAATGTGGGGCACGAGACGATCACGGGCGGAAGACAGGGTGAAGCCGCCCGCGACCTCCCAGAGCTCGCGGGCGGCACTGGAGTAGGCTTCGTCGTCGGTGAGGGCGCGGGTGGCGGCGGCGAGGAACTCGTCGGGCGTGTCGCAGAAGAATGGGTAGTCGGGGCCGAGTAGCTCCTCGTGCATGGGGGTGCGGTTGAGGAGGACGGGCTTGCCGTGGCCGGCGTACTCGAGGAACTTCGTGGAGATCTCAAGGCTGTCGCTCATGGCGGCGTGGCGCCAGGAGCAACTGACATCGCAGGTGGCGATGAGCTTCTGAGTGTCCTCGCGGCTGAGGGCCTTGTGCCAGATGACGCCGGTAGTGTCCTCCAGGAGGTGTCGCATACGGCCGGGGAAGTCGCGAGAGGGTGGGTCGTTGTGGAACTTGTCGCCGGCGAGGTGGAACTCGGCTCCGGGAAAGCGTTCACGGAGGGTGGGAAAAAGCTCGAGCATCTCCTGCGTGTGGTAGAGGGGGGCCATCTTGCCGACGTAGACGAGGCGTCGGGTTCGGCGCACGAAGGAAGGGGGTGTCTCTGAGAGGTCGGGGATCATCGGCGGCAGGAGGAGGAACTTATCTTCGCCAACGCCGAGCATGGCCATGAGCTGGCGCTGAAGCCGAGGGGTCTGACAGAGGATCTTTGCGGCGCGGGAGTGGACGAACCGGAGGGTGTCGGCGTCCTTCTCGCTGACGCCGGTGAAGTACTCCCAGACAGGCCCTGCGAGTGCGTCATCCTCGAGCGCGCGGCGGCACACGTCAAAGCCGCGGAGGAGGATGAGGTCAAAGGCGTGGTGTCGGTCGAGTGAACGTAAGGCAAGAACCGCCTCGTTTGGCGAGAGGCGGCGGGAACGCTGCCAGCGGCCCTCGGGGAGGTCGAGCGCAGAGTCGTCCGTCCACGGGTCCACGAGGCGTACGTTCGGAGGGAGGTCGGCGACGAGGACCGAGCGCTTGAGAGGGCGCTTGAGAAGCAGCGTGAGGTGAGCGCCGGGAAGCGATGCGAGCAGGCGGGCGACGGAGGTCGTCCAGACGGAGGAGCCGTCGATGAGGTTGAGGTCGGTGTCGGCGTAGAGCAGGATGTGGAGAGAACCATTCGGAGAGCGGAAATCGGACACCAGGTCAGCTCCTTCGTCAGATGTCAACGGGGGCGCAGTCGGCGGCCACACCTTGGTGGACGTAGTTGAACCGATCAGCGGAGAAGATGCGGGCGCCGGCGGCTGCGACGGGGGCGAGGGCCCCGGGGTCGCGCAGAGAGCCTGCGAGCCGGCCGAGATCGGCAAGCAGGTCACGACCGGCGAGCATAGCGGTTGGGCGCACGGAGTCTGTGAAGACGTAATCGCGCTCCTCGCCGACCAGGGCAAGTCCAGCGCTTGGCTGAGCCTGGTAGTGGGCGGCCTTCCCGACGATGTCGGCGCGAGAATAGGCGAGCGCTCGTGCGAGATCGCCAAGGTAGTGCGGCCCGTAGTGATCTTGAGGGTCGAAAAAGGCGATGTCATCGCCAGAGGCGTCGGCGAGAGCTTCCGTCCACCATGATGCGGGATCGGCGGCGGTGGGCGAGGCGAGGACGCGGCTGCGCTGGTGTAGAGAAGAGCTGGACAGAGCTTGGTCTGCGGCGTTGGCAAGTTCAGGTGGACAGATGAGCAGGATCTCGGGGTCGAGGGCTTGCTGGGCAGCGAGCGTGCGGGTGACGGCGGCAAGCTGTGACTCATCAAGAGCCCAGGCGACCACGCTGATGGGTGGGGGAGTGGGAGGCTCTACGTTGTGGCCAAGCTGGGTGGCGAGTTGGTGGAGACGATGGGCGTAGGTGTGGCGGGTGGCCACGAGGCGCTGGCCGGCGAGGCTGAGCCGCTCTCGGAGGAGATCGTCGGAGAGGATGCGCTCGAGGGTCTGCTGGGCTTCGTTGCGGGATCGGACGATCTGTACGACATCGCGGCCGAGGAGCTCGGTGATGCCGCGAGCAGGCGTACTGACGACGGGGGTGCCGCATGCCAGCAGCTCGAAGACGCGACGTGAGAACATGGTGGGGGAGTCAGTTACAGAGTTGACGTTGAGGAAGACCTTGTAGCGCTTGTAGGCCTGCACGATCTCATCGTACGGAAGGCCCCCTGCGATGGCCGCCTGGAATCTTTCGGGGAAGGTGAACTGGTCGGTGCCGCGGCCGGTCTGGCCGTGGCCGCGGTCGTAGATGTCGAGGCCGAAGTTGAGGGCGGCATCGAGGATCCATTCGAGCTCTTCGCGTCGCTGGGGATGGCGGTTGCGGTAGTAGGAGCCGGCGAAGCAGACAGACTTCTCTCGGTAGCCGGGGGCGCGAATCGGATTGTGTATGAGTGGCTGGGCGGCGAAGGGAAGCGCGTAAACTCGATCATGTCCGAGCTCTTTGCAGTATTTTGGAATGCAGTTCGCGTCGGTTGTGAAGACGTAGTCGAAGAGCTTGGCGGCTTCGATGAAGCGCTCGAAGTGAACCGGGTCTTCCTTGTTCCAGAAGACGGTGGGGAGGCCCCGCTGACGGCACCA
>SDBS01001910.1_pt1 | contig 20993 bp, 18 predicted proteins | sample 2277091 | NCBI WGS metagenome assembly SDBS01 (sample SAMN10404972, study PRJNA504765) | marine sediment metagenome | isolation source: marine sediment core GS10_PC15, 163 cmbsf | place: Arctic Ocean: Southern Knipovich Ridge | collected 2010 | reverse complement strand
GGCAGCTTGGTGTTGAGCCAGATTATCAAGGAGCTGGCAGATCGCCTATTTTTGGTGCCTGCGGACCTTGCCTTGGCTACCGCTGAGCTGGGATTGGTATCAAGAATGGGCCGCGAAAACATGCTCAAAAAAGCGCTAACTTCCCTGGATAGCGCGTATGATGTAGTCATTATTGACTGCCCCCCGTCTCTTGGGCTGCTGACGCTGAATGGATTGACGGCAGCGGATGCAGTGTTGATTCCCACACAGCCCCAGGTTGTGGACCTGCGGGGGTTGCGCCTGTTTCTTGATACGCTTGATCAGATAAGAGTGGGACTGAATCCGGAGCTTGAAACAATGGGCGTTCTCCTGACATTCTATGATCACAGGCTGATTCACCACAAGGACGCCCGTGGAGCAATGGAGCGCTCCGGGCTTCCTCTAATGAGGACGCAGATTGGACGTAGTGTTAGAGTGGCTGAGGCAGCCGCCAATGGAGAAACAGTAGTCACATACGAACCCAAAAACCCGCAGGCCAAGGCCTACAGAGAACTGTCAGAGGAGGTAGACAAATGGCTAAGAAACAAAGCCAGCCGCTAGACGATATCTTTAAAAAGACTGAACCAGAACCTGATCAGCCCGGGGCAGCCGGCGATATTCCAGCAACCGGACGTACGTTGTCCGTAGGAGTGGGCTTGAAAGAAAGCGAAATTAGCATGTTGGATACAGTTGCAGCCGAGCTGGATGTTGCCCGCAATGCTGTTATGCGCTATGCGATTAGATACTTTTTAGCGCAATATCGGGCAGGGATCGTTAATCCAGCGGGAGATGTGCGAGAGCCAAAGGTTAAGAAACAGCTCAAAATGCCATAGTTGGGAATAATACGAACGCCGATTAAGTCCCCCGTAGTCATGTGGTTTTGTATTGCTTAGGTTGCAATGCAATGGCTGCAATGTACTGCTAGTACAGACCCGATATTCGTTTAGGGATATGGTGTTTAGAACTCCGTATAATGAACATTGTACCTTGACTTGATTCAAGATTGGGGAGGAAGCCAAGGCAGGCGATGCCTCCCAGGCGTCGAGAAACACGAGGTTCAATCCCGAAAATTTTATTCCGGCACAGCCGCAGCCTGTTCTTTAGTACGATTGAAAACGTTGTGACAATGGCTGCCATCTACTAATATAATCATACTAGATAATTGGCATTATATGGTATAATATGTAAATAACTCGCCAGATAACATATCCGCTAGAAGGGCTTAAGCCGACAAAAACTGACCAGATAATTTTTTGACAAGGCCGATGGAAACACCAAAGGACATACCCAACGAATATAGGGAGTACCTGGAGCGGACCGACAAGAGCGTTAACACCATCAAGGCGTACACCCATGACGTGGCCAGCTTTACGACCTGGTTTGAGATGACGACGGGGGAGGCCTTCGAGCCCCAGGCCGTCGATCCGAGGGAGATCACCGACTACAGAGGGTTTTTGTTGCAAAGGGACAGCAAGCCGGCCACCGTCAACCGCCGGCTCATCGCCCTGCGCCGGTTCTTTCGTTGGGCTGTCAGAGCGGGTTACGCCACGAGCAGCCCCTTTGAGATCCTGGAGAACGTGCACGTCAAGGAGCAGAAGAACGTCGCCCCGCGCTGGTTGAGCCACAAGGATCAGTTGGCTCTCTTGCGCCCAGTCCGCCGAAGCACGAACCCCCGGGACCTGGCCCTCATCCAGGTGATGCTGGGTACCGGGCTGCGCATCTCAGAGGTGGCGGCGCTTAAGGTATCGGATGTCGAGATCGGCGAACGCTCTGGATGGGTCCGTGTGCGCCAGGGCAAGGGGATGAAGGCCCGCTCGGTTCCCTTGAGTCTGCAGGTGCGCAAGGATCTGGAGGCCTATTTAGAGGCACGGAAGAAAGAGGACGAGGTGCGGCTCTTCCTGGGCCAGCGCGGGCCGCTTTCAGAGTGGGGCATTCATGCAGTAGTGAAGAAGTATGCTTACCAGGCCCATTTGGAAGACGTCACCGCCCATACCCTGCGGCACAGTTTTGGTAAGAACCTGGTTGAGGCGGAAACGCCGTTGGATCAGGTGGCCACCTTGCTGGGTCACGAGAGCTTGAATACAACCAGGATTTATACACAGCCGAGCGAGCGAGATTTAGAGCGAGCCGTAAGAAGGGCTGCAGGAGAACTGTAAGAGACCCCGTATTATAAATAGTATAGGCTGGTGCATATGAGCATCAATTGAATCGGCAGTTCTGTTTTGTAAGAGGATTAAGCTGTGACAACTTTGATGGTTCGGATTGAACCAGAGGAGAATATGAATCGCTGGTACAGCGTCAGCGTACAGCCAACATTGCTCGACCCCTGGGCCGTGATCTGTGCTTGGGGAAACCGGCGCACAAACTATATACGATTGCGTGTATTACCCGCCCAATCTTCCACGGCGTCAACGAGGCTTGCTAGAGATATCGTTGGTAGAAAATTGCGCCGGGGATATTCAGTCTCTGACAGACGGTGACAAACGTAACCCCTTTTCCATGGCATTTGTCACGAAGATGAAGGCATTTTAAAAATTGTTCTTGACAAAGTGTGTTCTAGAATGTTATGATGTCTTCGTTAGCGTTAACGGGAGCGTTAACGGGAGCGCTAACAGCAAGGTGCATTACGCTCTTTCTTTGAAGATTTTACGCAAGGAGTCTAGTCCAGAAACATGCCTACTCATTACCGCGTTACCATAAAAGAAATCGCCGAGGAAGCTGGCGTTTCTACGCAAACTGTCTCAAGGGTTGTCAATAACCGGCCTGATGTAGCCCCGAACACCAGGCAGCGCGTGAAGAGTATCATCGCCAAGCATGACTATACGCCTAGCAGTATCGCCCGAGGCCTAACAAAAGGACGCAGTTACATATTAGGCGTAATCACGGCTGGTATCCGACATTTTGGTCCATCTAGTACGCTTTCAGGAATCGAGAAGCAGGCCAGCGAGATGGGCTATGCAACAATATTAAGAGCCGTCCATCAGACAGAGGTATTTGATATCGATGAATACCTTCGTTTCCTAGTGTCTCAACACGTGGATGGCATCATATGGGCCATGCCAGAGCGTGGGAACATTCGCAAAGAAATTCTCGGTAAAATACCGATGCTCGCCATACCAGCAGTTTTCATCAATATTCAACCCCATCCGGACATCATTGTCTTTGATTTCGACAATCTTGGTGGTGGGCGGATGGCCACGGAACACCTGATTGACCAGGGCTTTCAGAGAATTGGCCTGATAACGGGCCCGATGGACTGGATGGTTTCCCGCCAACGATTCCTGGGTTGGAAAGACGCACTTGAGAGGGTTGGATACAGTTCAGATGGCATTCAGATTGTCGAAGGCGATTGGACTGCAAAGAGTGGAGCGCAATGTATGGCACAGCTTCTCAGACAATGGCCCGAGATTGATGCAGTATTTGCCTGCAACGATTTGATGGCCTTGGGCGCCATGAAGGCAGCACGCGGTCGTGGGCGGAGCGTTCCTGATGATTTAGCTGTCGTGGGCTTTGACGATGTTGATCAGGCCAGTTTCTTCTCGCCTTCCCTGACCACAATTCGGCAGGATCCTCAGTATCTTGGAAGCCGCTCCGTAGCAGAAATTGATCAGCTGATCTCTGATTTAAACCAGGAAGATGTTCAGCCTCGCGAGAACAAGCATATCTTTCAGATGAAACTAGTAGTTAGGGAAAGCTCGATAAAGCGCTCAGAAACTGGATCGATATCCACCAGTTGAGAAAGGATATTTCCTTATATGAAAGCGAAAAGTGCTCATCCGCATCTTAGAGGATCAAAAATGAGCACTTCACGCTGACACCAACCACTCCAACAGTAGTTCGTAGCTACGTTGTGATAGTTGATGCTTCTCTTTTATCTTACCAACTTATCACAGCGTTTGCGACCACTCTACAATAAGGGAGGAAGGCATTTAATAGGAGGTGCTTATGGGTAAACGTTGTGAAACGGATAGACAAAACTTTCTTGCCAATTACAACCGGCTGAACCCAGCCCCGCTTTCGTGTCCGTGCAAGAAAAATAAGTTGATTATTGTTGTTCAAAATTAAGTTGTTAAGGAGAAGAAAATGAGCAAAGTGAAATCCCTTATCATAATTCTATCTCTTTTAATGGTTTTCAGTCTTTTGTTGAGCGCTTGCTCTGGAGAATCAGATAGCGAAGAACCTGTTGACGAGCAAGATGTTGAGGAGCCGGTGGCTGAAGAACCAGCTGAGGAGCCGGTGGCTGAAGAACCAGCTGAAGAACCCGTGGCTGAATTACCAGTTGAAGAACCAGTGGCTGAGAAGCCATCCGGTCCGCTGTTGATCTGGGTGCAGCAAGCTAATCAAGATGTGTGGGAGCAGACGGCGCTTCCTGGATTTCAGGAGGAATATCCAGATATTGAGCTGGAATTCGTGAACTATGCGCCTGAGGAGGTGGCAAATCAAGCAGCCTTGGCGATTCAAGGTGGCACAGGTGGTCCGGACCTGGGGGTTACCCAATATCGCGATGTTCAGAAGTTGATTGCCTTGGAGGGCATAAAGAACATTTCCTCACTGATGGAGCCTTATGCTGGCGATTTCGACGATGAGATCATCGCTTACTGTGAAACGGATGGGAATTATTACTGCGTGCCTTGGGATATAGGGCCGACCGTATTGTATTTCCGTCGGGACATCTTTGAGGCAGCCGGGTTACCAACAGATTCTGAGTCAGTTAGCGATCTGTTAGCCACCTGGGATGATTATCTGGCAGCATGCATCACTATCAAAGAAGAGACTGGCTTGCATTGCTTCCCACAAAATAAAGCCAATAACTATGGCCTAACGGCGATCGACATGCTTTGGCAGCAAGGAATAGGCTTCTTTGATGAGGCTGGTAGAGTAACCTTAGAAGATCCGGAAGTTGTCGCCGTCCTGGAAAAGCTGGGTGCGTTCTGGGATGCTGATGTGACATCTGATAACCTGGACTGGGAAGATCCCTGGTATGCTGATCTCGCGGCTGAGATGGATAACACAGATACGCCACCTGTGGCAAGTCTGGTATACCCAGCCTGGATGGGTAATTTTTTTAAGACCTGGATTGCTCCAGATCAGGGCAATTGGGGAATTGCCTTGATGCCCGCCTGGGAAGAAGGTGGTGTTAGGGCCGCAATGGCTGGCGGTTCCGCTTACTTCATACCTGAAGACAGCTCGAACCCTGAAGCAGCCTGGGCTTTCATTGAATACATCAACCTGGATAATGATAATCAAGTCGCCCAATATGCTTATAGTGATTATTTCCCTGCGCTTACAACAACATACGCAGATCCTCTCTTCTCAGAACCCGATCCCTATTTCGGTGATCAGACGTCCCGAGAAATATTTGCAGATGTCGCGGAGAACGTTCCCTATGCATATATTTACGATTCTCAATATTACAATACGGCAGCTGGTGCCTTGGCGACCGCGGTTCAGAACTTTGCCCTAGGCAAAATGACCGCCGAAGAAGCCTTGCAAGATGCAGCAAATAGTGTTCGGCTAGAAACGGGCGCACCATAATGTAGTTGGTTACTATTGGACTGCGAGGTCAAAAGACCTCGCAGTCTGCTTCTTGAATGTAATCATGGAAGAAGTAATAAAGACCGTTTCTATAGAGTCAAATACTAATCGATCTTCTCTAGGGAAGAGAATAACCGGGGGACGCTGGGGCTATACCTTCATATCCCCATTCTATATCTTGTTTGCCCTTTTTAGTCTTTATCCGATGCTGTTATCGATCTATCTGAGCTTCACTCGATGGAAGGGTGTCGGACCGATGGAGTTCGCAGGGCTGGTTAATTATAGCCTGGTGCCAATTGACAAAGTCTTTTGGCAGTCGATGCTCAATGGAATCATAATTTTTTTCCTTTACGTTCCAATCATGTTATTCCTGGCCTTGGCGCTTGCTGTTATACTGAATTCAGGCAAGGTTAAGGGTTTTCGATTTTTCCGTGCTCTAATATTCCTGCCTTTCATTACCAATATGGTCGCCGCGGGGTTTGCTTTTCGCATCTTGCTGGAAAAAGAAAACGGCCTATTCAATGTGATCCTCGAAGCTGTTGGCCTACCCGCGGTTCCTTGGTTGGAAAGCGTCTGGTGGGCGCGGATCTCTTTGAGTCTCTTAATTATCTGGGCCTGGTTGGGCTACAACATGGTCATCATGCTCGCTGGGCTACAGACCGTTCCTCAGGATCTAACTGAAGCGGCCATGGTGGATGGCGCGACACCGGTTCAGGCCTTCTTGCGGATCACGGTCCCACTAATGCGGCCGGTGATCTTGTTTGCTCTTATTACTTCAACTATTGGAAGCTTTGGTTTATTTGCGGAGGTTCAAACCTTGACAAGGGGTGGTCCGGTCAATGCCACCATCACACCCCTAATCCGCATTTACAACGTTGCTTTTGGAAGTTTCCAGTATGGCTATGCGTCTGCGTTAGCCTATACCTTCTTTGCCCTAATTTTTGTAGTGACCATTTTTCAGTTTCGCCTGAATCGTGAACAGGATTAGGAAAGGTACCTGATGACCATCTCAAGATCAGCTCGCAACAAACTTACATCATTTGTCCTTTACACAACACTACTCCTTATATCGATCTTCATGATCTTGCCATTTATATGGATGCTGAGCACATCCATCAAATTTCCAGAGGACGTATTTGGTTACCCTGTTTCTCTCATACCCGATAACCCAACGCTGCGTAATTACATTTTCATTTTTCAGGAAGCAAACCTTATCCGAGTCCTATTCAATACGCTTGTTATCGCTCTAGCGGCCACTTTGCTCAGCCTTTTTTTCACTTCTCTAGGTGGGTACGGTTTCGCCAAATACGAGTTTCCAGGCAAAAAAACGCTCTTCGCCTTCCTGCTAGCAACAATGATAATTCCCGGCGCGGTCATGATGGTGCCATCATTCGTCATCATGCGAGAGTTTGGATGGGTAGATACTTTTTTGCCGTTGATCATTCCTGGGGCGGCCAATGCCTTCGGCATCTTTTTTTTCCGTCAATACATTTCAACAATATCAAATGAGTTAATGGATGCCGCTCGAATCGATGGTGCTTCGGAGTTTGGTATTTATAGACGGATCATTGTGCCCATTATCGCTCCAGGTATGATCAGTTTGGGATTGATTTTCTTTATGGCTTCCTGGAATAATTATTTAGGGCCGCTGATTTACCTGAAATCGCCTGAGAATCATACGATCACGTTGGCAATAAATTCCCTACTGGGTGGCGCAGGGTTGACGTATTGGGGAGAACAGATGGCTATGTCTGTTGTTAGTCTCGTTCCCTTATTGATTATTTTCCTGATCTTCCAGCGGCAGTTTCTCCAGGGCATTACCGCCGGAGCAATGAAGGGTTAGATGTCTATTTCTACCTTGTCTCGTGCCTAACCAACCTGGACCATTCGCTTGTTGCTACACCGCATCTGTTCCTGTGCAAGCGAAAATCCGAAAAATTCAGTAAGAGTCATCCGTGAGGAAAATCAGTCTGTTACCGTTGCTTGTCAACTGAATCATTCGCTAATCAATGTTAGGAGCAAACGATGTATTATTTTGGAGTTGACTATTACCCAGAACAATGGCCTGAAGAACGCTGGTTCGAAGACGCTCGATTGATGGAAGAAGCTGGTATTAACGTCGTGCGAATGGCAGAGTTCGCTTGGTCGCTATTGGAGCCGGTGGAGGGCGATTTTGAGTTTAGTTGGTTAGATCGAGCCATTGATCTACTGTCTGACCATGGGATTGCGATCGTCCTTGGAACACCAACAGCAGCACCGCCGCCTTGGCTCATGGCTAAGCAAGAAGATCTTTTCCTTGTTAGGGATGATGGCGTTCGCATAACATACGGACTGCGCCGGGAATATTGCCCTAATAATCCCTTATATCACAGCTATACTGAACAGATCGTCAGCAAGATGGCCAATCATTACAAGGATAATCCAGCGGTTATTGGCTGGCAGATTGATAACGAGTTTGGTAGTCGTTGCTATTGTGGCATCTGTCAGGGCGAGTTCCACAGGTGGTTAAGTGAGCGTTATAGTGATCTTGAGAACTTAAACAGCAATTGGGGTACTATCTTCTGGAGTCATGTCTACACTGACTGGTCCCAGATTCCAGTTCCACTTTCTACTAATGATCATAACAATCCCGGGTCTCATAACCCTGGCCTAAACCTGGATTATTACCGTTTTATTTCAGATTCATATGTCAAATATCAGAAAATCCAAGTCGATATTCTTCAGCGGATGTGCCCCCAACACTTCATCACTCATAACCTGATGGGTTTTAGCTATAAACTGCTAAATTATTATGACCTAGCAGAGGACCTGGACTTCGTTTCGTGGTCCAACTATATACGCACGATGTGGAATATGGACGCGGAATACGACCCTAGCAACGCCGCCCTTGCGGCCGACACGATGCGAGGAATAAAGAAAGAAAATTTCTGGGTTATGGAGCAGCAATCTGGCGGTGGTGGGTGGAATATGGTGGCTGTCCCACCAAAGCCAGGTGAGTTACGCCTTTGGACCTATCAGTCTATCGGTCATGGTGCTGACGGCATAATTTATTTCCGGTGGCGTACATGTCTGCATGGTACAGAACAATACTGGCAAGGGATCCTTGATCATCACGGCACACCGGGGCGCCGTTACTTTGAGGTCGCCCAAGTAGGACGAGAGCTCAACAAGGTTGGCGAATTATTCTCGGGTTCTGTGAACAAACCCCAGGTAGCCATCATGCAATCCTATGACACACGATTCGCATTTCAAATTCAACCTAACAATCCGCGATTTGGTTACGAGAAACATGTTCAAGATTTTTACCGTGGATTCCATAGCCAAAACATTCCAGTAGATATAATCTCCGAAAAGGACACTCTTGAAGGTTACAAAGTTGTTGTCGTACCCTCGATGTACGTATTGCCCAGAGAAACGGCCACCCTTCTTGAACGGTATGCAGAGGCAGGCGGTATCGTCGTATTCACGGCGCGGACCGGAGTGAAAGATGAATCCAATGCAGTAGTAAATGAAAAACTACCTGGCCTCGTTGCAAAAATGTGTGGCGCCGAGGTTGAGGAGTACATCTCCATGCCCATCGACGACGACAATTACATTCAATTCGGATTGCCGGAGCTGGAACAAGGATTTGATGCCTCCATTTGGGCTGACGTGCTAGAGCCGAATGATGCACAAGTAGTCGGCTGGTATACAAAGGATTACTATGGCGGCAAGCCGGCTGCGACCCTTAACACTTTCGGCGAAGGCAAAGTTATATATCTGGGTGCGATGGGGGAAACTGCATTCTATGATGCTATTGCCCACTTGGTGTCAAATATGGCAGGAATAGAGCCGCTACTCGAAACCCCCGTTGGTATAGAGGTTACTGAAAGGTGGCTAGACGATCAACGCCTGCTATTTCTGCTAAACCATACTGACCAAAACCATAACATCAAACTGAGCGCAAGCTATCAAGATCTGCTATCAGGCGCACATCTAAAGGATCAATTAACTATCAGTCCGAGAGATGTAGTTATCCTTAAGCAAGACTAGCTAGAGAACTGACAGTGATGATCCGATCGGGTCAGATTAATATGGAATTCGCGGTAGCTCGCCTATTCTTCGATGATGGGAATTCGATTGCCGCGTGTCTTAATTCACCAAACGGATACGGTCGAAATATCCGCGGTTGAGATCCAAAACAACCGCTAATATGCCGTTAGATGAGTGCGAGCCTGAAGAAAACAAATCTCGTATTTGGCGGATAATTTTAAGTAATAAGGCCACCCTTTACGCAGCAATCGCATCTTATTGGAGGTATTAATGAACACTACTAGGAATAATGTTTATTGTTCTTTCTAATGACCGTTCTATTTGTCAAGTGTAATTCAACTAGCGAGCTGACGTCCGAGAATGCTAAACCAAGCTTGGATGATGCCCTTGTTACTCCCGTGCGAGACGAACCCGCAGCAAAGTTGACCCGGGCTGAGAATCCTGGTCCATGGAGAATCAAAACAGAAACAAGTCTCGAGCATTCCGCTACCATTGCTGGACGCATACGAGAACTTCATGCGGATGGACGCTGAAAACCCTGAAGCGCTGACTGCATATGCTGCGCATTATGAACCGCTTTTCGCAAGAAGGAAGTTGGTATATGACGATTCCAGGTCGCGCGGTCCTATGAGGCCAGAATACCAAACTGGTGTAGATCCATGGAAAGGTGGGATTTGGCAGGATTATCTGCATTAGGTCTAATATTTATGCACATATCATGCAAGTCTAACGTCGATACTGTTGACAAAAACAATGAATGTATGCCGCACATTGAGGACAATAATAGAGTTGAAATGGCGCTCGTGCCTCCAGAGTGGGTGAATGACTTTTATGATGAGGAATATTACACGAATTCACCTTGGATCAATCTACAAGAACCTAGCCTCGGAGAGAACCGCCTCGTTCGAAAAAACTCATACAATAGTCACTATAGCGAATTCTCGGAAGCTTACTATCGAACAAGAGGCTATCCAGCGCTAGGGAACTCCGACCGCGGTTTCAGTTGCGCTGCAGATTTCGCTGGCTGAGGAACACATTGAAATCCGTACGGCTGCATGGGATTCGTGACCTTAGGGTATTTGAAGAATCTATCCCCATCGCCAACCCGGGTGAGGCTCTCATTCGCGTGACCTCTGTAGGTATTTGTGGCTCGGATATTCACTGGTTCGTCGAAGGGACAATAGGCGCAGCCGGATTTAGCCAACCTTTTGTGCTGGGCCACGAATTTGCCGGCGTTATAGTTGGTGGCGAAATAGGTGGGAAGCGAGTAGCTGTGGAGCCAACGGTATCTTGTGGACGCTGCGAATTCTGTATTGAGGGGAATCCAAATTTGTGTCCCCACCATATATTCGCAGGGCAGGCGCCTCAAGATGGGGCGCTGCAAGAGTTCTTGGTCTGGCCCATTAAGAATGTCTTTCCGCTTCCTGACATAATCTCCGACGATGCGGCGGCGATGTTAGAACCACTTGGCGTAGCGCTCCACACCGTCGATCTTGGCAAGCTCAGAACGGGTATGCACGTGGGGGTTTATGGTTGTGGGCCAATCGGATTACTGATCATACAGATCGCAAAACTCTCTGGCGTGTCCAGGATTATCGCTACCGATAAACTCAAACACCGTTTAAATGCGGCCCGGGAGATGGGAGCGACTGAGGTCATATCGGCCGCATACAACGCAGAATTACCCATGATTATGGCGGCGACAGAAGGACGTGGCGTCGATGTTGCCTTTGAGGCCGCAGGCGGACAAGAGGCGGTAGAGACAGCTGTCGAAAGCTGTAAACCAGGCGGCCGCGTTATCATCTGCGGAATTCCATCGGACGACCGAACCTCATTCAGGGCTTCCACCGCTCGGCGGAAGGGACTGACGATCAAGATAGTGCGCCGAATGAACCATACTTATCCCAGAGCGATAGATCTAGTCGAAACTGGAATGGTGGATGTCGAATCGATCATAACCGATCGATATTCCCTGGGTGAAAGCTCCGAAGCCTTTTCCTTCGCGGAGTCACGCAAAGGCTTAAAGGTGATCATAAACCCGTGAAGCTAGAATTCGAGATATCTCAACTATGAAACAACCATTACGGGTTGCCATCATCGGTACAGCTAAACGTTCTGACTACCTGTACGGGCCACTTTTACGCTCATTGCCTAATGACGTAGAGTTGGTTTCTGTATGGGGGCGGAGCGTGGAATCTGCGAAGCGTCTAGGCAAGAGTCTGGAAACACCCTGGTATACCGATATCGGCCAGCTTATCGGTGAGACGGCGCCGGAAATTGGAATCGTAAGTGTCAACTATTATGCTAACGGGAAAATTGGGCTTATGGCTGTTGAACATGGTCTGCACGTTCTGTTGGAAACCCCGATTGCGCACAAGCTCTACGAGGCCGACGCCATTATAGAAGCCGCTGAAGCAAAGGGAGTCAAAATAGAGGTTGCCGAACAGTTCCACCGCAGGCCGTTAGAACAGATTAAACTCAAGCTCATCGGCGCCGGCATTTTCGGTGATGTTTACGCCAGTTTCAACGATTTTGCCGGTCATGGTTACCATGGTGTTAGTGTTCTCCGCAGCTACCTTGGATTCGATACCCGCCCTATCCAAGTGACGGGGTTAGTGCGAGAGTATGATCTCATGCCTCATTGGTCCCGCCTCGGACAGAGTAGAACCGCCCGTACAGAGATGCAGGAACATGGCATGATTGCGTTTGAGGGAGGAAAGTCGGGCTTCTACCATTGGACCAGTGTGGGCTACGATTCAGCCTTGCGCTGGTGGCGAAGTAGTCGATTCTTAGCCGAGAAAGGCATGGGCATCAGCATCGGCGTTGGATTGGATGTACAGGAGCGACTATCCTTAATGGCCCCCGGCGGTGAGATGCCGCGTTTCATTACTATTGAGCGTCGTTGGGAACGGGTCGATGGTGGCGCGCTGGTGGCTATGGTTGCCCATACAGGAGATCCCGATCTGCCTATAGTCCGCTGGGATAATCCCTTGAGCTCGCTCCCACAAGGTCATGGTGTGCAAAGGCACGATGACGATATAGGTGTAGCGGGATGTCTGCTTTCGCTGCTTGATGCCGTCCGAAATGGGACCGAACCCACCTATGGACCCCATCAGGGGCGTCAAGACCAGGAAATTGTCCTGGCCTTACGTTTGTCATCGTTGGATGGCGGAAGACCAGTAGAGTTACCACTCGATCCGCTTACTCAGATTGACTAGAAGAAAATGAATTAATGTCCTCTTGATAGCTGGGTCAAGACTTAATGAAAAACCAAGTAAAACTGATTAACTAAGATCAATATTAAGGAATAATGATGAGCAATACCAAATATGCAATCGGTGTTGACTTCGGCACTCTTTCCGGACGGGCAGTGATTGTGAGTGTTGCCGATGGTAGAGAATTGGCCACGGCCGTTCATCATTATAGTAACGGCGTCATCGACCAAGTCCTTCCAGATACAGAGGTTCACCTTGAGCCGGATTGGGCACTGCAAGACCCTAACGACTATATCGAGGTTTTAAAAAATGCAATTCCATCGGTCCTCGGCTCTAGTGGTGTCGACCCGGCCGATGTTATCGGGATCGGGATCGACTTTACCGCTTGTACCATGTTGCCCACAAAGGAAGATGGCACTCCATTAAGCCTCCTGCCCGAGTTTCGCAATAATCCCCACGCTTGGGTCAAACTATGGAAACACCATGCGGCTCAGCCGGAAGCCAACAAGCTTAACACACTAGCCCGCGAGCAAGGCTTTAGTCATATCCTAGATCGTTACGGAGGCAAGATCAGCTCGGAGTGGTTTTATCCGAAGGTATGGCAGATTCTCAATGAGGCTCCTGAAATATACGAAGCGGCCGACAGATTATTAGAAGCGGCCGATTGGGTAGTTTGGCAGCTTGCAGGTATCGAAACGCGAAACTCTTGCACGGCCGGCTACAAGGCCATGTGGTCTAAGACGGAGGGCTTTCCACCTGACGCCTTCTTTAAAGTTTTGGACTCGCGCCTGGAGCATGTCGTTGATGAGAAGATGATGCGAGATATCTCACAGTTGGGCGCAAGAGCCGGTGAATTAACTCAGGAGGCGGCTAGCTGGACCGGCCTTCTTCCAGGTACGGCAGTGGCTGTCGCTAACGTCGATGCCCACGTTGCTGTACCAGCAGCAACAGTAACAGATACAGGGCGCATGGTCATGATCATGGGTACCAGCATCTGTCACATGGTTGTGGGGGAAACAGAAGAGATCGTACCTGGCATGTGTGGCGTTGTCATGGATGGCATCTTGCCCAACTTGCCAGGATTTGAGGCCGGCCAATCATGCGTCGGAGATCATTTCCAGTGGTTCATTGAGAATTGTGTTCCGGAAAGCTATGAGAATGAAGCCAGAGTAAAAGGCGTAACTGTTTATACCTTGCTCGAAGAGAAAGCCAGCACTCAAAGACCAGGTGAAATCGGGCTTCTCGCCTTGGACTGGTGGAATGGCAACAGGTCGGTGCTGGTGGATGCCGACTTGACCGGGATGATCCTGGGCATGAACCTGCTTACCAAACCCGAGGACATCTACCGAGCACTCATCGAGGCTACCGCATACGGCACGCGGGTGATTATTGACTCGTTCAACAAGAACAATGTTCCTGTCCGGGAGCTTATTGCTACAGGGGGGCTGCCAGATCGTAATAAGCTGCTTATGCAAATCTATGCAGATGTAACTGGACTTCCAATATACATCCCCGAAGCTACTCAGATCGGTGCCCTAGGCTCAGCGATGCATGGTGCAGTGGCTGCTGGTGCTGCCAATGGTGGGTACGATTCAATCATGGAAGCCAGCCTCAGAATGACCCGATTGAGAGATGAGAGCTTCCTACCGAATCTCGAGAATAAGGCTATCTACGACAAGATCTTCCCTGAGTACATGTTGCTGCATGATTATTTCGGACGGGGCGCAAATGACGTCATGAAAAGGCTTAAGGAACTTAGGGTAGATATAAGGACTAAGGAATAGTCCGGGAATAAATTATGCTAGAAGAAATAAAGGCAGAGGTCTGTCGCTTGAATTTGCTCCTCCCATATTACAGTCTGGTTGTGTGGACCAGTGGTAATGTCAGCGTTCGCGACCCTCAAACTGGTTACATCGTAATCAAGCCGTCAGGCGTGAAATTTGAAGACCTGAAAGATGATCGCATGGTAGTTATAGATCCGGCTGGCAAAGTAGTTGAAGGCAACTACAAACCTTCATCCGATACAGCAAGCCATCTTTATATTTACCAGCATATGCCGCAATTTAACAGTGTAGTGCATACCCATTCTCGATACGCTACAGCCTTTGCGACCCACGGCCGTTCGATTCCGTGTATCACTACCGCAATGGGCGATGAATTCGGTGGCGACATTCCTTGCGGTGGGTTCGCACTAATCGGTGGCGAGGAAATTGGGACGGTCGTCGTAGAAACACTGAAGAATAGCCGCAGTCCCTCTTGTCTTCTCCAAAATCATGGCGTCTTTGCTATGGGAGAAAATGGAGACAAAGCGGTGAAGGCGGCTGTGATGACTGAGGACAATGCGGCTGTGGCCTGGGCGTCCCTCATGATCGGTAAACCGCTATCCATTCCGCACAGTGATATCGATAGACTCTACGATCGATATCAACATGTCTACGGACAGTAAAGTAGATTGTCCACGAAATGCCCTTCGTCTCGTATGAAGAAAGTTGCGAGTCATTCCAGGTACCAGGATCAATTTTTGTACTCTTATTAGTAGGGAGACGACACGTGGATTCAGGGATCTTTGAATCAATGGAAGTTTGGTTTGTTGTTGGAAGTCAACATCTTTATGGTGCGGAAGCGCTTGAACAGGTGGCTTCAAACGGCCGCTCTGTCGCTGGGGCGCTTAATGATGGGTCACAACTGCCTGTCAAGGTTGTGTTCAAACCAATCGTAACGACGGCTTCTGCGGTATACGAGGTATGCCGTTCAGCCAATGTAGCTAATGAGTGCATTGGCCTAATACTCTGGATGCATACTTTCTCACCCGCAAAAATGTGGATAGCAGGATTGCAAGCACTTCAGAAACCATTCGCGCAATTGCACACCCAGTTCAATCAGGAAATTCCCTGGTCCACTATCGATATGGATTTCATGAATCTTAACCAAACCGCCCACGGTGGGCGCGAGTTCGGATTTATCGGCGCTAGATTGTCACTGCCACGAAAGATCATTGTAGGGCATTGGCAAGATGAGGAAATCCTGACTCGACTCGATGTGTGGATGCGAGCCGCGGCTGCCTGGCATGACCTTCAGGGAGCCAAGGTTGCTCGATTTGGCGATAACATGCGTGAGGTGGCCGTGACGGAGGGAAATAAGGTATCCGCCCAGGCGCAATTTGGATATTCCGTAAATGGGTTTGGCGTCGGAGATCTTGTAGCCTACGTGAACGAGGTACCGGAAGCTGCTGTCTCCGGGCTCGTGGCTATCTATGAGGACGAATATGAAGTGGCTCCAAAACTAGGGCCGGACGGTAGCCATCGGGAATCTTTGTTAGATGCAGCCCAAATCGAACTGGGAATGCGCGCCTTCCTCAAGGAAGGCGAATTCAAAGGATTCACCACTACCTTTGAAGATCTGCATGGATTGAAGCAACTTCCAGGTATCGCTGTACAAAGGCTCATGGCGGATGGCTATGGTTTTGGCGCTGAAGGGGATTGGAAGACGGCCGCTTTAGTACGGGCGATGAAAGTGATGAGCGCCGGTAAAGAAAAAGGCTCTTCCTTCATGGAAGATTATACATACCATTTTAGTAAAACTGGCAACCGCGTCCTCGGCGCCCACATGCTGGAAATCTGCCCTTCCATCGCGAGTGGAAATCCATCGATCGAAATTCATCCGTTGGGTATTGGTGGCAAGGAAGATCCTGTCCGCCTTGTCTTTAATTCGAAGACAGGTCCTGCTATTAATGCTTCAATAATTGATCTTGGAAACCGATTCCGTCTCATTGCCAATACAGTTGAGGTCGTGCCCATAGAGAAACCATTACCAAAGCTACCAGTGGCCCGCGCCCTTTGGGCACCGCATCCCAACCTCAAGGTAGCGGCAGCCGCATGGATATTGGCAGGTGGCGCGCACCATGCCGGTTTTAGCTTGTCGATCAACAAGGAGCATCTTGACGACTTCGCCACCATAGCAGGAGTCGAGTTTGTCATGATCGGCAAGGACACAACAATAACTGAATTTAAAAAAGAGCTACGTTGGAATCAGGTCTATTATTTGCTGGTGGAAGGGCATTAAACATCGCCTTAATCTTGAAACGAGATAATTATCCTGGCTTGCATGCTCCGGTCACAAATGAGTTAGGTTTCGAATGATATTATTTCCAGACAAATCTCTAAGGTAACGGACTCAAAGATTGAGGCACATGTTTATGAAGCAAAATCATGGAGGAAGATTGGACGAGCTACATCAGCTACTGGCCATTCTATTTTGTGTGCTAGTAGCTTGTCTTATTTTACTCGCGACCGGATGCTGACGAGACATGATTTCCTCCAATACACCTGTTCCTGGCTCTTCAGCTACGGAGGACTCAGTGGAAAATAGAGAATCGTTTTTACTCCAAGCACAACCACGACGAGCAATGCTTCTTAATGGTGAGTGGAAATTCTCCCCAGATCCGGAAGACAGTGGGCTGACCAATAACTGGGCGGATTCCCAGTTTGATGACTCAGCATGGGAATCTGTGGAAGTGCCTCACACCTGGAACACAATGGCAGACCATTACGATTTTAGCGGAATTGCCTGGTACCGGCGTCAATTCAAGCTAGCAGGTGAAGATAAGGAGGCCCTTCTCCGCCTACGGTTCGAGGCCGTTTTCTACAATGCTCAGGTTTGGCTGAACGGTCAAGTCCTTGGCGAACACGCTGGCGGTTATGCACCATTTGAATATGATGTGAGAGAGGTTGTCGATCCGGAAGCCAGTAACGTGATAGCCGTTCGCGTCGATAATAATCGTTCAACTAATCGCATTCCAGCAACTCTGAGTGGCAATTGGTCTTTTGACTGGTGGAATTACGGTGGCATCGTCCGAAATGTTTCTTTGGAGATAACTAATCCAATTTACATTTCTCGCCAGCAAATTACAGCAATACCGACCCTGGCAGAACCTAGTAAAGCCGAATATGCCAACATTAGGACTGTGGTGACCATCGAAAATCTAACTGTTAAACCATTCAGTGGAACTCTGAAGACCGAGATCGCTAATGAAAGCCACAAGCCCATGGATGTTACTGTTACGGAAACGCAATTTCACGCACGCTCCGGTCAAAGTATTGACGTTGAGTTAGCGATTGTTATCCAAGAGCCCGAACTCTGGCATTTCGACCACCCCAATTTATACACTACGACCACAACAATTTTAACAACGGATGATCAGATAATTGATATTCTCTCAGACACTTTTGGCGTGCGTCTAGTAGAGCTAAAAGATGCTCAATTCTATCTGAATGGGGAATCTATGCGCTTGGTTGGTCTAACACGTCACGCCGACTCGCCAAACGAGGGACTGGCTGAGACTATCACGATGATGACCACCGATTATGATTCACTCAAAGAGCTTAATATGATATTTTCTCGGCCGGTTCATTATCCACAGGCTGAATTTATCATGGATTACTGTGACCGAAACGGAATTCTTCTAATCCCCGAGGTGCCAGCCTGGCAGTTGTCAGCGATCCAAATGTCCAGGCCGCAGATTCGTGAACTTGAAAAAGAGCAATTACGCGAAATGATTGCCGCTAACTACAACCATCCATCGGTTTGGGCCTGGAGTATCGGCAACGAGTTTGACTCCAACTCTCCTAGTGGGCACAAATTTGTGGAGGAAATGATCTCTTATGTTAAATCACTTGACGCGACTCGCCCGGTAAGCTTCGCCTCCAACCATCTTAATGAATCTCCATTACAGGATGGCACTCAATACGCCGATTTTGTGATGATGAACCAATACTTTGGAACTTGGGCCGGCCAGAAGGCCGGACTTGGCCCAGCCTTGGATGAGATCCATCGAATCTGGCCGGAGAAACCCATCATCATATCTGAATTTGGGTTCGAGCCACATTGGAACACGTTTTGGGGACCGCCATCGAGTAGCCTTGATTCACATCAGTACTACTTCATTCACGAGAACGTTGCTTCCAGCTCAGAAGAAGCTGATGAACAGCGCCGTATGGTCGCAGCTGAACAGATGGAATTATTTCGTAGTAGACCTTATGTCATCGGCGCCGTCTTCTGGACATACCAGGATTACAGGACGCCTTCTGGTTTTATGATGGGCGTGGTAGATGCTGACAGAAACAAGCGCGGCTCATGGTCTTTATTAAGGGACGAATTTTCGCCTGTGGCTCTGGATTCAGTGACCTTTCCGAACCCTGTGGCCGGAACCTGGAAAGTTAGCATCGTTTTACAGACCCGCGGGCCCTTGGGAGAGGACATGCCTGTCTACACGCTAAGGGATTATCAACTCAGTTGGCAACTGCTAGCAACAGATAGCGGAGAGGTTTTCGTAGAAGACGTTATTCAGCTCCCGATCCTCGTACCTGGTGAAACTTGGACTGGTGAAATCAATTGGGCTGATACAGGGGAAGAAAACGACCTTTTAGTCCGAGTCACGCGTCCCACAGGATTTAACGTACTTGAGCGATTGTTCAATGTGCCTTAGTACTTGTTCCCTGAGGCCTAGGCGATCTTCGAGGAAAATCCTCTACAAGAATAACACGGGCCACCCAATAACCGTCAAGTCAATCTTGACAGTTTGATTTTCAAAGCCATCCTAGCTGCTCACCCTTGTGGACAAGCATCTAGAAATCGCAGCCAGAAATCAATGTCCGTCAATTCGTCATTGAGATAAGATTCTCTTCATGGCCAAATAGTTTGCCACAAAAAGTCCGCGGGTCACCTCCCTGATCACGCACATGTTCAGAGGCCGTTGTCGACCCCTTGGCGTCGCAAAAGAGCATGGTCACCACTCGTCGTTCATTGTCCATGCCGCTGTTGGACCTGGCTGCTTCCAGCTTAACCATCAGCTCCTGGGGTATAAATTGTTCCAAGAAGGAAGGTGCGCCGGCTGCTGAGACTGGCGAAGGTATAACTGAGGTTTGGCATCTTCATTCGTGGCTTGCCGCTGCCCGGAAATGCTATAATCTGTTCAGTTTTGTAAGAAGCCCGCCCAGGTCTGACACAAGAGGCTCCTCCTTTTTCGTGGGCGGGCTTTTCTTTCTCAGCGGGCAGCAATCCTGCCGCCTAGCGGTCTTCTAAGAGCCAATTTTGGACCCAGTTGTCTATATTGAGCTAAATGCTAAGCTTGATTTGAGCGTTTTGCCTATATCAAGCGCCATGACAGCATTAAACCCTCATGGGGTTGTCATTCCCGCCCTCTTCACATCGGGCTGGCCTACTATCCCCGCATGAAAACAGAGGAACTATTAAGGCGCCAGGCTGCTGAAATTTCTGCCCGAGTAGACCATTTACCTTGGCTACTACCTGAACACAACCGCGTTGAAATCGTGACCCCAGTTGAGGGGTTAATCAGGGAAGACGGTTCAGGTGTTCAACACAAAGGGGAGCGTTTAGACCTAGCGCCATGTCAGGTCTAGAACGTCGACTAATTTCCGTTTAAAAACGATCTCCGGGCTGTTTTTTCTCCTCTACGTCGATCTGGGGCAGCGTCCTTGGCGTATATGGCACGGACAGCATAGCAACCGCCTTCTGTTTGGCCCTTTCAGGTCGGCGATCATACCTTGCTGTGGTTGTGGGCGATGAATGACCGGCTAGCTTTTGAGCTATTGACAAGTCGGCGCCGGCGTCTAGCAGGTTGCTGATAAACGTGCGGCGCATATCGTGGGGGGTGATATCTGGCACGCCGGCCAGCTTAGCCCGCTTCTGCAGGACATAATAGAGCGCCTGGCTGGACATCCGGCCGCCCTTCGAGCGATTACCCAAACTGTAAAACAGCGGGCCGTCCTCATCGCCGCGAATAGCAAGCCAATCACGTAGGGCATAAAACGCGCCGTTTTGAATGTATGCCGTTCGTTCTTTGTTCCGCTTGCCCTGGACAACCAGCTCACCGTATATGTCATTAAGGGTGTAATCAGCCAGGTCCAGAGCGGCCAGCTCAGCCCTCCGGAGTCCAGTTGTCACCCACCCGGACAAGATAGCTGCATCGCGGATCCCCATTGCATCCTGGTCGCAAGTGGCCAGCATCGCGGAGATCTCGCCCGCGTTAATGTGCCGGCCGGTTGGTAGCCGTTCCCCTTTGACATTCTCGACACTGACAGCGCGATAATAGTCCTCAGAGGACATCTGGCCCAGCTTCCAGGCTGCTTTAAGCGTCCCCCGGATAGCTGCCAGATACTTGTTGACTGTGCTATA
>SDBS01001909.1_pt1 | contig 20999 bp, 22 predicted proteins | sample 2277091 | NCBI WGS metagenome assembly SDBS01 (sample SAMN10404972, study PRJNA504765) | marine sediment metagenome | isolation source: marine sediment core GS10_PC15, 163 cmbsf | place: Arctic Ocean: Southern Knipovich Ridge | collected 2010 | reverse complement strand
AAGTCATCAAAGAAAAACACAAGCAATCTTAGGTTCAAATTGGGAAGTTTCTAAAAAATGGTTGGTGAAATTAACCGAAAACAAGCCAAAATTCTAGGAATTAAACTTGATAGCACTTCAAAGGCACAGGTGCTAAGATTTGTTCGTGCCCAACCTAAAAAATTTCTTATAGTTACGCTCAACCCCGAGATTGTCATGAGGGCCCAAAAAGATAAAAGACTAGCAGAAATTTTAAATTCAGCTAACTTGGCCTTACCGGATGGAACAGGCCTTGCTCAAGCAGCTAAATTCCTAAAAATGTCAAACCCCAAAAATCGTCTTACCCGGCCACTTGTCCTTCTGGCCCAAGGTGCATCGGTTGGCCTGGCCACTTTTTTTAAAAAAGATTGGTTATTCCACTCGCTTAATTTGATAAAAGGAAGAGAATTATTTCTTGACCTTTGTAAACTAGCTAATAAAAAGGGATGGAAAGTATTTTTACTTGGAGGAGAAAATGGGGTGGCGGATGAAGTTAAGCAGGTGCTAAAGCGTAGCCTGAAGAGAATTGAAATAGAGGCCTTGGACGGCCCGATGTTGAACTTGGCGGCAAATCCAAAGTCTAAAAAAGACAAAAAAATAGAAAATCAGGTTATTTCGACCATCAATAAATTCAAACCCCGCCTTCTTTTTGTTGCTTTTGGCGCTCCTAAGCAGGAAAAATGGCTTTCTAGGTGGTTATCTAGACTTGATGTAGGTGGGGCAATGACAGTGGGTGGTACTTTTAACTATTTTGCCGGCCGGGCCAGCTTGCCGCCAGCCTGGATAGAAAATTTAGGTCTTGAATGGATTTGGAGACTAATGACTGAGCCCTGGAGGCTTGGACGCGTTCTAAGGGCTTTTCCGATTTTCCCCCTCAAAGTCTTTTGGTCCAAGCTGAATACCCCTTGACACGCTTGGTAGGCTTTGATATCGTGCGACTAACTTAGGTTATGCCTTAGCCTCAGAACTATATCAAAGAAGGTAAAAACACTTAAAAACATGGCGGATACAAAAAAAAGAATAAGACTAGATGCGCTCCCAGACCTTTTGACTGTTAGGGAAGTTGCCGAGCTTCTCAGAGTTTCTCCTTTAACAATAAAACGCTGGGGTAAACGAGGAAAACTTCCTGCCATCCGCATTAACTCCCGTGGTGACCGCCGCTATAAAAAAGAAGCCGTTCTTTGGCTTCTAGGTATGCAGGACAAGACTGGATAACCGTAGATATCGTTAATTTGTTTTTCCCAAGACCCAATTGCTTCAGAAGAATTAGTTTGTACACTATTTTGTAAGCCAATAAACCAAGGTATAGAAAGGTTTGACCCATTCACTAGGATTGAGGGTTGTAGTTGGCGGTTCGGAGAAGGTTTATATAGGTTTGCGTAAGTTCTGGGTTATGCGGAAGAGAGGGAATTGTTATTGAAATTTGGAAAGTAAACTTAGGGTGTTCTCGATCGACTTTCCTAAGCTTACTTTCGGCAGCCTTGCTCTCATGTCCTAAAAACGCGCAGAATTGTTCTAAGTACTAACTTAGGTATAATTGTTAGTGTTTTGAGTAAAATCACGAGGTCCTTCAAAAAGGAAGCTTTAAGTACATATTCCTTGTCCAACTGCATCCACTTTTCAAATTTCATAGAATGAGATCCTTTAACTACCCAGTCGCTTGTCATTCCAGGTTTTATGAGATGCCTTTCTTTCTGGATTGGCGTAAGCTTTCTTACTTCCTTTATAGGTAAAGGCCTTGGCCCAACTAAGCTCATTTGGCCCTTAATTACATTTGTAAGTTGTGGGACTTCATCTAATCCAGTTCTGGCTAATGATTTTCCTATTCCCACAAATCTGGGATCATTCCTAATTTTAAAGACAGGACCACTAGCTTCGTTTAAGTGACGGTAACGCCGTTGTAGACGTTCGGCTCCAACTTTCATTGTTCTAAACATTATCATTGGAAAAACTACACCATTTTTACCAACTCGATTCTGTTTAAAAAAAACAGGACCCTTTGAGGTAAGTTTAATCAAAATCGCAATAATAATGAATAAAGGAGAAAGAACAATTAGAGCAAGAAAAGATAAACATAGGTCAAATGATCGCTTTGGCAAAGAGAAGTGATAGGGATGTGAGTGCAGCTTGCTGATCATTATGATTGAAACAAGTTAGCCCATATAATCATGGCCTCTCTGAGCCTTTCAAAATATTTGCTTTTTGGAAATTTAACTTTTTTTGCTAACTCAATATAGCACTCCTTGGGAGTATTTTTTGTTAATTTGACTTTTTTTACTCGTTTCCAAAGGAGCTCGTTGACTTTCATCCCAGCTGACTCCTTTTTTAAGTTGCTAACAGGCTTAGATGCCTTTCTGTGTTCAACGAAGGGGGAGCCATTTACCACACTCATTCCTAAATGGTCCAAAATTCTTTTAGAGAATATTCCGGCCCATATATCATCATATCGATTGTATTCCCAACTGTTACCTTGCGGATCAAGGCCCATCATTGGGAAAAACATTAAGGGTGTTACCTCATTTTTGAATGCCAAGTTCATACTGGACATGGGATAAAAATAGCCAGATGGGATAACCTGTCTAATTGGAGGATAAACTCCTTTATTGAGTAGTTTTGGTAGCTTTACTTCCACTTTGGCGTCAAGATCCAAAGCACCAGACCACAAACCATGACTAACCATAGCTGGCAGTTTATTTCTGACTGAGTAAGGAAAGCCTCTGGTACACATCCAGTTGGGATCAGGATATACCGGGAACCAGCCCTCTGCTTTTTTGAAATTTAAATTATCCAGATGCTTTTCTATAAAATTATCTTCTGCTGGATAACAGTCATCATCTAAAGTAACTATTACATCCGCACCCATTTGATAGGCTTTCCAGAAGCCGTAGCCGCGAATACCCGCGTTTTTCCGAGAGATAATCCAGCTATTTTTACCCAGGTCTTTATTAATATCTTGCCAACAAAAATGATGGACAGCCCTGGCCTTTAGATTTTTAGGTTCAATTTCAGGCTTGGGGCGGTCCTCAACGATAATCAGATGGCATTTGTTAAAGCTATTACCCCAACTTTCCAAAAACTTCAAATTTCTTATTGTTGGAATTACTAAAAATACTTTTGAAACTGTACTCTTCATGATATAAATACAACAGATATCATTTAAAAATATATCACACAAGTGATTATATCAATATGTCAGCATTAAGACATTATCTTGATTTTCTTTGGGCAATGACCGAAAAAGAAATTAAAGCCCGCTACAAAAGGGCTGTTTTTGGGTTTTTGTGGGTGGTTTTTAATCCCGTTTTACAGATGATTATTATTGGCCTTGTCTTTTCCTTTTTTATCAAAATTCCAAACTATTTTTTATTTCTTTTTACAGGGCTTTTACCTTGGACGTTTTTTTCTCTTTCCCTTTCTAAAGCAACGCCCAGTATTGTCTATGAGCGCACTCTTTTGCAAAAAGCAAAATTTCCCAGGGAGGCAATTCCAATCTCCATAATTCTTTCTAATTTTCTACATACGATGGTTTCAATGCTTTTACTGCTCTCTTTTCTCGTTGTTACTGGTAAATTGGTATTTCCACAAATTTTTTTACTCATTCCAGCCCTTATTTGGCTTCTGGTCTTTACAATAGGCATCTCATTGCTTACAGCTACTTTGCAGGTACGGTTTCGGGATATAAACTTCTTTATCCAAACAATCTTGATTCTTTGGTTTTATGCCACACCCATTCTCTATGATCTCACGCTAATTCCTGTAAGACTCCATGCTGTTTTTGCTCTGAATCCACTCACTTCGATTTTTGAGCTGTTTCACTTCTCTGTCCTTAATCAAGGCGTCATTGATTATCAAATAATCAGTGTTAATCTAGTTCTCACTGTAATTGTTGTTCTGGTAGGAATTGTCACCTATAGAAAACAACACAAATACTTTGTCGATTGGCTCTAATATGGGTAAAGTTGCAGTTAAATTAGCAAAGGTGTCTAAAAAGTATGTTCTCCATCATGAGAAACCAACGTTGGCAGAGAATATCTTTTTCAGAAAAACGAAGGAAGAATTTTGGGCTTTGAAAAATATCAACTTAACTATTAACAAGGGCGAAAGGGTTGGAATTATTGGCCCTAATGGCTCCGGGAAAACAACTCTTTTAGAGATTATTTCAGGGATAACAACACCAACTACTGGAACAGTAACTACAAACGGTAAATTAGTATCTCTCATAGAACTAGAGGCAGGATTTCATCCCGATCTTACAGGAGAAGAAAATATTTATCTAAATGGCCTGATTATTGGCATGAGTAGGGACGAGATAAAATCAAGACTTAAGCAGATAATAGCTTTTGCAGACATTGGCCGCTTTATCGACGCCCCGATGTACACTTATTCTGGGGGTATGAAATTGCGGCTAGGTTTTTCTGTCGTTGTTCATACCCAGCTTGATACGTTGGTGCTAGACGAAGTGATGGCAGTCGGGGACCAAAATTTCCAAAAAAAATCGTTTAAAAAAGTCAAGGAATTCTTTGCTAAAGGTAATACAATCATTATTGTTAGTCATAATCTAGGTTTTTTAAAAGCAAATTGTGACAGGACTATATGGCTAAGTAATGGGAGAATTGAGCAAGATGGCCCCACGAAGAGAGTCATTGGGTGCTATGAAAAAATATAAAATGAAAAGGGTGTTTTTTTATTCTTTTAATGGCATTCATACACCTACACTTGCATCATTGGCGTATTGCAGACCTGAAAATGTGGAAATAGAATGGCTCGTCCATCCCCCTACGGGTGCGTTGTACTCAGAGTTTTATGACGCATTAATATCTCTAGAGCAGTTAGGGTTTAATTATCAGTTTCTGTCAAGTGGGCTTTTATCACACACAAAAAACCTTTATCTTAAAAAGTTCTCCTTAAGAAAATCTATCATTCCGTTTGCAAATAAAAGTTTGCAGAAAGAAAAGGTTAAAGTTTCTGTTGTTAATGATAGGTGGTGGGAATATATAATAAGTAGAAAGCCAGACGCAGTGATACTTCCAACTGTTCGGCTTGTTGAGCCTTCTGGTATCCAAATTCTTGAGACACTTTCAAAACACGCTTCACTTTTCTTGCATGAGTATGGAAATACTGCCAAGAGTATCTCAGCCTTCGACTTGCACAAAGAAAGACACGAGTTTTTTAAGACCGTTTTTACACACGGGAAGGTCAATCAGAAACAGTTTGATGATAGAAGAATTAATGTGAAGAGTGTTATGACTGGATCAAGTAAGACAGATTTTTATCGAATGCCGATACTTTTTGATACTCCAGTTAAGCGGCCCTTTTTGTTGTATTGTAGTTCTGTGAGCCATGTGGATATTTATGATAACAAGGCGTCTCAGCCAGAAAAATGGGTGGATATTCTACGGCAATCTTGTCGTTTGGCAGGATTTGACCTAATCGTAAAACTTCATCCCAGCACGCTCTTTTTATATAAAGATGAGCCATGGGCAAATATTGTCTATATTAACTCTTACGCCGCGGATATCTTTCGACAAGCATCAGGTATTATTTCTGATCCTTCTACAATTATGTTGGAAAGTTTTTTGGCCGAAAAGCCTTTGTTTATCCCGAAGTTGGGAATACCAGAACCATCATACTTGAAACCCGTGATAAAGGTGGCAAAAATTTTAACCTCTGACATTAAAAACAATGCTCGCGAAATTAGGAAGATAACTACCGAATTTAAATTTTCGGCAGCTCACAAGAAAATAAAGTTAGATTGGTGGCATAATCCTAACGGCAAAGTTTCTAAAAGAATCTGGAAACATATATTGTCTCAAATTTAGTTTACAAGGTAACCAATGGTGTTATTGAGTAATCTAAAAGAAGAAATGAAGATTTTCAACAAAAGTGACAGTTACATAAATAAAGCTAGAGTCTATTATAATCGTTGATTGACAAAGGTAGACACCTGTTTTAAAGGGTAAGTTATGAAAAAAATTATTTTCTACTCTTTTAATGGAACGCATGTTCCAACTTTGGCTGCTTTAGCTTTGACAAAACCTAAAAATGTCAAGTTAATTTGGTATATTCAAGTTCCGGCCGGCAGAGATTATTGGGAATTTATTGATGCTATTGATTCTGTAAAGCAGATGGGATTCAGGACAGGTCCATTAGTTGGTAGCTGGAAAGATAAACTATTTTTCCCTTTAAAAAAAAGAGCTTCTACTGAGAAGAAAAAATTAATATATAGCAAGAGAAAAATTGTAATAGAAAACCTAGAAATATTTCCAGTAGTTGGTGATTGGTGGAAAATAGTCTTATCTCAATCTCCAAATGCTATTGTTTTGCCATCAATCCGTTTACCTAAAAATTCGCTAAAAACACTCGAATTATTACAGAAAAAGGCTCCTGTTTTTCTACATGAATACGGAAATACAATGAAGAAAATTAGTGCTTTTGATCTCCATCCAGAAAGGCATAATTTTTTCACAGCAATATTTACTCATGGAGAACTTTATCATAATCAAGCCAAAAGAATTCAAGCAAAAAAGGTGCTTACTGGGTCAAGTAAAACAGATTTTTATCATCATAACTTTTTATTTCCTCCCCCGATTAATAAGCCCTTTCTTGTTTATTGTAATACTATTTGTCATAGTCGTACCTTTTACGACAGTCGACTTTCAGAGCCTGAAAAATGGATAAATATTCTTTATAAATCATGCCAAAAAGCCAATTTTGATTTAGTGGTTAAGCTACATCCTAATACGCTTTTTTTATTCCAAAATGAAAAATGGCCGGGCATCAAATATATCAATTCGTATACAGCTGATGTTTTCCGTCAGAGTTCTGGAATAATTTCTGACCCATCGGCAGTTTTAGCAGAGGCTTTACTAGCAAATAAGCCATTGTTTTTACCTCGGCTGAATCTGCCGTCTTGGAATTATATAAAGTTAATGTCGTCTGCCTGTCATATTTTAGGTAAAAATGTTTCAGAAAATGCAAAAATTATAAAAAGCGGCTTGAAAAATGATCCGCTTTCTGGAAGGAGAAGGGAGTTAATTAAGCTTTGGTGGCATAATCCTGATGGTCGGGTTTCTCAAAGAATATGGAAATATATAATAGCCCACCTTTAAACTGATAAAAATAACGGAGAAACAGACACTCGTTGGCCGTAGCTCTCCCGTATATCAAAGAAGGACTTCTTCTGATGAATACCGATCATATTTACTCTGCAATTTAATAATTAAATTTCAACCCGTCTTTAACTTTGATAGAATGTCTTCTGTTTTTTGTAAGTCTTGGGAAGTGTCAACTTCAAGCCAGTCTAAATTGCTAATATCACAGACTTTAGGTTGAACCCCTCCTTCAGCAGCTGCAAATTGTAACACCGCCTCTACCGCTGTATTCTCGTTAGCTACTTTCAGGGTCTGTTTAAAAAACTGACAGTATTGGGGATAGAATTTCTTTGAACATAAAGTCATCCCCGTATAGCCGCCATTGTAATTTGCCAACGCTTTAGAAATTATAATAATTGATTTTCTGTCAGCAGTAGTTTTTACTTTCATATCATTTTCTTTCAAATTCCTATTAAAATCGCAAACAGCGAAGAAATCTTTACTTTTAATTGAATTTTTTATTTTATTAACAATCTCGGGATGATAATAAATATGGTCAGCATTCATTAGAAGAAGTCCTTCTTTGATATACGGGAGAGCTACGGCCAACGAATAAATGTTTCCTGATATTTTTTTGGTATTAGTTAAAATGTTAATTTTAAATTTAAATTCGTTTTTGATCCTTAGAAGATATTTCTCTATTAATTTTTTCTTATAACCACACACCACCAGAACTTCAGAAGGAGAAAAATTTTTGACGAAATTTAAATTATGTCTTAAAAGAGTGCTTCCAGCCACCTTTATTAAAGGTTTAGGTCTCTTTTTGGTTAAGGAAAGCATCCTTGAACCCTTACCGGCCGCAAGAATCACTATTTGCATAATTCTCCTTTAGCGTTTCATTATATAGTATCTTTAGCCACTATCTAAAGCCCATCTGGTCTCGGCTGCAAAGCTCTTTTACAACCATATATAATAGTAGAGAATAACAATTACATTTAAAAAATGAAAAACAATAAAAAAACAAAAGTGCTATTGGTGGTACTACAAAAACTTGATAATAATTCACCCAATAAGGATATTTGTGGAGAAATCATAAAAAACTACGTCCCAAAAAAATCCAACTTAGTTTTTATACATGAGATTTTTTTGGCAAAAGCGTTCTTTAATAAAAAAAGTAAAGGAACTTTGTCAATACCAAATATTTACCATATCTACAACTTGATACCTTTTATACGATTTAATCTTATTCGGCGTTTGAATGTTGTAATAAAAATTTTTTTAATCTGGCTTTTAATTGTATATTCATTTATTAAAAACAAAAATCTTGTGATATTCTCAGATTTTAGTTTGTATTCTTCTATTAACAAGTTCAACCCCGAGCTATATTTGTTATGTCCGAATCTTAAAGACTTGGTGGCTAATAAACAAATAGATTTTGTCGAAATGATTAGACAGGTGGCTATTAAATCAGAAATCGTTTTCACTACCACTTCAGAGGAAACAAAAGAAATGAAAATTTTTAATAAAAATGTAGTGCAAATCAATAATTAAAAAATAATAATGCAGGTAATTATTCTCGCTGCTGGCTACGGAAGTCGTTTAGAAAAGAAGGTAAGGAATATCCCCAAACCGTTAATTTGTGTCAAAAAAGAGCCACTCATTTGGTGGGTGATTAAATTCGCAAATTTGTTTCTCCCCTCAGAAATATTTGTGGTAACTGGTTATAAATCTCAACAAATAGAATCTTATATTTATTCGATAAGGCATCTATTCAAATTCCCAATTAAGACGATAGAGAATCCCTATTTCAATAAAGGCAATATTCTTTCTCTAAAGGCAGCGATTAATTATATCCATGACGATTTTTTGTTATTGAATGCCGATCATATTTACGAGAAAAGGATTGCTTATGAACTTCTAAAGAAAAAAGGGGATTGCATTATTGCCTGTGATTTCAACCGCCCAATTACTAAAGGTGATACAAAAATTCGTATTATAAATGACAAGATAGTTGAGATCTCAAAAAGACTAGAAAATTTTAATGGGGGCTACAAGGGAATCACTTTATGTCGTAGAAGTTCTTTAAAAACATATAAAAGAAAAACTATTGATACGCTCAAACAAATAGGAGAAAAGGCTTGTGTTGAAGATATTCTTGAGAATTTGGTTTCTAACGGTTTTCCTCTTACGATTTGTGATATAAGTAAATTATTATGGTTTCATATTAATACAGAAGGTGATCTAGAAAAGACAGAAAGACAAATTGATTTATAAGAACCGTCGAATAAATAATAATTAATAATACTTTGTTGATTGCCTCAATTTTATTCTCCCAACTATTTTTCTCAGACAAAAATCTTTGCTCTTCTTTATATTTTACAGACAAGGACTTTGAGAGCAAATTCTTTATATGTTTCTCCCAGCTTTTGGAATTATTCCCAATTTTAACGAACTTCGGAAAGAGTTTAAGTTCTTCTATTGGTGTAGACACAACTGATTTACCCATGTAGAAATATTCAAATAACTTCATTGGGTAGCAATATCGATTAAAATCAAAGGATACGTTATAAGGGATTATGCCAATATCAAAGTTTCTTACAATCTCTTTTATAACCTTTCTGCTTTGGGTTCTTGGGACAAGGTATACATTTTTTAGACTTTTTATTTTTTTAATAAGTCTTTTTGTGTGCCTATATTTATCATCCGTAGGTATGGGAAGGAAGGCATCGGTGAAAACAAAAGAGGTTTTTGGCATTTTTCTGATAAGGGAGCGGAGAAGCTTAAAGTCTAAACGATAGGTAAGATTTCCGACATATCCGACTCGAGGGTGGGGGATTGTCTTAAAAAGCTTTTTGGTTGACGATATTTCTCTTCTTTCTTTCGGGCTCAAGACCTCTTTTGTTTCAAAAGATTCAACATCAAAGCCTTGGGGCACGACAGCGTCGGGTTCCCTAATAGCTTTTTTCACTGACCTAAGCGCCTGTGAGTTTACGATGAAATAATTGACGCTCTTTATGAGCTTTCTTTCTCTTTTGCGAATTTGTTTATTTATTAGAGGGTCAAGGGTTGAGAAGTAATCCACACAATCGTAAAGCGATGTGGTGTCATCTTTAATTAGGCGGACCAGCTCAAGATCTTGGTGGTCGAAGCTCCAGAGAAGGTCTGGTTTTAACCTTTTTACAAAAATTGAAGAAGTAAGAATAGAAAAATAGCGGTTGAGCCTTTTAACTAACGGGAATCTTTGTAAGGCGAAAGGAAACAGCTTAAGAGGATAGATTATTTCTAGATTTCTGTAGTTAAGTTTTTGGCCCTCTCCCTTTCTACCGAAAACACGTTTGAAAGGATTGGTGATTATCCATTTTGGATATCCCGAAGCAATTAGATAAACAAAATGCCCCGCCTCGCCAAGAACTTTAGCAGTTTGAAATACGTAGTCACAAAGGACATCAAAACTGTCGTTATAAGGGATGACTATCTTGTCTGATACAGGAAAGTCTTCGGGAATAAAATTTTTCAGAGCTTTTTTTGTTTGCCTTGTTACCCTTTTGGCAAAAGTAAGTGACCACATTAGATTATGAAGTTCGGCAGAGGAAAGTTTCTTGAGGTCATATGGTGCGACGTCTAAAACTATTTTTGATTTAAGAATCTTTAATTGCCTGCCGAATTTGAAAGACTTGCATATTATGGCTGAAGAATTTTTTGAAATAAGCATAAAGAGAGCTTTTTGGAGTTTTGTTTCTTTTCGTGAAGCATAGACAGTATTTATTGCTCCTCTTTTGTATAGGGAATTCTGTAGAGCATAAAATAATGGTCCAAAAAGCGGTATTGATAGGGACTTGGAATAGTTTAAATAGGCTTTTCTATGCGGCCGGCTCATAAGATTTCTTTTTCCTAATGATTAACTCATCTTTTAGAAGTCTTATTGGGTTTTCTTTAATATCTGCGTGTTGGGTTGCCACATTATACACATAAAGCGGTTTCTTTATAACCTTGGAAAGACCGTTTGCCATCTCAAGCATTGGGAAAAACATGGCCTGGTCTTCGGCAAATTCAAGCCATGAACCATCAGGCCGCAAAAAGTCTTCCCTTTTTATTTTTTTGTATAACCAAACTTTCCAGGTTCGGGGATGCAGAGGATAAAATGGCTCAAGTCTGTAGGTGTTTGTTTGAGCCACCATTTTTCGATAGGGGATATTGGTAAATTCTTTAATAAATCGAGACGGACGAGACGAGTATTTTTTGCCATCCCACAAGAGACACTCTCCATAGGTGAGTAGACAGTCGGGGTTATTATCATATACCTTTGCTAGAAAAGAAAGCACATTGTTATCTAAAAGCCAATCATCCCCATCTAAATTTAGGACAACACCCTCGCTGTTTTTTGCGTATTTATGGATAATTTTGTAAGCATTGAATACAGAAAATCTTCTTTTTCTGTTAAACATTACAATGTGATTTTGAAGACGTTTCTTTATATGGTTTTTTTGTTCGATGGTATACTCAGAACAATCATCTATAAATAAAATTTTGAAGTTTTTATATGTTTGATTAAGAACTGAGTCTATGCATCGGTCAAAATATTCAAATGCGTTCCATGAACGGATTAATACATAGAAGAAAATATCGCTTTTTATTTTCCGTTTATTCATATCTATCCACTTCAACTAGTCCCTTTATTTTATCATTTTTCTCTCTCGTAAGCCTTCTACTTTTAACTGGATTGATAGGAAACCTTAGACTTATGGTCCTTTTGTTCACGATAGTTTTTTTATTGCTTTCAATTCGGCTTAAAAACATTTTTGTCGCCTCGTTTCTTGTTTCTATCTTTACTCTTCCTTTTTTCAATCCGAACAAGTATTACACCGTTTTGGCAATAAGGGGGTTAAAATTGCTTGTAGAGTTTAAGGGAGATTATCTTTTGGGGTATGGCGTAAATATTGCCAACATTTTTATTCTCTTGTCATTAATCGCTCTTTTTAGAGAGCTATTATTAAAAAGGCAAAGAATTGCCCTTTTTCTTCAAAGACGCAACTTTCTAATTGTACTTTCGGCAAGCGCATTTTTTGCCGTCGCTTTAGGTTCTTCTTTAAAGTATTCGCCATATCCTGAGGCTTCTTTTGTCTGGCTTGTCCAATATATGCAGGTTTTTGCCGTCGCCTTTATGACGCTATATTTGTTTGTCAATTATAAACGGAAGTTTGGACTTATCTTCCCAACGATATTGACTTCGATATTTTTACAAAGTGTGATTAGTTTTTGGCAATACTTGAAGCAATCTTCGGTAGGCTTGTCAATCGAGTTCGTGAGAATAGCTTCATTTTTTGCTACAGGTCTGGATGAGATAAATACCCTCTTTAGAGTAGCCGGTACTTTTCATTTTCCTAACCAGCTAGCCCTTATTATGCTTTCCATGATAATTTTGCTTGCACCTTATGCAATAAGAGCAAAAAATAAGCTTTATCTTTTTGGTTGTTTTTTGGGACTTACCGTCATTGTTTTAACTCAGAGTCGATCGATTTGGATAGCAACCACTCTTACTGTGATTGCATTTCTAAGAGTTTATAGAAAGGATATTGGCCAATTAGCCAAAAAACTGGGAGTAAAAAGGCTGCTGTTATTTGGTGCAGCCTTTTTTACCGTTTTATCGTATATCATTATTCCAAGAATACTTTTAAGTTTTAATGCTTTTTATGAAGGGGCTGGTATTCCAATTAGGCTGAGAATGATTGAAGAAGCAGCCGAGGCCATACAACTTAGTCCATTTATAGGTTACGGTGTAGGTACAAACGAGTATCTATTACATTCGATGTTTCCCAATGGCGTAATGTCGGTTTTTCCTTCCGCTGTTCATCTTGGGTTTCTTCAATTGGCTCTTGAAGTAGGTATTGCCGGATTAACATTTTTCTTAATTCCATATATATACATTTTGAGAAATCTGCTTGCAAGAACCATGACAAGTAATAAAAAAAGCGCTAGTTTAGACAATACTTCGCATTATAAATTTTCATTTTTAGCCGGGTTGTTTGTCTTTTTTGTCTATTATCTATTTCAACCACACGTGGGGATTGTAGAATTTTCATATCTAGGTCTTACCTTGGGTTTTGGTATGATATCTATATATCCTAAGCTTTAAAATTTGATGATAAAAACTAAATACATTGCTCTTTTGGTCATAATTCTAGTTTTAGTAGCTGTCCGACTTAGATACCTTTAATCTCAAACTTACATTGCCCAAGAACAGCATGCTTACCTGGACTGATCCAGTAACAGGAGAGGTTATTAAAACCAGTAGACTGCCGGGGCCGGACTACAAACAATATCTTCTCCATCTTTTTCAGTCGATTTAGCGCTTAGGATAAAATTCCTTGGTAACTAATTGGTGTATACTTTAATAGATGAAAGTAATTAAAAGAGTGCTAAAAAAACTTACTTATTTTGACATTGCCCTTATTATTCTTCTGGCTATTTTATTCTTTGGCTTTTTCTTCTTTTTTTACAGAAAGGCGGAGTACGTTAATATCCAGGTAAAGGTGACGGACCAGGAGGTGCTTTATGCGAGAACTCTTCCGGCAGTATGGTACGCAAATCAATTTGTAGTTGGAGATGTTGAGAGAGATGCTTTAGGTAGGGTAATCTCCGAAATTGTTGGAATTGAAAGATTTAATGTAAAAAGTGACAAAAAGGCTGTTTATCTAGACATTCGCGTGCGGGCGACTTATGACACAAGAGCAAAGCTTTATTCGGCACGCGGCAGGCCTCTTATTTTTGGAACACCAGCAAGGTTTAATTTTTCAAAAGTTACTTTTGATGGGATTGTTACCGAATTTCCTAACTCAGAAGCACAGAGAAACCTTGAAATAACAAACACAAAAGTAACTGCTTTATTAAGGGGAATAATACCTGAGGAGACACCAGAAGAACCGGCTGTTTTGAAAGCGGTGAAGGTAGGAGACAAAATTTATGATTCAAATGGTAATATTTTGGCAGAAGTTTTGGATTTGGAAATTAGGCCTGCAGAGAGAGTAACACAAACTTCCTGGGGAGAGCTTTTACTAAGATATGACCCACTTTATAAAGATGCCTTATTTACCCTTAGTATTCGAACCAAAATTTTTAACAACGAAGCGTTTATATTTGACAACCTACCTCTTAAAATCGGAGAAGAACTACCCTTAAATTTCGAAGATGTAAGTTTGTTCCCCGTTATTATCGAAATTCTTCCTTAATAGTTTAAACTGGCCAGTAGCCCTTTAGCTGTTTTCTTCCAACTGTGTTGTTGGGCAAGCTTGTACCCTTTTTGACGAATTATATTCTTTTGACGATTTGAGAAATTAAGAACTGAGCTAAGTTGTTTTGAAAGAGCTTTTGGTTTTGTATTTTTTATAACAAGGCGTTTGTCTATATCGAGGAGTATTTGCTTGACGCCACCGACTGGAGTGCTTATAAAAATTACCTTACTGGCTAGTGCTTCAAGCATGACAAGGGGAAAATTTTCTTTTTTAGACGCCAAGACAACCAAGTCACTCATTGCATAAATGTTGGCAATATTTTTTTCGCCAGGGAGCCGCAAAACATAATCAGATATTCCCAGTCTCATTATTTGTTTTTTTAGTTTTCTTTTATATATTCTTTCGTCTTTTGTGCCTTCTTTAGGATAGGCAATCAAAAGCAAAATATTTGGAATTTTATCTTTGAGTAGACTAATAACCGGAAACAATAGGTCAACTCTTTTTTCTTTATTTAGTCTTCCTATTGCCAAGATTACTTTTGCATTTCTTTTAATGTTGTATTTTTTTCTTAAGGAAAGCTTTGTTTTAAACGGTCTTTCCTTAAAAACTTTCAAGTCTACGCCGTTTGGAATGACAATTATTTTCTTACCCTTTGTCGCAGAAAATTGTTTTTTAAGAAGGTTTTTGGAGTAGTCGGATGGAACAATAATGAGGTCTAGGTTTAGTAAAAAAAGGTGGTGCAAGATGCGAGTTATTGTGTATTTTGACCATTGAGTTAAGTATCTTAAAAAATTTGTCCCCGAAGGCTTGTCCGGCATTCGACTTCCATGATAGTGAAAGCAAATCTTTGCGCCTGATATGGGTTTTAGTAAAGAAGCAATCACCCCTGCTGTATATGTTGGAGTATATATCCAGTTTACATTTCTATTTCTTGCGACTATCCCCACCCAGCTGGTAATACTTTTGAAGATCCAAAAGAAATAGTTTAAAGAGTCTGTTTTAAATAAAGGGGGTGCGGAATAGGTTTTAAGATTGACATCCTTAAACCTAGCAAGCTCACTACATATTTGTTCTGTTGCAACTGTTTCACCTGCGCAGCTTTTTTCATAACAAACAAGAATATGTAATTTGCTATCCATATTTTTCATTTTTTCGTGGTCTTCAATAACATAATATATACTACACTTGATGCTAAGTATAACCTGCATTGTCCCTTCGACTTGCACGAAACGAGTCTATCCTTATCTTTCCAAATGCATCAGTTCTCTATACGATTCAGCCAAGCTGGCGGAAGTAAAGATATTCATAATTGTTGTTACGGAAAACCGAAATCCTGTCATCGGTTCTTTAAGAAGGCAAATTGGCAAATTACTATCAATTGGCAGAAAGGTAGGTTTTGCCAAAATGAATAATTTTGCCATCAAGAAAAGCCTTGGTTTAGACAAATCTGATTATTACCTTTTAATAAACGATGATGCCTGGGTTGATAAATTTTTTTTTAAGGTTTTTAAGGATAAAGTAAAAGGGAAAGACCCCGATATTTTTGTTCCTTTAATTTATGCCTCAGATGGGAAGGAAATAGACTCTTTTGGCATTGAGTACTTTACTTCGGGCTATGCTAGAAACGCCCTTTCTTTTGATATCGAGACAACCCTGGCACCGGCTGCCTGTGTTCTTATTAAAAGCTCGTTTTTGAGAAAAATGAAGAGGCTTTATGGTTTTTATTTTAATGAGATTCTTCACTCATATTTAGAAGACGTTGAACTATCCATAAGGGCAAAGGCTCTGGGTGGGAAGATAGTGAAAGAGAGGAAGATGAAGGCCTATCATGTAGGTTCTCTGTCATTTGGCAAAAAAAGCTATTTTGTCATGTATCAGACATATAGAAATATTCTTTGGTTGATACTTTTGACTTGGCCATTCAAAAATATTCTCAAAAATATTCTCAGCATAATCTTAGTTCAAGGATGGGTGATGTACTACAGTACGCGAACCTGGGGACCAAAGTTATATCTCAAGGTGGTTTGGGAAACTTTTGGTAAATTACCTAAGCTTTTGGCTTTACGAAAAAGGATTTTGTCTTGTTACTCAAAAGATTTTAACTTCCAAATGCTTTTTTCCAAGTATGCCTTTCGAACTTATCATGGAATCACGATTAAAATCTAAAAACAGGCGATTAAGAGTGGCCATCGTCCACGACGTTTTGATTGAATATGGTGGGGCTGAAAGGGTTTTGGAAGAATTTCTTAGTATTTTTCCTAGGGCTGATTTATACACTTTGTATTTTAATAAGAAAGACCCTGTCATCTATAAAACTTTTAACCGATTTCAACCCCGAACGTCCTTTCTTCAATCTATCCCAGGGTTGCCAAGACTGAGGCAGTATTTCTCGGTTACTAAACTTGTCTCTTGGCTTTATTTTTATTTACTCAATTTATCAAGCTACGACTTGGTTATCTCCTCTTCTCACTCGTTTAATTCAAAAATTGTAAGAAAAGGCCGTGATGCCTATCACCTTTGTTATTTACATTCGCCACCCAGGTATTTGTACAAAGAAATTAACGAGATTGCTTGGATTAAAAAATTCCCTTTCAACTTTTTCCTATTTCCCCTTTTTGCCTTTCTGAGGTTTACAGATAAGAGGGCGGCTGAGCACCCTGATGTGGTTGTCGCTGTTTCCCAAGAGATTAAAAAAAGGGTGGCCAGGTACTACGACCGCGAGGCGGTAATCGTCAATCCGCCGGTGCGTCTACCCAAGAAGATAAAGACAAAAAGAGAAAAAGGCAATTATTATTTATTCCTCTCAAGACTTGTTCGTCAAAAGGGGCTTGAACTTGCCATTAAAACCTGTACAAAGCACAAGCTTCCTTTGTTGGTGGGTGGAGAGGGTTACTTGAGAAAGCGCTTCGAGAATATGGCCGACTCCTCAGTGACTTTCTTGGGTAGACTGAATAATGGGGAGGTACCGAAAGTGTATATCGGGGCCCGAGCCCTGATTTATTGCGCTGTTGATGAGGATTTTGGGCTTGTTCCAATTGAGGCGATGGCCCATGGAGTTCCTGTCATTGCTTTTAAAAGTGGGGGAGTGAAGGAGACGGTGGTTGACGGAAGAACTGGAGTATTTTTTGAAAATTACACCCCTTCCAGTCTTTTTAGGGCAATCCAAAAGTTTGAGAGACTTTCCCTTGACCCAAAGGCCTGCCGCGCCCAAGCCGAAAAATTCAGTCAAGAAAGGTTTAAGCAGAAAATCTTTGAATGCCTGAAGGAGGGCAAACTTAAAACAGTGGATAAATAAAATGGATTACCGTTGACCCCTGGGCGACTATTAGCAAAAAACCGAAAACAACCAGCGTAACAACCGTTGGTATTAACCACCAAAGTTTCTGTTTCCATCAGTTCCAAAGTTTGTCCAGACAAAAACATTCTAAACTAAAAACTAATTAACTGGTAGAATTAAGATTGTGATTGACTCCATATCTAACTTAAAAACAATATCAATCATTGGAGCAAGGGGTTATCCAGCAGAGTTTGTAGGAACTAGCGGGCTGGAGGTATATTTGGAAAAGACGGTTGACGAACTTTTAAAAATCAGTAAAAATTACCGCTTTATTATTTATACAAAAGTAGGTTATCAGCCTAAAGAAACTTCTTTGCCAAAAAGAATTTCAGTAAAACCACTGCCTACCATTCAATCAAAGGTTCTCGAATCGGTAATCTATGGTCTTTTTGCCTCATTTTTAGCCGCTTTTGATAGTTCAAGCATCATTTGGTACCACGGTGCTGGGCCAGCTTTCTTTTCTTTTATCCCAAAACTTTTCGGCAAAGAGATTATTTTAACGGTCCACGCTCTTGATTGGGAAAGAGCCAAATGGTCGCCACTTGAGAGAGCCCTTTTCAGATGGACCGCCAAATTGGTATTTACCTTGAAACCGAAAGTTTTTACTGTGGGAAAGAGCTTAAAGAATTTTATTTCAAAAAATTATGGAATTGATGCAACCTATGCCCCTCCCGGTATAAATTTGTTTCTCGGTAAAGTTTCAACTTATTATCTTAAAAAATTTGGTCTTAGCAAAAATTCTTACCTTCTTTTTTTAGGCCGTCTGGTTCCTGAAAAAAGGGTAGAGTGGTTAATAGAGGCGTATTTAGAACTGAAAAGCAAACTTCCTAACCTAAAACTTGTGATGGCTGGTGGTCATGGAAATCTTCCTAAATATGAGAAGGATTTGAAAGAAGAATACACAGATGCCGACATTATCTGGACTGGTTATGTTTTTGGGGAGGAAAAGATGTCACTGGTTTCTTTCTGCCAGTGCTTTGTTCTACCATCAGAACTTGAAGGGGGCAACCCACTTAGTTTAAGGGAGGCATTGGCTGCAGAAAGAATCTGTGTTGTTACTGCTGAGGTAATGGATGAATTTAAGGACTTGGGCAATGTCTTTACTTTTGCAAAAAATGATAAAAAGTCTTTCAGAAAGAAACTGGCAAAAGCTGTTAAGGAAGTGGAAAGGGAATATCGGTACAATAAAAGAGAGTTTGAAAAACTAAAAGAATTTTCTTGGAGGAAAACTGCAAGAGTATATTCTGAAATATTCGCCAAATATGCTTAAGAATAGGTTAAATTTTTTAAGACAATTTCAGGGTAATTAGGGAAAGATTCAAAAAGTAACTTAATTTGTGAGGCGTAAATTTTCAAAATCTCCTTCTTTCTTCTACTCATGGATTTTATCGATTTTCGTTTGAATATCAAGTCGAATAGTTTTTTGTTAAGCCAATTTCTAGGTTTTAAGGCATAAGGGTAATCGACATAGTAGATAATTTGTTTTGGATTAAATACTTTTTCTGCCGCTTTTCTCACGATGACATGGTCTATGTTATTACCTATGCCCAATGGAATAACTACTTTGTCAAAAGTCCTCATTCGGTTAAACTTTTTTTCTAACCGTGCCGCAAGATGAGAATCATGAAGCGAAGTTATACCCGAGAATAAATCGGTGTTTTTGGGATATAAAAGGGTATTTTCGTGTATTCGGAATCCACCATCAACAAAGCCCCAGTGGTGCCAGCTTACATCTAGTTTTTGCATGGCCTTGATATCCTCTTTTTTTCTTTGTGTTTCTTGCTCTTCGAGGGAAGAAAAACCAGTTTCTAATAGACGCTCTTTTATCCGATTAATTGAGACATTTGTTTTAAATTGAGTAAAGATAGTAACCACGGTGATTTTAGAATTTTTGTTCTTCCAGTCTAGAATGTGGTCACAGCAGTTAAGAACGACATCATCTAAATGAGGAGAAAATATGACGACCCTTTTCATTTATAGTGTCTTTCCACAGCCTTTTCTAAAAAACCCACTTTTTCAGGTACTTCATATTGTAAATTATTATCTACGTACTGCTGGCAGTGCATCTTTGGAAAGGTAAATTTTTGACAATAAGCGAGCGCTTTTTTGGCTTGTTCTTTATCTCCCTCCTTGAAGTAAAAGTTGGCCAGCTCTATATGGAAATGGCTCAACTCAGGGTCTATATAGATAGCGGTTCGGAAGAGGGAAATGACAATATCAGGCTGGTTATGTTCATAGGCTAGAAGCCCCAAGGTGTATGATACCTGGGCAAGTTTGTAATCCTTAAGGGAATTATTGTTTAAGCCGTAGATTACCTCGGATATCAAAATCAAAGTTAAAAAGGCAAAAATTATGAGGATTATTTTTATCGTTTTTTTGCTACTGGCCATAAAACCCATCCCTTCCCGGTTTACCAGAACATAGACCTTTGTGGGTGACCGCCATAATTATACAAAATTCGCAAGCTCTACATGGTAATGACTTAGTTCCGGTTCCAAGTATACTGCTGTTTGCCAAAGCGGAATAACCATATCCGCCTCGCCATTTTTATAAGTCAACAAACCCAGAGTGTAGAAAACCTTGGCAATACTATTTTGTGACAAGGTTTGCGAATCAAGGCTTTGGATATAGGCAAGCCAGGCTTGGCTTAGCTGAGGTTTTTTGGTTGATAAATTAATCTGTTGAGCAAAGTCGAGCGGAATAAGGTCAGGATATTGTTTAGCTTGGGCTTCAAACTTAATTCTGCCGGCTTTTTCTATGTAATCTAAAGATTTTTCTATGTCTAACTTTTGGGCAAAAGATCGAGCCCGCATTAGATAGAAACGGGCTAGATAGCGAGATTTGTTGCGAAAGACAAAGGTAAGTTCGGATAGAAGCAAAAGAGCAATAAATGCCAAAAAGACAAGAAATGTTTTGGCCAACGGAAATTTTGTCATAATTAAAAGTTCCCTTTCATCAGTATATCAAGATTCGAGATTTTTAATGCCAGGGGATTAGTATATATAATGAGATAGTCTAGTTTGCAGTATGAAAAAAAAGAAGATTGTCAATTTTTTGCTATTACCCCTGGTAATATTTGGAATTATTTTTTGTTTTTATCTCCGAAACTATCGACAAATCCCAATTGGCTATTGGGATGAAATTTTATGGGTCGCAAGAAGTTACCACTTCGAGCTTTTTATTAACGGAGATTTTAATAACCCCCTTTGGGAAAATTACAATTCATATGACCAACCCAAGTTAGCTGAATATTTTTTTGGAGCGGTTATTTTCCCTAAATATTTGGAGACCAAAAGGGCTCTCGGAGATGTTGATTATGATTAT
>SDBS01001908.1_pt1 | contig 20999 bp, 19 predicted proteins | sample 2277091 | NCBI WGS metagenome assembly SDBS01 (sample SAMN10404972, study PRJNA504765) | marine sediment metagenome | isolation source: marine sediment core GS10_PC15, 163 cmbsf | place: Arctic Ocean: Southern Knipovich Ridge | collected 2010 | reverse complement strand
GTTATCTGCATTAGTTAATATAGGTGCTAACATGAAGGTGGAATCAATAAACGCATCAAAAATTGCAAGGGTAACACCTTTACGATCCGATGGAACAAGGTCCGATGCAAACGCTGTGGATTGTGTGAACACGCCTCCAAGAAAGATACCAAGAACCCCACTAACTAACAACATTCCATAGAATGTATCAACTGTTATAAACGTGAATAGCGCTATTGCGGAACCCACAGTTAGGATGCATAAAATTAATCGATAATTCCCAATTTTACTACTTATAAGCCCTATTGGAGTTTGGGTGAGACTGAATACGACCATATAGCTTGTAAATATTAGACCAATTTCGGAATAAGACAGTCCTAGCTGCTCTCCTCTTAAGGGAAATAAGAGTTCCAGTCCCACATATGTGATTTCAGATAAAAAAACTGCAATAATAAGGAATAGACATGCTCTCCGGTGGGGGAATGGTGTCAGGTGGTTTTGAATGCACCTCGTTCGGGGAAAATCCTACCTCTTACCCTTCTTTCTGCCGAGGATGGGGATCTTCTTCCGGGTCTTCGTCCCCTCGTTGTAGTAGTAATGGTAGCGGTAGGTGTAATACCCGTACGAGGTGTACATCCTGATAGGATCGAAGCCGTTCAGAACGGCTCCCGGCAAGCTGGTGGAAGTCCGCTTCAGTTTGTTCCAGGTGGATTCCAGGACCTTCCTGTCAGCCATCTTGGCACCGACAACGATGAGCGTGGCGTCGATGTTCGAGCTGAGCAGGATGGCATCGGTGACGACGGCAACCGGTGGACTGTCGAATATCACCTTGTCGAACTTCGAGGCGATGTCCTCGACGAACTTCTTCACCTTCCGGCTGCCGATCAGCTCGGAGGGGTTGTGCGGTATGAATCCACAAGTCAGGACACAGAGGTTCTCGACCTCGGTCTCCCGGAGGACTTCATCGAATGTTGCCAGCCCAGCGATGTACTCCGAAAATCCTGGTTCGCGGGGAACACGGAATAAGTTGTGCAAAACCGGCCGTCTGAGATCAGTATCGACCAGAAGCACTTTCTGTCCTGCCTGAGCGAGCACCACGGCGAGATTGGATGCGATGGTGGATTTGCCTTCCCTGGGACCGGCACTGGTTATCAGAAGGGTCTTGATCGGAATGTCCGTGCTCGAGAAGCGCAGGCTGGTCCTCAGGTCCCGGTAGGCTTCACTGTCCGGAGCCCGGGGAGAGCTGCAGGTGATAAGCTTGTAACTCCCTTCGGACATCTTCGCGAGCTCTGATCTCTGCATCCTGGGAAGCACGCCCAGAACGGGTATTCCCAGTGATTCGACCGCTTCGGGATTCTTGACGGTTGTGTCGATCTGCTCCCGCAGAAAGATGACCGCGATTCCAAGGGCAAGGCCTACCAGGATCCCCATGATCAGGTTCTTCTTCCGTGAGGGTCTTATGAGTGAACCAGGGAGCGCCGAATCGACGATGGTCACATTGCCTATCTGCCCGGCTTCTGCAATGCGGATCTCCTCGAACCGGTTCCGGAGCAGGTAGTAGAGGTTCTCAGTGACAAGAACGTCCCGTTCGAGCCGGGCCAGGTTCCGCTCCGCCTCGGGGAGCGTGGAGAGCCCTGCTTCCATGTCGGAAACCAGTCTTCGAAGTACAGTCTCACGGGTCCGCTCGGCCCTCAGGTCTGCCTCGACCTTCGAGAGCTGGGTGACAAGCCTTTCTACAGCAGCGCTCGGGCTGGATGGATACTGCACTGATGCGAGGTTTTCTATGGCTCGGGCAAGCTCGATCTTTCTTGTCTCGAGGTCGCGTTCCAGCATTGCCAGCCCCGGATCGTCATCTCCTGCCCCGGACGACAGGAGGGTTGCCCTGGCGGATTCGTAGAGTGCGATATCTGACTGCAGCTGGTTTACGTAATCACTGGTCAGGTTCTCGAGCTCCACCGCGAAGTGAGCGCGGTATGTCTCGAGCTGGACTGTCATGTAGTCTCGGCTGGCGCAGAGAGCGTCCGCGCTGCTTCCGGCTTCCTCCGCCCTGCTCTCGACACTGGAGAGAGATGAGATCAGCGTCCTCGTCTCGATATCGAGATCAACGTAGCCGTTCTCCTGCTTGAATGACATGAGAGAGTCTTCAGCAGCCGTGAGCTGCGCTTCGATCAGGAGGAGCTGTGAGTCGAGGAATTCACGGATCTCCCTGTTCTCACCCCGGGTTTCGAGGAGGTTGCGCTTGTAATAGGTCTGAACGGTGAGATTCGTCATGAGAGCAGAGGCTTCCGGAGAGAGACCGACAGCGGACAGGACGAAGAAATCGGTATCCTTCCTGATGGTAACGGAGATACTTCCCCTGGCGAGTCCGACGAGAGATCCTCGGAGCCCTGGTCCGGATGGGGGATTCCCGTTGTACAGGATGTAGATGAGACTGTCCGGCTCTGATGAGCGGAGGATGGAGTCGGCAATTGCTTCCGCCATGCTCCTGCTGTTGATGATCTGGATCTGGTTGTTCTTGGCAGTATCGATTTCGAACCAGTAGATGCCGGGCATCTCCAGTGTACGCGACATACTGCTGCTCACCGTGTAGATGAACGTCGCACTAGACCTGTATACGGGTGTTGTCCTGATTGTCAGGTAAATGCTTACAGCAACACTCACCACGACGAAAGCCAGGATTGTCCATTTCCCGCGCCGGAGCAGCCAGAGGTACTCGGCGATATTCAGGGCTTCCCTGTCTTCCGTGTATTCCGTCATCTCTCCGTCATGATCCAGATAAGGTTGACTGCCACGAGCACCTTGTACCCGATGTCGATGACTTCCTTCCACCATTCGAACCCACGCCTGGGTACGTAGATAGTCGCACCCGGACCGAGCGCCGGGACCGGCTCTCCGGCGCCCTCCAGGAAATCACCGAGATCGTATTGGATCTCGATACCTTCATAGACGATCCGTATCTCTCCCAGGTCTGCTTGGGTCCTCGGACCACCAGCTTCGGATAGACCGGATATGAGATCAGCATCGTATGGAACGAGGTAGGTTCCCGGACTCACTACCTCTCCCCAGACGTGGATAGCCATGAGGACCTCGCCGGTCTCAACGCCAGGGACTACGTAGCTCTCCCTGCCTGCTGCAATGCATGAAGCAGCAGCAGCACAAAGCAGCAGCGGGGTTCCGATCCTCACGCCTTTATGACCTTCTCTTTCCCTCGAGTGACCTGGGCACATGCGTTGCGTGTGTCTATCACCAGCAGACTGTTATCAACGATCCACTGGTAATCGTAGCACTCATGATCAGTAATGACAAGCGTGCAGTCATATCCGGCGATCATCTCCTCGTCCAGCGGTACCGATTTCGGAGTGAATCTCGACTGCCGGGTGGGGGGAACCTCGGAGATGTAGGGGTCGTTGTAGTCGACGGTGGCCCCCTTCTCCACCAGGCTCTCCATTACCTTCAGTGCAGGGGTTTCCCTGTAGTCATCGATATCGGGCTTGTAAGCCATGCCGAGTATGAGGATCCTGCTTCCCTTGACGCTCTTCTCGCGGTCGTTGAGGGCACTCGTGACTATGCTGGATACGTAATCGGGCATCGCGGTGTTGATCTCCCCGGCAAGCTCTATGAACCTGGTGGAAAGCCCATACTGGTGAGCCTTCCAGGTCAGGTAGAAGGGATCGATCGGGATACAGTGACCACCGAGGCCGGGCCCGGGGTAGAAGGGTGTGAACCCGAAGGGCTTTGTCGATGCCGCGCTGATTACCTCCCAGATGTCGATTCCCATCCCGGAGGCGAGCATCTTGAGTTCGTTGACGAGCGCAATGTTCACAGCCCTGTACGTGTTCTCCATTATCTTGGCCATCTCGGCTACTTCCGGGGAGCCAACAGGCACAACGGTATCTACGGCGTAGCCGTACACGCTGACTGCCGCCTCCGAGCAGGCTTCCGTCAGCCCTCCGACCAGCTTGGGGATCGTCCTCGTGGAGAAGTGCTTGTTGCCCGGATCCTCCCTCTCGGGTGAGAATGCGACATGGAAGTCCCTCCCTGCTTTGAGACCGCTCGCCTCGAGAACCGGGACTAGATCCTCCCTCGTGGTCCCGGGATAGGTCGTTGACTCGAGCACGATCAGCTGCCCCGGCTGGATGTGCTCCGCGACCTTTCTGCCCGTCGAGAGAACGTAGCTGAGATCGGGCTGGCGCGACTTTCCCAGCGGCGTTGGCACGCAGATGAGGATTGCATCGGTATCAGCGAGCAGATCGAATTCAGTTGATACCGTGAAGCGACCCGTCGACCAGGCAGCCGCTATTCTCTCGGATGGGATGTGCTTGAGGTAGCTCTGACCCTTCTTGATCTTCTCCGGCTTATCGGGATCTATATCCACGCCGGTCACGCTGCATCCACCTTCGATGAACTCTAGCGCGAGGGGGAGACCTACATAGCCCAGGCCGATTATCCCGATGACGGGCTTTCGGCCTGCAGTCCGTTCTGAAAACGTCACTAGCGCCTCCCGATTCCGTAGTAGGAAAATCCGAGGCCTTTCAACTTCGAGGGACTGAATATGTTCCTTCCGTCGAACACCACCGGCTGCCTGAGGAGCTTCTTCATCCTTTCGAAGTCGGGCTCGCGGAACTCGGTCCATTCGGTGACAACTACGATAGCATCGGCGTTCTCGAGCGCTTGGTAGTTGGATTCGGCAAAATCGATCACGTCTCCGATATGCTCCCTGGTATTCTTCATCGCTTCGGGGTCGAATGCCGAGATGCTGGCCCCGCGCTTGAGCAGTTCGTCGATGAGAACGAGGGAGGAGGCTTCCCTTATGTCGTCAGTGTTCGGCTTGAAGGCCAGGCCCCATACCGCGAACCTGAGACCCTTGAGATCCTCGCCGAAGTGCTTCGTGATCTTGTCGATCAGGATGAGCTTCTGATCGGTGTTGACACTGGTTACCGCCTCGAGGATGCGGAGGGAATAGCCGTTCTCCTTCGATGTCGCTCGGAGGGCTTTTACATCTTTGGGGAAGCACGATCCGCCGAACCCGGCACCCGGGAAGAGGAAGCTGGGACCGATCCTCCGGTCGGAGCCTATGCCCCTCCTGATGTCTCTTATATCGGCATCGATGATGTCGCAGAAGTTCGCTATCTCGTTCATGAAGGATATCCTTGTTGCCAGCAGGCTGTTCGCAACGTACTTGGTGAGCTCGGCGCTTCTGTTGCTCATGACGAGGATGGGATTGTTGGTCCTGACGAAGGGTGCGTAGAGCTCCCTCATTTCCTCGGCGACCTCGTCGGAATCGGTACCGATGACCACCCTGTCCGGCTTCATGAAATCGTCTATTGCAGACCCTTCCTTCAGGAACTCCGGGTTGCTGACGACATCCGCCCTGAAGCTGGTGTGCTTGATGATCTCCGCCTTGACCATCTCGGCGGTACCCACCGGGACGGTGCTCTTGTTGATGACTATCCTGGGACCGTCCATGTACCTGCCGATATCGGCCGCAACCGCAAAGACATTCTGGAGATCCGCGGATCCGTCCTCTTCGGGTGGAGTGCCAACGGCGATGAATATTATCCTGCTCCTGAGCACGGCGTCCCTGATGTCGGTTGTGAACTCCAGACGCTCTTCCCTGACATTCCTGAGAATCATCTCGTCAAGGCCGGGCTCGTAGATGGGGATGATCCCCTTCTTAAGGTCCTCGATCTTCATTGTGTCATTGTCTACGGTCATCACGTCGTTACCCATCTCGGCGAGGCAGGTGGCTGCTACGAGACCGACGTAACCGCTTCCGACTACCGCAATATGCACGTCATATCCTCCTCTGTGGATTCTGTTAACGGAACCCGAAGAATACGAAAACGGCGCTTCTCTGTAAAGGAATCAGCTACCCGGGGATAAGGAATCTCAGATCGTCTTTCCGCCTGGTCCTGCAGGAATCGTCGAGGAGCTCAGCCCACATTAGCGCGATCTTCCGCGAAACGCCGAGAGCTTCACGCAGCTCACCCAGCCTGAAGCCCTCTTTCCCGAATGACTTCTCGATGCATGCGACAGCCTCTTCGATGACACCGGGAGCACTCACCAGGCCCTTGCCCAGCCGCAGCAGGAGTCCTCTCTCGACGAGTGAGTCGATGAGGTCGTCCGGACCTGCATCGGTCGATGCCGTTGCGGGGAATCCTGAGTCATGCACCTTCCTGACGATTTTATCGACTCTGTCCTGTATTTCATCTGGAATGTCCAGAGGGTGGGATCTAAGTGCCAGCCTGTCATCACCCCGGCGCTCGAGGATACCGGACTTCTCCAGTTCCGAGACCATGGATCTCACGAACCAGGGAGGTGTCCCACCGGGCAGGATCCGCGACACCCGTGCGAGGAGGATACCAAAACTGAGAGGAGAGTCAGCGTGGTACTTTCCGATCGAATCGATCAGCGATTCGGACAGCCTGGAGGCTTCTGCCGCCGACACAATCCTGGGAGTCGAGCCGTCTTTCATGATCCTGGCAACGTTCTCCTCTGCCATGATCTCGAGAACGATATCGAGATCCTCTTCCGATGCACCAGTCTCCTTCAGGGCATCCGCGCGGGAAATACCCTGAACCGGTCTCTTCTCAAGTATGCCCTCGAGAATGCCGTGGATGTTACCGGAAGACAGGAGCTCCAGTCTGCGCATCCTGTCTTTCCTGTATCTTGTTCTGACCTTCCTGGTGCCTGTTTCGAGTATCGTCCCGCCGCCGATGGTGACTATCGGGGAGTATCTCCTGATGACGAACCGGTCCCCTGGTATGGCGACAACCTCTTGCTCGAGCTGAAAATGAACGTATCCTGAAGTACCCCGAGGGAGCATGTTACCCTCCACAGGCATTGCTCTCGCCATCACCTCTGCCGTGCCTACATGGAACCTCACCCGCTGTCTGGGTTTGAGGTCGAACCCTCTTTCGAGCATGGTGCAGAACGTATCCACACTTGTGAGCGAGACGAGCGTGCCGGGAGTTCCGAAACAGTGCCCCCTGTCGACATTCTCTCTCCGCAGCCCGACAAGGTTCAGAGCAATCCTGTCACCGGCATGACCCGATTCCACTGACCTGTGGTCGTTGACCCCGAGCTCCCTCACCCTGTACTTCCCGCCGCCGGGTTCCATCTCGAGCATGTCCCCGACTCTGACGGTTCCGGAAAGCCCGGTCCCGCATACAATCGTCCCGAAGCCTTTCAGGGTGAATATCCTGTCGACAGGCATCCTGAATGTCTTGCCCGAATCGCGCTCGGCTATCTCTCCCGCCATGATGATCAGGTGTTCCCTTATCTCCTCAATCCCCTGACCGGTGAGTGATGAGACCCTGACTATCGGAGCACCCTCCGCAGGAGTACCCAGGAGAGCTTCCCTGACCTCCTCCTCGGCCAGCTCCTGCAGCTCTTCGTCCACGAGGTCGACCTTCGACAGTGCGATGATGCCTTTGTCCACCTCGAGAAGCCTGAGTATGTCGAGGTGCTCGGTGGTCTGCGGCATCACACCTTCATCTGCGGAGACCACCAGGAGGAACATGTCTACGGTGGCGACACCCGCGACCATCGTCTTGACGAACTTCTCGTGGCCGGGCACGTCGATGAACGCGAGCGTGCTTCCATCAGGCAGCGACATGAAGACGTAGCCGAGTTCTATGGTGATGCCCCTGCGCTTCTCCTCCTCCAGCCTGTCAGGGTCTTTCCCGGTGAGGGACATGACCAGAGCGCTCTTGCCGTGGTCGATATGACCGGCGGTACCTATGACAATGCCCACAGTTTCTCCATCGCGGCCGAGACGAGTCCCGAGAGGGTCCCGAGCTCGGATACGGCAACCGTTCTGAGGTCCAGCTTGACCAGGTCATCTTCGACCCTGCATGCAATCGAAGGAGTACTGAGCCGGAGCTCGCGCGCCAGCAACTCGGTGTCCGGGCATGCGAGTCCGACCCCCGAAGAGGGTATTGCAGTGTCGGGCAGCGCGCCGCTTCCCACGAAGCTGCTCATGTCCATGACCGTGGCGGTACAGCTGTCGGGCAGGACGAGACTGCCTATGAGCTCCCCGGCTCTCTGTTCGAGTACTTTCCGCTCGGCGGAGAGCTTTTCGTAGACGGGATGGTGCTCTTTCAGGTACTCGATGTCCTCGAAGAAGAGCCTGAGGGTTGCCTCGAGTGCGGCGAGCGTCAGCTTGCCTACCCTGAGGGCTCGTGCCAGCGGATGCTTCCTGATCTTCTCGATGTAATCCTTCGTTCCAGTGATAATTCCGACCTGAGGGCCCCCGATGAGCTTGTCACCTGAACTGGTTGTGACGGTAACCCCTGCAGCGATGCTCTCCATGATAGTGGGCTCGGGCTCGAGCCCGATATCCTCGAGCTTCACCAGGCTGCCGGCACCGAGATCGTCGATCACGGGAACTTTCGCCTCGCGGCCGAGCTCGACAAGTTCCTCGATGGGAACCTCGCTCGTGAAGCCCCGGATCCTGTAGTTCGATGGATGGACCCGGAGTATCGCCGCAGTGTCTTCGGTAAGGGCATCCCTGTAGTCACGGAGGTGAGTCCTGTTAGTGCACCCCACTTCGACCATCCTCGCACGGCTCTGCTTCATTACATCCGGTATCCTGAAGGCGCCGCCGATCTCGACCAGCTGCCCCCTGGAGACGATCACCTCTCTGTCGCAGGCAAGCGCGGACAGAACCAGCAGAGTTGCCCCGGCATTGTTGTTGACCACTGTGGCCGCTTCTGCACCTGTGAGTCCTGTGATGAACCCTTCAACGTGGTCGTCCCGGTGGCCTCTGCGTCCAGTCTCCCGGTCCCACTGGAGGATGGAGTAGCCACGGGCAACCCTGGCGACGGCTTCGATCGCAGGCTCGGGGAGACAGGCCCTGCCTAGGGCCGTGTGGAGGACGATTCCAGTTGCGTTGATCACGTCCCCCATCGATGACGTGGAGAGATGGGTCACCCGTTCCGTAATCCGTTCCAGTATCAGGTCTTCAGAGGGTATCTTCCCTCCCTCCAGCACTTCTTTCCGGAGCTCATCGAGGATTTGCCTGCACGCGCTCCTCGCGACGGACGGGGGTATATCGGGTGAAACCTCTCCCAGTCTGTCGAGGAGGATGTGTATGGCCGGGAGGTTCCTGAGTCCGTCGGATCTGCTGCTCTTCGTCAAAGCTCGCCCTCCCCTCTGCCGTAAGACAGTGCCCCCATCATCCTGATGGAGTTCTTCGGGCACTCGGAAACACACAACCCGCACCCGATGCACTTCTCCAGATCGACTTCGTGCTTCTCCTTGAGAGTACCGCTGATCGCCTCTACGGGGCATGCCTTCAAACAGAGCGTGCAGCCCACGCATGAACTCTCGATGAAAGCCTTAGGCCTGGCGGTGACGCAGTCAAGTATAGACCCTGTTGGGCAGTCCGCGGCACATAGCCCGCAATTGATACATATATCCGGCTCTATCCTGGCAAGGAAAGTGTCGATTTTCACTGCATCTACGGGACAGATCTTCATGCACTTCCCGCACCCTATGCACGCCACGGAGCAGCCCTTCCTGGCCACCCCGCCCTTGTCCCTGTTGTTGCAGACGACGACCACCTGCCGGTTCTCCGGCCAGAGCTCGATTATGTCCTTCGGGCAGACCTCGACGCACCGTCTGCAACCGGTGCATTTGTCCCTGTCCACAATGGGTACCCCGTGTTCACCGAAATGGATCGCATCGAAAGGACATGCCGCGATGCAGTCGCCGAATCCCATGCAGCCCCACCTGCAGGTCTTCTGCCCCCCCATCACCAGGTGAGCCGAGGCGCAAGCCGCCGGACCGTGATACTCGAATGCATCAGTTGCCGAGAGCCCCCCATTGCAGTGGACAAGGGCTATCATCCTGACCGAATCCGTCACTTCGACACCCACGATCCCGGCGATCTCGGCGTTGACTGAAGGACTCGTGGCAGGGCAGCCGTTGGCAGGCGAGTCACCCCTGACGACAGCCTCGGCAAAGGAGGAGCACCCGGGTGCGCCGCATCCTCCGCAGTTGGCGCCCGGGAGCAGAGCTTCGATCCGCTCTACCCTGAGATCCTTCGGAACGGCGAACTTCTTGGCAGCAATGGCCAGTCCGAGCCCGAACAGGAGACCGATTGCAGCAAGAACACCGACCGGGTATCCCACTGCCTGTAGAATCCCATCCTGTCCCGATGCGGAGAGCAGGAGCAGTGCCGACAGTGAAGTCATGCCCTACCCTCCCAGTCCCGCGAAGCCCAGGAAAGCCATCGACATGGCACCGGCGACAAGGAATGCGATGGGCTTGCCCTTGAGAGCCGGTGGAACATCTGAAAGCTCGAGTCTCTCGCGAAGCCCGGCCATCAGAATCAGAGCGAGCGTAAAGCCTACTCCGGCTGCTATCGCATTCGCCAGTGAGTACCCCAGGCCATACTTCTCGTCGATATTGAGTACTGCCACTCCCAGGATCGCGCAGTTGGTGGTGATAAGCGGCAGGAAGATGCCGAGAGCTCTGTAGAGCGCCGGGCTGAACTTCTGCAGGATCATCTCTACGAGCTGAACCAGCGACGCGATGATGAGGATGAACGCTATGGTCCGGAGATACGTGAGCTCGAGCGGGACGAGTAGCATGTGGTAAACCACCCACGACCCCAGCGTAGCGAGGACCATGACGAAGATCACCGCCGCGCCCATTCCCACTGCGGAATCGAGCTGTTTCGAGACACCCAGGAAGGGACAGATCCCGAGGAATTTCGACAGGACGTAGTTGTTCACGAAGATGGCGCCTAGCACGATCGCCATCAGTTTCGCCAGGTTGAAACCTGCATCCCCGGTTTCAGGAGCGGCCAGCACGGCAGTGAGCAGGGTTGTGGCATTCATGCTACCGGCCTCCCTTTCTGGTTTCCATGATGTTGAAGAACCCCATGATGAAGGCTATCAGGACGAAGGCTCCGGGCGCGAGAATGGCTATCAGGACCGGCTGGTTCTGGAAAGCCGTTCCCAGGAGGTTGATGTCCAGCCATGATCCGTTCCCGAGGATCTCCCTGAACGTGGCCATTACGACCATCGCCAGGGTGAAGCCGATTCCCATGCCGATTGCGTCGGCAAGCGAGTTCATCACACGGTTCCTGTTGGCGAAACCCTCGGCGCGACCGAGTATGATGCAGTTCACCACGATCAGGGGGGTGAAGATGCCGAGGCTCTTGAAGAGAGCGGGGAACCATGCGTGCATAATCATCTCCACCAGCGTGACGAACGTCGCGATGATCACGATGTAGCAGGGGATCCGGACCCTGTTCGGGATCACCTTGCGGAACATCGATACCAGGAGGTTCGAGAAGATGAGGACGAATGTAGACGCGGCACCCATGCCCAGAGCGTTCTCTACGGAAGTGGTGACAGCGAGGAAGGGGCACATACCCAGTGTAAGACGGAATACCGGGTTCTCCCTGTAGATCCCGTTGCTGAAGTCCTTCGCGAGGCTCACTGTGCACCTCCTTCCCCGTAACCGAGGGTGAAGAGACCGGCATCGTTCATGGCCTCGATTCCCCTTCTGACCGAGTTCGTCACGGCCCTCGATGTAATTGTAGAGCCTGTAATCGCGTCTATATCCCCGCCGTCCTTCTGGAGGAGTATCTGCGTAGCGTGGAGCCCGATGAAATGACCTATCAGCTTGTCGGGCTTCACGACGTTTGCCCCCAGTCCGGGGGTCTCCTGCTGACAGAGGATGACAGATCCTGCAACGGCACCGGAGAGGTCTACGCAGACCAACGTCTGTATGGTGCTGGAATAACCCTTCCCGTAGGCTGTGAAGACGTACCCCAGATCTGTTCCGCTGGAGTCGCGGACACTGACTACCCGGAGCTCTTCATCGACAAGTGCGTATGGGTTGGGGAGACCTTCGACATACAGCGAATCGAACTGCAGGCTGTCGCCCGGGGCAAGGACCAGAGAGGCCTCCGTCATCGCAGCCTGCCTGGCCATCCGTTCCTGTATCTCGATGATGGGAGCCGTGGCCCGGTTGGCGAGGCCGAGTGCTGCGGCGGCAACGAGGGTAACGGCCATCAGGACGAATCCGAGTCTGAGTATCTCACCCATCCTCCTTCGCCTCCCCGAACATCCGCGGCCTCGTGTAGCGGTCGATGAGCGGCGTGACCAGGTTCATCAGGAGGATGGAATACGAGCATCCCTCCGGATAGCCGCCCCATCTCCTTATCACCATGGTGATTATCCCTGCTCCGATCCCGAATATGATCCTGCCCCTGGGTGTTACTGGCGTGGTCACCATGTCGGTGACCATGAAGAAGCCTCCCAGCAGAACACCACCTGCCAGCAGGTGAAATGCCGGATCACCGTTGAACCAGCCCGGACCGCCGAAGATCCAGCTGAAGAGGGCTATACTCCCGAGGTAGCTCAGCGGAAGCCTGAGTTCCAGGACTCCCCTTACGACCAGGTAGATAGCGCCGAGGATCAGGAGGATTCCCGAGGTTTCACCTATACAGCCCCCTATCCGCCCGATGAGGAGATTCAGGTAGGTGCTGCCGCTGGAGAGCGCAGACCGGAGGCTCCGTGCCCTCTCGCTGAACTCGAGTGATTCGGCCGTGTCGCCTTCCAGAGCCGCGTTTTGGGAGCTCCTGTCAAGGTCAAAAGTCTGTTTCAGAACGTTCAGGGGCGTAGCTCCGGTCACGGCATCGGCACCCGGGATCTCAGCGAGCTGCTCGGCAATGATTCCACTTGTCTCCCAGGACGGCGCTCCGTTTGCGTTCCATTCCATGGGGGCAGACCATCCTGCGGTCATCAGTATCGGGAAGCTCGCCATGAGGAATGCTCGCCCGAGAAGTGCGGGATTCACAATGTTGTGGCCAAGTCCTCCGAATGCCTGCTTCCCCACCGCGATGGCGAAGGCGGAGCCCAGCACGGGCAGCCACCATGGGACGCCGGGCGGAACGTTGTAGGCGAGGAGAAGACCAGTCACGATCGCCGACCCGTCGAAGGCGAAGGAGACCGGTCTCTTCATGAACTTCAGGCAGAGGTACTCGGTTACCACCGCCGCCAGCACGCTCAGCACAACCAGCAACAGCGCCCATGGACCGAAGAAGAAGACAGCGGCCACCAGTGCCGGCACGAGAGCGATGACGACGTCGAACATCACCTTTCGCGTGGACTGGGTCGTCTCGACATGAGGTGACATCGCCAGTTCGAATGTGCGCTTCTCCGTCACCTACGCCTCCTTCGCTCTCTCTGCGGCCTGGATGGCATCCTGAGCCCTCTTGATGTAATGGACGAGATACCTCCCCGCAGGGCAGACGTAGCTGCACGTACCACAGGCCATGCAGTTGAGTACTCCGTATTCCTTTGCGAGATTCCATCTCTCGTGTTCTGCTGCTGAAGCGATCAGGCTCGGTGTCAGATGCATAGGACATGTGTCGACGCACTTGCCGCACCTTATGCATGGGCCCTCGAACACGTCGCGGACTTCGTCCCTCGAGAGAACGAGAATCCCGCTGGTTCCCTTGATCACCGGAACCTCGTCCATGAAGAGAGCGATCCCCATCATGGGTCCTCCGCTTATCAGCCGAACAGCATCCTCCGTGTAGCCGTCCGATGCATCTACGAGGATGCTGACATCTGTACCTATGCAGACATCGTAGTTGGCGGGAGAATTAACCCCGTGGCCCGTGACCGTAATGATCCTTCGCAGTGAAGGAACGCCATCCCTGACAGCTTCGGTGACGGCAGCACAGGTGCCGACATTGTGCACAACGGCACCGACATCCATTGGCAGTCCGCCACACGGCACCTCCCTGCCCGTCACGGCATCGATGAGCTGCTTCTCGGCCCCCTGAGGGTACTGGACCTTCAGGGGAATGACATTTACGCCTTTCTGCTCCATCCGCTCGATTGCGTCGGGCTTGTTGACCTCGATGCCCATGCAGAACCTGTCAACGCACAAGGCATGAGCCAGTATCCTCATGCCCAGTATCACGTCATCGGCGCGTTCGAGCATCAGCCTGTGATCTGCTGTGAGGTATGGCTCGCACTCCACGCCGTTGATGATCAGTATCTCGATCTTCTTCCCGGGCGGAGGGGAGAGCTTGACATAGGTTGGGAAGCTTGCACCGCCCATTCCGCAGACACCCGCCAGTTTCACGCGTTCGATGATCTCCTCGGGTGAGTGGGAACAGTGATCGTCCCACGGATCGAAGACCTGTCCCCCCTCCTCGGACTCGGTCTCTATGATCACTGCGGGACCGTACCGCTTGTGAGGCATGGGGATATCTTCCACCTTCAGAACGGTTCCCTTTACAGGTGAGTGTGTCGGTAAACTTATGAATCCGTTCTGGCTGCCGATCTCAGAACCTCGCAGAACGGTATCTCCCGGCTTCACGGCAGGTCTGGAAGGCGCTCCGAGATGCTGGCACAGCGGTACCTTCACAACCTCTGGCGCAGGAAGTCTCTGAATCGGACAACCGCTGGACATCTCCTTGTTTCCCGGTGGATGCATCCCGCCCGAGAATGTCAGAGGCTTGCTCATGTGTCTCCTCTGCAGGTGCGGCACTGAGTTCCGGATACACGGACCCGCAGCTCGAGGGAAAGATTGGGATGCAGCACCCCTTACCCTCCTGGAAAGGCCGCGGGAACCGGTACTTTTCGTACCGCAGATTCATAGGATAAGCACGGGAAAAGGGCAAGTGCACGGGTTCGAATCAGCTCTTGAGGAGTTTGTCCAGCTCTTCCTTGAACTGCGAGACGTCCTTGAACTGCCTGTATACACTTGCGAACCTCACGTAGGCTACCTGATCGAGCTCCTGCAGGAGCTCCATGACGCACTCGCCGATGAAACTGGCTTCCACCTCATCGTGGAACTCATCTGCAATCCTGGAGGCGATCCTGTCCACCAGGTCCTTGATATCCTTCGTTGAAACCGGGCGCTTCTCGCAGGCGCGGGTGACGCCCTTCTCGAGCTTCATGGCATCGAAGGGTTCGCGCTGCCCGTCCTTCTTGACGACTACGGGATACGAGGTCTCGATGTACTCGTACGTAGTGAAACGGTAGCCGCAGTCTGCACACTCGCGCCTCCTCCGGGTCGCCCTTCCCTCCTTGGCGCTCCTGGAGTCGATGACCCTGTCATCCATGCTGGCGCAACGGGGGCATTTCATGCTCTGCGTACCGCCTTTTCAACCGTGAACATAGTACTCGAAGAGCTAAAGCGTACCCCGGAAAAGCGTCAGCGTCAAGACTCTCCGTTCTTGACGAAGAAGCCCTGAAAGCGTAGGATTTCGTGCTTTGGTGGGAGTAGTTCAGTTGGTAGAGCCCCTGATTGTGGATCAGGTGGTCGCCGGTTCAAGTCCGGTCTCCCACCCCACCAATGCGTCCCTAGCTCAACTGGCAGAGCAACGGACTCTTAATCCGTAGGTTCCGGGTTCGATTCCCGGGGGGCGTACCACTTGGAGACGGGGGCACGGGACGGTTACTTCAAGGGTCCCAGCCCCCTTCTCCACAGACTAGCTAGACTACCCATGGGTGCGCCCGTAGCTCAGTTGGACAGAGCAACGGACTTCTAATCCGTAGGTCACAGGTTCGAATCCTGTCGGGCGTACCATTCGGCTCTACACCATAAACACGGGCACTTGATCCCATCAGGCACATAGTGCGCGCACTCTCAATCTATAGTTCTCGAAGTTCCTGAAGCCATATGCTCTCCTTACGATCCATTTCATTGACCCGGATCGGGGCTCTCCGTATCATCACTCAAGAGGTGACTCAGCCGATGAGACCGGTCAGTGATTGTGAAAGGCTGGCAATCCAGTCTTCCATTGGTTACTGGTCGGTTGCACGTATGATTCGGGGATTCATATCAGTCACCCGGATAAGAAGGGATTGTACGATGTTCAGAAAGAGTTTTCTTACGCTAGTACTTATGGTACTTGGCCTGTCCGGTGCGGCAGTCGCTCTGGATGAGCCAGGTGACGACAACTGCGTGTTGACAGAAGAGGTCTTGCCCGTCTACGGGAACGCTCCGATAGAAGTCTTCTACGGGGATGTCTTCTGATTTCCCCTCCGGTGCCGACACATGGGAAATATCGAGGTATCCATACTGGTGGCACGTGGGAGATACCGTATACGGTGATTACGTCACGACGGAAACGATCAGCCATGTCGACCTCTACATCATGCTGACCTACAACAGTCTCAACAGCGGAGGTCACTGCGATATCGATTTCAGGATCAACGGAACCACCGTGGGCAGCTTTCAGTTTACAGAGGCTTCTGGTATGGGACCCGTAGAGGAATCGTTTGATTTCGCTCCCATTCCCGCCGGGACAATTGAGTTGCGCTATTACGAGACGAACCTGGTGGCTCCCGGTGCGGGTAGCGTAACTATAAGCGAAGCCAGCGCCACAAATTTCGTCACCTTCTCTATGACGGCGCTGGAACGGACGACCTGGGGTGCCATCAAGTCGTCGATATAACTGCTGACCGTAAACAGATGTAGTCATCCGGGTAGTTTCTGAGGAAATCACCGCAGGTGCTCAGGGCGTTTCATGGCAGGGAATTGACAGCAGAGTTGATAGGGTAACCGCAGGAATCTACTTCGTGTGATGTGTGGACTGATGGTTCCACGGTTACACGAAAGTGGTTCTCACAAAGTAGCTTTCTTAATGCGGGGGCGATTATTCGTGGTCCCGTATTTTTCGATAAGCTCTTGTTCTTTTCCAGTTCCTCGTACAGAAGCTCAGGATTCGAGACTTCCAGTACCGGGGCGTCGCAGTGGGACTGCTGATCGAGCTTGACGACAACCTGGCTCGGGGTTCTCTTATTCTCAGCACGCTCAATCCAACTGGTTTATCAAAGCTGAAAGGGCATCTGAAAGCGTTGTGACGAATCTTATCCTGCGCTCACGGGCTCTGTTGATTCTCTGTCTGCTGATGCTTGCCTGCGGCTCGGATACTCGTCATCCTGACATATTCCTCATCCTCATCGACACCGTGAGGGCGGACCATCTCGGATGCTACGGCTATCACAGAGACACGTCCCCGACCATCGACAGCCTGGCTGCTGCAGGAACCAGATGGACCAGGGTACAGGCTCAGAGTCCCTGGACACTGCCAGCCATGGCAACAATCATGACGGGACTGACTCACCGTGCGCACATGGCTGGTATCTGGGAAGACTTTTTCTACGGACTTGATCCATCGCTTCCCCTCCTTCCCGAGTTCTTCAAGAGGGAAGGCTATCAAACGGCGGCATTCTTCAATGTTCTTTTCATGAGCGCAGATTTCGGATTCCACCGCGGTTACGATTACTTCGACTGTGATAGCTCAGTCGAGGAGCTGATTGCACGTAACGCCAGGCAGACGGTTGACGATGTGCTGGAATGGCTGAGAACCGGGCGAATTGAAGGGCGCCCCCTGTTCCTTGCTGTCCACTTCTACGATCCGCACCTGACGTACGACCCGGAGTCACCATTCGATACCATGTTCGCAGATCCATCCTACGACGGTCCGTTCGACTGTATCTGGGGCAGCAAGACCGATGTAGCTGATGTGAATGCAGGAGCCACTGCAGTGGATTCGACCGGTCTGACTCACCTTGTCGATCTGTACGATGGCGAAATTGCCTTCACCGATCGCGAGCTGGGCAGACTCCTGCAGGAACTGCGGAGAACGGGAAGGGCGGAGAACACACTTGTGGTGGTTATGGCCGATCACGGGGAGGAGTTCCTCGATCATGGAGGGCTGGGGCACGGGCACACGCTCTATCAGGAGCAACTCAACGTTCCGCTCATAGTCTCGGGGCCGGGTGTAGCCACGAATCATGTTGACAGCACCCTTGTGGGTCAGATCGACATCCTGCCTTCTCTCGTCTCGTATTGCGGGAATGAGATTCCGGAATGGACAGAGGGACAGGATATCTTCCAGCGAGTTCTCACGAATCGGGTTCTCCCGTCGAGCCTGGTGCTGACGACCGGTGGCAGGGTCTCTGTCAGGCGGGATGATCAGAAACTGCACTGGTTACAGAATTCGGACACCTCTTTCCAGTTCGATCTGAGGACTGATCCGGGTGAAACCATGGCTCTAGAGGTTCTGGACAGCACCCTTGTGGACGAAGCCCTCTATTACTGGGGAACCCCACCGGTTGGAAACCCTCGTCCGGTATCTCTGGAGGACTCCATGATCAGGGCCCTCAGAGACCTGGGATACATCAGGTAGTCCAGCAGAGCAGCACCTCGCAATGGTCAACGATGTAAACCTGGCAGATGCGGAGTCAGTCCGGAAGCTCCCGTCAGGACTCGGAATCCAATGACCAGGTCTATGCCCCTTTCGCCCCCCCAGTGTGCTTCAGCACATGCGCAAGACCCGCTACGGTCCCGGAGATGTCGGCCAGATCGGTCGGAATGATGAGCGTGTTGTTCGTCTTCGCCAGCTTGCCGAACTCGCCTATCCACTGCTCTGCTATCCGGAGGGATACAGCGTCGTCGCCCCCCGGCTCCTGGATCGCGGCGGCTATCTCACGGAGCCCCTTGGCAGTGGCCGAAGCCACCTTCTCGATCTCCTGTGCACGGCCTTCGGCCTCGTTGATCCGCCGTATCTTCTCACCCTCGGATACGGAGATCATCTCCTGCCGCTCACCCTCGGCACGGTTAATCTTGGCCTGTCGTTCTCCTTCGGACAGGGCGATCTCGGCACGCTTCTCGCGTTCGGCGCGCATCTGCTTCTCCATCGCTTCCTGAACGCTGTGGGGCGGCGAGATGTTCTTGATCTCGTACCTGGTGACCTTGATGCCCCATGGATCGGATGCGAGGTCGACCGCCTGGACGACGTTGGCATTAACCGATTCCCTCTCTACGAAGGTCTTGTCCAGTTCAATCTTGCCTATCTCGCTCCTCATGGTGGTCATCGCGAGCTGTGTGGTCGCAAAGACGTAGTTCTCAATCCCGTATGCGGCCTTTTTCGGGTCCATCACCCTGAGGTAGATGATCCCGTCGACCTCGACCGAGACGTTGTCGGAGGTAATGCACATCTGGGGCGCTACGTCTATGGCGACCTCCTTCAGGCTCAGCTTGTACCTGACCTTGTCGATGAAGGGAATGAGGATGTGGAATCCTGCATCGAGGGTCTTCGAGTACTTGCCCAGCCTCTCGACGATGAACGCGGACCTCTGCGGGATTATCCTGGCCGTCTTGAACAGAGTAATGATGGCAACGAAGGCTATTACTGCTACTACTACCGGCATGTTACTCTCCCCCCCTCTTGCCCACCGGCTTCACGGTGAACGTGATGTTCGTCTTCTCTACTATCTCGACGATCCCTCCCTCCGCGATGTATCTGTAGGAGACCGCCTTCCACTCGGTTCCTTCGAACTGGATCCGTCCATCGGGTGAGTCCGGTGATATGGTCGTGGTCACCCTTGCTCTCTGACCGGCATACTCCCGGGACTCGCTGTAACCTTCTTCCCCGGCTACATCTCCCTTGAAGAATTTGCTGAAGTACCTTCGGAGACCGAAGAGCAGACCCAGTGAGCAGGCACAGAAGAATATCAGCTGCCATGTGGGACCGGGCAGGATTCCGAGCCAGGTCAGAGCTGCGGTCAGGACAGCCCCTATGCCGAAGAATACCAGTATCACGCCAGGAACCATGAACTCCAGCAGAATGAGGATCACTCCTATTGAAAACCATAAGAGCTGCGGCGTCAGCCAGTCGAACATACAAACCTCCTGGTTTCCGTTACCCCTGATAGATTGTCTTCATACTGTTATACAAACTCGGAGCATGTTGACAATGGTTCAGCCGATATGCGGGGAATCCCGGAGCAGACCGGCGAGGAATTCGTACTCCTCTTCACTGTTGTAGAGTTGAGCCGAGATTCGGAGAATCCTGCTCTCTTCCCCCGGGATGAAGGTGACCGGCACTTCCAGCCCATGTTCGTACCAGAGCCAGTCCTGCAGTGGGTCTGCCCAGTCGGGGGCAGGCGGAGTATCGTACTCCATCCAGGGCAGTGGAACAGGATAGAGTGATCCCACCATGCAGTCAGGGAGAGGTGGTTCCGTGCCCAGAGCTGCACAGAGCATCTTTCCGGCTGTCAGTGCCTTCTGCCTGTTGCTCCTCATCAGGGCTCCCCAGCCACCGGGGAGAAGACTGCCCATGAAGTCGATGCATGCTGCGACGCAGAGCATCGGTGTCGGGTCACTGGTGCCTCCCCAGAAGAACTCGATCTGGAACGGTGAGTAGTCGGTGGTGAAGTCCTCGGGCAGGCGGCTGGTCGCCAGAGGATGCACTCCGTCCTGTCTGTCCGGTCTCACGTAGAGTATTGCGCAGGACTTGGGTGAGCAGATCCACTTGTGGCAGTTGCCCGTGTAGTAGGCCGCCCCGAGTGTGGTCAGGTCAAGTGGAATCATCCCCGGTCCATGGGCTCCGTCGACCAGAGTGTCCACACCCATCCGGTCGAGCTCTTTCACGATGCGCTGCATCGGGAGGATCATCCCGGTAGGGCTCGAAATGTGGTCCAGCAGGACGAGCTTCGTCCGTCTGGTCACGCGATGGAGAATGGAGTCCACCACCTGGTCTTCGCTATCGACGGGAAAGGGGATGGCGATCTCTGTGAATTCGGCTCCCGCCCCGAGGGCTCTCCGGTAGAGAGCGTTGCGTGAAGAGAAAAACTCCTGTGTCGTGGTAATGAACTGGTCCCCGGGCCCGAAATCAAGGCTCCTGAGCACGGTGCTGACACCCTCGGTAACGTTATCCACGAAGACGATGCTGCCATCCTGTGCTCCGCAGAACTCCTCGAGGCAGCGCCACTGTTCGAAGAGCATCTCCGGGTACCTTCTGAGGAAGAAGTCCATTGGATTGGACTCGAGCTCCCGGAGAAGACCGTGCCTGTACTCCTGGATCTCCACTGGACACGCTCCGAAGGATCCGTGGTTGAGGAAAACTACATCCGGGTCGAGATTCCAGTGATGTGAGAACTCGCTTCGGGACGGTCTCTCCGCTCCGCTCATCCGTCGCTCCTCTCGGGATCGTCTTCCGTCGCCATACCGGCTCTGAGCAGTGC